>ENA-OZBC01000874-OZBC01000874.1-human-gut-metagenome-genome-assembly--contig:-NODE-874-length-11401-cov-5.602327_pt1 | contig 11401 bp, 3 predicted proteins | sample MGYA00243982_ERZ653526 | MGnify/ENA primary metagenome ERZ653526 (study PRJEB26926, sample SAMN06164948) | human gut metagenome | biome: ENVO:00009003; feature: ENVO:2100002; material: ENVO:00002003... | reverse complement strand
GTCAGATGTGTATAAGAGACAGATACGGATACGTACCGTACGCGGAGTTACAAAGTCAATCTTGAATTTGAGGTTAGGGTCATTTTCATAGGCAGTGAAGGGGAAATCGAGCATTCTCATTTTACGGGGCTGTGCACCGTTGGTATTGAAGGCTTGGCGGGGCATCAGATGCCCGCGTTTCCAATTCACCAGCCCTTCACCCGACTTGGCATCGAATGACTCCAGGTGATCTGCAAAAAACAAGGTATTACTCAAGTCACGGAAATCGGTACTCATGTCCAGAGGTTGGTTCATCAAATACGAAGTACCGTCATTGACATGTGGCTGTGCCAACAGATTGCCACCGGCAAACAACAGCATCGCCACTGCTAAAAGTTCTTTCTTCATACTATTAGGATTTAAATGATCTCGCCTGCAAATGTATTTTTCTTAAAGGAAACACAGATGCCTTAAAAATGTCTTTTAATATCCGGTTTTGTTTCATAGAACCCATATAGGGCCATTGGAAACAAAATGCATACTATTTTTCACCAAACGGAGGATATCATCCCACACGAATACGCAAATCTTTCCTTGCTCGTTCGAAGGATTATATTTAAGTTTGCAGTTACAATATTGTTAATCCTTCTAATAAAGAAAATACATGAAACAACTGCTCCTATTCCTTATATGCAACCTGGCCTTCCTCCTTACTGTTCAAGGTAACTCAGCGGAAATCCCGCCGGCTGTCATGTTCAAGCAGCTCTCTACAACAGAAGGACTCTCCAACAACAGTGTCCGAAGCATCTACAGAGACAATAGGGGATTCCTCTGGGTGGGGACAGAATCAGGACTCAACAAATACGACGGCTACTCCTTCCAGCAGTATTACCAGAACAACTCCGACCTGCCGGACGATGCCATCAGCGAAATTTTCGAAGGACCGGACGACAATGTATGGATAAGGACTTCCAGCGGCTACAGTATCTATAATTATAAGACCGGTAAATTCGACAATGACTATAAACCCATACTCGATGGGCTGCAAATCCCCAGTAAAAACATTCTGAGGATGGGAAAAACATCCAAGAATGAGTTTTGGGCCTACGACTATTCCAAACTTTACATACGAAGCATGGACAACAGCTCCATCAAAGCCTATCCACTGGCAGTTGAAAAGATTTCAAACCTCTATATAGGTGTCCAGTTCATTTATATAATGTACTCCAACGGTACCCTATACAGTATCAGCAAGCAGACTTCCGAAGTCAAGGAAATAGCCATTCCCACCATCTATAGACCTTTGCTGGAGAATCATGAGCCACACATTTACATAGACCAAAACGAAAGCCTATGGGTATACACCTTCCAAAACAGCCTACTTTTGCACAAGAACAGTTTTACACAGCAATGGGAGGACATCAGCCTGAACAATAACACTCACATACAGTACAATCGCGTGCAACGCATCCTCGACCTGGGAGACGGCAACGTATGGATACTTACCAGCCATATGGGGCTGTTCGTTTACAACACCCTGACCAAATCGCTTACCAACTTGGTGCACAATCCATTGAAACCGCACACCATTGCCAGCAACAATCTGAATACCATTTACCGGGACAAAGACGGAACCATATACATAGGGAATTTCAAACACGGTATTTCCTATTATAGCCCCATGTCCCAAATCATACTATGCAACAAATCCCTGGAATATGATGATATCCTGACCTTCTGCGAAGACACCAGCCAGGAATACATTTACTACGGAACAGACGGTACGGGACTAATCCGACGTTCACTAGTGACCGATTCATACGAAAAGATAGCAACTCCCGCCAATATTGTAGTCGACTTATCCATCGACTCCAAAAACCGCCTATGGATAGGCACCTTCCAGAAAGGACTGCTATGCTACTCGAAAGGGCAAATCAAACAATACACAGTAAGTAACAGCCAGCTTCTCGAGAACAATGTGTATACAGTAAAGGTAGACAAACACGGATACATCTGGATAGGTACCATGAAAGGATACATACAGAGGTTAAATCCGGAAACCGAGCAGTTTGACACCATCTTGTACCGTCCGGGAGAATTCTTTGTCCGAGATATGTACTATGATAAAGACAGTACCCTTTACGTAGCGACCAAAGGAGGACTCATTATCATCGATACGGAAACCCAAGCCTATAATATCTACGCCGAAGCCGGCCGCTTCAAGGAGAACAATATGCTCACTGTCTATAAGGACAGCCGGGACCTTCTTTGGATAGGACATCCACACGGACTGAGTATATGGAACCAGAAGAACGACTCCATCTACTTCCTTGACCAGAAAAACGGACTTGCCGCCAACCTCGTCAGAGCCGTCACGGAAGACAACAACAACCAGATGTGGATTGGTACCGGCAACGGCATCTCACGAATCAAAATAACAAACGGTACATACGCCATCGTGAACTACTCCGTAAGCGACGGACTGATATGCAACGATACCAATGTCCACGCCATCCTCAAGCTACAGAACGGCAATATACTGATAGGCACGCCACAAGGTTACCAGACTATCATTCCACAAGACATCCTGACCACAAGTTATGATGCCAATATTTACCTTACCGGTATTGAGCTCAAATCCGGAATGACCCATCCGGACATCCTGAACGGCAGCTCACTTGAATGTGCACAACATCTTTCCTTCACTGAAAAGGAAAATTCATTCACTCTGTCCTTCTCTGCCCTCGACCTGGTGGAAACGGATAAGATAAAATATGCCTATAAGATTCATTCCAACTGGATTTATGCTGAAAACAACAAAGTAAACCTATCCATGCTGACTGCCGGAAACTATACTTTATCCGTCAAGGCATGCAACTCACAAGGCATATGGAGCCCCAACGTCAAGGAACTGAAAATAAAGATACTCCCTCCTTGGTGGCGCACTTGGTGGGCTTATACCATATATAGCGGTATCGTTTTGTGCATCCTTCTGTCCATTATCTGCAATCTGCGCTTACGCCAAAAGCAGAAACAAATCATGCAGGCCATCGAGGTGGAAAATGAAAGGCAGCAGAAAATCAACAATATGAAACTGCAGTTCTTTGCCAACATAAGTCACGAACTGCGGACCCCCTTGTCACTTATCATCAATCCGCTTGAAGAGTTTTTCGTAGACCATCCCGAATATCGTAAAGGCATTCTGGATATGGTCAAACAAAATGCCGACTATCTGCTGGAACTGATTAACCAACTGCTGGATTTCAGAAAGCTGGATGCCAAGGCTGAAACCCTGAAATGCAAACATGACAACATCCTTATCATTCTGAGTGAAATATTCCACTCTTTCGATCCGATAGCACAGAAACGGAACATCAGCTATAGCCTTACCGCTCCACAACATTCTGTATTCATGGATTTCGACTATGACAAGATACGCAAGATATGCACAAATATCCTGTCAAATGCATTCAAGTTCACTCCCAATAAAGGAAGCATCTCACTGGATATTGCCGTAAGAGGCACAAATCTGGAACTGACCTTTACCGACACCGGTTGCGGCATAGAGGATGAAGCCAAGGAGAAAATATTCCAAAGATTCTATCAGTCGGGCAAAAACCAGTCGAACAACGGAGGCAGCTGCATTGGACTGCACATTGTTTCCGAATACGTAAAGATGCATCAGGGTACTGTCTGTGTCAGGGATAACCAGCCTTGTGGTTCTGTATTCCTGATTGCCCTACCCCTACACCAGAACAGTAATGAAACCAAAAACGGAGAACCGGTCGAAGGACCGGAAATAAAAGAAGAATCCCATCCATTCACCATACTACTCGTAGATGACAACTACGACTTCTTGAAATTTCTCTCTGAAAGTCTTGCCAGGCAGTATCATGTATTAAAAGCCACAAACGGAAAACATGCACTGAATGTACTGGAAAAGGAAGATATTGATTTAGTGGTCAGTGACATCATGATGCCCGAGATGGATGGTCTGGAACTATGTTCAACCATCAAGAATGACATACGCTACTCCCATATCCCCATTATCCTCCTGACAGCTAAGGCAAGTGAAGAACACCAATTGGAAGGGCTTAGCGTTGGCGCAGACGACTATATCACCAAGCCTTTCAATATGGAAGTCCTCAAGCTGCGCATCAACAAGATTATCGAGATGAACGTCAAACGTCAGGAAATATTCAATCAGGACATTAAAATCGAGCCAAGCCGTATCACCATCACTCCCCTTGACCAGCAGCTGGTGGAAAAAGCCATCCAGATTGTAGAGGACAATATCAGCGAAACCGAGTTTTCCGTCGAGGAGCTTGCCAGCAGCCTGAATATATCACGCAGCTATTTCTACAAGAAAATGATTAAGATAACGGGAAAGAAACCCATCGAATTCATCAGGACCATCCGTATGAAACGTGCACAACAACTCTTGACAGAAAGCCAGATGCAAGTTTCGGAAATTGCATATACCTTGGGGTATAACTCCCCCAAGATATTCTCCAAACATTTTAAAGAAGAGTTCAACATCAGCCCATCCGAATTTATAAGGCAGCAGGCTGAATAGAAACATTATTTTGACATCAAAGCATCCAACGAAGACACCAACGCCACCAAAGCAGCACTCCAATTAATGGCTATTTCATTGGAAGCATACGAACCTTCCACATCTGCATAAGACTCATCCGGCAGATTGGAAGGATAGGGTACACCGTCTTGTTGGCCAGGATTGGGACCGCCAACAAGGAAACCGGGAAGAGGTGCCTCTATATCATCCGATGCAGAAAGACGATGGTGCGGATACAGAGGACTTTTCATCCCGAAACCGGTGACATAACAATATCCCGTGGCATTCTTTCCTAAAATGTAGTCCATATTGCGGTAGGCGTTCGTCAGGTACGACTTCTCACCCGTAAGCAAATAGGCGCAAACCAGTGAAGTGGCTTGGTTAGCACACCCTTCGGCAAGGCATCCCCAAAAGAAATCTTTGGCATCGTTGCCGTAAGGAGCGTGGAAAGGAGAGCGGTCAGCACCCCGCACAGCCTCGGCAGCATAGTCCAGTAGCAGGTCTTTCATGGCATTTGCCAACTCCACGTCTTCACCCTGATATTCCCTGCCCGGTTGCAGCCAGGCAAACACGCCCAACGCAGTGGTATTGCCCCAAGAAGGAGTCTTATATGCAGTGGGCAGATGCTTCTTCACTTGTTCCCGGTAAACGGGCTTTCCCGTAGCAAGATAGAGCTCGGAAGCCGCCCAGAAGAATTCGTCATCGGCACTACGATCACCGTAAGCTCCCGTAACCACGGCAGGTTGATATTGCTTGTTGAGGAGGTCCTGATGATAGAGCGCTTGCGGATGCGCTTCTGCCCAGGCGTAAGCACGTTCGGCAGCCTGCAAAGCCACTTCCGAAAAGCCAGGATAATCCTCTTCGTAAGGAGCAAACAACACGGAAGCTTGCGCTAAAGCCGCAGCATAGTCCAATGCCGCCGTTACTGATTTCTGAACTACATAACGGGGCTGCTTACACTCCGTAGGCTTGATAAATCCCTCGAACGAAGGGGTAGTCAGCTTGTGGTAGACTCCTCCGTCGGCAGGGTCTTGCATGGTCAGCATCCATTTCAGGTTATAGTACATCTCGTCCAGCAAATCGGGCGTGTGGTTTCCGCTTTCCGGGATGTTCACCCGTTGACGGATAAAATAGTCAGGAAAGCGGGCATAAATCGCCTGCATCAATCCGATGGAATAAGCGGAGTTCACAATGTACTTGTTATAATCTCCGGCATCATACCATCCTCCCGGAGAAGAAATCACCGCTCCCGCCTTACGTTCCGGCCCGGCAGCATTGGGATGTACCAGCACCTTGTCATCTGGATGGCCTGCCGGACGGCTCCACCGACCCGCATAAGTCGCTTCGATGGGCATACCCGTACGTTGGTAATAGAAAGATTTCAAAGCGGCATCGGCCAAAGGGGACAGCACCTTTTCCTTTACTTCGAATGCCACTGAATCGCCGTTAACCAACAGAAGATATCTTCCCGGTACCGTGATGTCACTGAAATCCAATATTGTCCTGCTCCTATCCGACCAAGCGGATGAAGCGGTATATCCGGGTTTGCCGGAAAGTAGCCGATTGCCCGTGGCTGCATCTACTATGGTAAATTCACGTACCTCACCGGCATTCACCACAGCTACTTTTTCCTGCTGGGGATAATACCCTAACTGATTCAAACGTACAGTTTCTGAAGGATGCCCTAAAGTGGCCATTCCTCCCAGAACTGTAAACAGACATGTAGTTATATTCATATCACTATTCTTTATATATTAATATTATTCCATTTCAAAATTATTTATCCGACAATAAGGTAATGAAACTGATAGCCGGCAAGTGTACCCGTACCAGTCCATTCTCCACCTTCACTGCAGTTTCCTTCATGCAGTCCTTTGTATTGGTCACATAGACTTTCAGTTCCTTCACTTCTGCAGGGATACCGGAGATGACAGCCTCGCAATCCGCCCCATTATTGACCATATGGACGGCATATTCTCCGCGCACCATATTTCCGAAAGCCGCACAGTTTACATTTTTCTTGCTGCTACTGACTGGAATAGCCAAGGCATCGGCCGGAGTGGAGGCCAGCTGCTTAATGTTCCAGAAACGTTGTGTAGGACGCAAAGGACCTTTGGAGCCATAAATGCCGTCTCCCCACAACAACGAATAGTCTGAAGTGAGCTGCCACTGCAAGATGGACAATGGTTGGCAAATCGCACAAATACGTGTATACAGATTGATTTCATAAAGTGCAAACGTCGACTCATTGAATATCTCGGCATAACCATGAGCAGCGGCATCCGTACTACCCTCACCAACCAAGAGTAGTACATTAATCTCTTTGGCAGCACCCGCCCACTTCCTTAACGTAACATCATCACAACCACGCCATGAATGGAAAGAAACTGCACCAATATACTTATGAGTCTCAGGATTGTTCAAAGCAGGAAGGATAAAATCGAAAGTAGTGGCATCCGAATTGTCGCCAAGCAGCATGCGGGTAGGAAGATTCAACCCTGCCAGATAAGCACCGAACTCCTTAATGAAATCTGCATGCTCCTGCGGAGTGTGGAGGACATCAATACCCAAATCCGATTCATTGAACGAGAACATGGAGAACTCAATACCATAATACCGTTTGGCATACAACAGATAATCTGCCATGGATTTATAAATCTTCTCCTTTTTCCGGTTATCCAGACGATAAGCAATGACACCACCTTGACGGGCATAACTTGCAGGACCTCCGTCAATGGCCCATGCAGGCGGAAACCAACAGCTTAGTATTACCGGCATTCCCATCGCCTTCAAGCGCTTTGCCATGAGGAGACTTTCCTCCACCCGCTTGTTCAGTCCCCCATTCTGTGCCACGGCAATAGGATCGGATTCTTCTTCGGGTTGCCACAATCTCCACGGAAATTCCACACGGCCATAAGCTACGCGCAAGTTTTCCAGACAGTAATCTATCACTTTAGGGTCGGCAGCAGGATTCTGCAGGCGGAAATTCCCTCCAAAGCCTGCAAACAAACTTCCCGGATTCTGCATATCCAATGTAATTTCCGCGTCACTGTGATCTATCACTCCGGAAGCATGCAGTTCCATAGACAATGCTGTTCTCCCAGCCTTTTTCAGAATCGGCATTAGCGAGATATACACAACAGTACCGGTAGACTCTTTTTCAACCGTGGCCTTTACAGACTTATTGAACTTGAATTCCAACTTCCTATTGGCCGAAGTAACGGTCAGCTTCCTGCCACTTACCCTTACTTTGGCATCAATGTAGTTTTCCGGACTTAAAGCAATACAGTAATAGGCTGCCTGGTTCAAAGTAGTGTCCGACAGCGCATCAATAGAAATCTCCACCAAGCCTTTTCCCTTATCGGTCACTTTCTGATGGAACTTTACACCTCGCAGAGTAGCCGTCACTTCCTGCATATTCCCCTCACGATGGAAAACGGGACGGACCTGCTTCTCCTTTCCGGTAATCTCCATATCTCCTTTCAAGGTTCCGACACGCAGGGATGACTCAAAGTCTATCAATTCACCGTCTACGCGGACACCCGTGATATTGCTCCATGCCATCACTTCCGTCTGGGCAGAAAGCGGCAGAGATAATATACCACACAGCAATACAACTATTCCAAACTGGAAAATTCGTAAATTCTTCATAATATCAAATCTATAAAAGGTTGTCATTTCAGTCTGGTATCAATCTCAAACCCCATACGGCTGTTATGATAAGGACAATTCCACATACTTGCTTTAGGCTCCTTGTAGCGGGGAGTTCCATCTTCCAGCACCGTTCTGAACCATTCACCATACTCCTTGTCTATCATCCGTGATTTGATGAAGTTCCAGGTGCGGACGGCACTGTCCAGATAAGATTGTTCACCAGTCAGTTGCCAGGCATTGATACAGCCGACCACAGTTTCCGCTTGGCACCACCAGGAAGCGTCCTTCCTGATTTTGTCCTTATGTCGTTCATACATCATAGCTCCCATCGGGTTGATGCCCTCCTTCAAGGAAGCATCTGCAAGTTCCAATGCTACCTTCCTGCACCTCCCGATAACCTCCGGGTCACCCAGAGCCTCTGCAGCTTCCGTCAGCAGCCAAGAAGTTTCGATATCATGCCCGTAAGAGTCGATGTCATCCAGATTATTCCAATTTAAATCACAGTATGATATCAAGTGATGTGTTTGTGGGTTGTACAGCCTGGTTGTTATTAAGTCTATTACTTTTGCAAGGCGCTTGCAAAGGCTGTTATCCTTCCATACTTTATATAAAGCCGTGTATGCCTCTAATACATGGATATGTGTATTCATTGTTTTGGCAGCAATGCCATCTCCATCATACCCCAGCTTTTGGGGAGTTCCCCATTCGCGGGTAAAGGATTCTATATAGCCATCATTTACGGGATCTTTGACTTTGCTCTCCATTATCCGATAAAGCTCTATGGCTTTTTGCAGGCTTTCATTGTTGCCCGTTGCCCTGAAATGTTCGGACAACCCATAGATAGCATAAGAGCAGCCGTAAGTCTGCTTGTTCGTATCCAATGGGGTACCGTCCGCTTTTATCAGCCAATATACGCCTCCATACTGCGAATCAATGAAGTGATCTATGAAATACCGTTGCGCCCTGTCAGCCAATTTACGGTAGGCAGTATCGCCATACATCCGGTAGGCGGTTGAAAAAGTCCAAAGGATGCGGGCATTCAGTACACCACCTTTGGGAGCATCCGCTATCGGGGCACCGTCACGTCCCAATGAACCATAAAAGCCTCCGGAAGAATCTACGCTGTATCTTTCCCAAAAAGAGAGGATATTCTCTTTCAAGTCCGAGGTTATTTCATCTTTTAAAACCTTGTCTACGTGTGACTGTGCTTGCAGGAAAGGTGTAACCAGCAACCATACTGTAATCAGCAAAAAAACGGAAAACATACGTTTCATAATATAGCGATTTAAGGAGTTAGCCATAGTTACATTGCAAATGTACAAAAAAACAAATGGACACTACTCATTGCCATCCTTTTTCAAGGGATACAATTGGTTCCGATAAAGGCTATTTTTGGGTACTGAGTCCTTGTTTTACCAGACATCAGCTTCTATTGGCTCAAACGTGGGTATCCGGCAGCTCAAGCGCCATTGTCTGACAAATATAACAATGAATATCATAAAAATAGAGGAAAAAGACACATTTCATAACGTTATTGGCTACAAACAAAAGCCATCCGTTTCCTTTTTAGTCCGTATATTAGTAGAAAATTTTGTAACTCAAAAATAGATACTATGAGAAAGAAACATTTCCTATTTGCATCAGTCTTGGCACTGCTTTGCGGCAGCAGTGCGCTGCATGCGCAAGACTTCAAGCTGACATCCTCCGGTTATTTCAAGAATCAGGGAGTCGACATCATGGCTTTTGATGATATCTATCCCGAAGGACACCAAGGAGGGGTATGTATCATCATGAACGGACACCGTGTGGCGACGAATGGAGATATCCGTCTGGAAGCCACACCCGGACAATGGCAGCCCGTACCGAAACAGCTCGACCGGAAGCTCGGTGACAACAGCATCACCGCCACGCTGTGCTATCCCGACTCCTCACGCCATCTCACCGGATTCAACCCGATGATTTACCCGGACCTCCACCTTATATATACGGTAAACGTGGAAAGCAAAGGTAAAAACATAGAGGTGACCGTAGACCTTGACCGCCCCATTCCCCAGGAATTCATCGGAAAAGTGGGCTTCAACCTTGAATTCTTCCCGGGTTCCCTCTTCGGCAAGCCCTGGATTATGGACGGTCAGAGCGGCATCTTCCCGCAACAACCCAACTCTCCCCTAATGACAACCCAACCCAACTATCTGCATACGGGAAATTATCATGACGGCAAGCAATCGCTGGCAGACATGGACAAACTGATAGGAAAAGGTTACAGCCCGATTGTGGCAGACGACATCATCAGCGAACCTTATGCCAAAGGAACCAAGTTCACCTCCCGGCCCGATGACCCTTACAACAAAGTTACCATCGAATCATTGAGCGGTGACCTGCAACTGTTTGACGGGCGTATGAACCACAACAACGGCTGGTTCGTACTGCGCAGCAACATAAAACCGGGTGTCACCAAAGGTGCCGTCAAATGGATTATCACTCCGAACGTAGTGGCCGACTGGATGTATCAGCCGGTTATCCAGACTTCACAGATAGGTTATCATCCCACTCAGGACAAGGAAGCCGTCATCGAAATGGATATACGTGACAACAGAAAGGAAACGGCACAAATCATCCGCATTGATGCCGACGGCGAAAAGGTTGTCAAGAACGTCACTCCTGCCAACTGGGGTAAATTCTTGAGGTATAACTATCTGAAAGTAAACTTCACAGATGTAAAGGAACCGGGGCTTTATAAGATTAAATACAATACCTCCGTGTCTCCCATCTTCCGCATCGACAATGACGTATATGCCCGTGGCGTATGGCAACCCGTACTGGAATACTTCCTTCCCGTACAGATGTGCCACATGCGCGTCAACGAAAAATACCGCGTATGGCACGACTGCTGCCACATGGACGATGCCCAGATGGCACCGGCACACAATCATATCGACGGCTACGACCAGAAAGAGGGCCTGTCCAAGTTCAAACCGGGTGAAGTGGTTCCCGGAGTGAACATAGGCGGCTGGCACGATGCCGGAGACTTTGACCTCCGCATCGAATCCCAAGCCGGAGAATCCTATATCCTGGCACTGGCCTACGAAGCTTTCCACCCGAATCTCGACGTGACTTCCATCGACCAGATAAACCGTGTGACGGAAATCCACCAGCCCGACGGTAAGAATGACTTGCTGCAACAAGTAGAGA
>ENA-OZBC01000861-OZBC01000861.1-human-gut-metagenome-genome-assembly--contig:-NODE-861-length-11545-cov-5.107485_pt1 | contig 11545 bp, 9 predicted proteins | sample MGYA00243982_ERZ653526 | MGnify/ENA primary metagenome ERZ653526 (study PRJEB26926, sample SAMN06164948) | human gut metagenome | biome: ENVO:00009003; feature: ENVO:2100002; material: ENVO:00002003... | reverse complement strand
ATAAGAGACAGACATCGTCGTCCTCGACGGCGTGCAGGACCCCGGCAACGTCGGCACAATTATCCGCACGGCGGATGCGGCGGGGCTGGACGGCGTGCTGCTCTCGAATCAGTGCGCGGACGTGTTCAGCCCGAAGGTGCTGCGCGCGACGATGGGCAGCATCTTCCGCATGAACCTGCGCACGACGGACGATTTGCCCGGCGAACTGACGAAGCTGCGCGAAAAGGGGTACAGCATCCTGTCCTCGCAGCTGGACGGCATGCCGTTCTATGAGCGGCAGGGCGTAGCGGAACGCTTTGCCCTCATCATCGGCAACGAGGGCAACGGCGTGAGCGAACAAGTGCAGCAGACCGCGACGCACCGGGTTCGCCTGCCTATGCGCGGCGGCGCGGAAAGCCTGAATGCCGCGATTGCTGCCGCCATCATGATGTATGAGCTGATGCGGTGATTTTTCCCAGATTGGATATTGACAGAACAACGACCTGATGATATAATGACACTCCCGATGTGCGAAAAAGCACGACATCTGCCAAAATAGTGAGCAGCGCTGTCCGATTCCCGCGAAGAAAAACGCGGCAGGACGGCGCTGCTTTTTTGGTGTCGGCAAAAAAATTGACGTGCGCGCATCCAAAGGAGGCAAGCCATGGAACAGCAGGGGATAAATCCGCCTTTCATCGTGACAGACGGGCTGACAAAGACATACATCCGGCGGGAGAAACCGGAGAATGGCGGCATCACGCGCCTGTGGCGGCGGGAGACGCGCGAGGTGCAGGCGCTCAGGGACGTATCCTTCCGCATTGGGCGCGGGGAACTCGTCGGGCTGATTGGACCGAACGGCGCGGGCAAGAGCACCTTGGTCAAGCTGATGACGGGCATCCTGACGCCGACAAGCGGCAGCTGCACGGTGGATGGGCGCACGCCGTGGGCGGAGCGGAAGGCACATGTGCGCAGCCTCGGCGCAGTGTTCGGGCAGCGGATGCAGCTCTGGTGGGACGTGCCGATTCGCGATTCGTTCGACCTCCTGCGCGACATTTACAGCATTGACGAGGGGCGCTATCGGCATCGGCTGGATGAATTGACGGCGGCGCTGGACTTGGGGGACATCATGCAGTCGCCGCTGCGGCAATTGTCGCTGGGGCAGCGGATGCGCGCGGAGCTGTGCGGGTCGCTGCTGCATGAGCCGGAGCTGCTGTTCCTCGATGAGCCGACCATCGGGCTGGACGCAGTGAGCAAATTGAAGCTGCGGGAGTTCCTGCGGGTGGAGAACGAGACGCGCCGGACGACGATTTTGCTGACGACGCACGACATGGAGGACATGCGCGCGCTGTGCAGCCGGGTGATGGTGCTGGGACACGGCCAGCTGCTCTATGATGGCACGCTGACGAACCTGCTGCACCGCTACGACACCGCGCACACGCTGACCGTCACCTACGACGGCGCGGCGGATGCGTCGAAGCTGCCGCAGGGCGCAGTGAAAGACGGCGATACATGGCGAATCACCCTGCAAAAAGACGGCGACTTGTCCGAAACCATGCGGCAGGTGATGGCGGCAGGGAAAATGCACGAAATGGCGATTGAGGAACAGAACGTGGATGAGCTGATTGCACGGATGTACCGGGAGATGGCGCTATGAAGACGTGGATTGCATCGTGGAAGCCGTATTTCTCCCTCTACCGGCTCAAAGCTATGCAGGAGACGCAGTACCGCGCGGCGGCGCTGGGCGGGCTGGTGACGCAGGCGTTCTTCGGGCTGCTGTATGTGTTCCTGTACACGGCGTTGTTCCGGGGGGAAAATCAAGCGGAACTGGCGGAAACCATCACCTATGTGTGGCTTCAGCAGATGTTTTTCCGCGTATTGCTGATGAACGACACGGAGCTGATACAGCAGGTGATGACGGGCGGGTTGGCGTATGCGGTGCTTCGCCCGGTCGATCAGTATCGCTTCGCGTTCGTGCGGAACATGGCGCAGCGGCATGTGAATGCGCTGATGCGGCTTGTGCCGATGATTGCGCTGCAATTCCTGCTGCCGACCGCGTGGCGGATGCAGCCGCCGGAAAGCCTGCTCGCACTGATGCAGGCATTCGTATCGCTGCTCATCGGCGTGATGAACCTGTGCGCGATTGCGGGCATTTCAGGCGCTATCCTGATGCAGACGATGGACAACCGCGGCATCAACGCCATCATCACCTTCATCAGCAACGCCTTCGCGGGCAATATCATCCCCCTGACGCTCTTCCCGGACAGCGTGCAGGCGCTCATCCGCTATCAGCCGTTCGCGCAGTCGCTTGATGCGCCGATTCGCATGTATCTGCACGCGCAGGCGGCGGGGGAGTGGGCACTGAACATCGGCGTGCAGCTGCTTTGGCTGATGCTGCTGGTCGCCCTTGGGCGCAGAATGTGGCGGCATCAGCTGAATCAGCTCACGATTCAGGGAGGGTGAAGCGAGATGAAGTATGTGTTTCATGCCCTGCGGATGCAGTGGCGGTGCGCGACGCAGTACTGCGCGTCGTTCTGGATGCAGACGCTGGCGCAGCTGGTGATGTCCGGCAGTGAATTGATGGCGGTGCTGGTGCTGCTGGGGCGGTTCACGTCGGTTGGGCAGTGGTCGGGGAGCGAAATCATGTTTTTCTTCGGCATGATGCAGATGACGTTCGCCATCACGGAGTGTGTCGGGCGCGGGCTAACAGCGTTTTCGCGGGTTGTGCAGGGCGGTGAGTTCGACCAGATTCTCCTGCGTCCACGGAATCTGCTTCTTCAGGTGCTGTGCAGCAGCACTGACCCGCGGCGGCTGAGCACGGCGGTGCTGGGGATTGTGTTGATGTGGCTTTCGGTCACGCAGCTGGGCATTCCGTGGACGCTGGGGAGCACGGTGCTGCTGCTGATTTCCGTCGCGGGGACGGTGCTGATGCTGCTTGGGCTGTTTCTGGTGGAAGCGACGCTGTGCTTTCTGTCCGTGCAGTCCATCGAGGCGGTGAATATCCTGACCTACGGCGGGCGAACGGCGTGCGAGTATCCGGTGGATATTTACCCGCGCCCGATTCGGCTGCTGTTCATGTATGTTGCGCCGTTCGGGCTGTGTATGCACGTTCCGGTGAGTGCGCTGCTGCATCACCCGGTGGTGGATTGGCCTGCATGGACGGCGTACCTTGCGCCGCTGGCAGGGGCGATGTTCTTTCTGCTGATGGCGCTGGTGTGGCGGAAGGTCGGGGTCAAGCGGTACTGCTCGACGGGGTCGTGAGAGCAGAAAAATTTGGGGCGGCTTTCCGTTCCTCATCGCTCATTGCTAATTCTCTTCGCTTTATCATCAATTTCTCGTCTTTATTGGTTGCTTTTTTGCGTAAAGTAGGGTACAATGTTCATGGTGAGTTCATTTTTTCGCCTTCACCGTTCATTCATCCACATTCATACCCGATTCATTCAGGAGGCAGCCATGCAAAATTACGTTTTCATGACAGACAGCGACAGCGACCTGCCGCTGGAACTCAAACAGCAGTACGACATTCCTGTCGTCTACATGCCTTACTCCCTGGATGGCAAAGAGTACTTCGACGACCTCGGCCAGTCGCTGAACCATAAGTCCTTCTACGACAAGATGCGCGCGGGCAGTCAGCCGACGACCTCCGCGCTCAACGAGACGGTCTACATGGAGTACTTCGAGCCGATTCTCTCTTCCGGGCGCGACCTGCTCTTCGCCGCCTTCTCCAGCCAGCTCAGCGCGACCATTCAGGCGATTTACGCCGCGCGCGAGGAACTGCTGAAGCAGTATCCGGAACGCAAGTTCATCGTGGTGGACACGCTGTCCATCTCCGCGCCGCAGACGATTCTCGTCCTCAAGGCGCATGAGATGTACCGCGCGGGCAAACCGATGGAGGAAGTCGCCCAGTGGCTGGAGGACAACAAGCTCCGCGCACAGGCGTGGTTCACAGTGGATGACCTGAAGTACCTCCAGCGCGGCGGACGCATCTCCGCGACGGCGGCGGCACTCGGCACGCTGCTGGACTTGAAGCCCATCCTGACCGAAACGCTCGAAGGCAAGCTTGCCGCCGCGGGCAAAGTGCGTGGCCGCCGCAAGGCGATGAGCTACATCCTTGAGAAGGCGGTGGAGAACGTCGCCGATCAGAAGGAAGCCATGGGCATCATCCTGCACGCCGACGCGATGGACGATGCCCAGAAGCTGCGCCAGATGCTGGTGGAGAAGCTGCCGGAGATGGACATCCGCATCTACCCCGTCGGCCCCGTCATTGGCACGCACGCCGGCCCCGGTACGATTGCGTTCTGCTTCCTCGGCAAAAAGCGCGAAATTTGATTTATCCGCCGTCTGTTCCACGCGAACAGGCGGCAATCTTTATATTTGAAAGAAAAATTTCGCAGCGCCCCAGCACTGCGGAAACAGATGCGTATGAGGTCTTTTTCAGCAAAATCAACTGTTTTGCCGAATCTGGGCGAAGGAATTGCATTTTCCCCATATTTATGCTATAATAAGAATGTCACATTTTATTTTGTGGAAAGGAGTGGTGGCATCGTATGGATCAGCCTCCTTGTAGTCCGATACCCCGCAAGCCGTCATTCCCGGTACGCAGGGGTTTTTGAAAGAAAGGAATGCTTGATTTTCCATGACGCCTGAACTATATGGCACTGTTGTGATTCTGGTTGTGCTGGTGATGCTGTCGGCGTTTTTCTCTGCCTCGGAAACGGCGTTTACCTCTGCCAACCGCGTCAAGCTCAAGACGATGGCGCAGGGCGGCAACAAGCGCGCGCAGATAGCGCTGAATTTGGCGGAGGATTATGACCGCTTGCTCAGCACCATCCTCGTGGGCAACAACGTGGTCAACATCGGCGCTTCGTCCATGGCGACGGGGCTGTTTCTTGCGCTGCTAAGCGGCAATCAGTCTGCTGCGACAACGGTTTCGACCATTGTGATGACGATTGTCGTGCTGATTTTCGGCGAAATCAGCCCGAAAGCGATTGCCAAGGAGAATCCGGAGACGGTTGCCGTTGCGTTTGCACCTGTGCTGCTGGTGCTACGGACGATTGTTACGCCGATTAACGCCCTGTTTGTGCAGTGGAAGAAGCTGCTGGCAAAGCTGTTCAAGCCCGCGCACACGGAAAGCTTTGTTGAGGCGGAAATCATGACGATGGTGGATGAGGCACAGAACGACGGTGATATAGATGAACATGAGGGAGAACTGATTCGCTCCGTCATTGAGTTCAACGACGACCGCGACGTGCTGAACATCATGACTCCGCGTGTGGACGTGACGGCGCTGGAGGACACTGCGACGATGGAAGAAGCCGCGAATCTCCTGCGCGAAACGGGGTATACCCGCGTCCCGGTCTACCACGAGGACATGGATCACATCGTCGGCATCCTCAATGAAAAGGATTTTTATGCCTGTCAGCATGAGGGCGTGGATAGCATCGTGGACATTATGAAACCGCCGGTTTATGCTCCTGCGACGCTGAAGCTCTCCAAGCTGCTGAAGCTGTTCCAGACGCAGAAGACGCATATGCTGATTGTGCTGGATGAATTTGGCGGAACTGAAGGCATCGTCACGATGGAGGATGTGCTGGAAGAACTCGTCGGCGAAATCTACGATGAGCACGACGATGTGTCTGAGGAAAGCGTCGAGATGGCGGACGGCTCACGCGTGGTCGAGGGCGGCATGGAACTGACTGAACTGTTGGAAGGCATGGGGTTGAAGGACACCTTCAACGCCGAAACCGTCGGCGGCTGGGTGAGCGAAATCATGGGCTGCATCCCGTTCGTCGGTGCGCGCTTTGAGACGGACCACCTCCGCGGCATGGTCACGCGCATGGAAAAGCGCCGCGTAACGCAAGTTCGCATCTGGCGCAAAGAGGGTACGGACGGGCACGCTGCACAGGCGTGATTTCCTCCGCTGCGGCAAAATCATCATTCAGGCGGAAATATCAATCAGAAAAAGGAGCCTACCACCATGGCAACCACCAAAAAAGATAAGAAGCAGAAGTCTGACAGGCGTCAGCTTGCCATCAGCATTACCTGCATCGTTATTGTCGCAGCCATGCTGCTGACCTCCCTGATCACCCTGCTGCCCATTTATAACTGACGGAAAGGCATCACATGAAGAAAGACCATCGCGGCATATCGCTGGGAACATATGTCATGCTTGGCGTGACGGGCGCGGTGCTGCTGGGCTGCTTCTTGATTCTGCCCGGTCTGCTGGGGCAGGCGCGCGGCACGGTGGATGTCCGGCAGGTGCTGTCCATCTTCCAAACCGACGGAATGCCCTCGCTCACGCTGAGCGATATTCCCATTACCCGCGGCGATTCCACTGGCAATCTGCCCGCGCCGGAACCCACGCAGCCGCCCGCTGAAACCGCCGCGCCTACCATTCCGTCCGCCACCCAAGCCCCCAAGCAGGGCGGCACGGTCACCCTTACTCTCGGCGGCACGGTCGATATGGATGATGCGGTGCGCAAAGCGGGCTACTACTCCGACTCGCAGAAGTACGATTTCACGGAGATGCTTGCTCTCCTGCGGAGCGAAATGACGGGCGATATCACGTTCCTGACGCTGGAAAACCTGATTCAGCCGGAAGTGAAAGTCTCCGCGCTGAACGCCCCAGATGCCGCGGCGGAACTGCTCCGCACTACCGGCGTGAACCTCGTTGCCATCGGCTTCCCGAAGGTGTACGACAAGGGCGCGGATGGCGTTCGGACGACGCTGGAAGCCCTGCATGACCGCAATTTGCTGACCATCGGCGCGTACAACACGCAGGAGGAAGCAAGCGCCATCTGCATCCGGATGCTGGACAACGTGCCCGTCGCGTTCCTGCACTACACCGAAGCACTGAGCAGCACAGGCAAGAAAGCGATGAAGTCCTCCGGGGCATCCTACGCTGTCCCGCTGGCGAATGCGGAGACGATGTCCGCTGATATTCGCCGTGCACGCGAGCAGGGAGCGGCGGTGGTCGTCGTATCGCTGAACTGGGGAACATCCGGCACGTCGAAGCCGACGAATGCGCAGCGGAAACTGGCGCAGGCGATTGCTGATGCGGGCGCGGACGTCATTGTTGGCGCGGGGACGCGCGTCGTGCAGCCGGTGACATGGCTGACGCACAAGAATGCGGATGGTACGGCAGCGCAGACGCTGTGCGCGTGGTCGCTGGGCAGTCTGCTGAATGAGTCCCGGAAGGACGGAAACGTTGCTGGAATGCTGCTGCAATTGCAGATTTCGTGGGACGGACAGAACATCAGCTTTGGGCAAGTCAGCTATACGCCGACGTACATTTGGCGGCAGAAGGTGGATGGCGCGTATCAGTATCGGGTAGTTGCGAGTGACCAGAGCGCGCCGAGTGGAATGTCGGAGGAGCAGCAGGGATATATGGCGAAGGCACTGCGGACGATTCAAAACGCGCTGGCGGATTCGCCAATAACGATTCGGATAAAGTAAGGGAAAATGCTCAATTTTGTCGCGCTGATGGCTGCGGCTGAATGGCATCGAGAGAAGGTTTTGGCTTTCTCTCGGTGCTTTTTTGTTGCAGGGGGCGGACACGCAAGGAAACAATGAAAACAGACAAATGTATGCGGTCACAACAAAAAGCACCGCCCTGCCCGACACACAACGCCGAGCAGGACGGTGCTTCATTTATCACACCATTACAGATTGTTTACGAGGTCATACAGGTCGCGGCGGAAGTGCTTTTCCACCTTCAGCGCGTCCACGATGGGCATGTTGAACACCTTGCCCTGCCGCACGCCGATGACCTGATTGGAGATGCCGTCGCGCAGCAGACGAACCGCGAGGTTGCCCGCTTCAAAGGCGAAAGCGCTGTCCTTGGCAACCGGCAGCGCGCCGCGCTGGGTGTAGCCGACAACCGTCGAACGTGCTTCCACCATGCCGCACATCCGCTTCATGATGGAGGCAAACCGCATGGCGCTCATGGGTTCGCCCTCGAAGCACTGCTTGCCGTGGCTGGTCAGGAAGCCGTACATGTCAAACGGCGCCATGGATTCCCAGCAGCCCTCCGCCAGCACGATGGTCGAGCGGTAGTTGCCCTTGGCAATCTGCTTGTTCAGGCGGGAAGCCACTTCTTCCACGCTCCACGGCACTTCCGGCACAACCACGATTTCCGAACCCGTGGCGCAGGCGGCTTTCAGGGCGATGTCACCGCAGTGGCGGCCCATGCACTCCACCACATGCGGGCGGTCGTGGGAGCGGCTGGTGGCGCGGATGGCGCGGATGGCTTCGGTGCAGACCTGCACAGCCGTCTCGTAGCCCAGCGTCATCTCGGTGTAGGCAAGGTCGTTGTCAATCGTGCCGGGGATGCCGATGCAGGGGATGCCCAGCTCGCACAGACGCATTGCGCCCTGGAAGGAGCCGTCGCCGCCGATGACAACCAAACCGTCGATTTCCATCGCCTTCAGCGTCTGCACGGCGATTTCGCGCCACTTGGGGTCTTTGAACTCCTCGCAGCGCGCGGTGCGCAGATAAGTGCCGGGCTGGTCGGCAATATCCAGCACGGTGTCCAGATACAGCTCCTGCAGGTCATCCTTGATGCTGGTGGACTTGCGCAGCAGACCGTTGTAGCCGTGCTTGATGCCAATCAGGGGCATACCATAAGCCGCAGCACTGCGGGCAATGGACATAACGGCTGCATTCATGCCCGGCGCATCGCCGCCGGAAGTCAAGACGCCGATTTTTCTCATCATGGGAACATTCTACTCCTTTTCAGAAGGTTATGATGGCGGGCAAGCCCGGCGAATCCGGAAATTGCCCTGCGAAACGGTACGCGGAATGCGTGGCCGTATGCTTTCATCCTGCATTATACCACAATTGATAGGAAAAAGACAAGCCGTGCAAACGCTTACATCAAACGTTTTCGGACGAAATTTCACGAAAAGGCGACGAACCTTCCAGAAATAGGCTGGGGGAAATGTGCAACTGTCCTTGACAGACCGGATTACCCGTGATATGATGAAAAAAACGAGGAAAGGCGGCGAACAGGCAGAATGGGCAAGGACGAGCGGCAGCTGCGTCGGATGCGCGGCGAAGCGCCGTCCCGATTGCTGCAGGGGCTGACGTACGGCGGCTGTCTGGTGATTTTCTACGCGCTGATGGCGATTCCGAACTGGCCGCTGCGGAATCTGTCGCGCACGAGCGCAACGACGCTGGTGACATGGGTCGCCATGGGCGCGGCGATGCTGGCGGTGTTCGGGCGCATGACGGTGCGGCGCGGAAAGCATCAGCAGCAGGCGGCAGGGCAGTGCATGGGCGTGCTCATCACGGACGCGGTGACGTATTTGCAATTGCAGATTATGAACGTCAACCCCAATAACCGCACGCACTTGACGCTCTTCGGGGCGGATTTCGCGTATCTGCTGATTGCCGCCGCGTTGCAGATGGCGCTCGTGCTGCTGGCAATGTCCTTCGGTACGCGTGTGCTGCCGAAATTACAGAAACCCGCGCGGCTGCTGCTGATTACCGAGGCGGATGCGGACGAAATTCGGCAGAAGCTGGCGAAGGAGCGCACCTTCGGGCAGCTGAATGATGTTTGCAGCTGGCGAGCAGCGGAATTGCCCGCGTTTTTGGCGCAGAACGATGCAGTACTCATTGCGTCGGATGTGCCGGATGAAAACCGGATGTCGCTGATGAAGGCGTGCTATGCGCTGAAGCGGACGGTGCTGGTCAGTCCGCGCGTGCAGGAAATCATGCTGTCCAGTGCGAATCAGGTGATACTGGATGATGCGCCGCTGCTGGAAATGCGCGCGGACGGCATGACGCTGGGGCAGAAAATCATCAAGCGTGGGGCGGATATTGTGCTGTCGGCGCTGGCGCTGCTGGTGCTTAGCCCGCTGATGCTGCTGATTGCGCTCGCAATTCGCGTGGAGGACGGCGGAAACGTCATCTTCCGGCAGAAGCGGCTGACGGCGGACGGCAAGACCTTCACCATCTGCAAATTCCGCACGATGCGGCGGGGCAGTGGAGGCGCGTCCGCACGGGACGCGGATGACCGCGTGACGCATGTCGGGCGTTTCCTGCGCCGGTGGCGGCTGGATGAGCTGCCGCAGTTCTGGAACATTCTGCGCGGGGATATGTCGCTGGTCGGCCCGCGCCCGGAAATGCTGGAAAACATCACACGCTATAAGCGTGACCTGCCGGAATTCCAGTTCCGGGAACGCATGAAGGCGGGTTTGACCGGCTATGCGCAGATTGAAGGGCGCTACAATACCTCGCCGGAGGATAAACTCGCGCTCGACCTATTCTACATCGAGGGGTTCTCTCTCTGGACGGACATGAAGCTGCTTCTGCGGACAGTGACGGTCTTTTTCCGCCCTGACGCGACGCAGGGATTTCCGCCGGAGGATTCATCATTCATTCCCAAACACGACAAAACACAGGAGGAAGAGCAATGAAAACGACGCTTTTGATTATGGCAGCAGGACTGGGCAGCCGTTACGGCGGCAACAAGCAGATTGACCACATCGGCCCGCACGGCGAAATTCTGCTGGAGTATTCCATCTATGACGCGGTGGCGGCAGGGTTTGATAAGGTGGTTTTCGTCATCAAGCGCAGCATGGCGGACACCTTCCGCGAGCTGATTGGCGACAAGATTGCCAAGAAGGTCGAGGTAGAATACGCCTATCAGGAATATGATTCCCTGCCGGACGGCTTCGTTCCGCCGGAAGGGCGCACGAAGCCCTATGGCACGGTTCACGCCGTGCTGGTGGCGAAAGACCTGATTCACGAGCCGTTCGCCGTCATCAACGCCGACGACTACTACGGCAAGGACGCATTTGCGACGATGGCGAAAAGCCTGAAGGAAATGCAGGGCAAGACGAACGTCGCGTCGATGGTGGCATACCGCTTGAAGAACACCGTGTCCGAGAACGGGCATGTGACCCGCGGCGTGTGCGCGCGCGACGACAAGAATCATCTGGTGAAGGTGCAGGAGACGTACAAGATTAAGCCCTTCCCGGACGGCACGATTCGCGACGTGAACTTCCGCGAAGAGGGGGATATCCTCGATCCGGAAGCGCTGGTGTCCATGAACTTCTGGGGGCTGACCCCGTGGTTCTTTGGCGCCGCAGCGCGTGATTTCGCTGCCTTCCTCCGCGCCGATAACGGCGACCCGATGAAGAAGGAGTTCGTCCTGCCGACCGAAATTGACGCGCTGATGCACTCCGACGGTCTGACGGTGGATGTGCTGAGCACGGACGCGGTGTGGTTCGGCGTGACGTACCGCGAGGACAAGCCGTATGTCATGGGCGAACTGAAGAAGCTGCATGACGCGGGGCAATATCCCGAATCCCTGTAATTTTACAGAAAAGCGCCGTAAGCACTTGCCTACGGCGCGTTTTTGTCGTACAATAGGGATGGGGACAGTCTGTCCCTATCAGAAGGAAAGAGGAGAGCGATTCCCATGAAGATTTTGCTGACCGGCGGTGCCGGATTTATCGCGACGCACACCTGTGTGGAACTGATGGCAGCGGGGCACGATGTGGTTGTTGTCGATAATCTGTCTCTTATACACATCTCCGAGCCCACGAGACTAAGGCGAATCTCG
>ENA-OZBC01000849-OZBC01000849.1-human-gut-metagenome-genome-assembly--contig:-NODE-849-length-11649-cov-6.372865_pt1 | contig 11649 bp, 8 predicted proteins | sample MGYA00243982_ERZ653526 | MGnify/ENA primary metagenome ERZ653526 (study PRJEB26926, sample SAMN06164948) | human gut metagenome | biome: ENVO:00009003; feature: ENVO:2100002; material: ENVO:00002003... | reverse complement strand
TTATGAACAAAAAGTTTTTAAGTGCAATCCTGTTCGGAGCCTTAATGGTTTCGTCGACAGGAACATTTGTGTCTTGTAAAGATTACGACGATGATATCGACGAAATCAACAAGGAATTGACTGACCTGAAATCAAAACTTTCAGATCTTGAAAGTAAAGTAAATGCCGGTGGCGCTTACGTTACCAAGATTGAATCGGTAGACGGTGGTTTCAAAGTATCGGTAAGCGACGGTACTTCTTACAACCTGACTGTTGCCAGCGCTGCTGCCGGTAGCAAGGTTGTGATTGATGACAAGACCGGTGAAATCAGCATTGATGACAAGGCTACAGGCTGGTTTGCCACTACCGGTGAAGGTGAAGAAGCAGTGGATATGACTCCGTATGTAAAAGATGGATACTGGTATCTCTATGACAAAACAGCAAAAGAGTTTGTGAAGTCTGAATACAAAGCTGCCGGTAACGCTTATGCTGTAGTAGCTAACGGTATCTGTACATTGAACATTCCTGATGCTGATGGTAAGATGCAGACTATCCAGTTGCCTACCACTTCGGCTGCTATCACTGGTGTGCAATTTATTGATGTGACTAGCGGAGCTGTTGAAACTACTCCTGCATACGCTTTGAACTATGGTGTGGCAACAAAGGACAATGCTGAATGGGATGGTCCTAAGGGTGCGATTACTAAAGACCAATTGTTGGTAGGTACTATCGAACCTCTTACTTTGCAGGTATATCCTTCTTCTGCAGACTTGTCTAACGCAGATATTAAGTTGGTGGGTAGCGATGGCACAGTTGCTCCGGTTAAGGTAACAGCTACTCCGTTTGAAGGTGTTATCACCAAGGCTGCTTCTGCCAATGGTCTGTGGAATCTGAATATCCGGCCGGATGAAACGGTAACAGACAAGACTATTGCAGATGCATTTAAGGTTGAAACTGACAAGTATGCTTATGCATTGCAAATCAATGGCAATATTCTGACCGGATATGCTTCTGAAGTTACTCCTGCAGATAAAGCATCTTCTGCTGATGCTACATCTTTGAAAGCTGATGATGTTAAATACAATGCTAAAGCTCTTAGCAGTAAGAAAGTACCTTTCGGTGAAACAGTTACTCTTGAATTTGATGGAACTAAAGCATACGATGCTTATTTGACTCCGAAATCGGCCAGTGCATTAGAATTGGCTGGTGTTACTATCGATGGTAAGACGATGTCATTCACTTCTACTGAAAAGGCTGCCGGTAAGACGGTTGAGTTTACTGTGAATTTCGTAAACTTTAAGGGAGAAACCGGTACTGCTTTTGATATAACAGTTAACTTCGAAGGTGCAACTGTTGATCCTGAAGCTCCTGTAGCAGCAGTGAAATATACAGCAACTGATGGTGTTAAACCTATCATTATTGATTTAGGTACTACATTTACAAGCTTGAGTGCTCAGACTGCTACAGCGTTGGCTGCTGTTGCTCCGACTTGGAATGTGATTTCTATTGACGGTAAAGCGGTAGCTACAGCAGACCAATCTACTGCTAACGGTAAGTTTGCATTTGCAATGACTCAGGTAAAATACTACTCAGACTTGAAAGCTGATGGTACACCGAAAACAGAAGTTACTGATATAGATAATGCTGATAATCTTAAGAAGGTTAAGTATGCTGTATTTGCACATTCTGATTATCAAGCAACTGCAGCTCCGGGTGCTTATGTATTGAACATGACATTTGTTGATGGTGAAAATGAATTGAAGAAAGTGGTTGCTCCTGTAACAATCTCTGTTCCTACATTCACTGACTTGTTCACTAAGGTTACTTCTGTATGGAATGCAGATAAGACTGTCTTGAATGCTTTGTTGGTTGGTTCTGCTGATGCAGCTGCTGCTAAACAATATGTAATGACTAACGCATTCAAGAGTGTAGAAAACTCAGGTGCGGACTGGAATAACTTGACTCTTACTCCGAAACAAATGAGTATTAGCGGAACTCCGACTGATGTTGCTACATATACTGTATCCGGCTCAATCTTGGCAATGGCTGATGCTTTGCTTGATGCCAATGGTGCAGTAAGAGGCAATGTAACAGTTGATGGTACATATCTGGTTAAAGGTAAAAAAGACTTGAAAGTTGAAGTTCCTGCATTTGCAGTAAACTTTATGTCTCCGTTCAATGATGCTGTGCTTAACTTCTACAAAGGCGGTAAAGTGGCAGATTTGAATGTTACAATTGCATCAAATGGTGAAGGTACTATCGCTAAATTTGAAGGTGCTGCCGGAAAAGAAGCAGGTTTGCAATTAGTTGCCAGCAGTGAAAAGGTGGCAGTTAGCAATGCAATGACATTGTTTGGTGCAACAAATGATAAGTTCACATTCGTAGTTAAGGGTGAAGGTGTTCCTGCCGGTGCAACAGCTAAATTGTCTGCTGACGGTATCGCTTTGGAAGGTATGACTTATGCTCCTAACTATTCAGCAACTCTTGAAATGACAGTTACAGCATTGAATGGTATCAAGACTACCATTACATTGCCTATGACTATCAATAAGCCCTAATCGTTATCCTAAGTATACTGTTTACTTAAGATAGATGAATCATTGAAGAGTGTGTCCGCCTTGTGCAGACACACTCTTTTGCTATAAAACAGGCAGGTATTTAAATAACCTTTTCAAAAACAAACATATTATCAAAACTATTACTACTTTTGCAAACCCTTTAAGTGAAACTTTAGATAGAAGCAGTATGAAACACATTTTATTCCTCGCAATAGCTCTTTTGTCGTTGACAGGCTGTATGAAAGAAAAACCGACAGCCCTTCGTTGGGCTACATTCAACATTCGCTATGATAACCCACAAGATAGTTTGAACAACTGGCAGTATCGTAAAGCACGCGTATGCAAGTTTATTCAAGAACAGAAAATAGATATCCTCGGAATGCAGGAAGTGTTGCACAATCAGTTTCTCGATTTGCGTTCCGGTCTGCCGGAGTATGACGGTATCGGTGTCGGTCGTGACGATGGCAAGACAGCAGGAGAGTATGCTCCTTTATTCTACCGGAAAGATAAATATGAAGTATTGGACTCAAACACTTTCTGGTTGGCAGAGAATCCCGACAGTGTGGGCATGATGGGCTGGGATGCTGTTTGTGTGCGCATTGCTACATGGGCCAAGTTCAGAGAAAAGTCTACCGGAAAGATATTTATGGCAGTAAATACGCATTTTGACCACATCGGTGAAGAGGCGCGCCGCCAAAGTGCGTTACTTATTATCAAAAAGATAAAGGAAATAGTGGGTGAGCGCCCTGCCATTGTGACGGGCGATTTCAATGTGACGGATGCAAGCAGTGCTTATGAAACCATTACCACGAATGAGTTTGTCATGAAGGATGCTTATAAGATAGCCGGTCATGTGACCGGTGTGGATTATACTTTCCATGACTTTGCCCGCATCCCGCCACAGAACTGCGAGAAGATTGATTTCATCTTTGTCACTCCACAGATAAAGGTAACAGGATGCGATATTCCGGCAGAAATACCGGGCGCTCTGTTGTCCGACCATAATCCCCAGTTGGCTGATTTGGAATTCTAGCCGGATTCCCCGGAGACTCCATGACTCATGTCACTCCCGAAGAACACAGTCTGTTCAGCCCCCTGCTGATATTGTTCCTGTGCCTTTTCTATATATTGATTATGCTTCCCATACGGCTGAACAAGATTTACAGGAAATCCGTCGCCGGGCATACTTGGGTTGAAATGACTCTTGAAGGACTGGTATACGACAGGGCGGAGCAGAAGAAAGAGATTGCCTGGGAGGAGGTGGCAGGCGTAGCCCTTTATAAGGATTATTGTTTTTTATACGACAAAGGCGGCTAGTTCTTGCTTGTGACTTCGGACGAGAGAGTGAAAGAATCCCTCCTTTATTATCTGAATGCGAGAAAAGTAAAGTAGGAGGGTGAAGTGTTTTCCCTCAAAACGTTGTTCCTGTTGTTATAATGTGTATTTTTGTACTCATTAAAACCAAATCAAAAAAATACGTTTATGAGCAACTTATCTAACATGCCTTGGGAAGACCGTCCGGTCGGTTCTAAGGAAGTGGTGTGGCGCTACTCTGCCAATCCCATCATTCCGCGCGATTTGCTTCCTACTTCCAATAGTATTTTCAACAGTGCCGTGGTGCCTTTCGGTGACGGCTATGCCGGAGTGTTCCGTTGCGACGACACGAATCGCCGTATGCGCCTGCACGTGGGCTTCAGTAAAGATGCCGTTCATTGGGATATCCATCCCGAACCTTTGACGTTTGAGTGTGACAATGCCGAAGTGGGCGAATGGGTGTATGGCTACGACCCGCGTGTTTGCTTCATAGAAGACCGTTATTATGTTACCTGGTGTAATGGTTACAAAGGCCAGCCTACCATCGGTGTGGCATGGACCAAGGACTTCAAGACTTTCCATCAGCTGGAGAATGCTTTCCTTCCGTTCAATCGCAACGGGGTGATGTTTCCGCGCAAGATAAACGGACGTTATGCCATGCTGAGCCGTCCGAGCGACAACGGGCATACTCCGTTTGGAGATATCTATTACAGCGAATCACCCGACATGGAGTTCTGGGGACGGCATCGGCTGGTGATGAGTCCGGCACCCTTTGAAGTGAGTGCATGGCAGTGCCTGAAAATCGGTGCAGGGCCTATCCCTATCGAAACACCGGAAGGCTGGCTGCTCATCTATCACGGCGTGCTCCGCTCGTGCAACGGTTATGTATATGCTTTCGGTTCGGCATTGCTCGATTTGGACGAACCGTGGAAAGTGAAATACCGTTCGGGAGCCTACCTGCTTTCACCGCGCACTCCTTACGAATGCATGGGCGACGTGCCCAATGTGTGCTTCCCCTGCGCCGCGCTGCATGATGAAGAGACAGGACGCATCGCTATTTATTATGGCTGTGCCGATACCGTGACGGGGCTTGCCTTCGGTTATGTGCCTGAAATCATAGAATTTACTAAACGTACTTCCATCATTTAACTCAAATGATTATCTTTGCGGCATAAAGAAACAAGCAAAGATTTCATCATGATGAACCGGAACGTACTTCATTTGACATGTCCTCCTATACCTGTCCTCCGCATTGGCTTTGTGGGGCTGGGTAATAGGGGGATTTTGGCTCTTGAACGATATATGCATCTGGAGGGTGTGGAGGTAAAAGCCTTATGTGATTTGCGCCCCCGGAATATAGAGCGTGCCACTGCATTGCTCCACCGTTTCAACCGCCCTGCGGCTGTTGCCTATGGCGAAGAAGGCGGATGGAGGCAATTGTGCGGACGTGCGGATATTGACTTGGTTTATATTTGTACCGATTGGCTGACACATACCGATATTGCGGTATATGCCATGCAGCAGGGACGCCATGCCGCCCTTGAGGTGCCTGCCGCCATGAGCGTGGCGGACTGCTGGCGTTTGGTGGATACCGCCGAGCAGACACGCCGGCACTGCATGATGTTGGAGAACTGTTGTTATGATGCTTTTGCCTTGACGACCCTGAACATGGTGCGGCAAGGGGCATTGGGAGAGATAACCCATGCCGAAGGAGCGTATATCCATGACCTCCGCCGGCATTACTTTGCCGACGAAACGGAAGGCGGCTATCATAATAACTGGATAAAGCTGTATAGCCAGCAGCATACCGGAAATCCGTATCCCACTCACGGGCTGGGCCCTATCTGTCAATGGATGGACATTCATCGTGGAGACCGCATGGAGTATCTTGTATCCATGTCATCGCGTGAAGCGGGGCTGTCGGCTTATGCCCGCGGGCAGTTTGGCAAGCATTCCGCCGAGGCTGCACAACCTTATCTGATGGGAGATGTGAATACGACATTGATTCGGACGGTCAAAGGGCGTACTATCGTATTGCAATATGATGTGACGACTCCGCGCCCATACAGCCGGCATCAGACTGTGTGCGGCACAAAAGGCTTCATGCAGAAATATCCCGTGCCTTGCATCCTGCTGGACGAGTATGGTAAAGAACCCTTGGCAGGAGAGGATTTTGAGAAAGTAATGGAACGTTATAAGCATCCGTTCACTGCTACCATCGGTGAGGAGGCAAAGCGGAAAGAGATGCCGAACGAGATGAATTATATCATGGATTATCGTCTGGTGCATTGCTTGCGCAATGGTCTGCCTTTAGATCAGGATGTGTATGATGCAGCCGAATGGTCGTGCATCACGGAACTGAGCGAACTTTCGGTGCGGCAAGGAAGCATTCCGGTGGAGATACCGGATTTTACACGGGGAAATTGGGAAGGAGACAAGTGATGTTCTTGACAGAGGGAGCGTTCTCCTTTCTCCTTATCTTTCGCCTTTTATGGTAAAAGAGTCAAGAATCCGTTTTATCTCTTCGATTTTCCCCGGATTCTTTTTGGCATAATTTTCTCTCATCCTTATGGTTACACAATGTACCATGTCATCATCTTGCTGTAATAAATAGTAAACGCGATATATATTCCATGTCTTATCATATTCTTGACTCTTTTGCACAATGACAAACCTTTCTTGATTCTTATTGGATTTGATTCTCGTTTTGCTGCAGAGCCGGATAGGACCGGAAATCTTTTTCATTTCCAATTCTTCTACTTCTTTTAAAGTAATAGGGGATGCCTTATCTATTTTCTGATAGCTTTCAATAAAACACAATACATGATTCGGTAAGTCTTCCCGGAAATTAATCAATGGAGTTTCCCATATCAGATAATAGAGATGACAACCGATGGACCGGGCGTCTCGCTCTTCCGGTATAATGCCATTGCCTTTTTCATTCTTTGTGCTCCAATGGCAAGGCAAGGTGATGGAGTAGAACTTATTGCTAATCTCTTTCCATTCCTCATTATGTTGCTTGGTGAAGGAGCAACATAACAGGAACAGTAAGGAGTAGAAGATAGCGGATTGCTTGTTCATGATATGATAATTATGGTTAGTTATATGCTTTAATGCCAATAACGTCCCGGTGAATGAAAGTTATATTTCTATTAACCACGGCTGTGGTTAACTCTAACCACCTACGTGACTAACTCTAACCACCCGGGTGATTAGGCTTAACCACGGTCGTGGTTAAGCAATCACGATATGCTTTACACCAAGATATGTATTTACTTTATAAGTATGTATTCAGTCAGCACTTCCTTATAAAATAAAATAAGAACAGCCGAAAGATAAATCCGGCTGTCCTTATTCAATGCTTTGAGTTCTCTTTTTATTCCATATCTACACTATGCTTTACGGGAGAGAGGATGAATGTAAATTCATAGTCACCGTAAGGCAATTGATATTTAGGCAATGCTATGGTTCCCCAACTGTTGACGCAACCCAATCCCATTTGTGCCTTGTCGATGCACAAGTTGGTGAGGTTGGCCTTCTTCACTTCGGGTGAGTGACGCTGGTCTTTCTGTGCGCCGTCATCCAATGATTCGATGGTGTAATGCAATGCAGAGGCAGAGAAAGGAGCTTCGGCTACAATCTTCACGCCATTGCCGCCGGCATTCAACTGTTTCCACCAACGGATGTCGGTCTTGTTTCCGGTTTCCTGCGGACGGATGTAGGAGTAGAATTGTTCGTCTACACTCTGGCGATAGATGCCCAAATCGGTGCTATGGTTACGGTCACTGTAGTTTTCAACCGGGCCGCGTCCGTAGAACTCAATGGTATTGAAGTTCTTCGGCATTTGCATCTGCATACCGAAACGGAACATCGGAGATACCTTGGCATTCTTATCGGCTGTCATCTTTTGGGTGATTTTAACGGCACCTTGGTTGTTGATGACATACTCCAGATAAAGTTTGGCAGAAACGGCTTTCATGTCGTATTCGGCTGTTACCTGTACTTGATTGTCTACGGTAGTGGAAGCCAGGCGGACAAGTTTCAATCCCGGGTTTTTCCATACTGCAAAGCGGTGTTGCAGGCCGGCACCCATATCATTATCGGTCGGAGCACGCCAGAAGTTGGGGGTCAGTGCAGCGCCTTCTTTAATCATTTCCAGCCCATTGACATCGTATTTGCTCAGGTAACCGTTGGCTTTGTTGAACTCAACAGTGAAGTTCTCACCTTTCACAATCAGGTAGTTTCGCTGGTTGTCGATGATTTGGGGAGTAACGATAGCCACATTGGTGGTCTCTACATTCTTCAACTCCATGGCCGGAGCCTTGTAGGGATTCAGAGTGAGCTGGTCTTTGGCAACTGTATGACCGGCAGCCAATAAACCTTCGCGGTTCTTCAGTTTGTAGGATACGTTCAACAGCCATTCTGTGCACTGACAAGTCTTGCCTAAGTCAAGTTTAATCTTGGCGGTCTGCTGCGGAGCGACATTGAGATTATCCACACGTCCCGAACGGATTGCTTTTCCGCCTTTCAGCACTTCCCATTCCATATAGTAGGCAGAAAGGTCGCGGAAGAAGTTCTCATTGTAAACGTTTACTTCTCCCTTGCTCAGGTCGGCAGGAGTAGTCCAGATGTTCTGATAGAAATAACTTACCTCGTGCATGTGGGGATTGGGGTTACGGTCGGGGCTGATCAGACCGTTGTCGCAGAAGTTGTTGTCGGATGCATCGAAGCGGTTGAAGTCGCCGCCGTAAGCATAGATTTCAACTCCGTTCTTGCCTTTCCAGCGAACGGACTGGTCGACGAAGTCCCAAATGAAACCGCCTTGCAGGTTCGGATATTTGCGGATGATGTCCCAGTATTCTTTGAATCCGCCTTGAGAGTTACCCATGGCGTGAGCATATTCACACTGGATGAGCGGTTTGGTGGCATCGGTACGCTGACCGTATTTTTCCATGCCTTCATAGCCGTAATACATCGGACAGAAGATGTCGGTGTGCTCTTTCAAGCCGGCTTGTTCGTACTGGCAGGCACGGCTGGGGTCTTCTGCCTTTATCCATTTGTAACATGCTTCGAAGTTGGGGCCGTCTCCGGCTTCATTACCCAATGACCAGAAGATGATGCTGGGGTGATTGAAACCACGTTGAACATTACGCTGGTTGCGTTCCAGATGTGCTTGCTTGAATGACGGGTTCTTTGCCAGAGTAGCTTCACCGTAGCCCATTCCGTGAGATTCCACATTTGCTTCGGCTATTACATAAATACCGTATTTGTCACAAAGGTCGTACCACAGGTTGTTGTCCGGGTAGTGGCAGGTACGCACAGCGTTCAGATTGTATTGTTTCATGATTTGAATGTCCTGAAGCATACGTTCGGGAGATACTACATATCCTCCGTCCGGGTCGAGCTCATGACGGTCGGCTCCCTTGAAAAGAACAGCTTTTCCGTTGACCAGGATTTGACCTCCTTTCAGTTCAATTTTGCGGAAACCGACATTTACGGGGATAACTTCATTGCTTCCCTGCATGCTGGCACGCAAAGTATATAAATAAGGAGTCTCGGCACTCCATTTATTCGGATTTTCTACGTTCATGGTCACAGTGCCGCTTCCTTTGGCGGTAGCCGTGGCTACTTGCTTGCCGGTGGCATCGACCAGTTCCAAATCGACGGTTCCGCTTCCCTTCAGGTCGAGCTTCACAGCCAATGAACCGTTTTTATATTCAGTATCCAAGTCGGGAGTGACGCGGATATCCTGAATGCGCTTCTTGTTGCGTGCATACAGATAGCAGTCACGTCCTACACCGCTGAAACGGAAGAAGTCCTGGTCTTCCAGATAGGTACCGTCGCACCAGCGGAATACCTGAAAGGCGATTAAGTTCTTTTGTCCCGGTTTCAGGTAAGGAGTCAGGTCGAATTCGGCTTCCAGCTTGCTGTCTTCGCTATACCCCACATAACGTCCGTTTACCCATATATACATATTGGAAGTGACGGAGCCGAAATGAGCGATGATATCTTTCCCTTTCCACGAAGCGGGAACAATGATTTCGCGGCGATAAGAACCGACGTGGTTGTTTTCGGTCGGAACTTCGGGAGGATTGTTCTTAAACTGGTTGCGCCATGCATAGCCTACATTGACATAAATAGGGTCGCCGTAGCCGTTTAATTCCCAAACGCCGGGAACCTGCATATCGTCCCAACCTTTGTCATTGAATGTTGTTTTCCAAAAGTCCATGGGGCGTGCGTCTGCATCTTTCACCCAATTGAACTTCCAGGCGCCGTTTAGCGTCATATAGTTGGCTGATGATTCTTTCAGTCCTTTTTTAGCTGCATCGGCATTTTCGTAAGCAAAGTAGTTGGTGTGCATCGGGGCGCGGTTTACCGCATTTACCTGCGGGTTGCGCCACTCATTGGACTGTGCGCTTGCTGCGAGTGCAAATACGGTGAACAGTCCGGTAAGAAGTTGTTTTTTCATGCTATAATAATTATAAAGGTTTTGTGCAAATATAGTGAAAAACTATAGTACTTATGGGCATAGACCGGGCAATATTTGTTATAATTGTACTTATTTTATAACTTATTCTTAAATATAATGGCATTTTTGAAAGGTATATGGGGAAAATGGCAGCATTTGCTGCACGATGACAAATGGAAGCATAAAATTTATGTAGTCATCTTTGAGAGCGATACTCCGGCAGGGAAATGGTTTGATGTGGCGCTTATCGGGTTTATCGTGCTTAGTATTCTGGTGGTGATTGCCGAAAGTATTCAAGGTTGGTCAGCAGTGATCGGGCCTTATTTGCGGTTTTCGGAATATGTCTTTACTTTCTTCTTTACCGTGGAATATCTGTTAAGGCTTTATTGTTCTCCCCGGCCGCGCAAGTATGCTTTAAGTTTTTTCGGTATTATTGACTTGCTGGCGACTTTGCCTCTTTATATAGGCTGGTTCTTCGGCACGGCGCGGTATTTGCTGGTAATCCGCACTTTCCGGCTGATTCGGGTGTTTCGTATCTTTAAACTGTTTAATTTTCTGGACGAAGGAAACTTGTTGTTGCATTCACTGACCTATAGCAGCCGCAAGATTATTGTTTTTTTCCTCTTTGTGCTGATATTGGTCATCTCTATCGGAACATTGATGTACATGATTGAAGGACAGCGTCCCGGCACGGCTTTCGATAATATTCCCAATAGCATTTATTGGGCGATAGTTACCATGACCACTGTCGGTTATGGCGATATCACTCCCGAAACCCCTTTAGGGCGTTTCCTTTCGGCAGTGGTGATGCTGATAGGCTATACCATCATTGCTGTTCCCACAGGAATTGTATCTGCGTCAATGATGAAAGAACACAGACGCAGGCAAGTCCTGAAATGTCCGCACTGTGGAAGAGACGGACACGAAGAGGGAGCAGCCTATTGCAAATATTGCGGAGGGAAGTTGGAATAAAAGAAACTGTCATTCCACTACCCATCTTTTATCATGCGGGACAACCGTTTGGGGGTTGTAATACATGCCCTCTTTGGTGGGTATTTTCAGCTTATAAGTCCTTTTGCTATGATTGGCTAAGCTGGTTTCCCTCAACCACGGGTTCATATTCTTCAGGATGGCCAATGTGATTCCTTTGCTGCGGGCAAAGCGGGCAAGGTTTGCTATTCCTTCTGTTACGGTTATTTCGGTATAAGGGATGGCAGGGTATAAATCAGATGCTCTCAGCCGGAAACCAAAAGCAGTCGGGTCGGAGAACATAATTTTGGCAGCGAGGATACGATATACATCTGTCTCTTATACACATCTGACGCTGCC
>ENA-OZBC01000833-OZBC01000833.1-human-gut-metagenome-genome-assembly--contig:-NODE-833-length-11876-cov-3.961340_pt1 | contig 11876 bp, 10 predicted proteins | sample MGYA00243982_ERZ653526 | MGnify/ENA primary metagenome ERZ653526 (study PRJEB26926, sample SAMN06164948) | human gut metagenome | biome: ENVO:00009003; feature: ENVO:2100002; material: ENVO:00002003... | reverse complement strand
AGATACGATATGAAAGCAAAACAAAACAACTTCTCACAGATTCTTCGTAGTAGCCCCGAGGGGAATCGAACCCCTATCTAAAGTTTAGGAAACTTCTAACCTAACTTTGAGTATCAGTCACTTGCGAGACTATTTCAATTTTTCGTAGAACTATAGTAGAACTTTTGCATTTTTGTTGAATACCCCTGCCTCTCCAAAAGAAGAATACAGGGGTACAATGCAACACCGATTTTCAGAATCGGTACTGCAAAGATATGACTTTTATTTCAAAGGACAAAGAAAAACCGGGCGCACTTCACAGCGAACCCGGCTCAGAACAAAAGTTCTACTCTATTACTAACACCTAATCATTTCTTTTTCCGTTTCTTCAATTCTATATATTCCGAATACACTATTTTGGTATGGGGATTGCTACTTACAACTTCTTGCCTAATAGCCTTTGTTCCCCATCGGAAAAACAACCATTGCTTAGGCACTCTATGCACTACTTGAAATAGGGTATCTACAGATTGTATGCGTAAATCCAGTTTCTTATCGGGCATGATTAAGCCATCAACATTTATCCACGGGTCTTTCCATCGTATCGCTTGGACTTTAAGATAGGATGTATCACGGTATATAATGCTATCCTTAACTATGGTTTGTACCTCCACCTCCGTTTTTGTTGCATTCGTGGAAGCCGCTTGTAACCTCTTTACTTTCAAGTCAAGTTCCTTAACGGTATTCGTCAAGTCGGCACAATGCTTTTCCACCTCAGACTTGGATAAAGTCAATGCCTGTACAGAAGCAGCGGATTTTCCGGATTCTGTTTGGTAAAATTCAATTTTCTCCAACAAGGCGGTTTGGTTGCCATCCAATCTTTCCTTTTCTGATTTCAACTTGGAACAATAAGCCCATAGCCCAAAGGTAGCCGCCATCAAAAGCCCACAGAGGGCGATTAATATCAAAAACGCTTTATTTCTCATATTCCTTGATGTATTGGATTATACCCTCTACGTGGGTGTTCACAATGTTTTGTTTCCCCTCCATAGATGTAAGGTAAGCAATATCTTCCTTGTTATCCATGAAGAAATTTTCCGTCAATACAGCCGGGCATTTCGTCTTGGAAAGGATGTAAAAATTTTCCTCCCAATCCGGGTCGCCATCCGAATAGTCACGCCTAATCTTTTGCCCGGTAATAAAGCAAGCGGCAGCATCATACATTCGGTTTGCCAATTCGTCAGCTTTCGTTTTGCCCTTAGTGGTATAGGCAGACCATCCACGGGCATTCATCCATTCGCCATTCCCGGCAGCATTGCAGTGGATGGAAACAAGCAACACGTTATTAGCTCCATATCGGGCGCAAATCTCGTTCACACGCCTTGCACGTTCAGCCAAAGGCACGTCCAAGTTCTCCTTAACAATGCGTTCCGCTACATAGCCACGTTTAGCCAGTTCACGCACGACTTCATCCGCAATTTCTCTTGTATAGGCATACTCCCTGAAAGTTCCATCCGGGCTGCGTTTACCTGGTGTATTTTCTCCATGCCCATTGTCTATAAGTATCTTCATTCTTGATTCAATTTATGGTAAAAATCTATTTTAATTCTGTCATATACCATTTGTACATTGGTATAAGCTCTGCCATTGTTCACCGTTTCCGCATAAACCTCTGACAACACACATTGCTCTACCCATTCAATCCATTCGGGCGAAGTGTAGCTTGACAATCGTTTCCCTCGATACGAATGTGCATCAAATCGGCTGTTTCTGTCCTCGTGCATATTCATAATCAAGGTGTGTACTTTCGCTTTCGTGGCTTCACGGTCTGCGATGTGGTTTTCTTCACGCACTTTCTTTATTATACGGCAAACCCTCTCAACGGCAAGGTCAAAGTAAATGCTTGATATGTTTTTTATCCGCAACTGCGTTTCGGGTCTTAACCCCTCTGCAATGTCAGTGAGCATATCATTTTGGGTTTTGGTTTCCGTCAGAAGTTCGGCTACCATAGACTGATTGCTTTTAATCATGTCGTTAATGATAGACTTGAACCACTTGAAACAAGCTACCATAAGTGCAGCCGCCAAACAGAGAAACACAGCGCACACTATCACCATAAAGCCAAAATCGCTTATGCCTTGTGCTACTTTCAAACTTTCTTCCATCATCGGTTTTTCTTATACTTGTTTCGCTTGTAATACTCAAAGTTATCCCTATCCTCCTGCGTGATTGGAGTATTCGGTGGAAAGAACTTAAACCCGTACATCGTTCCATAGCGTACCACTTTGATTACGGCACGAAATGGATATAGTATAGAAAGCGGATGCACCGATACCCTCGCCATAGGCGATTAGTGTTCTCGTTCCGTTCTCTGTCTGTCTTTCCTTACATCCCGTAAACACCGTGACCTCATTAATCACGGCATCTACTGAGGTGTATTCACAATCGAAAATATCTTCATTCAAGGATTCGGTTTCCTCAAAGTCCATTACCTCGTTCATAAGTCCATCGGTATATTATAGGTTTCACAATCGGCATCCACCATTTCACGGATAGCCAAACGGTCTTTCAAAAAGTTCTCATAGGGGGATTTCGCACTTTCGGCAAGCAATCCCAGCATGGCAGACTGATATTCGTTTACCAGCTTACTTTCTGTCTTAGCCGGGTATCTTGCAGTAAGCAACGTGCTGAAAATATTATCAGCCGTTTTTGGATATTCCACCCTCACGCTGTCATATTGGAACATCGTGCCTGTGGCACGTTCCGCATCAGTCGTAATCTCAATGCCACCCTCTTTGTCTGCAATAACCTTAACCTCTTTGATGTTATGGTTATAAAGGAACGTTCCCTGCCCGTTATTAAGAGAATCTATCACCTCCGGCTTAGTCTTAGCCAGCAGCCCTGTAGTCAAAACATTTGCTTCCATCGTTCAAACAATTATTAAAAATGAATTTACTGTGTTCCTCCGAGCATCTGATTATCCAGCCATATTCAGATGGGAAGAAGTGTTTAATATCCGTTTCATCTTTGATTTCGTATTTATTGATGGTGCGGTGGAATTTCTTATAAAACCTTTTCAGAATACCGCTTCTTAGCAATATGCCGTAATGGTTTTGTTTGAATCCCACATAATCAATGCTACGAGCATCAACCGGGAATATCTGCCAGTTGCTTTTAATCTCTACTTTCAATTCGCCACCCAAGTAAAGCCCCATCATGTCGAGTACGAAATGCAGTGCCTCTTTGTCAGCGCATAGTATCACCATATCATCCATATAGCGATAGTAGTAGATTTTCACCCCAAAACGCTTCATCACTATCTTAGCCAGTTCTTCTTTAACCCAATGGTCGAAATATGCTAAATAGAGATTAGCCAAATATTGACTTGTGAAATTGCCTATTGGCAGCCCCTTGTCTTTACCGTTACTATCTATTATCTTATCCAACAGCCTTAACAGTTGTTCATCCGCTATAGTGTAGCGGATTATCCTTTTCAATGCTGCGTGGTCTATGTTATCATAGAACTTCTTGATGTCAATCTTCAAACAGAACCTTGTACCTTTTCTGTCTATGATTAAAGCCGTATGCACATCCTCCATACATTTATGAATACCACGCCCTTTGATACAAGCGTATGTATTCGCAATGAAGAAGTTAGTCCAGTAACGCCCCAACACATTGATAATGCAATGGTGTACTATCCTGTCCGGGAAGAACGGGGCAATCATAATCACCCTTTCTTTCGGCTCATATATAACCTTAATCCGATATTCACCGGGGGTATAAGTTTCATTGCGCAAGTCCCAGTACAAGCTATCCAAATTCTCCAAAATGTTCTCATTGAACTTGGATATTTCGGTACGCTCTCCTTTGCCTTGCTGTGCCTTATATTGCGCCCGTATGAGGTTGGAGCATTCATATATCAGGTGATAAACATTCTTAATTTTCTTAGCTTGGGAAATGAATATCTTTCCTGTATCACCGACATATAAACCGCAATCCTCAAAATCCGAGTATTGATTAAAGCAGGTATCAGCCGTATAACATAACCCGTATTCAGTCTTTACTACACCCATTTGTGCCGTTGTTCTAAAACAGAGCTTTCAATTACTTACTTGCACCGTCCTAATCCATATTATTTTACCAACTATCAGACGTGCCGATAGTCCCTGTGAGGTAAGGGCGTGGCAGCAACAGTTATAAGTTGAAACCACGGTAAAAGCGGAACCCAATGTTCGCATTCGCATTCGAGGAACGATTATTCGCATTCAGATAACCGAAACCCGCATTCGCACCATTATTCGCATTAGCAGACAAAAGGGCACCAGCCGCCACAACCCTGTTATGTTTTTATTTTTTTCAATCCAACGCCATTTTCGTTGCTCCGTTCACCGAGTTTTGCAGTCCGTCAAAAACGGCACAAGCGGAACCCAACGTACGCATTCGCATACGAGGAACGATTACTCGCATTCAGAAAACCGAAACCCGCAGTCGCACCAGTAAACGCAGCAGCAGACAAAAGGGCACCATACCAGCCTACAGCAGACCACGTACTACCACCTGTGGGAGTCCAATAGTAATCGCAATACCCTTTATTACTTGAACCTCCTACTTTTTCGGCAAAGGAATAACCTTTAGTGGAATGAGCCATAGAAAGCACATAGCCCTCAGTTCGTGGAAGCTCCGTAATGGCTTCATATCCGATAGGTACGGTAGTAGCACTATCTGAATGAGAGGTGAATTTTGTCGGGTCTTCGCATACATAGGCAATAGATACATCCGCTTTATGCCAAATTAGTACATCATCAGCAAGCATCCACAAGTATTCATAAGGAGTTTCCAAGCCACGGTAAGAGGTTACTTGTACCACCTTATCGCCACCAGTCCATCCCTTGATGGTGTAGGACACCTTACCCGTGTTGTTTCCCAGCGTTGCAGTAACACCGCAAGGCACAAAGGGTTTGTAACTTCCCCATGTATTCCACTCCGTACCATTAACAACCGGACCACTCCCTAAGCCTCCTTGATGGAATCCGTCAGCAGTCAGCGTTTCGGTGTAAGCATCTTGGCAGTGCAATGAGGCATATTCCACACGTTGCAACCAAGCAATTTCATTGTACACCCTGTACGCCCCGTGGTGTGTTCCGTTCTTGCAAAGAGGACGAACACCAGCCTTTGAAATGGAAGTACGAGGCATACCCAACATGGAGTTGTAAGTACCATCCTTAGCGGCATCACCAGCACCCGAACCGCCTCTGAATTGTGCGGCATTCGCTTTGAGTATAACAAATCCGTCTGAATCCCTTGCAATTTCATCGCCATTCCAAGTGAGCCAACATCCCGAAACGGCTACAGAGTTGGTAATATCCACCGTTGCATACCACGGGCTTACCGTCTTTCGTTCCATCTTGATAAAGCCGGGCAACGGATATTCGGAATAGGCACGAATCCATTTCGTTCCCTCTATTTCCAACTTGAAGTAATATTCCGGCTTTTCAAGCATTACATTACCGTCCGTGCTGTCAATCAAAGCCGTTGCACCCGAATCCTTTTTACGGCTGTCATTTTGGTTAAGGTAATACTTAACCGAGCCGTCAGGGTTTTCCACAAAGCGTTTCAGCTTCGCTTGAATGGGTAATGTACGGTGCAAATCCAAATTACCCACACGCTTTAGTTTGTAGTCCTGTGAGTTGAAATCACCTTGCACCCCATACCATTGGTCGTAAGGATATTGCGGTTTCGTGTTTCCGCTTCCCAATAATAATCCCATAGCTATAAGTTATTTAATAGTTTCACCAGCACCCCAATACACATCATATACCGAAAGGTCGATACCGTTTGGGGATATTACGGCTATCGCTCCGGGCGTCCAATCCCCGATAGGTACGGGGAACATACTAAATTCCTTATCACAAATGAGCTTGCATTTAAGCAGCGTACTTGTTTCCATCGTAACCTCTTTAGGTCGTACAAAGACGGTAAACGGAACACCACCCAAAGCAAAACCATTGGAAAGGTCTGTAACCTTACCTTTGGAAAGAATCCGTAGGCTGTACATCGTTGTTTCCATAATTCACTGAGTAAATCAAGTTTATTTAACTGCAAATATAATCATAAATGTGTTTGTTGAACACATTTATGATTATAATTAAAGTATATCATCAGATAATGAGGTATAACGTGCTTCAAGTTCATTGATTTTATCTCTTAGCAACTGCCTTTCATTATGCAATGCCTTTATCTCATACGGCATTGCATACCCCATTAGGGCGGCTTCGTAGCATTTGATTATCTTATAATCGCTACTTGCCAACACCTCCTTTGAGCGTTCAATCTCATGTGCCACCTTTTGAAAGTCGGGGACTTCTATGTATCTGAATGAAATCCTGTCCCCGGCATCGTATGGCACAATGCGCACAACATAGCCCTCCTTATCTGTGTTTTGTTTACTTTCATCTATTGCATCCACTGGCTTATATATGGTTGGCAGTTCAGCCACCTGTTCAATAACCGATACCATGCGTGTTGTTATTTCCCCCGTTTTCTCATTTCTGATTTTTTGAGGAATAGGGGCTATTTCTATACATTGTAGATAGTCGCCATCCATATATCCGTATAATACTCTTTCTTCCATATTTTTAGTATTTCCATCTACTTACTAACCATGCTTGTTTTTTAACTCCATCTACATATCCTACGGTATATACAAACATACCACCTTGACCCTCTCCAAAATCGTAGTAGTCATTTACCGAAGTATCATCATAGATTAGGTAGCCGCTTCTTGGTCTGAATCTCATATAGCCTCTCCACCACTGCTTTACAAATATAACCTGTCCTTCTTTAGGAGAAGCCGGAAGATACACTACTGATGCGGCAGACGTGTACCCTATTACCACGGTATCTTCTCTATTCAAATACCATGTGTTATTCGACGTTCCTGTAATACACTTTCGACCAAAAATCAAGCCTCCGGCAAATAAATCATAGAAGAAACCGCCAAAGGCTGGTGCAGTCCCCGAATTAGAAGCCCGACCATAAACACCTGCCACGATTGTATCTACCGCATTTATAGCCCATGTTCTTGCCGGAACATTTGCAAAACCAAGCCCAACAATAGCCCCACGGTGCGTATATCCGCTACTTGCTGGCATACCGTCCGTACCTGCCATATTTGAGAATATTCCCGTTGGTGACATATAGGAAACCGCATTAGAATAGTTAGGAGCATTTTTAGCCCTTGTTTCAAAAATTCCACGGTTGGCATCTATTGTCATTTTTGCGCCAAAATCAACGAGCGCATAATCACCACCACCACTTGAAGATTCAATATAAATACGAGCCATTGAAGCATCCAGCTCTACCCTGTTACCATTACCCATAGTGGAAACAATCTTACCGCCCTTAATAAACCAATCTCCAATGTTTGCCCCCTCAGCCAATAACAAGTTTGTGGCAATAGTTTCAAATTGCGCTCCAAACGTATTCCATTTGCTTGTTGTCGTGGGAGTGACATTTGAGAATGTTCCTGCATCAATACGGACTATATAGTATTGATTGTTGTATTTTACAGCATCCAACCGTTTGCTATTTCCGTAATAAGTCTTGGATGAATCATAAATACCCCTATAAACAAGTACGGGGCTATCGCCTTTCTCCCCCTTATCACCCGGCTTTCCATCTTCACCTTTATCACCTTTCGACCCCGTTACACATATTGCAGCCGTAGTGTCGCTCGTTCCATTCGTATAAGTGATAACCGAGCGTGTCCATATATACCATTTGTCTTTCCAAGTTGGGCGTGTTGTACTCCATGAGCCATTAAGTAATGAGGTTGCCGAACTGGATAGGTAGTATTGTTCAATAATAGAACTTACGCCAACACCGCTATCACCCGTAGAGCCTTTGCCGCCTGTAATACAAACCGCCTTAGTGTAGGTAGTCGTGTTGTCTGAATAAGATACTTTCGTTCTACTCCATATATACCTCCCATTTATCCATGTCGGGGCGGTTGTCTGCCACCCCGTAGTAGGCGCAACTGAATTTGACGTGCTTTGTGCATATTCCACATCTGCCAATGTCACACTAACACCAGGCTTTCCATCTTCACCATCATAAGGATTTACACGAATAGGGGTACTCCATTTCTGTATCATCAGGTCTGCTTTGCCATTCATTACGGAAGCAATGTCATTCACAGGTAAAGCCCCCATCAACAAACGTATATCATCGAAATACACGGCAGAACCGAATACATCATCATCGTAAATAGCAAAGCCTACAGCCATGATATTAACGCTACCACTATGTAATTGCTCTCCGTTTTTGAATACCGTAACGGTACGGTCATTAAAACGGAATGCAAGGTGAAACCACGTATTAGGCGTGATTGCAATACTCTTTTCCACATAGTGCCTACCGTTATATCCGTTCAACATCCACTTGACTTGATTTTGGTCTGACTTCATCCAAAAACAGAGTGTAAAACTTTCCCCAAAGGGTAAATCATAAGGAATACGGCTCTCCATTCCACCACTCAGATTGAGGGCATATCTCGTTCCGTCTTTTACTACCGTCCCACCGCCCAGCACACCATTATAACCGTTACCCGAAATATCGGCAATGCTTGAAGTGTCGTTAGCTTCAATGGGCAAATGAAATTTGGTACGGTCTGCAAGCCCGGACTTCTTAGCCATTGTACACCAAATATATTCCAACGCTCCTACTTTCGGCATTTCCGTACTCCACCCGGTAGGGTTGGAAGAATTAACATCCAAATCGGGCGGTACTAAAGTCGAGCCATTTTTAGCGTAACGATACTCGTAATATTCACCAGCTCCGGCATCCGTTCCACCTGTACCCGATTCGCCTTTAATCAAAGCCCAAGTGTAATCCATCGGATTATCACTGTCTTTCTGCACGTAGTCGGTGTATTGCCCTATGTAGTCGCCCGGCTCTTCACCATTGTTTGCAGTGAACGACATTCCCCCGTTGTCCGAATACTTGATATGGAAGTATGGAGTACGCCCATCTTCACCGGGTAAACCGGGCGTTCCGTCTTGTCCTTTCGTGTCGCTCCACTTGTAGGCACTTGGTTTGTCGCTATCGGTGGGTATCATATCCACATACAAACCCAACCATCTTCCGGGTGTTTCACCGTTTCCGGCTGTGAACGTTTTGCCGCCATCATCGGAATACTTCTTATGAAGATAGCTACTCTTTCCATCTTCCCCCTTAATAGCTCCAACATCTTTCCAGTTCGTGCCATCCCAAATATAGAGGTTGCCCCCGATTAGATAAGCATCGCCCTCTGAATTTCCAACGGTAGGCAGTTGTGAAACATTGTCCTTAGAACCTTTGATATTGATTGAAGTACCATCAGCACCACGCACACGAAAAGGAATACCCCACGCACCCTCCGTATCAGTCTTGGCGTTCTTTATACTCATCCAAACCACGTTTTCGGACGAAGTTCTGTGCCAACCTCCCGTAGAGCCATCCCCCGTAGGGGTGGCAGGCTTGGTTTCACTGTCATTATAGGTATAGAATACGGATAAACCGCTTTCTCCCTTATCCCCGGTAGAACCTTTCGCCACAACCGACCAATATACGGAATTGGTAGGCAGGTTGCCCATGCTTGGTGTGGGGTTAGTGTATCGGTAGGTACACGTTTCACCATTCACCGTGTAAGCCACCTCATCCCCGGCATAGTACACGTACTTCGGGTTATATGTGCCACGGAACACCCCGATATGTGAGGTGTCCCCACTATCAGAAAGCAAACGGACGTTGTGCAACGTTAATTGGCGTTTTGCCGTTACGTTCCAATCAATAGAACTTGAAGAATCACCGATACGGAACTTGTTGCCGTCCAAATCCAAATAGCACTCCTTATCGCTTGTTATAATCTTACCCGTAGTGATAGTGTTCCCATTAATACGGGTAAATCCGTAGGTGGTGGTAAAGTCCCTGAAATCATCATCCGAATGCACTGACCCCAATATACCCACTTGGAAATAATAGTTATTCGGGTCTTCGGTTGGTTCAACCTTTAGTTGTTCCTGTGTCACATACCAAATGCCATCCGTGCTTTTCTTGGAACACTTGGCAAACACATAGTACCCCTTTGGGCTTGATAGAGTGAATGAGCCAGCCGCCATGTTCCAATGCTTGATTATCTCATCATCAATAGTCAAGTGAGCCAATACCCCGGCAGAAGCATCAAAACGATTGGATATTCCGTTTACGTTGGCTTGCAGTATCACATCTATCAAAACAAATTGTTGGCTCTTAGACCCCACCGTAAGCATATTGGTGTCAATGGAATTGGGCTTGATGTTTTCGGGGTCAAAATAACCGTCCGTATCATACACCATTGTACGCAGTTCCTCTGTTGTACGCCATCCCCTCCGTGCCTTAGTCAAGTCCCGAAGCCGATTGTTTTCTATGATTGTTTCGTGCCGTCCAACATCCACAACCGTTTGAGTGATTGGGGAAATGGCTGTAATGTCCGAAAGGGTCAGTGTATAGTCATGCTCCACAAGCAGGTTCTTTGTCACCTTTTGGATGCGGATATTCTTTTCAATACCGAAACGCTCATCTTTCACGGGTACATAGTTACCCACATGAAAGACGGTTGTTTCGCTATCGCTTGGCAAAGCGTTCAAAAAATAGGAACGTTCAAAGGTAAGCTGATATTGCGCCCGTGCCTGTGTGCGTGGCTTGAACTCGTTATATCCGGCATACCATAAATCTTCCTCTGCATCATCTTCATAAGATTTAGGCAGGTGAATATCCGTAATCTTATACGTGTCACCCTCCGTTATTCGGTAAGCCTCGCTTTCAGTGGTAGGAATAGTTAGCCCCCTGTTGTCCGTAAATGGAATGAGCGTAAACCTTTTTGTTGCATGGTCGTATCCTCCCTTTTTCGCCAATTCAAATTGTTGTCCGGCTAATTTACCCGAAATGAAATTAATCTTTGCCGATACCTCGTTAATCAGATACTTTGTACCTTTATCGTCTTTCTCGTTCAGGTCAAAGTCCATTGTATCATCAATGAAGCTGTTTATATCATCAGCCACCAAAGCAGTAACCGTACCCGTCCGTTTCGGGAAAATATTATCATACGTCACAGCATCCTCATCACTACCCAGTGCATCCCTCAAATCGCCATCCTCCAAATAACGCTTGTTATCATCGGATATGCCTATATATTCGCTCTGAGGCGGTACTATTGTACCGTCCCATAGTTTGTGTTCCTTTTTGTTCAAACGCACTGGAAACGGAAGCTGTAGGCGTTCTGAATAGTCCCTGTAATCACTCCGAATGTTGGTCGTGCCACCCTCCACCCAAAGTCTTGTGATAATGGTCTTATCATCTACCTTTTGCTCTTTGAGCTTGTACAAGCCGTTGCCTTTGCCCCACTCAAAGAAAGCGTTGCCACCCGGGGGCACAACTTTTGCACCGAACTTTCCTATGTGGATGGTACGCACCCCGTCCTTTTGGGTAATGAGAAACTCCAAATCAAATTCACGGTCACTGCAAAGCATTTGCAAAACCTGTAGGCAATTGTTACGGGCAAAGGAAATGGTACGTGGTTCTGTGTCCGGGCAATTAGCTTCATCGAAAGCCCATAAGCCCGGATAGTCACGGCTCACGTTGTAGATAAGCACCTTTACAAAGTCCCGGATATTATAAGTGAGGTCAAACGTGCTTTTGCTGGATTTCCCGTTTGCATCGGTGTTTCGGTACAGGCTTTTCATCAGCTCGTACATCACTCCGTAGAAAGTGGCATCATGCACATAATGGTTGTCCGAAAGCATTTCACGGTTCACCTTAGTACGGATGGCTGTCTCTTATACACATCTCCGAGCCCACGAGACTAAGGCGAATCTCGT
>ENA-OZBC01000827-OZBC01000827.1-human-gut-metagenome-genome-assembly--contig:-NODE-827-length-11951-cov-4.087845_pt1 | contig 11951 bp, 9 predicted proteins | sample MGYA00243982_ERZ653526 | MGnify/ENA primary metagenome ERZ653526 (study PRJEB26926, sample SAMN06164948) | human gut metagenome | biome: ENVO:00009003; feature: ENVO:2100002; material: ENVO:00002003... | reverse complement strand
ACGAGATTCGCCTTAGTCTCGTGGGCTCGGAGATGTGTATAAGAGACAGCAATAGATCTGAATTAGTAGCTGCCTGAGTGCGCTACCGTCCTTGTAGAGAGCGCTGTGGCTCTATAAAGGGCGTCGACTAACAGCCAATGTTTTCGGTGAGAGTCCTGTAACCGTCAACACATCAAAGGACTACCGGACTTCTATCCTGTGAGCCGGAGAGGAGAAAGGGAATTTCAAAAGACTTCACTAAGCGTGTAGAAAGGTTGGCGGATCGGTTTTCGGACAGGAGTTCGATTCTCCTCGGCTCCACCATTTTTTCCACGCTCATATATATGGGTGTGGAATTTTTTGTTTACGGTAGTACAAAACGCATAAAAATTATCCCACATTTTCCGTACCTGACAGCACTGCCCTGACACCGTCGTAATTATAATATAATCACCTTTGACTTTTAAATCCCGATATGCTATACTGAGTTTGAAAACCGGAATTATTCCGGCTAAAGATTTAATGGCAGATAATATGTATTTTCACGCATCAAGGAGAAAGTAATAAATGAAACTTTTATTCAAGCAAAGATTATTCTCGTGGTTTGACAGCTACGACATTTATGATGAAGCCGGAAATACTGCGTTCGTTGTAAAAGGTGAGCTTGCATGGGGACACCTGCTCCGTATTTATAACTCCTGCGGAAAAGAGGTCGGATACATTAAGGAAAAGGTGTTTACCTGGCTTCCGAAGTTTGAAATGTATGTCGACTCTCGTTATGTCGGCTGCATCAGCAAAGAGTTTACATTCATAAGACCCAGATTCAACATTGATTATAACGGCTGGAATATAGACGGCGACTGGCTTGAGTGGGATTATAACATCCGTGACTGTACCGGTCGTTACATAGCTTGCGTATCCAAAGAAATCTGGAACTGGACAGATACCTATGTGCTTGACGTGCAAGACCCACAGGACGCATTGTATGTATTGATGCTTGTTCTTGCCATCGACGCGGAAAAATGCTCAAGAAACGACTGAAAACGCATAAAAATTATCCCGCACTCTGAGGTGCGGGATAATTTTATTTGTCGGTACGGATCATTGCTTTTATGCCGGTATTACTTCTTGAACATACCGAAAACGCCTTTCAGCTTTGATTGCGGTGCAGTTCCGTTCAGCTTGTTTTCGGTATTTGTGAGATATTCATTTGCTTCGGTCGCCTGCTCTGATGTTATGCCGAGTTCAGGAAGAAGCTCTGCAAGCTCGTTCCTTGCATTATTGACATCGGTTACTGTGTTGTAAGTCTTGCTCTTCACGAATTTAAGAGCCCTTTCCTTTGCCGCTTCTTCTCTTGTTGCGGCGGTTTTGATAAGTGATACCTTTCTGAACTTTTCGTCAAAATCCACCAGATGCTTTTTGATAATACCTATATACTTATCCTTTACGGGAGTCCTGAGCTGTGACAGCTTGTCCTCGATTTCAAGCAAGTTTCTTTCATAGCTCAGTAAAGGCTCATTTTGCGGAGGTGCGACCTTGAACATTATATTCTGTATCTCCTCAAGCTCCTTTTTGGCGAGGGCGGCATTCTCCCTGTCAGGCAGAACCACTCCGTCAACCGTATTCAACTTGTCCTCCTGTGCCTGTATGTAATCTGTCGCATCGGTTGCGAGTGTCTTGTCTATACCAAGCTTCGGCAACGTGTCATCAAGCGCCTTTATCGCCTTGTCAACGTCATCATAGGTGCAACCGGTCGGGGCTATGGATTTTACCAGCTTCAAAGCTCTTATCTGCGCCGCCTGCTGACGTGTTTCAGCCTTTGAAAACGCTCCTGTCGTCTTGAAGGTCGTATCAAACTTTGTTATATAATCGTCAATAATCGCAATATACTTATCCTTTACTGGCGTCTTGTAGCTTTCGAGTTTTGCCTTTACATCGAACAGCTTCTGCTCATAATCGAGAAGAAGATCGGGATTCGGTTTCGGTACATCGCTCATTATAGCGGTAATCTCCGCAAGCTCGGCTCTTGCCGCTTCTGCTTCCTCCTTGCTGTTGAAAGCAATTCCGTCAACGGTATTGACATTGAGATAGCATTGTCTGAATAGCTCACTAACCTGCTCTGCTTCCTCAAAGGTTATTCCGACCGTTAACAAAAATTCATCGACCTTCTGCCTTGCGTCAATCAGATCCTGCTCGGTGTAACCCTTGGGAATCACGCTCTTTGCAAAATTCAGTGCTCTTTGTGCCGCCGCTTCTTTTCTTGTTTCATACACCGTAAATCCTACCGTACGGAATGTTGTGTCGAACTTTGCCTTGTATTGCTCGATAATTCCGATATACTTGTTTTTTACGTCTGTTTCATAAGATTCCAGCTTTGCCTTTGTTTCATCAAGCATTTTCTCATAAGGAAGAACGCTGTTCTTGTCAGGCTTCGGCACGGCATTTACTATTGCCGTTATCTCGTTAAGCTCTGCGGTAGCCTTTAATGCCTCTTCCCTGTTTGCAAACTGTATTCCGTCAATTACGCAAAGGTTCTTTTCGACCTCGTCCAGATAAGCGTAAGCGTTTTCTGCCTGTGCCTCGGTTATACCGAGATGCGACAAACGTTCGGTCAGCATCTTAACAGCGTTGTCACGCTCTTCAAAAGATGTTATTCTCATGCCCTTTACATATTCAAAGGCTCTTATTGCCCCCGCTTCTTCTCTCGTCAGGCTACGGTCGAATTTTCCCTCTTTTCTGAAAAGCCTGTCGAAATCGGCAAGCAATGCGTCTATACTTTCAAGATATTTATCCTTAACTTTTGTTTTGAACGAATCTATCTGCTTTCTTTTTTCGATAAGGTCGTTTTCATAATCAAGGTCAGACTTGTCGGTCGGCTTTGTAACCGTTTCAAATATCGCCGTAATCTGCGGAAGTTCTTCTCTTGCAAGGTCTGCTTCCGCTCTTGAGTCCATAAGAACGCCGTCTACGGTGCAATAAAGGTCGTTGAAATATTTAAGACGTTCTTCCACTATATTCCTTGCCTGTACAATCTGTACGGTACTGAGCCCTATCTTTGCGGCATACTCCTCCATAAGTCCCTTGCACTTCACAGCATCTTCTTCGGTTTCACCGATATTATCGTTTACAAAGCGAGCAAGAATATCGTTCTTGATGTCGAATATATTCACGCCGAAAAATTCGGAGAATTTCCCTATGGAGTCATCCTCATCACCCATTGTATCAATCAGCTTTGAATAGAAACTGTCCTCGTAAGGATCAAGCTCGAATATCTGCACGATAAAAGCATCTCTCTTTTCGGGGGGGAGACTTATAGACATCATATTGTTGAACATAGCCTGTGCTTTCTGCGTATCAGCCGCACTCACAGTACCGTCAAACTTTATTGCGGTGTTCTTCTCTACTATATCAAGCAGTAATAAATGCAGATTGAAGCAGGAATCATAAACACTGTTCACCATATCCTGACGAAGACTCATTGTGTTAAAAAGTTCCTTTATCTGTGAACGTGCATAGCTGCGGCTCATCATATTTCCGACCGCATTAACAAGGCTGTACGCTATACCCTCGGTGATATTCATTGCCGTTGCGTCGAGCTGATTTGACCAGGCGTTTATGGCATTTCCGCCGAATGTAGCCGACTGCCAGCGAGGTCTGCTCTCTTTTCTCAGTTCTCTTGCATATTCGGCATCGTTAAGATCGGTAAGTATCTTTTCATACTTTTTGTCAATGACCTTGAACGCTTCTGTGAATTCGTCAAAATACACACCGTCAAAAGCCATATTCACAACAGCATCTTTATCTATTGTATAAATATCCACGCTGATTATATCCTGTATCAGCTCGAGCAGAGCCTTTTCAATGCAGTATACAAAAGCGCTCGGAGCATTGTTTATAAGATCGTCAAGATCCTCAAACTGCTCGTTTATCTCTGCAAATTTTGTCTGCGCTTCAAGAGCCAGTTCCTTGTACTTGTTTCTGATAATGTTATAAATGTTCCTGTCAGGAGTAATTGTAAACGGAACATTGCAGAACTGAGTTTTCAGTTCATGATTTTCACTTTCGATAATATTTTTTAAATCTCTCGCTTGCATCTGATTTCCTCCGTTTGAATATTAACAGCCTTGCGGCTTAACTGCATACGAAACGTGTATTTTGATATAACCGATATAAAATTTGCACATTCCGTTTATTATTTTTCATATTATCACACAACAAATATATTTTCCACCGTCAAATTCCACGCAAAATTCCTATCAAATTGTCATATCGCTGTAAATCCCATTATTATGCCAAATTTCAGTTAAAATATTTTCCGTCGCTTAGTTGAATTTTCCTTCCTGCTCTAAGCAAAAGATTACAGCCAAAGTAAATCTGTCGGACAAGTATATTTTTCTGCGTTCCACATTCCCCACCGTATATCAAGGCGCAAAACAGCCACGAAAACAGCTTACATACCTCTTGACATTTACAGCCTGCCGTGCTGAATTTCTGAACCGTGCCTGCAACTGCTATATTCAGATTGGAAAACCCGATGAACCGGCAGAAAGAAAAAGCCGTAGCACTGAACGTTCAACTTTGCTTTCATAGCCTCAATAACAGCATCAACCCCCACACCGATTGTCTGAACGGTGCAGGGGTTGATGCTATTATTATATTTTTTACGTTCTTGCAAACACCGCAAAATCTATAGCGGCACATAAACAGCCTTCACAATTGTTTATGGTTTTATACATTTCGGTCAGCGTTGCTCCGGTAGTCGTTACATCGTCAATTATGAGAATATGCTTTCCGTTGAGCTTTGTCGGCTCTGTCACAGTAAAGCAATTGTCGAGATTGCTTTCACGCTCTTTCTTACCGAGCGTTTTTTGCTGTGCGGTCTTTCTTGTTTTGGCAACGGCGTTAACTGTCGGTATGCCGGTTATTTCGGAAATCTCACGGCATATCTTCTCGGTATGGCTGTAGCCTTTTTTGATTTTATCCGTATAATAAATAGGAACAGGTACGATAACGTCGGGCAGAGTTTCATAGTACCCTGTAATCTTCTGTACAAGCGTATATGCCATAAAACTGATTTTACTGCCGTCACGGTGCTTCTTTGCGCCTATAACTACAGGCGAAGTCTTTTTGTTATAACGGCATACGCTTAACAGCCTGCCGCCGCAAAGGCTTTCCTCTTTTTCGTTATACTCGAATTCACAGGCGCATTTATCGCAGATATAATCCATTCTTCCTATGACCTTACTGCACAAGGGACAGCGGTTCGGAAAGAAACAATCAAGCAGTATACGCTTCAGCTCGTATTTATTCATCATCATTTTCATCTAAAAACGGATTGCGTATCTTTGTCGGCTTTATTATGCCGTCAAGCAGCCGTTTCGCTGTATTTCTGTTCATTGTGCCGCCGTTGTCACGTCTGCGTCTGTCCGCTCCCGGAATATCATCGGCATCGGTAAGGCTGTCTACGGAAGGAGCGTCCAGCTTTATAACAGGCGGAGTGTGCTTTTCGCTCACAGCCGGCTTTTCCTCAGACTTTGCTTTTACGGACGCTTTTTCTCCGACCGGCACAGTAAGTGACGGCGAGGACGGCAGAATGTCAAAATCATCCTGCGTCAGACGTTCTCCGCTTTGCTGTACCTCAGGGAAATCTTCTGCCGGTGTCTGTGTTGTTTCAACGGTATGCCTGTACATATTTGCCGCATAGTTGCTCTTAGGCGTTACAGAGTGCTTTATGCTGTAGTCGGCTTTTGCAAATTCGCCTGCAAAGCCCGTATCAACAGCAGGCTCTGTATATGCTTTATCGTCTTTATCGGGCCTGTTGTCTTCGTCCGCTGTGCCTTCATTTATATATCCGCCGGATGTCTGCTGTAATTTGTCATCTGCTCCGCCGAAACTGAAAATATCGTCAAGCGGCTTGAAATCATAACCGCTGACCTTTTCAAGCTCGGAGATCTCGCTTTCGAAAGCATTGTCGAACGGATTTTCAAACAGGCTGACATCCAGCTTATCTGTTTCACCGGCCTTTACAACGTGAACAGGTGCCTTAGGAGCTTCGCTTTGCGGTGCGGCCGCTTCCTGCTGTACGGGTGCGGTGCTTTCCTGCATCATATCATAAAGCTCACGTTCCTGCTCCTGCTTTCTGCGGCGGTTTTCCTGCTCGTAAAGAACACTGCGGTCTACCCGTTCAAAAACAAAAGGCTTTACCTGGGGCTGTTTTGCCTTGCTTTCCTGTGCGGACGGCTCGCTCTTGCTTTCGGCTTCGTGCTTGACCGGCGCAAAATGCAGATCGTGAGAATACTTCTCAAATTCCCTGAATTCCGAAACGCTGAGCGTATTGTGAAGAATGCTCTCTTTTATAGCCATAAAGCTCTGATACCACTCCGCAAAATCACGCTGTGTAAGATCGACGTTTATACGCTTCGACATATATGTGTACAGCTCTTTGGTCATATCCTCAAGCCGTCTTATTTCATCCGGTGTTCTCGGAGGTACCGCCGTGCTCATCTCAAGGCAGGTGCGGCCGCCCGGCTGAGCCTTACTGCAATAGTCATAGTCGTAATCCTTGTCACGAATAAAATACTCTCCGCAGCGTTCGCAGTGCTGAAGAACTCCCCCGCTTTCAAGCAAAAGGTCTATTTCCAGATCTATTATCGCCTTGAGGCTGTCCGAAACGTACACCTTCTTCGGCAGAGAACGCATCGTTGTTATTATCGTGTTCAGCACCGAATCCGGTTTTTCGGGAACATAATTCTTTATCTTAGCAAAGACGTCCATCGCCTCGCTGTCCGAATGCAGAGCGGCAAACGGTCTGTGCTCGCCCTCATATTCGATCTCGGGAAGTGCCGAAGCGGCTATCGCCTTTGAAATATTGCTCGTTATGAACGGAGCAGACGGCAACCTGCCGACAGTGTACACCTTTGCGGCGGTAAAGCATTCTGACGGATAGCCCATCTCATTTGCGGCTACGCTGAATGTCAGATCAAAATAATCACGCTTTGCAAATGCCTGCTCTGCCGTAACCTTTTCACCAAACACAAAGTCTATCTTGCGTTTTGCGTATTCCTGAAGCTGAAGAAGGCTCACCCAGCGGTTTACCGCCTTATTGTGACGATATTCGGTAAGCCTTGTGAATATGAGCTTTTCAAACGGAGTTTTGGCATTTATAAGCTCATTCCATAAGGAAGATATGCCAAGCCCCTTTTCTCTGCAAAGATATTCTATAAACAGATCCTGTACTGCTTTTTCATAAATGCCGTGGATATTCGCCTCAACATATTTGTGACACGCACCGAGTGAATTACGGAGCGCAACAATATCCTCAAGTCTGTACTCTCCGCTTTCCGCACATCTTTTGCAATAATCGGTACAGCGTCTGATAAAGCCGGAAAAGTCATATTCGGCAAATTTAAGGACAGACTGCGGATATGAAAGAGAATATATCTCACTCGAATTTATACCGGTTAAGCTGACTGTTCTTTTTATACTCATATCCGCTTTTCCTTTCCGCTGCTCCTTTAATAGTCTTCCGATGTGTCATCTGTCGATACTGCGTCGAAGTTGAATTCACGCTTTCTGCCGTCAACATAAAGCGTATGCTTGTCTTTCCACTTGACATCGGCAGGCTTGTTATAGTCGGAGGTTATTATATGGATACCGCCCAATGCGTTACGGCATTCAAGGAACGGCAGACTTATATCTCCGTCTGTTTCTTCAAGATAGAAGGATACCGAACGGCTGGTGTCGCCCTCAGGATCGACATAAAGAACTATTCTGTACTGCTTGTCGGGCGAATAGCGGTAGCTTGTGCTTCTTGCGGACAGATCGACATCCATAAGAGTAATGTTTCCGAACAGCATCTTGAAAGTCAGGTAAACAAGCACTCCTACTACATACATAAGCAGATATATAGTGCCGATAATGATCTTTGTGGTCTCGCCCGCACCGCTCAGCAGGAATATAAGTACGCTTACGACTATCGGAGGCACTGCGGCAAACCAGTTGCCGAAGCCGAACAGAAGTATAGCGAACGCCAAAAAAGGCGAAATAATCGCAACGATTCTCGTGACTATCTGCTTTCTTGTGAAAAGCATAATCCCGAAGAAGATAATATTGATAAAGATATAAAGCGTAACAAGTGCGCCCTGGTGCGTCGGCTCAAGATAATATCCCATAAAAAGCCACGCCACAAAGCCCAGAAACACGGGATAGGCTATCGACAGGAACGACACACCGAATTTGAACCATTTATTTGTTAAAAAGCTGATTACTTTTTCCATTTATTTTCCTTTCCGCTGTGCAAGGCACATACGTTTGATTTACAGCATTACTTATTATATTGTATACTAAATCGCCGCAAATTTCAAGACTTATTTCATTATCGGCAGTATTTCGGTCTTTTTTCATCATTGCAGAGCCTGCCGGTTAAATAAAAAGGAGCATCATTTATGCCCCTTCGCTTTATTCGGTTATTATCGCCTTTTCGGGTACAACAGCGGTTCTCTTTACAAGAGGCTCGCCACGGACAACGATATTCTTTTCATCGTCAAAGCCGAATTTCTTATACATACGGCTTACCCCGTCCGACATCGGATGTTCCTGTCTGAAAGTTACGGCTGACAGCTCCTCACCGACCTCAAACTGCGCCATAGCCGTAACCATAAGTCTTGACGCTATACCAATACGCCTGTAGTCAGGCGACACGGCGATATGATCTATCGTTTTGTTCTTCTTCGAAAACATAATAAAGCCTGCGATATTATTTTTGTGTTCTATAACAAATATCTCGCCGCTTGACATTCTTTTCTTTATAAGCCTTGCCATTCTTTCGGCATTGTAGTCAGCAAAATTCTCACTGCAAAGCTCAGCCAGAGCCGTTATTTTCTCCGCTTCCTCAGCACAAGGGATGCGTGGCAGGGTAAGTGAAACATAATCAAGGTCAAGTCCGAACAGAAGTGCGGTCGTTTTCATACTTTCCCTATCCGTTCCGGCAAGCCGTGATTCCTTGTCACGCAAAAAAAGATTGCCTATCCCGTATGTCATTATTATAGCAAGCTCTTCCGTGCTTATCAGCGGCTTTGCACCGTATTCTATCAGCACTTCAATAATCTGCTTTATATACGGGACGGATATTTCAAGCGAGCGATCACGAATATCTCTCAGAGTGCTTTCGTGCATTTTCCCTACAAATTCATTGCGGAAGCGTTCAGCTTCATCCGCAAACATTCCGAATATATCAATAAAAGAAGTATACGGCGACCTTACGGCTTTTTCCGTCATTCCGATTATCTTGCTTCTATAATCTATGAACAGTGATTCTATAAACGCACTGTATATATCATCCTTTGATTTAAAATAGTAATAGAACAGACCGACCTCAGCGCCTGCCTCATTCATTATTTTCCTTATTGAAGTGCCCTCGAATCCGTCTGATATAAAACAGTTTGCCGCCGCACTGAGTATTTTGCTTTTTTTAGCGTTATCCTTTACAGCCTTTTTCTGCAAGTCAACACCTCCCGCCAAATATTACCTATTTAATTATAACACTGCATTTATCAAAAAGCAACAGGAATATGTACAAACAATGTAAGAATATTTTGTTGCGAGGTGATATTATGGAAATAACCGAAGCAGAGATAGAAATCATTACAAGGCAGATTGTTAAAATCATCATAAATCATCAATGTGACGCATCAGCTGTGGGTCCTGAGGACGCAGACGATGAATAAGCTCAGAGCCGCAGCCTATTGCCGTGTTTCAACCGACCGTGCCGAGCAATCCGGATCGCTTGCTTCACAGCGGTCGTTCTTTGATGATTATATCAGAAATTCCGACTCTATGACTTTGGTCGGAGTGTTCTATGACGAGGGTACAAGCGGCACGACAACGCTCAACCGTTACGGCTTCAACAAAATGATCTCCCTTGCCGTGTCCGGCGGCATAGACATCATCCTCACAAAAGAGGTCAGCCGCTTTGCAAGAAACACTGTAGACACCCTTAACATCACCCGTATGCTGAGGGCGAAGGGCGTAGGTATTATCTTTATAAATGATAATATAGATACCCGTGACAGCGACGGCGAGCTTAGGCTTTCTATAATGGCAACGATAGCGCAGGAGGAAAGCCGCAAAATCTCCGAGCGTGTAAAATGGGGACAGCAAAGGAAAATGGAACAGGGCGTAGTGTTCGGCAGGAGCTGTCTCGGATATGACGTAAAAGACGGCAAAATCACTGTCAATGCGGATTCGGCAGAAATAGTAAAGCGTATTTTCACAGAGTATACCGTGCTTTTAAAGGGTGCAGAAAGCATAGCGGACGAATTGAACGCCGAGCAGATAAGAACCGTCAACGGCGGAAGGTGGAGCGGTGCGTTTATCCGTAAGGTACTGCGGAATGTAAAATATGTCGGCGACCTTGAGCAGAAAAAGACCTGCACTCCGGATTTTCTCACGCATAAGAAAAGGCTCAACAGCTCGGAGCATATCTATATAAGAAATCATCACGAACCGATAATAAGCCGTGAGCTGTGGGAGCAGACCCAAGCCGAGATAAGCCGGAGAAAGCCTACGGACACAAGCCGCCACAGCGACCGATACGTCTTCAGCGGAAAGGTATATTGCGGTGTATGCGGCAGTGTGATGGTATCCCGTGTAAAAACGCTGAAAAACGGCAAGATATACCACGCCCTGCGTTGCTCGGGAAGAATCGGCGGGAAGTCCTGCAACAACGAAACGCTTAACGTGACCGCCCTAAAAGCCTGCGTAAAGCGTATTTTCACAGATATACCCATCGACAAAACAGCCGTCATAAACGCAGTAATAAAGGGCTTATCCCGAACAGACAAGCCCGACATTCCTGCACTGCGCAGAAAAATCGAAACGCTCAACGCCAAAAAACGCCGTGCGGTTGATCTTATGCTGGACGGATTGATAACACAGCAGGAGCTTATCGAGCAGAAATCGTACTATGACAGTATTATAGAAAAGCTGTCGCAGGAAATTTCAAGCGACAGATCCATTTTTGAAACGGATAAAATCAGAAAAAACGCAGAAAAGTTTCTTGATTTCACAAGCGATCCGATATGGCTCTTGGTCATAAGAGCCGATTATATCCACGGCACTCTTACAGTGTATCTTAATGGTATAGAAAAAGGCTTCACCACCTGCTTTACCGCAACAGGCAGGGGGGACAGCTACCGTGTCATCACGGGAAATACAGTGAGGTCGCAAGGGATCATTCCGGGAACGATGCAGGTACCGAAGAACTATCCCATCTCGAAATGATAGGCTCTATAGTATCCCAGCTCACAACAGGCGAGGGCGCAAAGAGCTTTGACCGATACGGAGTAGGCGCATATTATATGGATCACGCAAATGCGGTTTACCCATCCAATGCCGGCGGTGTGCCGTTTACCGCCGCATACATCCAGAGCAAAGCCGATCCGCTCGCCGATATTCACGAAGATCTTGCGGCGGAGCAGAAAGCCAGAGCTACCTATGACAACATCCTCAGAGTCTGCGATGATCCGGACGTAAGCAATGTGATAAAATTCCTGCGTGAACGTGAAGTAGTGCATTTTCAGAGATTCGGTGAGGTTCTCGATATACTTCAGTCGCAGATAAAGTAAATATAAAAGCTGTGGCAGCAATGAAACTGCCACAGCTTTTTCAGCATACTGCAATGCGTAAGTTTTCGCTAAAACAAAAATAAAGGACATTCGAAAATCGAATGTCCTTTACACTGGTGCGGGAAATGGGACTTGAACCCACACGCCAATACTGACACAAGCACCTCAAGCTTGCCTTGTCTGACTGCGGAACAAGTTCCGCTTCCACGAAATCAAAGATTTCGTGCGATTCCAGTGTGGCTTTTTTGCTGATAATGCTTTGCTGATTTGTCGGATATAAAAATAAAGGACACTCGAAAATCGAATGTCCTTTACACTGGTGCGGGAAATGGGACTTGAACCCACACG
>ENA-OZBC01000826-OZBC01000826.1-human-gut-metagenome-genome-assembly--contig:-NODE-826-length-11952-cov-3.903085_pt1 | contig 11952 bp, 5 predicted proteins | sample MGYA00243982_ERZ653526 | MGnify/ENA primary metagenome ERZ653526 (study PRJEB26926, sample SAMN06164948) | human gut metagenome | biome: ENVO:00009003; feature: ENVO:2100002; material: ENVO:00002003... | reverse complement strand
AGATTCGCCTTAGTCTCGTGGGCTCGGAGATGTGTATAAGAGACAGTTATAAGACATCCGGATCCTCCAGAAGTGCAAATGTGGCGAACGGCTGCAGTCTGATCAACGGAACGACTCTGTATCCGGGAGAAGAATTTTCTACTTATAAGACGGTATCTCCTTTTTCCGTGGCGAACGGCTATTACATGGCGGGTTCTTATGTCAGCGGAAAAGTGGTAGACAGTCTGGGCGGCGGTATCTGCCAGGTATCCACTACCCTGTACAATGCAGTATTACTTGCGGAGCTGGAAGTAACGGAACGTTATAATCATTCCATGATCGTAGGCTATGTGGATCCTTCCGCAGATGCAGCGATCGCGGAGAGCTCCGGCAAAGATTTTAAGTTTGTAAATAATACAGATGCACCGATCTACATAGAAGGCTATACGCATGACAAGCAGATCACGTTTAACATCTATGGCAAGGAGACCAGAGCTGCCGGACATTCGGTACGTTATGAAAGTGAAGTGCTGGAGACGATCACACCCCCTGCGGATCAGATTTATGCGGATGCCGGTCAACCCATCGGTTATATCGTAACAGAGAGTGCGCATATCGGCTATAAGGCAAGACTGTGGAAGATCACGATGGAAAACGGTGTAGAGGTCAGCAGAGAACAGGTCAACAGCAGTACTTATAAGATGGTGCCCCGCAGTGCCACTGTGGGAACCGCTACCTCGGATCCCCAGGCGTATGAAGAGATCATGGCAGCTATCGGTACAGCGAATATTGACCATGTGAAAAATGTGGCAGCAGCGTTAAATGCAAGAGCAGCAGCGGCTGCTGGGCAGACAGAAATCGTAGACGACTAAAGGTGAGACAATGAACAGCGGCAAGGTACCCGTGAACGTCCTGAAACGTTCCGTTCTCAGACAATTGAAAAATAAAAGGACAGAAATAGCAAATAGCGCAGGTCTGGGGGCAGACTGCGCTGTTTTTGCGCCTTTTTCCAAGGGACAGATGGTAACCTGCGTTCAGGAAGGTGTCGTAGAACTTCAGTGTGAGAACGACCTGGCAGAGGCGGAGAGAGAGGATCTGTCCGTGATGCCGATGCGTCGTATTTTCCAAAAGTGTGCCAACAATCTGGCAACTGCCGGTGCAGAGCCCGTGGCAGCGGAATTGGTGATCTTCCTGCCGGAGAGCGTGGAAGAACCGGAATTGAAAGCACTGATGAAAGAGGGAGTAGGAAAAAAAGAAGGGATTCCCGATAATCAGAAGTTCAATGAACAAAAATTATTAAAAAAGCCTCGTATATTTGTCATTGAAAAAAACAAGAAGTAAGAAACACGTTGATACTACAATTTAAGTATTAATAAAACACGCATATCATGAAAAATATTCTAACATTATTATTTGTCCTTTTCGGAGGATATTCGTTACACGCACAAGATACCTGCTACGGCCTTCTGAGAAATGACACTTTAACCATCGGAAACAATTTGGTCGAACGTACCTTTTTGTGGAACGGGGGAAATATCATAACTTACCGCCTGACCGACAAGAGTAATGGAAAATCATGGAAGAACCACAGCCTTACTCCAGATTTCAGAGTAACGAAAAATTTGCCGCAACCATCAAACGGTTCACTCAAAGTAGTTCCCGTAAAAGAGACTAAAATATTTCCCGCTTATCTGAAAGTAGAAGTTTCTTTCAGCCTGGAGAAGCTAGATATAAAACGGGTATATCGTATTTATGATGATTGTCCAGCCATAGCCTGCGACACCTATTTAAGAGGAACAGTAAACAGTATTTTCGGAGGCAGAGAAGTTAGTGCAGCCGACCGGAAGAATATTGAATTCGCCGAAGACATGAAATCTAAAGAAGTAACCGCTGTACTAGACCAGTTCCATTTCCAAGGACAACATTGGCACGCTCGCAGCGTGGAATTTTCCGATGTGACCGACTGGCACAACAACCTGGTTTTCGAGAAAGAGATTATTTCCTATCGCAAACTGGGATATCGCGGCAATCTGCTGTTTGCCTTTAATGGCGAGGACAACTGTGGCATCTTCTTTTTAAAAGAGGCTCCCTGCTCTTCGGTACAATTAGCCTATCAAGGAAAGGATTTTCTGACTGATTTCGGAAAGTTTACAGTAACCGGCCTGGGCATTACCGAGAAAGACGTGACTCCCGACCGTTGGACCCAAACATACGGATGCGTATTGGGAATATACGGAGAAGGTGAACTGAGCCGACTACAAACGCTTCGTTCATATCAGAAGAATATACGTACTTACCGGGCCGACCGCGACGAGATGATTATGATGAACACCTGGGGAGACCGTAGCCAGGACTCAAAAGTAAACGAATCCTTCTGTTTGAAAGAACTGGAACGCGCCGCCCGTCTGGGAATCACCCATTTCCAGATTGATGATGGCTGGCAAATAGGTAAAAGCCCTAATTCAGCTGTAGCCCGCGGTTCATTCAAGAACATTTGGGACAATAAAGACTACTGGAAACCCGACCCGCAAAAGTATCCACGTGGTTTGCATCCCATCGTAAAACGTGGCAAGGAATTAGGTATTGAAATCGGTCTTTGGTTCAATCCCAGCATACAAAATGATTTTGCCGATTGGCAGAAAGATGCGCAAGCACTCATCAGCCTTTATCGCGAATACGGCATCAAAGTATTCAAGATAGACGGGCTCACCATTCCCAGTAAAGAAGCCGAAACAAACCTGCACCGCTTATTCAACAAAGTGCTGGAAGAGACGGACGAGGAAGTGATTTTCAACCTTGATGCGACAGCCAGCCGCCGCGGAGGCTACCACATGTTCAATGAATATGGAAATATCTTTCTGGAAAACCGTTATACCGACTGGCAGAACTACTATCCTTACTGGACTTTGCGTAACCTCTGGATGCTTTCCAAATATGTTCCGGCAGAAAAGCTGCAAATAGAGTTCCTGAACAAATGGAGAAATACGGATAAATATAAAGGAGAAGTCTTCGCTCCGGAAAACTATTCATTTGAATATCTGTTTGCTACGACTTTAGCAGGACAGCCGCTTGCCTGGATGGAAGGTACCAATCTACCCGAGGAAGCATTTACATTACGAGAACATACAGAAGCCTACAAGAAATTTCAGCATGACATGCATTCCGGCACTATCCTACCCATAGGAGATGAACCGTCGGGACGCTCTTGGACCGGCTTCCAGTCTCTAAAGAAAGATAGAGGATACTTGATTGTGTACCGTGAAAATCATCCAGAAGGGACTACAGAAGTCGAAACCTGGCTGCCAGAAGGTGTCACAGTAAGATGTATCCCACTGATGGGACACGGCAAAGCTATGACAGCAGTAACCGGAAAGAAAGGAAGGCTGGAAATCTCTCTGCCATCAATCAATGACTATGTTGTCTACAAGTATGAAATTAAAAACAAACGCTAAAATAAATAACGACATGAGAACACTTTTCTTACTCACAACATTGCTTTTCATCATCCCGAACATGTTCGGACAAAAAGAATATCGCCTAAACTCACCGGACGGCAAGTTAGAGGTTACCTTATATATAGGTGACCGGATTACTTACGAGCTGACGGAAGAAGGGCATACATTGGTAGCCCCCTCTCCCTTATCAGTACATCTGGATAATGGGACAGTCTGGGGTAACGGCTCCCATCTTAAGAGAGTCAGTCATCGCCAGGCAAATGAGGTGATTCCCTCTCCTTTCTACAAACGCAGTGAAGTAAAGGATGTCTATAATGAAATGACGTTAAGTTTCCGGGAACATTTCAACCTCATTTTCAGAATGTACAATGAAGGAATGGCATACCGGTTCGCAGCGACCGGAAACAGACCGTTCAAAGTTACAAACGAAGAAGCCGCCTTCAACTTCAACAAGGACTACAAATCGATTGTTCCTTATGTAAAAGATGGCGATAAACAACCGATAGAAGCCCAGTTCTCCAACTCTTTTGAAAACACCTATACACATATAGAGCTATCCGGACTGACCCCCCAAAGACTGATGTTTACCCCCGTAGTAATAGAGCAGGAAAACGGCCGTAAACTTTGTATTGCCGAATCCGACGTGGAGAGCTATCCGGGCATGTTCCTCATCAACAGAAACGGGGGAACAGCACTCACTTCCGCTTTTGCCGCCGTCCCCAAAACAAAAAAACAAGGCGGGCATAACCAACTGCAAATATTAGTCACAGAGCGTGAAAACTACATTGCTTCCTGTCAGCCGAAAGCCAAACTGCCCTGGCGCATCATTGTTGTGGCAAGAAATGACAAGGAGCTGGCAGATAACGATATGGTTTATAAGCTGGCTGCTCCATCACGCATGAAAGACATCTCATGGATACGTCCGGGCAAAGTGGCCTGGGAATGGTGGAACCATTGGGGAATCAAAGGCGTGGATTTCGAAGCTGGAATAAACAATGAAACATACATGCACTATATCGACTTCGCCTCCCGGCATGGCATCGAGTATGTGATTCTGGATGAAGGCTGGGCTGTCAACCTCAAGGCTGACCTTTTCCAAATTGTACCGGAAATTGATTTAAAAAAGCTCACGGCCTATGCCAGGCAAAAGAATGTAGGACTCATCCTTTGGGCAGGTTACCATGCCTTTGCCCGCGACATGGAACATGTATGCAAGCACTATTCCGAAATGGGCATCAAAGGATTCAAGATTGACTTTATGGATAGGGATGACCAGGAAATGGTAGACTTCCACTACCGGGCTGCCGAAATTGCCGCTAAATATAAGTTGATGGTAGACTTTCACGGCACGTACAAACCTACCGGGCTGAACCGCACTTATCCCAATGTCATCAACTATGAAGCCGTTCACGGGCTGGAACAGATGAAGTGGAGTGACATCCATACCGACCAGGTAACCTACGATGTCACCATGCCATTTATCCGTATGCTGGCCGGACCGGTGGACTATACACAAGGCGCCATGCACAATGCCAACAAACGGTGTTACCACTCCTCAATGGATACCCCAATGAGCCAGGGAACCCGTTGCCGCCAATTAGCTGAATATGTAGTATTTGAATCACCATTGAACATGTTGTGCGACAGTCCCACCAATTACGACCGTGAAGAAGAATGCACGGAATTCATCGCTACCATCCCTACCGTTTGGGAACAAACAATAGCCATGAACGGAGAAATTGGAAAATACATTACAATGGCGCGCAGGAAAGGAGATGTCTGGTATGTCGGCTCCCTAACCAATTGGGATGCACGTACTCTGACACTAGACCTTTCTTTCCTCGGTGCAGGCAGATGGAAAGCGGAAATGTTTCATGACGGAGTGAATGCCAACCGCCTGGCTTCCGACTACCAAAAGACCGTCACAGACATTCCTGCATCCCGTAAACTGACCGTCAAAATGGCACAAGGAGGCGGATGCGCATTGAAAATATACAAAGAATAATTCATAGGCTTTTTAAACGTTAACTGATACATACGATTTATGAAAATTAAAAGATTAATGATTACTTGTTTGCTCGCAGTGTCTGTACTGGGAGGCAAGTCACAAGCACAAGACTTATTGTCCAATGTTTACGGACGCGATTACCAGCTACTGAATGGGAAGTGGGGAGCCATTGTAGACCTTTATGACCAAGGAGAAAGGATGCAGGTGTACAAAAACAGAAAACCTCAAGACAACAAGCAATTTTATGAATACTCTTTCGACGGAGGTTTGGTCCTGAATGTACCTGCCGATTTCAATTCACAAATGCCCGAGTTGAAATTTTATGAAGGAACAGTATGGTACGGACGCTCTTTCGATACCCCAAAGACTGACGGCAAACGTTTGTTTCTCTATTTCGGTGCGGTAAGTTACCGTAGCAAAATATATCTGAACGGGGAGAAAATAGCCAGTCATGAAGGCGGATTCACTCCCTTCCAGGTGGAAATCACAGATAAGGTAAAGCAAAAGGACAACTTCCTGGTGGTGAAAGTCAACAATACCCGCACCACGGATGCCATCCCTGCCATGTCCTTTGACTGGTGGAATTACGGCGGCATCACACGCGATGTAATGTTGGTAAGCGTTCCACAAAGCTACATCAAAGACCATTTCATCCAGTTGGACAAGGTACAATCCAACCTGATTCGTGCCAAAGTAACCTTATCCGAAGCAAAGCCTGGCATCAACGTACAAGTCGCCATCCCCGAATTGGGCATCAGACAGAACATGACTACCGATGCCAACGGAATTGCCCAGGCCACTATCAAAACCAAAAAACTGCAACGTTGGTCACCGGATGCTCCAAAGCTGTATGATGTAACCATCACTTCGGAAAGTGACCGGCTCAACGAGCAAATTGGTTTCCGTAACCTTTATGTAAAAGGCGAAGATATCTATCTGAACGACCAGCCCATCTTCCTGCGCAGTATCAGCTTCCACGAGGAAATTCCGCAACGCCGCGGGCGTGCCTTCTCTGAAGCGGACGCAACAATGCTGTTGTCCGAAGCCAAAGAGCTGGGTGCCAACATGATTCGTCTGGCACATTATCCACAAAATGAATATACTGTCCGCCTAGCAGAAAGAATGGGATTTCTTTTATGGGAAGAGATACCTATCTGGCAAGGGATTGACTTCAAGAATACCGCTACCCGTGAGAAAGCAGGCAGAATGATTAAAGAGATGGTGATGCGCGACAAAAACCGTTGTTCCGTTGCCTTTTGGGGGATTGCCAATGAAACAGCCACTTCCGCCCCGCGCAATGAATTTCTGAAACACATGAAACAATGTTGCCTGGACATCGACTCAACCCGTCTGATTACGGCCGCCTTCGATTTGGTACGCTTCAACCGCGAAAGCCGGAACTTTGAGATGAATGACTCCATTATCAACATCCTGGACATGGTAGCCATCAACAAATATATGGGATGGTATCATGACTGGCCACTGGCTCCGGACCAGGCTGTCTGGAATGTAGCTCCCGGCAAACCTCTTTTCATTTCCGAGTTCGGAGGCGAAGCGCTCTATGGCAAACATGGCGACGCGGAAGTCAAGAGTTCTTGGAGTGAGGATTATCAGGCACAACTCTACAAGGACAATCTGGAAATGTTTAAGCATATCCCCAACCTGCGCGGAACATCGCCGTGGATTCTTTTTGATTTCCGTTCTCCCTTCCGTTTCCATCCACACCAGGGAGGGGAATGGAACCGTAAAGGACTGGTTTCCGACCAGGGACAACGCAAAAAAGCATGGTACATCATGCGTGATTACTATAACCAAAAGAAAACAGAACAATGAAGCACAAAATAAAACACTACATGGCTGCCCTCCTCCTGACCTCTATGGTCTGGAGCGGGCATGCCCAAGAAAAGAATGAAATGGACTTGTCTGGTGAATGGGCATTCCAGACAGATGTCATGGACTTCCGGAGAGGTTCACTGGACGTACGTTACTGCCATCGCCTGCAGGAAAGCATCGTTCTGCCGGGAATTACAGATGACTATAAAATAGGCTACAAATCTCCTTACCGCCACCTGGATAGGCTGACCCGTGTCTACGAATATATGGGCCCCGCATGGTACCAGCGAGAAATAGAAATTCCTGCGGCATGGAAAGGCAAACGCATTTTCCTCTATTTTGAACGTACACACTGGCTCAGTTCGGTATATGTAGGCAAAGAAGAAGTGAGTAAAATAGACTACATCAGTATTCCCCACAACCACGAACTGACCCAATGGCTACATCCAGGCAAAAAAGAACTGATAACTTTCTGTATAGACAACCGCTACCAGTACGATACCCATAAATGGGACCATGCCCACTCCGAATTTACCCAAATAAACTGGAACGGAGTATTGGGCGAAATTAAGCTGGTAGCTGTAGACCCAGTCTATGTAGATGACATGCAGGTCTATCCGGACATCAAGAACAAAAGCATCAAAGTCAAAATGACTGTCCGCAACTGTACAGAACATACCGCCAGCGGCAAAATATCCTTCCACGTGACAGGAAAGGACTATAGACTACAAAAGGAAGTACCAGTAACAGTGACCGATTCCATTACTTATATCGAGGAAGAAATGTTTTTGGGTAAGGATATCCATTTGTGGAATGAGTTCCATCCCAATCTTTATACGTTGGACTGTAAGTTGACTTCCAGTGTAGAGGGCCAATCCTATGCGCATGAGAAAAGCACAACTTTCGGTATGCGCGAAGTAGAGGCTGGTGAGGACCATATCATCCTTAATGGCGAACCCATACACCTGCGCGGTACCGTTGAAAACGCAGTGTTCCCCAAGACCGGCTATGCTCCCGTGGACGATGCCTCTTGGGAACGTGTACTCCGTATCCTAAAAGAATATGGTATGAACCATATGCGCTTCCACTCCTGGTGTCCTCCTGCCGCTGCGTTCCGTATGGCAGACAAGCTGGGTGTCTATCTGGAGGTGGAAATGCCGATGTGGGGTAAAGATGCCCAACCCGATGAGAAGCGCTGGAATTTCTTCCGTCGCGAGCTGCGGGGTATCTTGAAAGAATATGGGAATCACCCTTCCTTCATTCTCTACTGTAACGGAAACGAAATTACCGGCGATTTCAGTTTCATAGAAGAGCTTACCGCCACGGCCCGCCAGTTGGATAACCGCCGTCTATACAGCGGTTCCACAGCCCGCACACGTGTCAAATCAGACCAGTTCTACATTACCCATCAGACTACCAAAGGACACATGGCCATCTACGAAGGACGTCCTTATACAAACTGGGACAAAAACAAGGAACTGGGAGTAGGCCTGCCCATCATCTCGCATGAATCCGGACAGCGGTGCATCTATCCCAATTTCGAGGAAATAAAGAACTTCACCGGCCCCGTACAAGCGCGTAATTTCGAGATATTCCGTGAACTGCTGGACAAAAACCACATGCTCGACCAAGCACATGACTTCTTCCGTGCTTCTGGAGCCTTGACCGCCATAGAGTACAAGGATGTCATAGAAGCCCAGTTGCGCACTTATCTGAAAGGCGGTTTCCAATTACTGTCTCTGAATGATTTTACCGGACAAGGATATGCACCGGTAGGCATTCTCGATCCTTTCTGGAATACCAAAGGGCTCATCACACCGGAAAAGTGGCGCGAGTTCTGTGCACCGACTGTTGTGTTGCTCCGTTTCGACAAACGCGCACTTTACAATGATGAAGTATTTGAAGGAAAAGCGGAAATATACAATTATGGACCTACCCTATTGAAAAACGCAAAAATCAATTGGAGTATCACCGACAGCAACGGTAAAACCCTTAAGAGCGGAAAACTGAAAACACAAACTGTCGGAAAGAACGGGGTATTTCCACTTGGCAGTTTCAGTTATGCATTGAACAATATCACTGAACCACAGAAGCTGACGGTCCATCTTTCTGTTGCACACGTAAAAAACAGCTGGGATATCTGGGTATATCCCCGTCATAGCAACTTAATGCAGTCCACTAGTGAAGTGCTCTACACCACAGTATTCGATGAAAAAGCAAAACAACACCTTGCCGATGGCAAGAAAGTGGTACTCTGCCCCAAACCTTCCAAAGTAAAAGGTCGTAAATCCGTGTTCCACAATCACTTTTGGAATCCGATAATGTTCAAATGGCCTCCTATGACCATTGGCTGTCTGATTCATGACGACCAGCCTATATTCGAGCATTTCATAACTTCCTACCATACTGACTGGCAGTGGTGGGACATTCTGGAAAATGCCAAGGTTATTGAGATGAAAGATGCTCCGGCAGCACTGCGGCCTTTCATACAAGTTATAGACCATTACGACAATAATGAAAAGCTCGGTATTGGTTTCGAAGCAAAAGTGAAGAAAGGCAGTCTACTGGTACTAGCCGTAGATACCCAGAAAAACATCAACGAACGTCCTGCTACCCAGCAATTGCTGGAAAGCATTGACCGCTACGTAAAGAGTGACAAATTCGCTCCACAAATTACCGTTGACGAGTCCTACATTGAATCATTCTTAAAGAAATAAATAAAGGAAATATGATGAAATTATTCTTGCTTTGGGCTCTTTTGTTGCTGCCGGTCGGACCGGCAGCAGCACAAGAGATAAAAATGTCACAAACAGCTCCATTGGAACAAGTTTATGGAGAAACTGTAGAAGATGATGCCTTACTGCCCATGAATGAACTGGATATGGATTTTGGCTATGCCCTCTATGAGACAACCGTTGATGTGGAAGAGGAGAATCCCACACTAACTATTGAAAACGTACGGGATTATGCTGTGGTCTATGCAGACGGCAAACTGCAAGGATATTTAAAAGATAGCAGTAAAAGCTTGAAAACCAATCTACCGATAGGTATACACAAACTTAGTATCTATACTGAAAATATCGGACGTATTACCTATGGTCCTGAAATTCTGGACAATTCAAAAGGTATCTACGGCAGCATAACATTGGGAAAGACAGATTTAGAAGGCTGGAAGATGACCCCATTGGAAATTAAGGAATGCGATGTGGCCGGAATAACTTTCAAAGAAGGTACCTCCTCCATCCCTTGCTTCCGTAAAGGTGGTGTCACAGTAAGCAATCCGGCACAAGAGACCTTTCTTGACGTGTCTGGCTGGGGAATGGGAGAAGTCTGGATAAACGGGCAATACTTGGGTGCCTACTGGGAAGAAAATGCAGAAAAGACCCTGGAGATACCTGCTGGTGCTCTGATAGCAGGTAATAATGAAATAGTGGTATTTGAACTAAAAAATAACGAACAAGCTTCCATGACACTAACCGATAAGCCTATTTTCAAATAAGCCCTTGCATGTACTTGTTTATATTCCTTAAAAAAACGACCTTTGTGTAGGAGCAGATTCCGAAAAACGTGTCTTATTTAATGAGAATAGCATAATTATATATATCATGAAGAAACTAACATTTATCAGTTGCCTCCTTTTAAGTGGTTGCCTGGCCGGAGCAATGGCTGCAAACAAAAAGCAACCCATCTACAAAGATGCCAAAGCTCCCATTGAGGAGCGTGTAAATGACCTGGTCAGCAGAATGACACTGGAAGAAAAGGTACAACAACTCAACCAGTACACTTTGGGGCGGAATAACAACGAGAACAATCGTGGTGAGAAAGTAAAAAAAATTCCTGCCACATTAGGCTCCCTCATTTATTTTGATGAAGATGCCAATCTGCGTAACGAGGCTCAGAGAAAAGCAATGGAAGAATCACGTCTGGGTATCCCCATCCTTTTCGGATACGACGTCATCCACGGGTTCCGTACCATTTATCCCATCTCTTTGGGACAAGCATGTTCTTGGAATCCCCAATTGGTAGAACAAGCATGTGCCGTTGCCGCCCAGGAAGCACGCATGTCCGGGGTAGACTGGACTTTTTCCCCTATGATTGACGTGGCAAGAGACGGACGCTGGGGACGTGTTGCAGAGGGCTATGGCGAAGACCCTTATACCAATGCTGTATTCGGTGTCGCATCCATCAAAGGATACCAAGGTGAAGACATGTCCGACAGCAAGCGAGTAGCCGCCTGCCTTAAACATTATATCGGATACGGCGCTTCTGAAGCAGGACGTGACTATGTTTATACGGAAATCTCCAATCAGACTCTGTGGGACACCTATATTCCTCCCTATGAAGCTGGCGTAAAAGCCGGTGCCGCTACTTTAATGAGTTCATTCAATGACATCAGCGGCACTCCCGGAAGCGCCAACCATTACACGATGACAGAAATTCTGAAGAACCGTTGGAAACACGACGGCTTTGTTGTTTCAGACTGGTCTGCAGTACCGCAACTTATTGACCAGGGCCATGCTGCCGACCGCAAAGAAGCTGCCCGTCTGGCTTTCAACGCCGGCCTGGAAATGGACATGATGGGGCATTGCTATGACAAGCATATGGCAAAGCTGGTGGAAGAAGGTAAAATAAGCACTGTCTCTTATACACATCTGACGCTGCCGACGACTAGTCGAG
>ENA-OZBC01000773-OZBC01000773.1-human-gut-metagenome-genome-assembly--contig:-NODE-773-length-12591-cov-4.154036_pt1 | contig 12591 bp, 9 predicted proteins | sample MGYA00243982_ERZ653526 | MGnify/ENA primary metagenome ERZ653526 (study PRJEB26926, sample SAMN06164948) | human gut metagenome | biome: ENVO:00009003; feature: ENVO:2100002; material: ENVO:00002003... | reverse complement strand
AGAGACAGACCTTGGATGAAATAGAGCGGCAGACTATCTTGCAGGCGTTGGAACAGCATAAAGGGAATCTCAGTCAAGTGGCAGTGTCATTAGGCATCAGCCGCGCTGCGCTTTACAGACGTTTGGAAAAATATAATATTCAAGTCCCGTGCGCATAAAATTCTTTTTCTTCATACTTGTCCTTTTTCTGCTCGGTCTGGGTGGAATGCTGGTATATCTGCTGAGTGGAAAGCCTTCTTTGTATCTGTACGTGTTGGAGGGGCTCATCGGGTTTATCCTTATCTATCTGATAGTATTCTATAATAAGATAGTGAAGCCGATGAACACCATAGGCAGCGGTATGGAGTTGTTGCGCGAGCAGGATTTCAGTAGCCGTCTCAGCCGGGTAGGGCAGTACGAAGCAGACCGCATTGTGAATATCTTTAACCGAATGATGGAGCAGCTCAAGAATGAACGGTTGCGCATGCGCGAGCAGAATCACTTCTTGGATTTGCTGATTCAGGCATCTCCAATGGGGGTTATTATCCTGACAATGGACGATGAAGTGTCGCAACTGAATCCGATGGCGGTAAAGATGCTCGGTGTCCGTATGGAGGAGGCGATGGCAAAGCGGTTGGACCAGATGGACTCCCCGTTGGCTGCCGAACTTTCGTCCATTCCCAAAGACGAGACGGCAGTGGTCCGTCTCAATGATGCGAATATTTATAAATGCACCCATTCTTCTTTTATTGACAGAGGGTTCAAACATCCTTTTTTCTTGATAGAGCGTATGACGGAAGAAGTGATGCGTGCCGAGAAGCGTGCCTATGAAAAGGTAATCCGCATGATAGCTCATGAAGTGAACAATACCACTGCGGGCATCACTTCCACACTCGATACAGTGGAGCAGGCACTTTCTACAGAAGATGATATGGAGGACATCTGCGACGTGATGCGCGTTTGTACGGAGCGTTGTTTCTCGATGAGCCGTTTCATTACCCGTTTTGCAGATGTGGTAAAGATACCTGAACCTACCCTGGTGCCCGTCCAACTGAATGAGTTGGTGTCCATGTGCAAGCGTTTTATGGAAGGAATGTGCAATGACCGCAATATAGAGCTACGTCTGGAATGCGACCCGGAGGTGGGAATGGTGCGTATGGATGCTTCTCTTTTTGAACAGGTGCTTGTGAATATCATCAAGAATGCTGCCGAAAGTATAGAGGGGGATGCCGGAGAAAACGGACAGCAAGGTGAGATAATAGTAAGGACCACTGCCCCCGCTTCTGTCGAAGTCGTTGACAATGGTCCGGGGATAAGTAAAGAGACCGAAGCTAAACTCTTCAGTCCCTTCTTTTCCACCAAGCCGAACGGGCAGGGAATTGGTCTGGTGTTTATCCGGGAAGTTTTGAGCCGTCATGGTTGCACGTTCTCCCTACGTACCTACAACGATGGATTGACCCGCTTCCGTATACTATTTAATTGAAATTTGAAAGTTTTACCTTTCACCTTTCAATTTCTGCTTTTAAAGAATTCTTTTGCATATTCGTCCAATATCCTTTTAATGCCTTGGCCGATGGTCGCATAGTCTTTCTCGTCCAGATTGGCGAGTGAGGCGCGCACGCTCCATTCGGGGCCGTCAAAACCACCGCCGTTCAGCAGCACCAGAGAGGTTTCTTTGGCAAGGCGGAAGACTACGTTCAGCGGGCTGTAGGTGCGTTTCAGATATTCTACAAAGTCGTCCCCATAGAACTTCTTTGCCCAAACCAGCATGTCGATTTCTGTATAATAACCTACACGCAACGGGTCTTCCGTCAGCGTGAAACCGGTATTCTCCCAAAGGGCATGCAATCGGCGGCGGATAATCTCCTGCATCTTTTGCTTGTATTTGTTTTCCTTGTCCAGCAGGGCAAAGGCGGCGAAAAGGCCCATCTGCATCTGTTGTGGCAATGACAGTCCGGCGGTATGGTTCAGTGCCACCTGGCGACTGTCGGCAACCATACGGTCGATAAACTTCAGTTTTTCAGGTTCCAGAGTGAGGGTGGAGTAGCGGCGGTGCAGAATCTCCCGTTTCTCTTTCGGCAGTTTGGCTATCAGCTTGTCGAACAGATTGAATTCGTGCAGGGCGATGACCGCATTGCGCCATCCGGTGGCACCGAAGTATTTGGAGAATGAATAGACGCAAAGCGTATTGTAGGGAATTTCTGCCATGAACGAACGGAAGTGCGGACTGAATGTACCGTATACGTCGTCTGTAATAATCATCAGATTAGGGTTGTCATTTCTGACGATACTCACGATGCGCGCCATTGTATCCGGACTGAGTGTGTAGCTGGGCGGATTACTGGGATTGGTGACAAAGAGGGCCTTGATTTTAGGGCTTTTCAAGCGGTCTATGTCTTCGTCGCTGTACTGCCAGAGGTGCATCCCTTCGTTATTCATGCGGTTGGCATGTATTTTGGTCACTCGAAACTGGTAGCGGCTGAGTTGTGGGATTTCAATATAGGGGGTAAAGGCAGGAACCATGAGGACGATGCCGTCCCCTTTGTTCAGCAGGAAGTTTTCCTGCAGGGAGTCGAAGATGTAGCACATGGCGGCTGTTCCACCTTCGGTGGCAAACAGGTCATAGGCACCCCGGGGAGGACGGTTGTCGCACATCTCTTGCGAAAGGTAATCTTGCACAAGGATTTCCGTAAAATGAAGGATGCGGTCGGGCACGGGATACTGGTCGCCTACAATGCTTTCGGCCCATTCGTGTACAAGGCTGTCGGGGTCGGCGGCATGCTGCATCAGCAGGTAGTTGTAGGTTTGTTCCAGCAATTTGGCGCCCGGTACGTTATTGTTCTTTTTCAGGAAGGCTTCGAAGCGAGAGGCAATGCCTTTTTTTTCGGGGATGCCTGCAATTCCCTCGGGCAAATCCATGATGCGGCGGCACTCTTCCAGGCCGAAGCTTCCCAACAGGAAGAAGGCTTCGCGTGGAGCGGTTGCAATCCAGTTGGGGTTGCCGCGCCCTGCGTTCAGCATGGTACGGGCGGTTTTCTTCAGACTCTCGTCTGCCATGTCTATCAGGCGGTTCTTCAGTTCGAAAGGACTGATAGATTCCATTTTCTTTTCTAAAAGTTTTGTATCCATAAGCTCAAGTTTAGGTTCGTTATTTATTGTTTTCAGTCATTCGGCGAATAATCTCTGTTCATGCGGTATACTATTTCTTTCCTTGCTTGAAATTAATCGTCCGATATATGTTTCCTTTTCGTCCGACAGTTGTTGAATCATCGTCCGACAACTGTTGAATTATCGTCCGACAGCTGTCGGACGAATAGCTATTAGTGAATGGGTATATAGTCGCTTGCATTTCCGGCAATAATTCTTTGAATGCTCCGGATTAGTAAGCATTGGTACAGAATCGTCTTATATTAGCAAAACGATGACTACACCCCATATTATTAATAAGGTATTGCCCACGGCATAGGTCACGGTGTATCCCAGAGCAGGTGTCTCACTCTCAACGGCATCCTGCACCGCGCCTAAAGCGGCCGTAGTGGTACGTGCCCCCGCGCAGACGCCCAAAGCCAGTGCCGGATGGAACTTGAAAACATACCTTGCCAGCAGCAAGCCGATAATCAGCGGCAGGGTGGTGGCGGCTGCTCCCACCAGGAACAGGCTGATACCTACGTCGTGGAAGCCCTGCACGAAACTGGGACCTGCCGAAATGCCCACTACCGCGATGAACATGTTCAGACCGACATTGTTCAACACCCATTGCGAAGGTTCGGGAATGCGCCCGAAGGTGGGGTGCTTACTGCGGAGCCAGCCGAAGAACAAGCCGGCAATCAATGCGCCGCCGCTTGTGCTCAAGCTGATGGGGATGCCGCCGATATGGACGGAAAGTGCTCCGAACAAACCTCCGACAAGGATACCCAGGCCTACGAATATCATGTCCGTCTGGTTGGTAGGGCGGTCTATATACCCCAGACGTTTGGCTGCTGCTTCCACTTCCTGCCTGGTACCTACCACTTCGATGACGTCGCCGGCATCTACTACCGTTTGTGCCAGCACGGGAATGGATATTCCGGCGCGCTTGATGCTCCGGATACTGACACCGTGCATGAACTTTTCCCTTCGGATAACTGCAACCGTCTTGCCGGCAACCGTCTTGCGTGTGATTGTAACCGGTAACTTTTCGGCAGGAAAATCCAGGAGCTGGGCATCTTGTACTTCCGGCCCTATCCAGCTTTCTTCGCCTATGATGTATTCGCGGCGTCCGCTTAGCACTACTTCGTCTCCCGGCTCTATCTGTATGTTCATGCTGACTTCCACCACAACTCCGGATTTGCGGAGGCGTTCCACAAATAGACGTTTGTCGTGCTGCCGGAAGTAGACTTCCAGGTCAATCACCCGCTTTCCATTCTTGAACCATTCGTTTTCGACCCGGTAGGCACGGAAAGTGACGGGGCGTGCCGCCGGCATGAATCCCGGTTCGTCAGCCAGAGAGCTGCCCATCTTCGCCTCCAGTTCCTTGCAGGCGGCTTTCACCTTTTCCAGCCCGCCTAGCATCTTGGGACCAATGGATGATAGGACCCATGCCGAGCCTGCCGTACCGAAAATGTAGGTGACGGCGTAGGATACGGGAATGATGTTGACGTAACTTTGTCGTTGGGCCTCGTCCAGTCCCATATTGGCCATGGTGTCTTCTGCCACTCCGATGACGGCGGAGATGGTTTGCGAACCGGCCAGCAGTCCGGCAGCTTCACCGGCATTGTAGCCCATCATCAGGGCCAGCAGCCAGGTCACTAACAGTACGGATACACACATCAGTACGGCAAAGCCTACTTGGGGTAATCCGTCCTTTTTCAGTCCGCGGAAGAACTGGGGACCCACTTTATAGCCCACGGCAAAAAGGAAAAGCAGAAAAAATACCGACTTTATCGGACCCGGTACGGCTATATTCAGTTGCCCTACCAGTACGCCTACAAGCAGTACACTGGTCACTGTGCCCAGCGTAAACTTACCGATACGCAGTTTCCCCAGCCAGAATCCCAGGAATATAGTGAGGAAAATGGCAAGTTCGGGGCGTTCCCTGAGCTGGTTGAAAATCCATTCCATAATCAAGTTGTTTAGGTTATATATTGGTTGTTCCGATGCTTTCTGGAGCGTCGTTTCGCTATACAACGGCTTTTAACGGGAAGTGTTTTGTACAAAAGGAGTTTTTTAGAACATTTATTCCGTAAAACCGAACTTTAAGAAAAAGTTTTCTTCCGTACCTTTGCCATCCAAATTAGGTAAAACAAGGTATGAAGTTGTTTTTTAGGGTATTTCTGCTTATCCAGCTGGTTACTCTTCCATTGAGAGCACAATATATGGTGCAAGGCGTTGTCACCGATTCGTTGACGAAGGAGCCGTTGCCTTATACGTCAGTTTATCTGAAAGGAACTACGGAGGGAGGGATGACGGACAATAACGGCCGTTTTTCCTTCAAGACCTATCGCCCGGAGGCCACGCTGGTCATTTCGGCCGTGGGATATAATGAATATGTCCGGCTGATTCATCCTGCAAAGTCTTCTAAGTTCAATATTGCCCTTTCGCCAGCCACTTATGCACTGGATGAGGTGGTGGTGAAGCCGAAACGTGAACGGTATAAGAAAAAGGATAATCCCGCAGTGGAGTTTGTACGCAAGATGATAGAGCATCGGGATGACTACTCGCCCGACGAACGCGACTTCTGGAAACGTGACCGCTATGAAAAGATGACTTTTGCCATCAATAACTTCGACAGCTTGAAGCAACAGAAGTGGCTTTACCGTAAGTTCAAGTTTCTGACGGATTATGTCGATACCTCTGCCGTTACCGGCAGGCCGGTACTGGCCATCTCCAACCGTGAGTTACTTGCCACAGACTATTACCGCAAGTCTCCGCATAGCCGGAAACAGTGGGTCACCGCCCGCAGGCAGGCAGGAGTGGACGAGATGCTTTCCCAGCAGGGTATGGAGCAGGCTATCAGTGTCACCATGACCGATGTAGACCTTTATGAGAACAACATCACCTTGTTCACCAATAAGTTTGTCAGTCCGCTTTCCTCCCTTGGGCCGTCTTTCTACAAATATTATCTGATGGATACGCTTACCGTTGCCGGAAAGCCTTGTGTTGACTTGACATTTGTCCCTTTCAACTCCGAGTCGTTCGGTTTTACGGGACATTTATACGTCATGCTGGACAGTACCTATTTTGTAAAGCGTGCCGTCATGAACTTTCCTCAGAAAATAAATCTGAACTTTGTGGACTACATGAAGATTGAACAGAATTTTGACCGCGCGGAGGACGGTACGAGGCAGTTGCTCAATGAGAGTATCACTACGGAATTCAAGTTGGTGGACAATAGTGACGGTATTTATGCCAAGCGGGATGTGTATTACAGAAACTATCAGTATGAACCGGATGACAAGGCTCTGCAGGCTTTCCGAAAACCGGAAAAGGTGATTGAAGAGACATCGGCTTCCGGCTATTCGGAAGCATATTGGGATGCCAACCGCCAGGTGGAAGTCAGCAAGAAAGAGACTTCGGTGGACAAGATGATGGCCCAGTTGCGCAGCTATCCCGTTTATTTCTGGACGGAGAAAGTGTTGAAGGTGCTGTTCACGGGGTATATTCCCGCTCCGAAGGAAAAAGAACCTTTGTTCTATATCGGTATGATGAATACCACTATCAGTGGAAATACACTGGAAGGGGTGCGCTTGCGTGCCGGCGGTATGACGACGGCATGGCTCAATCCGCATTTGTTCGGCAGGGGCTATATGGCATACGGTTTTCGCGACCATCGTGTAAAGGGACTCGCCGAACTGGAATATTCTTTTCATAGGAAGAAGGAATATGCCAATGAATTTCCTATACATTCGTTGAAGCTCCGTTACTTGTCAGACGTCAATCAATATGGACAACACTATCTTTATACCAGTCAGGATAATGTTTTTCTTGCCTTGAAACGTCAGAAGGATGACCGTATCGGTTATCAGCGGAAGGCGGAACTGACCTATACCAATGAGTTCCATTCCGGCTTTTCCGTACAGATGACGGCGCGCCTGCGTAAAGATGAATCATCCCATCTGATTCCTTTCGTCAAGCAGGATGACCGTAATACGTATGTAAAAAGTATTTCGACCAGTGAACTGGAATTGAAGCTGCGCTATGCTCCCAACGAGAAATTCTTCCAAACCCAATGGAACCGTTTCCCCGTTTCGCTGGATGCTCCGGTCTTTTCGCTTACACATACCATGGCTGCCAAAGGGGTACTGGGAGGAGACTATACCTATCACTATACGGAAGCGGGTTTTCAAAAGCGTTTCTGGTTCTCGGCATTCGGTTATACGGACGTTATCCTGAAGGCCGGGAAAGTATGGAACAAGGTTCCTTTCCCTTTGCTCGTCATTCCCAACGCGAACTTGTCCTATACCATACAGCCCGAGTCCTATTCACTGATGAATGCCATGGAATTCATGAACGATGAATACGCTTCCTGGGATGTGACCTATTACTTGAACGGCTGGCTCTTCAACCGTATTCCTTTGTTGAAAAAGTTGAAATGGCGTGAAGTGCTTTCCTGTCGCGGCTTGTATGGGAATTTGAGTGATAAGAATAATCCGGCTTTTCAGCAGGATTTGTTCCGTTTTCCTGCCGGCAGCACTACAATGGGGCATACGCCATACGTAGAGGCAGGTGTAGGTGTTGAAAATATTTTCAAAGTATTGCGTGTCGATTATGTATGGCGTTTGACTTACCGAAATTTACCAAATATCGACAAATCCGGGCTCAGAATCAGTCTACACATGACATTTTAACTTAAATCTTACTAATAGGACATTAAATCGGATAAAATGACTAATCCCAATTGAGTAAAATACCCTAAATTTGAGCAATTTTTTAAACTCTAAATAATACAATGGCAATGAAAGAAAACATTAAACCGGCAACCGGACGCCTGGGCGTGCTGGTAGTCGGAGTAGGTGGTGCGGTTGCAACCACCATGATTACCGGTACATTAGCTGCTCGCAAGGGCTTGGCAAAAGCTATAGGCTCAATCACACAAATGGCTGCTATGCGCATGCAGGATGGCAAGGAAAAACTTATCAAAGACATAGTGCCTTTGGCTGATTTGAATGATATCGTTTTCGGCGGTTGGGACATTTTCCCGGACAACGCCTACGAAGCTGCTATGTATGCCGAGGTTTTGAAAGAGAAAGACTTGAATTTGGTAAAAGACGAACTGCAAGCCATCAAGCCGATGCCTGCTGCATTCGACCACAATTTTGCAAAACGTTTGAACGGTACGCATATTAAGAAGGCTGCTACCCGCTGGGAAATGACAGAGCAGTTGCGTGAGGATATCCGTAACTTCAAGGCAGCCAATAACTGCGAGCGTATTGCTGTGCTGTGGGCTGCAAGTACCGAAATATATATTCCGCTGTCCAAGGAGCACGAATCTCTCGCTGCTTTGGAACAGGCAATGAAGGAAAACAATACTGAAGTCATCTCTCCGAGTATGTGCTATGCATACGCTGCCATTGCAGAAGGCGCTCCGTTTATTATGGGTGCTCCTAATCTGTGTGTGGATACTCCAGCCATGTGGGAATTCTCCAAGAAAATGAATGTGCCCATTTCCGGTAAGGACTTCAAGAGTGGCCAGACTTTGATGAAGACGGTGCTTGCTCCGATGTTCAAGACCCGTATGTTGGGTGTAAGCGGCTGGTTCTCTACGAATATTCTGGGTAACCGTGACGGCGAGGTACTCGACCAACCGGAGAACTTCAAGACAAAAGAGGTCAGCAAGCTGTCTGTTATCGACAATATCTTCGAACCGGAGAAATATCCTGACTTGTACGGTGATGTTTATCATAAGGTACGCATCAACTACTATCCTCCTCGTAAGGATAACAAGGAAGCATGGGACAACATCGATATTTTCGGCTGGATGGGCTATCCGATGGAAATCAAGGTTAACTTCCTGTGCCGTGACTCCATTCTTGCTGCTCCCATCGCGCTCGACTTGGTTATTTTCAGTGATTTGGCATTGCGTGCAGGCATGTGCGGCATCCAGACGTGGCTGTCCTTCTTCTGCAAGAGCCCGATGCACGATTTCGAGCATGAGCCGGTACACGATTTGTTCCAGCAATGGCGCATGGTGAAAGAGACTCTCCGCAACATGGTGGGTGAAACAGCACCAAGTTATCTGGATTAAAAAAACAGTGATAAGGTGATAGAAATAAGGTGGTAAGGTGATAGAGTGATAGCACTTTACCACTTTATCACTTTTATTACTTTATTGCATTTATCACTTTACCGTTTTTATCGCATTTATCACCTCATTACTTTTTTGATGAAGAAACCCTCCCTCCTCCCAGTCATTATCGGTACGGGCTTTGGCTCGGGCTTTTCTCCTTTTGCACCCGGCACTGCGGGAGCTTTGCTGGCTACGCTTATCTGGTTCGGGTTGTCTTATCTGGTTTCAAGTGTCTGCCTTTTGTGGCTGACAGTAGCATTGATTTTGGTATTTACACTTGCCGGTATCTGGGCTGCCAACCGCCTGGAGGTATCTTGGGGCGAAGACCCTTCGCGCGTGGTGGTCGATGAAATGGTTGGTGTGTGGATTGCCTTGCTTGCGGCGCCCGCCGGACATGTATGGTATGCATTGGGAGCATTTGTCTTGTTCCGTTTGTTTGATATATTCAAGCCCTTGGGCATTCGCCGTATGGAAAGTCTGCCGGGTGGAATCGGGGTAATGATGGACGATATTCTGTCTGGAGTCTACGGATTTATAATTTTGATTGTGGCAAGATGGATAATCAGTTGAAATCAAATGGCAAAGGTGTGTCGTGGCGCCATTCTGTCTGGATCTTCTTCAAGGCCCAGATTTCTGCGCAATTCGCAAGCTTTGTCGATTTTCTGGTGACTATCCTTCTGGTAAAGGCTTTTGCTGTTTTTTATCTTTATGCCACATTCACGGGTTCCGTGGTAGGAGGCATTGTAAACTGTGCCATTAATTACGGATGGGTGTTCCATGCCGAAGACTGTAAGAAAACGCATGTTGCCGTGAAATATCTCTTTGTCTGGGGAGGCAGCATTATACTGAATACCTGGGGCACTTTTGCACTGACCGAGTGGCTTACGGGCATGACATGGGTCAATGGGCTGTTGGGATATTATATAGACAATGTATTTATTCTGTCAAAGATAATAGTAGCAGTGCTGGTAGCTTTTTTTTGGAACTACCATCTGCAACGTTTTTTCGTTTATCGTAATCACAATATAAAAGGCTTTCTGAAACATTATTTAGAGAACAAAAAAGACGAATATGAATTATAGAGATTGGTTGCAGCAGGTGATATACAAGATTATCAACCCTGTGGTGCATGGTATGATTAGAATTGGCATTACGCCTAACTTTATTACGACTACGGGGCTGGTGCTGAATATCGTGGCGGCTGCCTTGTTTGTGTATGCCGGGGTGTACAAGAGTGGTGAACTGGCCTATGTAGGCTGGGGAGGCGGTATTGTGCTCTTTGCCGGGTTGTTTGACATGATGGACGGACGTGTGGCACGCGTGGGTAAAATGAGTTCTACTTTCGGTGCGCTCTACGACTCCGTACTCGACCGTTACAGCGAGCTCGTGACATTGTTCGGCATCTTCTATTACCTGATGCTGCAAGGCTATTTGTGGGGCTCCATCATTACATTCATTGCGCTGATAGGCTCGCTGATGGTGAGTTACGTGCGTGCCCGTGCCGAAGGCTTGGGACTGGAGTGTAAAGTCGGTTTCATGCAGCGCCCCGAACGCGTTGTGCTGACTGCCCTCGGTGCCATGTTCTGCGGTATCTTTGGTGATTGTACTTTATTCGACCCGATGCTGATACTAATTGTGCCTATGGCAGTGATTGCAATATTGGCGAATTTGACGGCATTTGCCCGCTTGGCGCATTGCTATAAACTACTGAAAGACAAGGAATGAAAAATAGTTTGTTTCCCTCTGTGAGAGAGGCGGTGCTGGTGATTGTCATCACAGCGTTTTTCCTAATTCTGACAGCGGTCTGTATCGGGCTTCGTCCGGAACATTTCCTGATGGCGGGTGTATTTTTGGTATTGTTCTTTGCCGGACAGACAACCCGTAAGTTGGCAGTGGCGCTGTTGCCGTTTTTCATATTCGGCATTTCGTATGACTGGATGCGCGTATATCCCAATTACCAGGTGAATCCCATTGATGTAAAAGGACTTTATGAGGCAGAAAAATCCCTTTTTGGCTTGTCTGTAGACGGTGCTGTCCTTATCCCTTGTGAGTATTTTGCTTTGAACCATTGTCCTGTTGCCGATTTCTTTGCCGGGATATTCTATCTCTGTTGGGTACCGGTTCCCATTGCATTCGGGTTGTGGCTCTATCTGAAGGGTGACCGTAAGGTATATCTTCGTTTTGCGATGGTGTTCCTGCTGGTTAATCTCATCGGTTTTGCCGGCTATTACATCCATCCCGCTGCTCCGCCCTGGTATGCCATGAATTATGGTTTCGAGCCGATACTCGACACTCCGGGCAATGTGGCCGGCTTAGGACGTTTTGACGAATTGCTGGGATGCTCCATCTTCAACTCCATTTACGGAAGGAATGCCAATGTATTTGCAGCAGTGCCCTCGCTCCATGCCGCCTATATGGTGGTGGCTTTGGCCTACGCGGTTATGGACCGCAGCAAAAAGTGGTTGATAGCGTTGTTTGCGGTGATTATGGTCGGTATCTGGTGGACGGCTGTCTATTCGGGACACCATTATCTGATTGATGTGATGCTGGGCATCTCTTGTGCATTGCTGGGTATTTTTGTTTTTGAGAAAGGACTGATGAAGTGGGGAGCGTTCGGACGCTTCTTTGAAAGATACAGTCGATACATTAAATAAGGTATACAATGAATAATTTTGTTTTTTATAGTCCTACAGAGTTTGTCTTTGGCAAGAATACTGAAGTGCAAGTCGGTGCATTGGCGCGTAAGTATGGTGCACAAAAAGTGATGATAGTATATGGAGGCGGTTCTGTTGTACGGAGTGGTCTGCTGGATAGGGTGAAGCAATCCTTGCAGGAAGCCGGTGTGGCTTATTGCGAAATGGGAGGTGTCCAGCCCAATCCCATTGACGGGAAGGTATACGAAGGTATTCAGCTTTGCCGTCGTGAGCAGGTGGATATGATGCTTCCTGTGGGAGGTGGTTCGGTCATAGATACGGCAAAGGCCATTGCTGCCGGAGCCCTCTATGATGGGGACTTCTGGGATTTCTTTATCGGTCGTGCCAAGGTGGAGAAAGCGTTGAAAGTAGCCGTGGTGCTGACTATCCCGGCTGCCGGAAGCGAGGGTTCGGGCAATACGGTAATTACCAAGACAGAGACACTCCAAAAACTGGGTCTCTGTGCCCCCGAGCATTTGCGTCCCGTATTTTCCATCATGAATCCTGAACTGACCTACACCCTCCCGGCTTATCAGACGGCTTGTGGCATTGCCGACATGATGGCCCACATCATGGAGCGTTACTTCACGAATACACCGGATGCTGTCTCTTATACACATCTGACGCTGCCGACGACTAGTCGAGTGTAGATCT
>ENA-OZBC01000767-OZBC01000767.1-human-gut-metagenome-genome-assembly--contig:-NODE-767-length-12626-cov-5.480232_pt1 | contig 12626 bp, 6 predicted proteins | sample MGYA00243982_ERZ653526 | MGnify/ENA primary metagenome ERZ653526 (study PRJEB26926, sample SAMN06164948) | human gut metagenome | biome: ENVO:00009003; feature: ENVO:2100002; material: ENVO:00002003... | reverse complement strand
ACGAGATTCGCCTTAGTCTCGTGGGCTCGGAGATGTGTATAAGAGACAGTGGTGACACTGGCATAGTGTGCCCGCGTGTTTATCCGCGCAAAAAAATTGCTTCAAGGATGCGTCAACACGCATTTTTGATACAGACAGTCTACGAAAAGCAAGGCTGTCACAGAATATTAAGGGAGGTTTTTTCATGAAGAAGCTGACTGCTCTCCTGCTCGCCATCGCAATGATGGTGACCTGCACCCTGTGCGCTGTCGCCGAAGACGGCAAGACGTACATGGCTGTCTGCATCGCGTCCGAGCCTGATACGCTTGACCCGGCGCTGAACTCCGCTGTGGACGGCGCGACGATGGTCGCTCACCTGTTCGCAGGCCTGTCCACTTGGGCGCAGACCGACGACGGCAAGCTGGAAATCCTGCCGGACTGCGCGGTGGAACTGCCGGATCCGGTGGTCAATGACGACGGCACGGTGACGTACACCTACACGCTCGTTGACGGCCTGAAGTGGTCCGACGGCAAGGATCTGACCGCGAAGGACTTCGAGTTCGCGTGGAAGCGCGCTGCTTCCTCCGAGCTGGGCGCGGACTATGGCTACATGTTTGAAGTCATCAAGGGCTACACTACGGACGGCTCCGACCCCAAGGCGGAAAACCTCGCTGTGACCGCCGTGGACAACAAGACCCTGACCGTTACCCTGAACAACCCCGTTGCCTACTGGAACGAGCTGCTCGCCTTCCCGGCGTACATGCCCGTGCGTGAGGACGTCGTCGCCAACGAAGCGTGGGCGACCGATCCTTCCACCTACATCGGCAATGGCCCGTACACCATGACCGCGTGGGAACACAACAGCAAGATCACCCTGACCAAGAACCCCTACTATCATGCGGTGGACAAGGTCACGATGGACGAGCTGGACTTCTACCTCTCCGACGACGCGAACAACATGCTGGCGAACTTCCAGAAGGGCGACTGGCAGCTGATCGACGACGTTCCCACCTCTGAAATCGCTTCCCTGAAGGAACAGTATCCGACGGAATTCGTTATTGCCGGCCAGATTGGTACCTACTATGTCTGCTGGAACATCAACGAAGAAATCCTGCCCGCTGACGTGCTCGCGAACATGACCCCCGAAGAAGCGGAAGCGGCGCGCGCAGAAGTCCGTCGGGCGATTGGCCTGCTGTTCGACCGCAACTACATCGTTGAAGAAATCGGTCAGGCGGGTCAGGTGCCTGCGTCCAGCTTCGTTCCTATGGGCATGACCGATGCGGACGGCTCTGAGTTCTACAAGAACGCGGGCCATGTGGAAGGCATCACCGGCTACTACGACGTGACCGACGACGAAGACGTCTACATGGCGAACTTCGACAAGGCGGTTGAGACCCTGAAGAAGTACTACACCTACGACGAGGAGAACGGCGTCTTCACCAACTTCCCGTCCCTGACCTACCTCTACAACACCTCCGAAGCCCACAAGGCGATTGGCGAATACCTCCAGAGCGCGGTTTCTGCGGTCGGCATCACCATGAACCTGACCAACCAGGAATGGAACACCTTCCTGAACACCCGTAAGTCCGGCGACTACTCCATTGCCCGCAATGGCTGGATTGCCGACTACAACGACCCGATCTGCTTCCTCGACATGTGGGTGACCGGCTCCGGCAACAACGACGTGCAGTTCGGCAAGGGCGCGAATGCGGATCTGAAGATCTACAACCTCGACCTGACCCCCTACGGCTACGACGTGAAGGTGGAGAATGGCACTTGGGCGGAAACCTATGACGTGCTGATTTCTGCTATCAAGAGCTGCACCAACAGCACGAACCGTTATGCCATGATGCACATCGCGGAAGATATGCTGATGAATACCGGCTGCATCGTGCCGCTGTACTACTACACCGACATCTACATGCTCGACGACTCCGTGCAGGGCTTCTTCTCCAACCCGCTGGGCTACAAGTACTTCATGCACTGCACCATCGCCAAGTAATTCCATCCAAGTTTGGACAAATCCACGGGCGAATCGGCTTCAAAACCGGTTCGCCTTTTTTCGTATGTTGGAAAGATACACTTTGCCATCCTTGGCAACCGATATTTCCTGCCTTGGAAAGGTGCATCCGGCGGAAAACATGCGCGAATAGACGGGAAATCTGCGTGAATGCAGGAATTTTCAGCAGGAAAAGGGCAGGGAAACGTCCAATTAATCCATTGAATGGCGGTGGCGAACAGCGCTTGCCAATGGTATACTGAAACCAGAAGGGCGATTTCTATGAAAAAAAAGCCCGCGGAAGCTATCAGCAAGGAGGAAGAAGCATGAAGCGAATCGCACGATGGAGCACCATTTTCCTGCTCTTATGCAGCATCATTTGGGCGGGTACAGCATCGGCGGCCATGATTGTGGAAAACAACATGAGTGCGCTGAACACACTGAACACCATCAACAAGAACCAGACACCACAGGGCAAGGACTCGGCGCTGGAGCGGCTGGCGAAAGAAATTGGCGCTGGCATATGGGACAATACGGACTGGGATGACCCGGCGTTTCAGGAGAACATCAAGCAGTTTGGCATCACCGTGTTGAATAAGGACACGCAGCCGCCGGAAGCCTTCATCGGCGACGCGATTTTTGACCATCTGGGCGACACGGAGTTCAATGCGCCGGAAATGAACGGCAATCTGCTGGTTCTCGGCGGGCTGAACGCCAATCTGCCGTCCGGCAAAATCGACCGCCTGTATGTGCTGTCGGACGAGGACGTGCGGCTGAACATCGGCGCGGCGGCAGATGTTCAGGAGCTGATTCTGGGCGCGTCGGGGAATGTGTCGCTGAACGGCGAGGGCAATGTCCGCTCCACCATCGTGGTGGACAAGCCGATGAATCTCGATATCGGGATTGCGACGAACCTCGTGAACCTGACGGATGACCCGCTGCCGACGGGCGATATTGTGCTGAATCCGGGCAAGAACGCGCTTGTGCCGGGGCAGCAGCTGCATATGGGCAGCGAACTGAAGGTGGAGAAGAAAATCAGCCTGACCGTGCGCTTCCGCCTTGTTGACCAGAGCGCCAAGGACATGCAGCTGGAAACGGCGGATTGGGACGGCGCGCTGCTGACCGAAACGACGGTGCAGTACACAGGCGACAGCTGCCCGATGGGCGCGGTCAACATGATGGACAGCATCGAGGCGGCGTTTGCGGAGAAATATCCGGATTTGCAGGAGCAGTATGTGCTGCTGCCGGAAATGCGCAGCGCAGACCCATGGAGCAAGGTCTACCGCCTGAATGGCGGCGAATCCTGCTTTGCTGTGGCGGAAAATTATGTCTATCTTTCCCGCGAGGGCGATGTTGTGTTTCCGCTGACGGATGACAGCACGCTGGTAGCGGAATTCCCGGTGTACGTCTACCGCTATGGCGAGCAGGACGGGCGCATCACCTACCGCGTTCGCATCAGCGGCGCACGCCCGGATTACTTCACGCCGAGCCTGACCCTGCGCAGCGGCGCCGTGGCGAGCTTCACCTTCGATAAGGAGCGCGGCGAGTGGGTGACGCAGTTCAAGCGCAGCGACTTCGGCGCGGACGAGCGTGCCCTCATTCACCTGACGGGACTGCGCGGCGAGGAGACGGCCGCATTCCTGCCCGTAACGGGGCGCGAAGAAAAGCGCATCGTTACGCTGACGTGGACGGCGGACACGCAGCGCGTGACCATCGACGCGCAGAACGTCCTCTGGGGCAGCGACATGCCGGCGGAGGGCAACGACCTGCTGTGCCGCGCGGGTGAGCAGGTGACGGTGCAAATCGCGCCCGCAGCGGGCTATCGCGGCATCCACGCCTCCCTGAGCGACCCGTCTGTTTCCCTGAGCATCAGCGCGGCGAATGATGCGGTTTCCTTCCTCATGCCGTACGCGCCGCTGACCTTGACGCTGACGGCGGACAAGCTTTATACCGTCACGATGGACACGGCAGGCGGCGATCCGATCCGTCCCATCCAGTACACGGTGGAATCGGAAGCGTTCCTGCTGCCGACCCCGGTGCGCACGGGCTATATCTTCCTCGGCTGGACGGGCGAGGGCATCACCGAACCGCAGAAGACCATGGAAATCCCGCAGGGAAGCACGGGCGACCGCACTTACACCGCGAATTGGCAGGTGATTGAATACACCGTCACGCTGGACGTAAGCGGCGGCGATCCGCTTGATCCCATTACCTACACGGTGGAAACGCCTGTCATCCTGCCTACGCCGACCAGCACGGGTTATACGTTCCTCGGCTGGACGGGCGAGGGCGAAACCACGCCGCAGCCAACGGTTGTGCTGCCGAAGGGGACAACGGGCGATAAGGCGTATACCGCGAACTGGAAGGTAATCACCTACACCATCGCGCTGGGCGCGAACGGCGGCGAGGATCTGGCCGCGATTTCCTACACGATAGAATCCGACCCGATTAAGCTGCCGACCCCGGAGCGCAAGGGCTACGAGTTCAAGGGCTGGGTAGGCGATGATATCGACGGCGCGCAGACGGAGGTTATCATCCCGACGGGTTCGACAGGGGATAGGACGTATATCGCACTTTGGCGGGTTATTGCGTACTTCATCGAACTGCGCCAAAGCAGCGGCAACTGGATGCAGAACATCCCCTACACGGTGGAGGAAGAAGTCAAACTGCCAATTCCGACCCGCGAGGGCTACGAGTTCATCGGCTGGGTGGGCGAGGATATCATCGACGCGCAGATAAATGTGACGATTCCGCGCGGCTCGACGGGATTCAGGCTGTATGCCGCGCACTGGGCGCTGGAGAACTACACCATCACGCTGGATACGAGCGGCGGCAACGCGCTGGATAATATTCGCTACACGGTGAAATCCGACCCGATTATCCTGCCGACCCCGACCCGCAACGGCTACGAGTTTAGCGGCTGGACAGGCGAGGGCATCACGACACCGCAGACGGAGGTTATCATCCCGACGGGTTCGACGGGAAACAAGGCGTATACCGCAAACTGGAAGGCGATTGAATACACCATCACACTGGACACGAACGGCGGCCCAGCCGTGTCTCCGATAAAATACACCGTGGAGGATTCCTTCACCCTGCCGTACCTTCTCCGTACGGGCTACGAATTTGTCGGCTGGACCCTCGATGGCAGCGGTATGCTCCCTTTCACGCCGCTCATTATTTACCCTGGCACAACCGGCGACCTCCATTACAAGGCGGAGTGGCGTTTGGCGGAGTACACCATCACCATGGATTTGGACGGCGGCAGCGGTCAAGAAAAGGTGGTTTACACCATAACGGATGAGGATTTCGAGCTGCCGACCCCGACCCGCAACGGCTACGAGTTTGTCGGCTGGACGGGCGAGCGCATCACGACGCCGCAGACAAGCGTCAAGATTTCGAAGGGTTCGACGGGGAACAAGGCGTATACCGCAAACTGGAAGGTGATCAGATACACCATCACACTGGTCACGAACGGCGGCGCAGTCATAGCTTCGATACGCTACACCGTGGAGGATTCCGTCACCCTGCCCATCCCTCCCGACCGTCCGGGCTACGAATTTGCCGGCTGGGTCCTCGATGGCAGCGGTCAGTTCCCTTCAACGCCGATGATTATCCCCGCAGGCTCAACCGGCGACCGCCTTTACAAGGCGGAGTGGCGTGTGGCGACGTACACCATTACCTACGTGAGCCACGGCAAAGCATATAATTGGGTTCAATACACCATCAACAACCAAGTTTATTTCGGGACACCGGAAGAAGACCCGTCCTACTACCTCCCGGGCTATACCTTTGTAGGTTGGAAAATCGACGGCGTAGAAGGAACGCCGCGCTCCTACATGCTGCCCAAGGGCTCGTATGGCAATCGAACGGCGACCATGCTTTGGGAGCCAATTCCGTAAGCGTAAACAAGGAGAACAAGGAGGGGCTGCGCATTGGACTACCTCAGCGTAAAGGAAATAGCGGAGCTGTGGGGCGTTTCCATCCGAATGGTCAATTACTACCTGAATACCGGGCGGATTCAGGGGGCAATCCGGAAACCGGGCGGGTGGCTGATTCCGGCGAATACGCCGCATCCGGCGGATTTGCGCAAGAGCGGGCAGCGCGGGCAGGAAAAAATCCCCCCGCGGATGGCCAAGTGCTATATGCCGCTGATTTCCCGCCCGTGCGACAACGGCTTCCAGAATCTCCTGCTGACCATGAACGACGAGGAGGAACGCGACATCGCCCGCGCCCTGCACCACTATTTCCGCGATGAGCACGAGGAAGCCCGCGAAATCAGCGAGAAATACCTGACGAGCAAGTGCCCCGAAATCCGCCTGTCCGCGCTGATTACCAACACGATGGCGATGCTGCAGACGGGGGACGCCGCCAAGTGCCGCCGGAATCTCGAAATGATTCAGCGGGACGGGCAGCGCGCAAACGACGATTCGTGGCGGCTGTACAGCAGCATTACCGACGCGCTCATCAGCGTGTTCTTCCACTCCGAGAAGCTCGACTTGACCCCTATCCGCCCCGCTATCGGTATTCTTCCGCCCGGAATGCAGTATTTCGCCATGTACGCCATCGCCCACGCGCTCTACATCCGCCGCGAATACGAACACGCGATGGGCATTGCCGAATCCGCCCTGCTGATGGCAGGCACGCGCTACCCCATTGACAGCATCTACCTCAACATCGTCCTGTGCATGATTTGCATGAGCCTGAAGCAGGATGAACGCGCGGAGCAGAAGTTCGATGCCGCGTGGAGCATCGCCAGCCGCGAGGGGTACATCCACCCGTTTGTGGAGCATCACGGCATTTTGCAGGGGCAGGTGGAGCGCGCGCTGCGCAAGCAGGAGCCGGAAACGTACAACAAGATTGTGCAGTCGGTCTACCGCTTCAGCCGCGGGTGGATGAAAATTCACAACCCCGTGTCGACGCTGCAGGTGACCGACGCGCTCACACCCTACGAGTTTTCGATTGCCATGCTTGCCGCGAAGGGTCGCAGCAACAAGGAAATCGCCGCGCTGATGGGCGTTTCCGTCAACACGGTGAAGTCGTACATGGAAAGCATTTTTGAGAAGCTGCAAATCTCCAGCCGGAATGAAATCGACGCGTATGTGAATCGGTAATATCAACAAAAGCACGCACTCCGAATGTTGACATGCAAGTATTGCGGCTTAGAAAACCCGAAGGAAGCGCGCTACTGCCAGCACTGCGGTGGATACAGGTGAATAAAAATCAGCCGCGACGAGCATATTCACTCGTCGCGGCTGTGTTTATCTATGCGCTTCCTTATTCTGATACATCCGCGCATCCGCCCGCGCCAAGGACTCCGCCAAATCATCCGTTGACGGATTAAAATGCGAACAGCCCACCGATACCATCGGCAGAACCGGATTCTCCGCCCGCGCCGCATCCATCAGGTGCTGGAAAATCTCCGTCATGGTGTTGTATTGCGCGTTCCGCCGCGTCAGTATTACGCAGAACTCGTCGCCGCCGATGCGGAAGCACGTCCCGTAATTCCCATACGCGCGGCGGATGCAGCCGGCAATCGTCCGCAGGCAGGCGTCGCCCATCAAGTGCCCATGGCAGTCGTTGACGTCCTTGAAGCGGTCAACGTCGAACATCAGGATGGTAGCAGGCACGCGCAGGCGCGCCAGATAATGCTCGTAGCCCAAGCGGTTGACCAGCTGCGTCAGCCCGTCGGTTTGCAGCACCATGTCGCTGGAGAATTTCGACATCATTAGCGCACCGCAGCTGATGGTAATCCAGTCGATTTTGACCGTCGGCAGGAACAGCTGCACCATCAGCCCTAACAGCACGAACAGCGTCGCGAGCATCAGCTGTGTGCCGCCGGTGTACTGATAGGCGCGGCAGGCGAACCAAATCTGCACGAGGAAGAACACCATGCTGCCCCCGTAGGCGAGCATGTAGAGCACGTAGAGCAACCCGTGGTGATAGAAATTCTGCCCATCGACATAGAATATCAGCCCTGTGAACGCCGAGAGCAGCACCAGCAGCGCGTGGAAGCCCGCAAGGCACAGCAGCCTGTGTACCACTTTCCGCGGGCAGGGATGGATAACGCAGCCCGCGAACAGCCCGATTAGCGGCGCAAGCGAAAGTTCGATGGTCTTGACGGCGATATGCAGCGGAATTAGCGCGGGCGGCGTGCCATCCATCTGCACGCCCGACCACTCACACAGCGCGCAAATGGCGATGGTGGCGTACAGACCGCCGCAGAGCAGGTTTCGGATCTTGGATTGGCTGATGTCGCCGCGCAGGGAGAAGAGCATAATCGCCATGGCGAAGACGCTGAGAGCAATATTTGCCGTGTATAATTCATTCATGCTGATTGTGGAGGCGGTTGACAAGCAATCGCGGCAGATAAGTTTGAAAAGGGCAAATTCCCCCTTCTTATAATAATGATACCACGAAAAAAAGAGGATGAAAAGTGGGTTACATAGGGCAAATTGCAAATGTGGCAGATTTCAACAAATGCGGGGAAATGGTTACATGGCGCGTCTCCCATTCCCACCAGAAAAGGGACTGACCGAAGCCAGTCCCTTTGATGATTATTCGTATTCGCAAACGCTTGCCCAGCGGATGAGCAGGTCGCGCTCTTCGGGCTTGCCCTTGAGGGACTGGCTCGCGGCGACGATCGGAATCCACTGCTGGACGTACTGCTTGGCGGTGTCGCTCTTCTTGCAGAAGAGGGAGAGGTACTTCTCCGCCAGCGCTTCCTTGCCTTCGAGGACGAAGAGCAGGTAGGTGCGGGCAACATCAGCGGACGCGTTGCCCTGCGTGGCGTGCGACCAGTCGAGGATGTACCACTGTCCGTCGGGCTTCAAAATAATGTTGGACGGGTTGAAGTCGCCGTGGCAGACCTTCTTGTGGACGTGCATACTCGCCAAGCGGGTGTGCAGCTCGTAGCGGGTGGTCGCGTCGAGGTCGGTGGCGGAAATCTTGCGCTGCATCTTCTCCGTCAGGCTGTTGAGCATCGGGCAGGTGCAGGCGTGAACCTTCATCTGAATGTCCACAAACAGGTTCAGGTACTCGTCTTCCTTTTCCGGATGCGCCGCCATCAGCGCCGCCAGCGTGTCGCCTTCAATGAACTCCGTCGTAATCGCCCATTGACCGTTCACCGTGTCAACAGCAAGGAGCTTCGGAATCGGCAGGCCCGTCTCTTCCACGCGCGCCGTGTTCAGCGCTTCGTTCAGAATGTCCGCCTTGCTGTACCCTTCGGCAAACACCTTGATGGCCTTGGCGCCGTCGCGGTAAATCTTCTTATTCTCCCGCTCGGCAATCACATGCGTCAAATCCATAGGGAAACCTCCTTCTATATGGTTCATGTTTATTGGGGGAGAGGCGCCAGAGGCTCTGCCTCTGGACTCCGCAAGGGAGTTCCTCCCTTGACCCTTCCGCGCGATTGAGTTGGTGACGACTGCTTACTTCTTCCGCGTGTTGATTGGGGGAGACGACCTCATCATGAAGTCGATATTTGTCCTAGATATCTATTCGCCGCCCAAATGCGACATTCCTGCAAGCAGACAAAATTTTTTGTGCTCAAAAATGCCCGGCCCAGCAGAAGCATTCCTGCCAAGCCGGGGAGAATGGCGCATTACTCGCCGTAGTATGCCTTGAGGTACATTTCCTTGATTTCGCTGATGAGCGGGTAGCGCGGGTTCGCGCCGGTGCACTGGTCGTCGAACGCCTGCTCGGACATTTCGTCCAGCGTCGCGAGGAACTTCTCTTCGTCCACACCGTAGTCGCGGATCGTATTCTTGATGCCGACGCGCTCCTTCAGGGCATGGATGTTGCGAATCAGGTTCTCCACCGTCTCGTCGTCATTCGCACCCTTGAAGCCGAGGAATTCGCCGAATTCAGCGTAGCGGCGCTTCGTGTGCGGATAGGCGTACTGCGGGAAGGTGCCCATCTTCGTGGGAACTTCGGCGCTGTTGTAGCGGATGACCAGCTCAATCAGCAGCGCGTTGGCGATGCCGTGCGGCAGGTGATGGAACGCGCCCAGCTTGTGCGCCATGGAGTGGCAGACGCCGAGGAACGCGTTCGCGAACGCCATGCCAGCCATCGTGGCTGCGTTGCCCATCTTTTCGCGGGCAACCGGCTCGTTCTGACCGTTGTCGTAGCACGCGGGCAGATACTCGAAAATCAGCTGAGCCGCCTGCTTCGCCAGACCGTCGGTGAAGTCTGTCGCCAGCATGGAGGCGTAGGCTTCCAGCGTGTGGGTCAGCGCGTCGATACCGGAGGCGGAGGTCAAGCCCTTCGGCGCGGACATCATCATGTCAGCATCCACAATCGCCATCTTCGGCAGCAGCTCGTAGTCCGCCAGCGGGTACTTCACGCCGGTGTCCTGATCGGTAATGACGGCGAACGGAGTGACTTCGGAGCCCGTGCCAGCGGAGGTCGGGACGGCGATGAAGTACGCCTTTTCACCCATCTTCGGGAAGGTGTACACGCGCTTGCGGATATCCATGAAGCGCATTGCCATGTCGAGGAAGTCCACTTCCGGATGCTCGTACATGACCCACATAATCTTGCCGGCGTCCATTGCGGAACCGCCGCCGATGGCGATAATGCAGTCCGGCTGGAAGGAGGTCATCGCCTTGGCGCCTTCCTTCGCGCAGGCGAGGGACGGGTCGGGCGCAACATCGTAGAACGTGGTGTGGACGATGCCCAGCTCATCCAGCTTGTCGGTAATCGCCTTGGTGAAGCCGGATTTGAACAGGAACGCGTCGGTGACGATGAAGCAGCGCTTCTTGCCCATAACTGCCTTGAGTTCATTCAGGGCGACGGGCAGGCAGCCCTTCTTGAGGTAGACCTTTTCAGGCGCACGGAACCACAGCATATTCTCCCTCCGGATGGCAACAGTCTTGACGTTCAGCAGGTGCTTGACGCCGACGTTCTCAGAGACGGAGTTGCCGCCCCACGAGCCACAGCCCAGCGTCAGCGACGGACGCAGCATGAAGTTGTACAGGTCGCCGATGCCGCCCTGAGAGGAAGGCGTGTTGACGAGGATACGGCAGGTCTTCATGCGCGCGGCGAAGCGGTCAATCAAATCCTTGCGGGTGACGGCGTTCAGGTAGATAGAAGAGGTGTGGCCGTAGCCGCCGTCAGCAATCAGGTGTTCCGCCTTGTCGAACGCATCGTCGATGTCCTTGGCGCGGTACATCGCCAGCACGGGAGAAAGCTTCTCATGCGCGAACTCTTCAGAAATATCCACGGATTCGACTTCACCAATCAGCACCTTGGCGGTTTCCGGCACGTCCACGCCCGCGAGCTTGGCAATGGTGTGCGCCTTCTGACCGACAATCTTGGCATTCAGCGCGCCGTTGATGATGATGGTCTTGCGCACCTTGTCCAGCTCTTCGCCTTCGAGGAAGTACGCGCCGCGCTTGGCGAACTCCGCCTTCACCGCGTCGTAGATGCTGTCCAGTACGATGGTGGACTGTTCGGACGCGCAGATCATGCCGTTGTCGAACGTCTTGGAGTGCAGGATGGAGTTGACGGCCACCTTCACGTCAGCGGATTCGTCGATAATCGCGGGCGTGTTGCCAGCGCCGACGCCCAGCGCAGGCTTGCCGGAGGAGTACGCCGCCTTGACCATGCCGGGGCCGCCGGTGGCAAGGATGATGTCGGCTTCCTTCATCGCCATGTTGGTCAGCTCCAGCGAGGGAACATCGACCCACGAGATGATGTCTTCGGGCGCGCCGGCAGCCACAGCGGCTTCCAGCACAACCTTTGCGGCGGCGATGGTGGACTTCTTCGCGCGCGGATGGGGAGAGATGATGATGCCATTGCGGGTCTTGAGGCAAATCAGCGTCTTGAAAATGGCGGTAGACGTGGGGTTGGTGGTCGGGATGACCGCCGCGACAACGCCGATAGGTTCTGCAACCTTCATCATGCCGAACGCCTCGTCGCGCTCCAGCACGCCGACGGTCTGCGTGTCCTTGTAGGCGTTGTAGATGTATTCAGCGGCGTAGTGGTTCTTGATGACCTTATCTTCCACCACGCCCATGCCGGTTTCTTCCACCGCCATCTTCGCCAGCGGGATGCGCATGTTGTTCGCGGCGAGGGCAGCTGCCTTGAAAATCTTGTCCACCTGCTCCTGCGTGTAGGTCGCATAGACCTTTTGTGCCGCGCGGACGCGGGCGAGGGCCGCCTCGAAGCTCTCCACGTTATCGACGATCGGATACTCTTTCGCCATGATACTCTCTCCTTATGCTTCATCCGTCCTGCGGGGATGCGCCCGCGAACGGGGAATGTCGGTGTTTGTCGGGGTGACGAGAACAGTGTAGCAGATTGTTAAGCTCTTGTCAAGTGGCTGACACGATTTTAACGATATTTTTTTCACAATTTAATACGTTTTCGGAACGGGATGAATGGAATGGCGGATAGATGGGCGAAGGGGACAAATGCAAAAAGCGCTGTACAGTAAAAAAACAGCGGCTGAATGTCGAATTTGCTGTTCTTGCTTGAAAATGTGCGGAAGATGCGGTATAATGGGGTGGAAAAGCAAAGGAAGGGGAGGAAAAGCGCGTGGACAATGAGGAGAAAGAGAAGGATGGGGCGACCTGCTGTCTGACGCTGCCCCTCAAATTGGAAAAATGGCAGTCCGACCATCTTGAAAAGCGTTTCGAGATTGCGC
>ENA-OZBC01000717-OZBC01000717.1-human-gut-metagenome-genome-assembly--contig:-NODE-717-length-13102-cov-4.246647_pt1 | contig 13102 bp, 7 predicted proteins | sample MGYA00243982_ERZ653526 | MGnify/ENA primary metagenome ERZ653526 (study PRJEB26926, sample SAMN06164948) | human gut metagenome | biome: ENVO:00009003; feature: ENVO:2100002; material: ENVO:00002003... | reverse complement strand
CATCAAAAAGCAGAGAAAAATCACGGATTCCGACACCTGTTGCAAATGTTTCTTCACCGATTTTTAACTCTCCGGTTTTTGCATTGTATACAAAGTCAGTCTTCTGGTTGATGCAGGCACTTAAAATGTCCTCTGACTCTGCGCGGGTAATCTGAATTTCCGTTGCTGTGTCCGGTGCAAATTTCCACTGAAATAAATCCTTTGCTGACACATGTTCATCTGCAACTTTTGCTGCGGTGTCTGCCATCAGTGCCTCATTTTCAGTATCCTGCTGCCGGACATTTTTCATTGTACTGTCATACACAGGTTTCCTGCTGTCATCATACTCCCTGACCGGTTTCTGTCTGAGCACTTTTTCACCGTTCTTATATGCAACGGAAAACTCCCTCGGCAGTCCCATCGCCCCGGTATAATTTCTTCCGCGGTTTGGAAATCTGAGCCACGGAACTGAGATCACACGATTTCCTGTATTGCTGTAAGTCTGCGCCGCATAAGCTATCTTATTAATGTATGCCGCATGACGCACACCATCGGTCTGAAATTGATATCCATCAAACTCTCCCCAGAAGTAAAAACCGTCTGCGCTCCAGAACATCCAGGTCTCATTTCCTTTTTCATCTTTCAGGCATACCAGATCCGGACATTCCCACGCCTCTTTGAATGTCAGGCGGTCGGTCTGTTCCCATTTTAGCAGATCGGTGGAACGAAAAATGCCAAAATCATTTTCCTCTAACCACAGTGTCATGATATAGGCACCGCTTTTTTCATGCCAGAACACCTTCGGATCACGGTTTTCTTTACAAACCGTCGGAAGCACACCTTTGTCAATTTTATGGAGTGTCTCCCCGCCATCCGTACTGTATGCAATGCGCTGGGTAAACTGTTTCCCTGCGCTCCATTTATTATTATTTCCGGCTGCCGTATAGAAAAATACCAGCGCATCTTCCGGCAGTCCGAGCATCTTACGATCATTTACAATACCGCTTCCGGAAAACATCGTTCCGGTCTCATCCGGGAAAAGTACATCATCCTTCTGCTCCCAGTGCAGTAAATCCCTGCTTACCGCGTGTCCCCAGCTCATATTTTCCCACTGCACATCAAACGGGTTATGCTGGAAATACAAATGATACACGCCCTCTGCATACACAAGGCCATTCGGATCATTCATCCATCCGGTCTGCGGTGTAAAATGAATCGAAGGGCGGCGGAAAGCCTCACCCTGCGTAGCACGGAGAGATTTTTCTTCCGTTTCAGGTACGTCCTCGTTTCTGATTCCGTCAAAGAAAGCTTTCCCAAGATCCCCTCTTAGAATTAGTGTTTTGTCGGTAAATTGCTTTACCGGAAAACGGGCATAATAACTGACAGGGTATGTTTCATCCTCTGCCTCTCCCGCCGGGATCTGAAACTCAAACAGCTTTGTTTCGCTGTTATTCTCCCGGCAGAATATCTCAAGCATACGGTTGTTTTTTTTGCCGCCAAACGGCAGCTCGCCATACGTGGCACAGACCGGAATAAACAGCCACCCTTTTTTGATGTATATTTCCTTTTCCATGTCTTACAACCTCCTACTTATATTTTTCCTTTTTAACCAGCACTTGTACACACATAACTTATTTTTTCTTTATAATGCTTGTACGCACATAACTTATCTTGCATTGGTTAACATATTCTTGCATTTTTCTTATTCGTACTACTAATAACATTGACACCCTATTGTGCAATTATCTTCAAAACGTGTGAACTTCTCCGTCTTCTGTATAAGTGATCGTAAACTTCTTCACCTTAAAGTCAGCGGAAAGTTTTGCCCACGCATCACCGTTTCTTCGCACGATCACAAGCTTATCATCGTCACTGTTTTCGAGTTCAAACGTTCCATCGAATGCCGGGTGAGCATTACGGAATTCCATCATGCGCAGAAGTTCTGCCACGACCGGACGTTTTACTTCCGCATCGATCTCTTCTTTTGTATAGTAATGACGGTTGATGTTCCGTCCCACTTTCGTCTCTTCCAAAAGTTTTAAGTCATTCTTTCCTGCCAGCAGTCCGACATAGTAAACCTGCGGGATACCCGGTGCAAAGAACTGAACCGCTCTCGCTAACAGATACGCATCATCCTCATCACCAAGTGCGGAATAATAAGAACAGTTGACCTGATAAATGTCAAGGTTATTGTACGCTGCGGTATTATAGATTTTCTTGACATTTGCACCAAACTTAAAGATATCCTCCTTGGTGCGCCCGATTTCCTCATCCGGCAGCAAATCTTTGACATCTACCACACCGATTCCGTCATGCGTATCAAGTGTTGTGAACTGTTTGCGCGGGCAGATCTCAAACCAGTGTTTTAAATACTGTGTCTGTCCATAGTATAATGCATTGATGAGCAGCATTGGAAGTGCAAAATCGTATACATAGTAATCTTCTTTTGCGATCTTCTCCTGCATCGTGTAATGCTCATGAATTTCCGGTAAAAGTGTGACTCCGTAAGGCTTTACGATATCCTCACACTCTTTTAAGAACTCCCATACATCCGGCTCAATGAAAAAGCAGCTTGTTCCGGCTTTTTTGGTTGCATAGGCAAATGCGTCGAGGCGGATCATTGCAGCGCCATGCTCACACAATGTCGTTAAGTTGTCGCGGATAAAACGTTTTGCTGTCTCAGATTTACAGTTGATATCGATCTGCTCTTCATCAAACGTGCACCATACTTTTTCAGATGTTCCGTCTGCAAAATGTGCCTCCACATACGGTGCACGCGGCTTTCTTTTGTAGATTGCATCCACCTGCTCCTCGGTCGGCTCCCCGTTTTCCCAGAAATCTTTGTAGCGGATGAACAGGTCATGATACTCAGATGCATCTTTTTTCTCCAGAAAGTCTTTGTAATACGGACTCTGTGCCGAAATATGATTGATCATATAATCAAACATCAGGTAATACTTTTCTGCCAGATGTTCCACGTCGCTCCAGTCTCCAAATGCCGGATCGACTTTGTGGTAATCCATCGGTGCAAATCCCCTGTCTCCCGAAGAAGGGAAGAACGGAAGGATATGGATCCCGCCCACTGCATTTTTAAAATATTTATCTAAGATCTCGTTTAAGTCTGCCAGATTATGTCCCATCGAATCCGAATAAGTAATCAGCATACATTTGTTTTCCAACTTTTTCATATCAGTCTCCATTTCTGCATAAAATCCTGTTTTTATGCTCACCACCATTTCACTGCTGCCACTTCACAGGAATAATACTCTTTTATGATTTCACCGCTCCGGCTACCACGCCATCGATAATCTCTTTCTGCAGGAACAGATATAATACCAGGATCGGTGCAACAGTAAGTACCAGTGCTGCCATGATCACACCGTAATCGGATGAGTAAGTTCCGTAGAAAGAATAAGTGGATAACGGAAGTGTATATAAGTTTTTCTTTCCAAGTACCAGTGAAGGAAGCAGATAGTCGTTCCAGAATGCCAGTACGTTTAAGATCACAAGGGTTGCCGTAGTCGGTTTTAACAGAGGAAATACGACCTTGAAAAATGTCTGTACATTGGTACATCCATCCAGATATGCCGCCTCCTCCAGTGAAAGCGGGATACCGCTCTTAATAAATCCCTGATAAATGAATACTGACATACTCATCGCAAATCCGGTATGCATAAAGATCAGTGTCAGTCTGTGGTTTAACATATGAAGTCCGGAACCGTAAATGGAAACTAACGGGATCATGATCGCCTGGAATGGAATGATCATGGATGCTGCCATCAGTGCAAAGAATACTCTGGAAAATGTATTTTTTGCGCGGGTAAAATAATATGCTACCATAGATGCGAAAATGATGACGAGCAATGTGCTTAAGCCTGTGATAAACAGGGAGTTTCCAAACGCTTTTATGAATTCCATTTTCTCAAATGCTTTTGTATAGTTTGCAAGTGTATATCCCTTTTCTGTAATAAAGGAAAATGGATTCTTGATGATATCACGTTTCTGTTTAAAGGAGTTTAACAACACCAGAATGAACGGTACCATATAAAGCAGGAATAAAACAATGATCGCTGTAAAGCCAACAACATCCAATACACGGCGTTTTGTCCCGCCAACTTTTGAACCTCTGCTCATTATGCCTCTACCTCCTTCTTCTTTCCGATATAGATCTGTGCACCGCTGATGCATGCAACAATGATAAATAAGATCAGTGCTTCAGCCTGGCCTACGCCATAATTTCTGGATGTGAATGCCTTTTCATAGACATGCATCGCAACCAGTCTGGTGGAACCGTAAGGCTCACCGCCTGTCAATGTCAGGTTTACATCATAAACCATGAACGCTCTCGATAAGGTAAGAAACAGGCAGATAACAAACGACGGCACCATCAGCGGTAAGATAATGCTCTTCATTTTCTGGAGACCTGTTGCCCCATCTATGCTGGCTGCCTCAAGCACATCTGTGGACAGCCCTGTGAAACCGGCGATGTAAATCAACATCATATAACCGGATAATTGCCAAACTGTAACGATCACCATGGACCAGAATGCTTTATTCGGATCTGCTAACCAGGAAGTGGAAAATAATCCCCAGCCTGTGCTCTTTCCCATGTTCACAAGCACTCTCGAAAATACGAACTGCCAGATAAATCCAAGTACGACACCACCGATCAAATTCGGTGTAAAGAAACCGGCACGGAAAAATTTCTGGCCTTTGATTCCATTTGTCAGTGCATATGCTAAAAGGAATGCCACTGCATTGACTAAGATTACCGATAAAACTACATATTTTAAAGTGAGTCCCATAGAGGACCAGAATGCCGTATCTTTAAATACGGAAATATAATTCTGCACGCCGATAATATTTTTTACTTTGCTGACTCCATCCCAATCGGTCAGTGTCAGGTAAAAACCATACAGGAAAGGCAGTATGACAACTGCACAGAAAATCAGACATCCCGGCAGTGCAAAGATACATAGATTTTTAATTTTTTCTCCCGTTTTTCTACCCATAACCCTAATTCCTTTCTGATATCCCCCGCGGAACTGCCACCGTGCTTTTTTCCAGATGGCGTTCCCGCAGGGATGATATATGGCTGTGATCCGTACGGTCACGCTCAGATGTTTTTTGTTTTTATACTTTAGATACGATTAGTTCTGTGATGTCCAGTAGCTGTCGATGTCTGCTGCAAGATCATCTCTTGTGCACTGTCCGCCAAGGTATTTCTGCATGGAAGCTCCAAGTACGCTCCAGTGATCAGACGGTGCGATAAAGCTGGATGAATAGGTGTTGCCTGCTGCCATTTTTGCCTGAATGTCTTTTCCAAGCGGATCTAATGCTTCATAAGTATTGTTCTTGCATGCCGGGATCACTGCTGCATCTTCCACTAACATTTTCTGTCCGTTGTCAGAGTATACCAGCCAGTTGACAAATGCCTTTGCCGCCTCCTGCTGCTCCGGTGTGGACTGCTCTGCATCGATCATTAACTGTTTACTTGCGCTTGCCTGAATACCGTTGTTTGCAAAATCAGAAGTATCATTTCCTAAAACATATGGAAGGAATCCATACTCATCACTGTCGGAAGCGCCTGCCTCTTTTAAGTTTGGCCAAGCCCAGCATCCATTGATCCAGAGAGCGGCATCACCGTCAGCTAAGAAGATCGGATCCTGATCATAAAGAGCACCTAAAGGATCCTCTCCGTTGATGTTGTACTGGCTTAACAGATCAAAAGTATCCATGAACTCGTTGAATCTGTCATAATCCTCTGCTTTTAATGTGCCTGCTTTTAACTCATCGATCACTTTGGCACTTCCCTCTGTGGTTCCGTCGTAGGAATCATAGATAAATCCAAGCTGATGTGCGCCTAATGACCAGTCCTCTTTGGAGATAACGACCGGATTCTCCATACCGCCTGCACGAAGGTTTTCAAGCAGTTCCTTTAATGCATCGTAGGAATTGATGGTGGATGGATCAAACTCTTCTCCTAAAGTATCCTCGATCGCTGTTTTATTGTAAATGATTCCACGTCCCTCAACACAGAATGGGAAGCTGTATATCTTTCCGTCAACCTGTGTGGTCTGGTTTACACACTCTTTTACCCACTCTTCATCGGAGAGATCAACTGCATACTGGGAAGCAAGTGCAACAACGTCGGTGGTATCTAAGATCGCCATCGTCGGTGCTGTTCCTGAGTTGTATGCGCTTGTAACTCTTGTATATGGAGATTCGCCAGTTCCACATGCCTGAACTTCAAGCTCGATTCCTGTATCTTCTTTAAACGCCTCTGCCATATCTTCAAGTGCTGTCTGGATCTCACCTTTACTGTTTAACATGGTGATCTGTGTTCCTGCCAGATCTGATGTATCAGTGCTTCCGGCACTCTCTGTTCCTGCTGCATCTGTGCTCTCACCGGCATCACTTTTGCTCTCTGCGCTATTGCTGCCTGCATTTGCTGTACCTGTACTGTTGTTGCTTCCGCAGCCTGCTAACATCCCCATTGTCATTGCTGCTGTCATGAATACTGCTACCACTTTTTTTGCTTTCATTGTTTTTCCTCCACTCTTTCATGAATCTAAAATATGATAGGTTCCCGTTCCCAAACTTACTAATTCTTTTTCTGTCCGTCATTGCTGTCCTTACTGTGCCCTTACTTTAACACTACTTTTTGTATATGTCAACCGGTTGACATGCGATTTGTTAGTTATAATCAAATAATCACTTCTGTTTTTGTACATATTCACAACATATCTTTTGCATTTTAATCATTTATGGTCAGAAATGACTATTAAAGCCTTGTGTTTTATGTTAATCGGTTGACATTTTAAATTTTATCAATTCCGATTCCTGTTTATGGTACTGGAAAAACACACACCTATCATGCAAAGCAAAAAGAGGACCTCACAACTTAGTTGCAAAATCCTCTTTCCGGTGTGCCACACATTTTACTGTATGACGGGTATATTAAATTTATTTGGGAACTACTTACTGATCTTTATCTTCTTTGCACTGCTGAAACTTCCATAAACTTTTGCTCCTGTGGAATCTTTCTTATAAGCACGTACTTTTACATAATATGTCTTGCCTTTTGCCAATTTTCCAAGTGTTTTTGATGTGCCTGATATTGTTACTTTCTTTACATTCTTTTTGAATTGCTTATCCGTAGAATAAACGATCTGATATCCGGCTGCACCTTCCACTTTCTGGACTGTAACTTTTGCTTTTCTTCCCGAAACAGCTTTCATTTTCTTAATTGCAGATTTCTTTACGGTCACTTTCTGCCATTTCGCATATAAAGTAAGATTCTTTTTGCTGCTCTTTGAGATTGTTTTAATTCTCTTTGTATACTTGCTGTCTGTATACCAGCCCTTAAAGACATATCCCTTTTTGGAAGCAGATTTTAAATTTACCTTTTCATTGTAATAATATTCCGGGTTTTTGCTGCTGTTTTTACCTTTTCCTAACTTATAGGTAATTTTATAACCTACCGTGATCTTACATGACGCACTTACTCTGCTTCCATCTTTTGCCGTTGCCGTGATCGTGGTCACACCATTTTTCAATGCTTTTACTTTTCCATGCTTATCAACAGTCGCAACTTTTTTGTTGGAAGATGTCCACTTAACGTCTTTAATATCTGCATCAGATGGTGAAACAACAGCCTTTAATGTAAGCGTTGCACCTTTTTTCATTCCGGCTTTTGTTTTATTTAACGTGATTTTTTTAACTTTTACTTCTTTCTTCTCTGTTTCCGGTTTCTTTTCTGTATCTTTCTCCGGAGCATTTTTAATTTCTCCAAGTTTTACAGTACCAAATACTTCCGGTTTAGACCATCCCATTCCTGTTTCATCGTTCCAGCTCAATGTACCAATTCTTTTGCCACTTGCATCAGCATCATTGATCTGAAATTCAAGTCCGATCTCATCTCCGGCTTTTGGTGTGATATCCGTCCATTTAAATGACGCTTCAACAACATATCCATCAGAAGTTATTTTTGCCACAGACTTCATATTCTCTTCAAGGCACTTTTTGCCATTAAATGAGTGATCATTTGCATAACTGATCCTGTACTGCTTGTCATCGTCTTCATAAGAGTTGGATTTTCCATTATTTTCGTCGATAAATACTTCTAAGGAATCCTGCTCCCATGCATCACCGTTGGTATTATTGAGGACAGGATCTTTGATCTCGGCATATACATAAAAATTGTCTTTATCCCAGAGTAACTTCGCATTTGCAGAAACATTGGAGTCGAGATTGATTGTAATCGGAATGGTTCCGGCATTATCCCATACCGCATCTTTATCTCCGTCTACGGTAACTGTACCATAGGCAGCTTTCTCCACCCCTGGTTTCATCGTTACTTTCGCGTAATATTTACTGCTTGTTCCCTGTTTTCCTGTCAAATCATTAAATGCGGCTGTTTTATCCCCATTTGTGACCACAACATCCATTCCGATCACTTTTGCAACGGAAAGTCCTGATAACGGTACCTTTATGGTTGCCTGATAACCATTTTCTACTTCTGCTGCCTCGCTTCTTTTTACCGTTACGGTCACTGGTGTGATGTCATCTTTTCCGGAATTTGCAGAATCCACATAAACAGCAACTGCATCATTATCATCTTTTACGGCATCTTCTACCGTAACCTGCACGGTAAGACCATCTTTATCCCACATCGAAATAAAGGAAGCCGTGATATCATTCTGCATGATACTGTATGTCTTTCCTGTCACTGCATCACCTTTTTTCTCTGCAGCAACTACATCCTGAATTGACGGCTGGAGTCTGGATGCATCTACATACGCCCAGTACGCAGGTTTTGCTTTATAATTTCCATCAAAAAGCAATGGGCACTGCGCAGAGCCGTCTGCACCACCACCAACACCGGACTGTTCATGTAACCATGAATTTGGCTCGATGACCCCCCATACGGTCAATCCGGAAACGTTCGAACCATCTGCTTTTAAGCCTTTGATCGCATCGAATAACTGTTTATGGCAATATGCAATTTTAGTATACTCGCTCTCTTTTGTTGCCATACCTGATGTATAAGATGCACTTGATTTAAAATCAAGCTCTGTAAGCTGTACTTTTCCTGCAGCTTTTGCATATTTTTCAGCCACTGTTTTTAACTGCGTGGCAGAAAAACTATCCACACTGTAATGTGCCTGCATGCCAAATGCATCCAGTCTGGTTCCATCGGCAGCCTTTACATCATTGATGAGTTTTACAATACCCTCACATTTTGTATTATCCGTCTCACCAAAATCGTTGTAATAAAGCTCTACATTTTTCGGTGCATACTGGTTTGCATATCTGAAGGCATTGATGATAAATTCGTTGCTCTTATATACATGCCACCAGCTTGAATTATTTCCATGACGGATCTCATCGAGACTTTCCGCTGCACTCACGGTATCTGTACGGTAAGAGTTTCCAATGACAGCCTCATTTACAACATCCCAGCCATAAAATAATCCGTCATATTTTCCATTTGCAGCTTCCCCGAAGTAATGGTCAAAGACACTTGAAATAAACCATTCAAGACGGCGGTTCATGGTCTCTTTGTCCACATAAGGTTTGGTTTTATCATAATTTTCATGGAAAAACCATTCCTGTGTCTGGGAATGCCATACAAGGACATGACCACGGATACGGATTTTGTTATCCGGATTTTCATTATTCCACTCACAGATTTTATTTATTAATTTATCTGCACGTGAAAAGTCCAAGCTGTCACCGGCTTCATTTACGACCGGGACTTCAAGATCCTGTCCTTTAAATTGGATCGTCTTTGTGTTGACTTTATCCTCTAACTGATAGTTGAACAATGCATCCGGTTTTAATTCGTTTCCAAATGTAACCGCATTAAAGTGTTTTTCCACCAGTTCCATCAGCGTATCATCATTGATCTCATCACCGGTCACTGCTGTGCCGGCAACTACATCATTGCCTAAAGCAGCTTTCACACTTTCTTTCCAGTCCGGGATGTCCTTCTCAATAGATGGCTTTTCTCTTTCAATCTTATTCATGGACACACCGGTCACATAGTAAGTCCCTTTTACGCAATCGCCCTGTCCATAGTTGGTTCCCTGTTCTATAATACGGATGACCACCTGATCTGCAGCTTTCGGTATTTTGAAAGTTCCCTCATATTTTGTCCATTCTCCAGCTTTTAATGTCTTTGTACAGTCTCCTGACAAAATACCTGCTGAATAACTTCCAAGATATGTTGCCTCACCACCGGAAACATAGAATGGTGCAAACTCCACATTTCTCTGCTCTTCCGGAGCATCTTTGTAATCATCGGACAATTTCGCCCAGAATGAGAATTTGTATGTTTCCCCTTTTTCAACCGCATCCGTGATATCCTGCGAAAAACAATCCCCAGGGGTGGCAGTTTCCTGATTACGTGTAAGTACACCGTATGTTTTAAGACCGGAATCTGCGATTTCTTCTTCCTCTGCTGCAACTGAAACAACCGATTCTCCGGCTGCACTGTTCCATGACTCCGCCGCTTCGGACGCTGCAAAATCACCGTTTTTTATAATATTATCCCCCAGTTTTGCATCGCCTGCTCCTGCTTTCAGTTCAAAGGTCACGCTCACAAGACTTACCGTTGCATTTTCCGGTTTATCTTCCGTTATCATGATTCCGACTGCATCAATAGTGCCATCCCCCGATGGATTTATCGTATACTCCGTCTGTCCGCTTAATCCGTACTGTGTATTAGCTGCTGTTGCATCATCTCCACCGTTGTATACTTTCAGACTGATCGGTACTTTCTGATCCGCCACCTGAAATGTAACAGCATTCACCTGTGACATTTCGATACTCTCCGGCAACGTCCATTTCACCTGATTATACTGTTTTGCAAAAGACAATTTCCACTGTCCATCTGCGAGTTCATAATCCGCGTCTCCCCATGCCACTTTCAGCTGATCTGCAGTAAAAACTTTTTTTACCCCTGAATTTTCGTTTTCATCTGCATAGACAACTGCATTTTCAAGATATGGTGTCAGCACCGGTCCTATCCCGGTAAAGACCATAGCACTGCACAAGGCTGCGCATACCCCTGCTTTCCAATTTCGTTTCAAACCCCGTTCTCCTCCTTTTATATATTTTCTACCGTTACAAATTTATGTTAGCAGAAGAAAATATTAAAAATAGAGGAATTTTTATAGAAAAAAACCGGACAGATAATAGAATACACTCTCTGCAGACATCCATTATCATGAGTTAAAAAAGTGGAGAATCCTGCAAAAAACAAAATTCTCCACTTTCTATCATGTTTTTACCACATGACATATATTATAAATTTACTTTTTGGGCTACTTACTGATCTTTACCTTCTTCACACTGCTGAAACTTCCATAAACCTTTGCGCCTGTGGAATCTTTCTTATAAGCACGCACTTTTACATAATAAGTCTTGCCTTTTGAAAGTTTGCTTACCATTGTCACCGATATTGTTGATCGCTGAAATAACACTTCTTACTTCATTTGCCTGTCCCTGTATGGAAAATGTATAATCCATACCATCTACTTTTGTATCATTATTACCTTTACGAACAGTATTTTCATGTCCATCGCCATCCTCTAAACTTGTTGCCCAGGATGTCTCTGCTACCATTACTTTTTTGTCATAAGTATCAGCGATATTCTTTAAAGTACTGGTAAGATTGTCAAGTGTTCCATGCCAGTATGGATAATAAGAAGATGCAAATACATCATAGCTTACATCATATGTATTCAGATTTTTTGCATAAGTTGCATAGTTTGCGCTTTTTTCCGGATTTGCAAAATGAACAGCAACCAAGATATTCTTTCCTTTTGCCTCTCCTGCTGCGTGAACCGCATCTGCACCGGCATCAAAGATCCTGCACATGTTTTCCCATGTACTCTCACCACAGACACCGTTGTTTGTCTCATTTCCAACCTGAACCATTCCAACATCAACACCTGCATCTAACAGTTCTGTAATGCTCGCTGTTGTATAATCAGATACAGCTGTCACTTTCTGATCGATCGTATAACCCGCCCAGGCTTTCGGTGCCTTCTGTTTTCCCGGATCTGCCCAGAAATCAGAATAATGGAAATCAATTAACACCTTCATGCCTGCGTCGGTTGCCCATTTTCCGATTTTCTTTGCTTTTGCAAGATCGTTATTTCCACCACCGTATCCTTTTCCATTGCTGTCATATGGATCATTCCACACACGTATACGCACATAGTTGACACCTGCTTCTTTTAACTGGCTGAAGAACTCCTGATCACCTATCACGTTACCGTTCCAGTCTTTGAATGTCACTCCGCTGTCTCTTAAGCTGACATAAGATGACACATCCACACCTTTGATAAAATCATTGCTCAGTCCATCTACTTTCTGTACAAAAATACCATCAGCTCGGTATCAACGATGCCTGCATCAACCAGTGCATCTTTTGCAGCCTGCAGGACTGTTTTAGCTTCTGTTAATTCCTCTACGGTTTTGTTGTCTTTATCCCCATAAACTGCTTTTGCTGATGTAAGCGCTGTCTGTAATGCACTCCAGGTATCTGAAGTGTAATCTGACTCTGTCAGGGCTTCACAGGCTGTGATAAGGGTATTTAAAGCCTCTGCTGCTTCGGTTTTTTCCTCTCCATCAGACAGATTTTTTGTTAATGTAATGTCATCTACATCGAACCAGTATCCGGCACCTAATGTACCTGCAATTTTAATAATAATACTTCCGCTTTCATCTACTACTATATTTTCAACCTTAAACGTCGACCAGTTATTCCAGCCATTTTCCGTACTTAATACTGTACTCTCGTCTCCCGCATAAAACTTTAAATCTGCAGTTTTATCATTTGCTCCATCTATACTTAACATAGCGGTATAATTTCCTGCTGAAAGTCCCGTAATCTCCTGAGACATAACAAACTCGGCTTCGTTTTCCGACCAAATGTTGATATAACCCGTCGTATTATTTGTCATACCTGTGTCTGTACCTTTTTTTAAGTTTGGCGAATAATCGCCACCACCCAACAAAAATGTCCATCCAGATGCATCTGTCTCAAAATCTCCATTTGTTATCAGATTACTGCTGCTTGCAGTTTTTACATTCTCCGTACTTTCCCTGT
>ENA-OZBC01000713-OZBC01000713.1-human-gut-metagenome-genome-assembly--contig:-NODE-713-length-13151-cov-18.447999_pt1 | contig 13151 bp, 16 predicted proteins | sample MGYA00243982_ERZ653526 | MGnify/ENA primary metagenome ERZ653526 (study PRJEB26926, sample SAMN06164948) | human gut metagenome | biome: ENVO:00009003; feature: ENVO:2100002; material: ENVO:00002003... | reverse complement strand
GAACGGAGCTTCCGTAGTAGTCCGAGCAAGGGAAAGCCTTGTACATGGCGAAGGGGAGCAGTTAGATAACTTAATACAAACAATGGAAAATGTGCGAGACATTATGAGAAGTCCAGAGCAAGTATTAAAAGCTTTAAACAAGCATGGTAAAGTTTCGGATTACAAGTTCGAAAGGCTGTACCGTATCTTATTCAATGAGGAGATGTTTCATGTTGCCTACCAGCGTATTTACGCCAAACCCGGCAACATGACACCCGGTACGGATGGGAAAACCATTAACCAGATGAGCCTTCAAAGAATAAACAAGGTCATTGCATCTTTGAGGGATGAGTCTTACAAGCCTAATCCGGCAAAAAGGATATACATACCCAAGAAGAACGGTAAGAAAAGACCGCTTGGGATTCCTTCCTTTGAGGACAAACTTGTACAGGAGGTGGTGCGCATGATTCTTGAAGCCATCTATGAAGAGGTGTTTGCAAACACCTCACATGGATTCAGGCCAAACAGAAGCTGCCATACCGCACTGACCCATATCCAAAAGACATTCACAGGTACAAAATGGTTTGTGGAAGGAGACATTAAAGGATTCTTTGACAACATAGACCACAATGTATTGATTGCAACTTTGCGGAAACGGATTGCCGATGATAGATTTCTAAGGCTCATCCGCAAGTTGTTGAATGCGGGATATATTGAAGACTGGAGGTTTCATAATACAAACAAGGGAACCCCACAAGGCGGCAACATCAGTCCTATACTGGCCAACATTTATCTTGACAATTTTGACAAGTATATGGAAGAATACGCCCTACGCTTCAACAAGGGAAAAGAAAGACACATCACCAAAGAATACAAGCAGTTCAGCGGTAAAATGCAAGGCATCCTTAAAAGCATCAAGAACATACAGGATGCAGATGCCAGACTACAGCTTATGGATGAGTATGAGAAACTGAGACGTGAAAGGCAAAAGATTGAGAGCAGAGACAGTATGGATGAAACATACAGAAGGCTTAGATATGTAAGATACGCAGATGATTTCCTCATAGGTGTTATCGGAAGCAAGGCTGACTGCGTTAAAATCAAGTCGGACATTACCAAGTATATGGAAGAAAACCTCAAGTTGGAACTGTCGCAGGAAAAGACATTGATAACAAACGCACAAAAGCCAGCGAAATTTCTTGGCTTCGATGTTTCTGTCCGTAAATCTGATGCAGTCAAGCGAAACAAGAACAATGTGCCAGCCCGCTATTACAACGGTAAGATAGTCTTAAAGGTCGCCATAGAAACGGTGCGGAACAAACTGGAAGAATACAGTGCCATCAGATACAAGGTAGAAAATGGCCGACAAGTTTGGTTTGCAAAGTTCAGAGGCAATCTCATGAAGAAGAAAATCGAGGACATAGTGGCGGCATATAACTCTGAAATCAGAGGGTTCTATAACTATTACCGCATTGCCAATAACGTGGCTTATGCACTCTCAAAGTTTGGATACATCATGGAGTACAGTATGTACCATACCATTGCAGCAAAGACCAACAGCACTGTAAGCAAAATCATTGACAAATATAAGGTTGGAAATGACATTATAGTGCCATATCATGATGCAAAAGGTAACTTACGGCACAGAAAATTCTATAATGAGGGATTCAAACGTAAACCACTAATGTACTATGCGGAAGTAAACGACTTATCCTATACAATCGCAATTCCACAACCGACGCTGACTGAGCGATTGGAGGCGAGAACATGTGAATTATGTGGAAAAGTCGGGCCTGTAGTCATGCGTCATGTCAGAAAGCTAAACCAGCTTAAAGGAAAGACTGAATGCGACAGGCCGATGCTTGAAAAGCATAGGAAAACATTGGTTGTCTGTGAAAAGTGCTATGCCAAAATACACAACCATGCCAAATAAAGTCATGTTATCAACGGAGAGCCGTATGCGTGGAGACATGCAAGTACGGTTTGGGGGCAGGTACGGGAAAACCTACTGCCGAAAGGCAGTAAGGCGTCCTGTACCGAGCCTACGCGAGGGCAAGGGCGGCAACATCTTCGCCCTTGCCGGGGAGTTCATCAAGACGGGCGACTTCCTCACGCAAGCGAGGTATGTGGCGGAAGTGGCGGGTATGCCGGTACAGGACTATGGACCGCAAAAAGCCGTTGATACGCGCCGTTCCGACGGACACAGCTTCGAGGATGTGGAGGTGCTGCCTTTACAGAACCGGGCGTTGCTCCATTACCTGCAAGAGAGGGGCATACCGTCCGCCGTCGCCATAGCGAACTGCAAGGAGATGCGCTACACCACGCACGGCAAGCGGTATTTCGCGGTGGCTTTCGGCAACGAAAGCGGCGGCTACGAGATACGCAACCCGTTCTTCAAGGGCTGCGTGCCGCCGAAGGACGTGACCCTGCTGTCGGTCGGCTCGGCGTCCTGCAACGTGTACGAGGGCTTCATGGACTACCTCTCTGCCCGTGCGCTGGGCATCGGCGGCAAGGAAGACCACCTTGTCCTCAACTCGGTGTCCAACGTGGCGAGGGCGTACCGCCATCTGGACGGCTACGGGCGGATAAAGTGCTACCTTGACAATGACGAAGCCGGACGGCGGACGCTGGGGGCTTTGCTTGCACGTTACGGCGGAAGGGTATCGGACTGCTCCGGCATCTACGGCGGATGCAAGGACTTGAACGAGTACCTGCAAAGCCGCCTGAAACAAAACGAGAAGAACATCAAACTTAAAATGTAACGATTATGAACATGAACAAATTGAACAATACACAAAAAGCGAAAAGAAACATAGTGAAATCATTGGCAATCCTTTGTCTGGGCCTGCTCTTCATCGGCTTCACCGCCTGCGACGACGACTTGGACGTGACGCAAGCCTACCCGTTCACGGTGGAGACCATGCCCGTGCCGAAGGAACTGGCGCAGGGCGAGACGGCGGAAATCCGCTGCGAACTGGTGCGTGAGGGCGAGTTTGACGGGGCGGTCTATACCATCCGCTATTTCCAATACGACGGGGAAGGCACGTTGAAGCTGGACAACGGCTTGGTATTGCAGCCCAACGATCGTTATCTGCTTGAGAATGAAAAATTCCGCCTGTACTACACCTCGGAGTGCGACGAGTCGCAAAACCTGACCGTTACGGTGGAGGACAACTTCGGCAATGTCTGCGAGTGGGAATTGGAGTTCAATAATGACTCGGACATGGAAACGGAGGGAGGCATCGCTGTGTCGGACACCTTGAACACCAGCCGATGATACGCAAGGCGTTGCTCCTGCTGGCGGCTGCCCTTTGCGGCAGCCTGCCGGCACAAGAAATTGATGAAACGGCATGGTTGCTGGCTCAATTCAACAGCCACCCGAAAGCTGACATAGCCGTTGAACTGGTAAAGAAATACGAAGGACTACACGACCGTTCCGACTACCCTTGCTACGGCTATGGACATCGCAGGTTGCCAAACGAGAACCTTTCCTACGATATGACGGAAGAAGAAGCGGAGACTTTGCTCCGCAAGGATTTGGCGGTGCGCTACAAACTGTTCCGCAAGTATAAAAAAGACGCCTTACTCCTGACTGTCCTAAGCTATAATGTGGGTCAAGGGGTATTGCTCGGTCAGGGCGGACACCCGAAAAGCAGGCTCGTCCGCAGGCTGGAAGCCGGAGACCGGGATATTTACGAGGAATACATTTCCTTCCGCTGTTGGAAAGGCAAGCCCGTCCGCTCGATAGAGCGGCGGCGCAAAATGGAGTTCCTGCTGCTGTATGAGCCGTAAGTTTGCCACAAAAAACGATGAGGTTGTATGCTTCATCGTTTTTTAGTAGTTAAACATTCGGTATAATACCTTGCCTTATGAGCTTACCATCTCTATAAAGTTCAATGCCTCCCAGAGTATTTTAGCTTAATAATCATTGACTAACTTATATATTTGACAGCGCATAGTCTTTACGGTCTTAGTGGAAATTATTATCTTTGCAATCGATTATCATAGTGGAATTATGGAAACTTAAAAATAGACTTAAGTGGTTCCTTGAAAAGAAAGGGATAAGCAGATGGTCCGCAGTGGAAGTGAGCAAGAATCCCTCCACAGTTTCAATATGATGATTAATGTAAGCTAACCAGGCTTTCAAACTTTTAATTGCATTGTTAAATTATCTATATAAAAGTAAAAAACTCTCATAATAAACAATAATCATGGCACAATATAATACTAAGATGCTTATTCCATTAGTTAAGAAAATGATTGAAGATGGGCAGCTCTGTAAAACGCTTTACACATATATGCCTATAGACCTTTTGGAGGAGCGTGTGATACCAGTATTTGAGGAATGTAAGCTTTGGTTCTCATCGCCCGCCAATTTCAATGATCCTTTTGATTGTAAAATTTATCCTAATACTCCATCAGAAGAGGAATTAGCTCAATATCTTACAACCAATGCCGAGGATGCGACACCTGAAGATTACATTAGTATTTTAGAGGGGATCAAGAAAGATCCCGAAGGTCTCATTAGAAGAGCTATTGATAATGTGATGAATAGGAGCGGGGTAAAATGCTTTACTCCTAATAATGCGAATATTCTGATGTGGTTTCATTATACCAATTCACATAAAGGTATATGTTTGGAATTTGATACATTAATAGATCCTGAATTCTTTATTTATCCTATTAAGGTAAACTATTCCGAGGATTATCCAATTCTATGTTATATGGATAAATCTTTTACTACAGAGCTCCTTCGAACTAAATCAAAAGATTGGGAATACGAGGATGAGGTAAGAATATATAAGGCGGAGTCCGGTTATCATAACTTCAACCCGAAATCTCTGATAAGCGTAACATTTGGATGTAATACGCCCGAGGATAAACAGACTCAGATAATAGAACGAATCAGGAATAATGAATCCTTAAATCATGTGCGATTTTTCAAATGTAAGACAAGTTCTAGGCAATTTAAGCTGGATATAAATCCTATATAAATGATAAAAGATTTTCCGTATCATCGAAGATGGGGACAACGGTTTCTTTGCTACTTTCTTATCCGCCTGACCTGCTCATGAAAGAAAGTAGCGGGTGGCAATTTCCGCCACCCGATTTTTATCGCTTCATTCTTTGCAGCACACGTTCAAGGGTGCGCTCGGCAATGGGACGTGTGTCCTTGTTCCAAAGGTTATAGCCGTGTACGGATATTCCCACGCTCCGTAAGTCTCGGATGTAGCCGGACGCATCATCTCCCGTGGGCAGGTAAACGAACTGCATCCATGCGTCCTTGCCGTCTGTCAGTATGAAATAGTATTTCATTCCGTTTGTTTTTTACTGGTCGTTACAAATGGAGTGTGGGCGGTGGAAACACCGCCACGCACTCAAAATTCCTTCATGTCGGCGATAGCCGTGCAGCGTGTGAGCCATTCCTTTACGCAGGGCATATTGTACTCGGAAGTGATGACTGCCGTATGCCCGTTTATCTGCGTAAATCTCGTACTTTCATAGTCCTCCACCCATCCTTTGAGGGTGTCAGTTCCCCATGCGTCCGCATCGGCGAACATATTGTCCAAGACCTTGATAGGGTCGCTGAACGTCACTATCAGCGTTTCATATCCTGCGCTCATCGTCTGCCCTCCTTGTTTTTAAGGTTCAACCATTCGTCACGCAACCTTCTACATTCTTCCAATGTAGGTTTCACACAAGAGAAAAGTTCTCCGTCCGTATGGCGGTAGTCGTATTGCACGAGAGTGCGCCTTTTCCTGCCGAAACTCGTTTGAAAACTCTCGTATTTTTCCGTTCCTGCCGTTTGGCAGGTGCTTACTCCGTTAATGGTCATTCTCGTTGTCATAGCCTTATCAATTAAAATTCAACAATCAATAATCTGTTCTCCAAACATTGGTCGGGGTCGGAAGCCTTCTTCTGCGTCACCCACAGATGGTGTGCGCTATATCCGAATGCGAAAAGGGCATTGAAAAGTTCCTTTCGGGCGAACACCTCCATTACACCCCTTACATCCCGCTCGTTCTTCGTCAGTACAAGCGTGTTCAACAATTCGATGAACATTTCGGGCAAATCCTCATGCCATCCGAAAATCATATTTTCTATTTTCACTTCCATATCTATATTTATTAGGTTGTTATACAATCATGCCGCCTTCATCCGCTGCCGTATCTGTTCGGCATTGCTTTCTACAAGGGCGATGATGCGGTCATGGTATTCGGTGTTGGAGTTGCATACGCCACGGCTCTGCACCACTTTCAGCGTCCGCAAATCCACTTCCACCGTTTCGATGCGCTCTCCGTCAATCCGTGCGGATAGTATCAGCGAGTTTTCATTATTGTAGTAAGCGTTGGTATAGACGCAATGGTGCATGGCTTTCCCCTCTTCGTAAAACTCATCTATGCTCTGCAATACCTTGATGATGATTAGCCCGTCCGTCAGTACAAGGTTGAGGAAAGCGGCTTTTTGTCGGATATACTCGTCTTTCTCTTTCGCCATGTCCTCCAGACGCTTCCGCTCACGCTCCAACCGCTCGGCTTCCAACTCCCTGCGTCGCTGTTGCCGCTCACGCTCTAACACGGCTTGCCATTTCTCCATATACAGGTCGTGAGCCTCCTTGAGGTCGGTGGGGCAGATGAAACGGGGGTTGCGCAGGTCTTTCCCCAACTTCTCCAACAGATATAGGAGGTCGCACCACAATGAGATGTCGGTTATGGCATATTTGTTCCGCATGGCTATCTTGTACGAGTGCCAACATCTGTCAAGCGCTTGCGGATTGGTGAGGAAATAGCGCAAGTGCTCGATGTTGCCCGACTTCATCAAGGTTTCCGCACGGCTGTCCGAAAGGATAGCCTTGAAGAAGTCGTAAGGCAGCATGCCGTGCAGGTTGCCGTCAAATCCGTTACGCTTGATTTCGGGGATAATCCGCTGCCGTGGGTAGGTGCATATCGAGTCTATGTCGTACAACACCCTGTGCCGGTTGTTCCTGCGGATTTCCATCGGGCTGTCTTCAATCCACAAATCGTAGTAGAGAAGTGAAAAACCACGCAGCCTTGCCACCGTTTCGGACTTCCCGTCGGGCGCAATCCACCGCTGCGCCACCTCGAAGATGGAATACTCCGCCTTCTGCCCGACTTTCTGACGGCTTCTGACGAAAAAGAAACGTATCACTTGGTAGCCTTTGCAGGTGGTGATGATGGAGAAATACTCGATGTCTTTGAACACCCTCTTTCGGGTGTCCGTGACTTCCAATGCCGTGCCGCAGTTCGGGCAGGTGCAGCCGTAAAGCGTGTCGGCAAGGCTGTGCCCGCTTTTCCATGCGTGTCCGCACTCCGTGCAGGTGATGACACCTTTTGTCGTCCGTCTGCCATAGTGCTTGAAGCAATGGCGTAAGGCGTAGGTTCTTTGTGCGTTTGTCAGCTTGGGCAGGGTTGCGCTCAAACGGATGATTTCTTTCTGTAAGGTCGTTCTCGGTTTCATAAGTTCAGAATAATGAAAGTTCAACTTGTTGTGCGTTTGTCTTTTGGCTTGCCTTAGCCTTGTTCCGGCTCTGTAACTTGCGCAGTTCTTCGGCTTGGTATTGGCGGATGGCTTGCTGCCGTGCTTCCGCCTTTTCCTCATCAGTCAGTTCCATGTCGTGGCATACCATCACTTGGCATTGCAGGGGCTTGCCGACTTCGATGTCGTCCTCGTCAAAATAGTGTACCGCTTGCGACAAGACTTCCCCTGCGGTAACGCCTATGCCGTTGCCTCCATTGCATTGGCTTTTCGCCCAATTCAACAGATAGGTGATGCAATCGTCAATGTTCTTGTTCGGCTTGTGGTAGCTGGCTGCAAATAGCTTGTCCTCCGCTGCACGGCTATCCAAATAGGCTTGGATTGTCCGCTTGAAATGGTCTGTTCCGTTCATATCTGTATGTATTTTAGTCAGTTGAAAAATTCTCCATTGGATAAAAACTCGTATCCGTTGGCTTCGCAGTCACGCTCAAAGGCTTCCTCGTTGCTCGTATATTCCACATCATCCCTGCAAAAGCGAAAAAAGCTGCCTATGCAGTCATTCATCAAGTCATACAAGTTCGTATGCTTGTCGGGGGCTTTCAGAAAGTCGTATATGGGTTTCAGTATGTCCATGTCCGCACAATACCCCGTCAGCACACAATCATTGGTTACGGATATCCGACTTCTGCGCTGTTTGTGGAAATCCTTTTTGTGCCAATAGGTCATGGGCTTGAAAAGGCTGTGCCAATAGTTGTTCACGATGAATTTCAGCAACCGCACACCGCACAGTTCTTCCTCTTCCCCGCTGTAATTTGAGGTGAATTGGAAATTATAGGTATAGGCATCATAATTCCACCTGCTTACCTTTACCTTGAAAATCTCCTCAAAGGCTTTCAGCGTTGCCCAGTTGTCAGATGCGTCATATTCAAAACCTTTCAGCCAATTCCAATAGGCGTTTTCTTTCGCAGTGTCCGAAAGTTCGTCCACCTTGTAAACTTCGTATTTCCTCGTTTCCGTTCTCATAGCTTTGCTCTATTGTTCGTCCGACATATTGTGATAAAACAACTCGTCATCCCGTCCGTAGATTTCCATCGTAGGGTTGTGCCCGTTTTCCGCAGGGGATAGTCCTTCCACCGTTTCGGGGTTCAGTTCGTAGTCGCAATAGGTAATGTTCCCGTCCATGCCGATATGGTTGTTCACGTCCTTGTCTTTCCATGAAAGAATGATGGCTTTGGCTTCCTCATAGCTGTTCGCCTTGATTGAGAAACGGGTGCGTTCCCAGCAAGTTACCTTGCAATCCATATAAAAGTCAAAAGTTTCCATTGTCTGTAATTTAAGATGGTTATACGGTTTCTTGTAAAATCTCTATATGGTATTGGGGCGGGCATTCCAAGATGAGAAAGGCGATGAAGTCTTTTCTCGTTTCCTTGTTCAACTCGTGGTACAACTTTCTAAATGAAGTAAAGTTGCCGTTGATGTACACCTCTACCATATACTCGAAGATGTTGTCCACCTCGTAATACCTGCATTGCTGCGCTGCTGTCTTGCTGTTTCTTTTCGCCATATCCGTATGAATTAAAATGTTAATAACCAAATGAAAATTCCGATAGCTGCCGCTACTGAAAGCAAGGCGGTGAGGATGCCGAACATGAAGTTCAACACGCCCAACAGGATTTCCCCTGCAATGCCAATAGCCAAACCTCCCGCGCAAAGGGTGATGCCCCATGCTGCTCTCGCCATTGCGGACAATGCCATCCGCAAAGCCTTACCGATGTCGTTCAATGTCATTTTCATATCTTCCAATTTTAAGTTGTTGTTACTTGTCTTGCTCGGATGGGAGGTCGGGTCGATTCCTTTTTCTTTTCGCCTCTCCGTATGTCCGATGTTCCCTTGTGACGCCTTCCGACCGCGCATCGGTCGTTTTCGTTTCAGGGGAAAAAAGCAAAGGTCAGGGGAGTAGGTTCAGCAAATTTTTTCGACAGAATACTACCTGAGCCTGCGAAGTGTGGAGATTGTGGCTAAAAAATTTGTGTTCCTAATCCCGTCTTTACCTTTGCCCCTGCAACGAAAATGACACCTGATGCCGTCTGGAATGGCGGCATGGGAACATTGGCATACATTTGGAGAGGCGGAAAGGAAAAGGGGGAAAGCGTAAAGTATGGCGCAACGCGCCACAGGAAAATCGAAAGGGCGGTGCAACGGACAAAGGGAAAGCACCTCTTTCCTGCCGCCGTGACGGAAGTCCCGCGACCGTCATTGTCATGCGGGCATGGCTTGCGGGCGCGGGTGTTCTCCTCCGGCAGCATTTGCCTCCAAACGGTCTTGCCTGCCATTGCCCCATCTGGCAAAAGCAGGGCAAGGCGGTTTGGGGGCAGGAAACACGTAGCAGACGGGAATGGTCGCAGGTGCAGATTCACGCCCGTCGTGTCCTGCATCCGGCGGCATTCCCGGCTGTCAAGGGAAGCGAAAAAAGGGAAAAATGACAAGACGGTCTCCGCCGTTCAGCACAAGCACATAAAAGAAGTGTCCACGACGATAGCGGTGTCACTTGTGACATTGTGGTCGTCGTGGACTTTTCTTTGTTTGTGTCGCTTCTGAAATGGGCTTGTGCACATCAAGCCGGAAGCCGTTTTCAGAACAGAAAAAAATGATGGAGAATAATCTGCAAGCGAAATAAAATTGCGGGAAACTTTGCAAAGACGGGGACTGTTTTGTACCTTTGCAAAAAGTAAGGACGTTCTTTCGCTTGATGCAAAATAAGGCAGATTATAGAAGTTCGCTGGTTTCTAAACCGTTAACAAGCCTGTTTTGTTTCTCTGTTAATTATCTCATAGTTAGAAAGATACAATTTTTATTGTGTCTTCTCTGATGAAAGGTCAAATCAAAACCATATACCTGCCCCAATTCCCTAGTCAACAGGATAAAATACCTGCGGGCATAAATATTGAACACCTTGTCTCCGCTTCTTTGGCCGCGGTATTTCTCTATGATTTGAAGAGGAATATCCAGCAGACGGACAGAAGAGAGCGTATCGGTCTTTTTCCGGTGGATATGAATCCACCATGTGCCGTCGCCGGCCTGCGTGATGTCCTTGTCCGAAAGCCGTTTCAGATCCGCATACGCCAGTCCGGTAAAGGTTGAAAAGATGAACATATCCCGCACGAATTGCAGTTGCGGTTTCTCCACCGGAGTGGTCATGAGTGTTTTAAGGTCTTCCAGTTTCATGTGGCGGCTCTTCCTTTTGGGCAGTTCGGGATGCAGGCGGCAATAAGGGTCGCGTCGCAACGTGCCCTGGCTCACAGCCCGCATCGTGAGCTTTTTCAAACGGTACAGGTGTTCATGCACGCTTTTGGGTTTCAGGTTGCGGTCAGTCCGCAGGAATACCTCGAAATCGTCATAAAACGTCCGGTCAAGGCTTCGCAGCGTCACATCTTCCACGCCTTTCTTTTCCCGGACAAAAGCGGAAAGATGCTTGTAGGAACGCTGATAGGAGTCGTATGTTTCCTGTATGCGGTCTATCCCGACCCGTTTCCTGAACTCCTCGTTATGCTCCCTGAAAAGAGCCAGCAGGGTAAGCGGTTTCTGTCCGATACCCTTGACTGCGTTTTTGACCAGTTCAGCCGTGATGAACCCCAGGCTGTTTCTTATCCGCTCATAATGTCCGGCAATCTCACGTGTCAGGTCATCTATGGCACGGTTCACGGTAACGGCATTCTCGCTCCTTCCGTTGGCACGGCCTTTCTCCGGATTCCAGATGCCCGGATTGACAGAGACTTTGGTCCCTATCTGTGCCCATTCGGCATCAATGCTCACCTTGCACAATAGCTGGCACATTCCGTCCTTTCGCACTTTCGTGCGGTTAATATAAAACAGCACGGCAAAAGTGCTGCGTCGTTTGACATTCTGTTTTTCAGTATTCTTTTCCATATTCTTTCCATTTAAAAGGTTATTAAATGACGACAGAAAAACGCTCCGAAATTTTTCGGTTCAATGCCTTGGTGTCGGCGTCTATCTTCTCATCGGTCACTTTCGCGTAGATTTGTGTGGTCTCTATCTGACTATGGCCGAGCATCCTGCTGACCGTTTCAAGGGGGACCCCATGAGAGAGTGTGATTTCCGTTGCGTATGTATGCCGTCCTGCATGGAAGACCAACGGACGGTCAATGTGGCAGATTCGGGCAATCTCTTTCAAGTAGAGGTTCAGCGTGGAATTGCAATACATCGGCAGCAGCTTGTCACCGGGAGCTGTACCGCTATATTTCTTCAGAATCTGCAACGGTAAATCCAAAAGAGGAATCTCAAATTCTATCTTGGTTTTCTGCCTGGCACTCTTGATCCACCATATTCCATCTTCCGCAAGGCATAGGTTGTCCTTTGTCAGCAGGCGCATATCTCCGTATGGAATGCCGGTAAAACAGGAAAAAAGGAACATGTCACGGACATGATAGAGGGGCTGCCTGTGAAGCGGGGTGGTCATAATCCTGTGCAACTCTTCTGCCGTGAGATATTTCTGCACGTGCTTCGGGCGCACCGGCTCGTAGCCCATGAACGGGCTGGCGGTAATAATACCGTCAGCAATGGCCTCTCCGACAATGGTTTTCAGTTGGACGGTCAGGTTGATGATTGTTCCGGGAGCGAGGTTACGTTCCGTCCGGAGATACAAATCATACTTGTCAATGAAAGAACGGTCCAACGCAGAAAACGGAATATCGGAGAGCTTGTATTGCGCCTGCAAGAATCTTTCGATATGGCTATAGGCATTGCTATAGGCTCTCAGGCTTCCTACCGTACGGTTTATCCCCACACGCTTTTCAAAGTTGCGGATGAACCGCCTGAAATATCCCAGAAGCGTTTCCTGCCCGCTTGCCATTCCAAGCAGTATGCCTTTCACCTCTTCGGCCGTCACACCGTCACGGACAGCCGACTGTTCCATATAGATATTCAATGCCATCGCACGTATCTCATCCAGCCGGTTGTTGATTTCCTTTGCCGCCACGCTTTTTCCAGAAGCGCGTCCCGAAGACCAGCGGGATTGCGGGACTTTTATCTTCACACTGAATGCCGCTTCGGAATATTTTCCGACATTCAACTTTGCCATTACGGGGCAATTCCCGTCGGCATCCGCCTCGCTCTTTTTCAGGTAGAACGACACCTTTACATTTGCCTGATTCATAACCAATTCCTTTGTTTGCAAAATTATTATATGCAGAGCAAATGAACGGCATGAAAAATATAGCGGAACGTAGAATAAGACCCCTCGGCCTGCAAACAAAGCCTGTATTTTTTTTCTGATACGGAAAAATATGACTAAGTTTGCGTCAGCAGACATGGAAAAAACAGCGTTCTTTGCGGTGGTAAACGGGGTAATCAATGAAAGACGAAAGCTTGTTTTTCAAGCCTCTTTTTTATCCCGAAAAGGCAACGGATAAGTAGTGATTTGTCCTCCTAACTCCACCTAAAACTTGCTAAAAGCCCCCTGCGGAAGAATGTGGTACAAAACGACATATCCCTTTTGCTATCAAACACTTTACATTATTTTCTCCAAAGTTATCCGTATGTGAGCGAGTTTTACTATCTTTGTGGCGTAGCAAGCAGTTGGTACATCATTTTTTCAGAGAAAGTGAATGGTTTATTTATTTCGAACTTATGAATCTTTATACGCTGTCTCTTATACA
>ENA-OZBC01000709-OZBC01000709.1-human-gut-metagenome-genome-assembly--contig:-NODE-709-length-13170-cov-5.976058_pt1 | contig 13170 bp, 8 predicted proteins | sample MGYA00243982_ERZ653526 | MGnify/ENA primary metagenome ERZ653526 (study PRJEB26926, sample SAMN06164948) | human gut metagenome | biome: ENVO:00009003; feature: ENVO:2100002; material: ENVO:00002003... | reverse complement strand
GATTCTCTTCATTGAGAATATGAAATAGAATTCCCCGTTATATGAAAGTTTCTGCCTGTCTCCGGATACAAGGTACTTTCATATAACGGGGAATCTGTTCTGTTTTTAAGATATTCACGAAAAAAGGAAAGAAAGAAAAGGGCCAAACAGAAAATAAACTGCATGAACAATTGCAAGAATATGCATTATCTCTCTTTATCTTGTATTTATTTCCTTGAAATATGCACGATATGGTGTAACTAAACCATCCGTTTGCCGTAATCAAACCCTCCGTTTGGTTTAAACAAACCGTCCGTTTGCTATAATCAAACCATCGGTTTCTTTTAAAGGAAGCTAAACTTGGTTTTTGAAGAGGATATATTGAGCTGGTTTGTCTTTTTCTACTGCCTATTTATAAATAGCAATCTGATATATCCTTTGTGATATGATAGCTATTTATGCTTTTGATTAACTGCTTTTATTGTAACTTGTTTGCTAATAATGCCTATTTTGTGTTATTTGCGAAATCTGTAACTCTAAATGGAGGGCGTTTTTCATGAAGTGCAAGGAAGGGCTCGAAATATAAAGAGCAGGATAGGTAAAATATACAATTCTTCATGTTGGCACTTCTTTCAGCAATCAATGTCTTTCCTTTATAAGCATGTATCTCTTTTAAATCACCATATATGGTGAAAAGCATGATAGTATGCTTTAATACTATGCTATTTATGTGCAAATTCACTGTATATGGTGAATTTACTTGTTTTTATACTAAAAAGATTCTATCTTTGTGAGAAAGTCACTATATATGGTGAATTATGGATTTAATAGAGATAGGAAAACATATTCGCGAAAGGCGTAAGGAGTTGGGGTTGGATCAGTCTACGTTGGCCACTCTTGCAGGAATAGGGATTAACGCTTTGGTCCGCTTGGAACGTGGAAGTGGTAATCCCCGCTTCGATGTTCTTTTTAATGTCCTGAAAACTTTAGGACTTAGTATTCATATTCAATAATAGACACACATATGAGTCGATCTGCCAAAGTCTATATAAAAGGTATTTATGCCGGTCTGTTAACAGAAATAGATCGTGAACACTATTCATTCTGTTATGATACGGACTATTATAATAATCCACAACTCCCAGCTGTCTCACTGACCATGCCCAAGACACAGCAGGAATATACTTCTTCCTATCTTTTCCCTGTCTTTTTTAATATGACATCTGAAGGGGATAATCGGATTATTCAAGCTAGAAACCTGCATATTGATGAAGAGGATGATTTTGGTATTCTTCTGGCTACTGCCCATACAGATACAATCGGAGCAATAACAATTAAAAAAATGTGATAATGGGAACTGATATTCATATTTGTCCCTCACTTTTACGGGAGACTGGTGGAGAAAGCGGATATTCACCCAAAGCCTTGAAGCAGCTTTCTGATGGGAAAAATATATCTTGTGAATTACCTTACAGGCATTTTGACGATAATGTCGGTATTGATCTCTTCAATAACAATAGCAAACGCATATCCGTTTCTGGAGTCCAGATTAAGTATTCTTTAGTTGCCGATGACGGGATATTGCGATTGACCAAAGAGGGAGAACAGGGCGAATTCATATTAAAGCCTGTTCCCAATAATCTCCGTAACAAGGAGTTTTGTCCTGCTAACGAACATTTGACAATGCAGATAGCTGCGCAAGTATATGGGATTCCGACAGCTCCTAATGGATTATGCTTTTTTCAGGACGGAACCCCTGCTTATTTTGTACGACGTTTTGATTTGTCGGAGAAAGGAAAGTTACAAAAGGAGGATTTTGCTTCTTTAGCCGGGCTTACCAGGAAAAATGGAGGTTCCGATTATAAATATGACAATCTGGCCTATGAAGAGTTTGCAAGAATTATAGATAAATACAGCTCTGTCCCCCAAGTGGATAAATTGCGTTTTTTTGAACTTATCTTGTTCAACTTTGTCTATTCTAACGGCGATGCCCATTTAAAGAACTTTTCTTTATTGGAAGAGAAGAAAGGAAGATTCCGCCTATCTCCTGCTTACGATTTATTGAATACTCATCTCCATATAAACGATGGTATCTTTGCCATGAGCAAAGGTTTGTTTGTTAATCCTGAACCGGATTATTTCGGTGGTGCATCAGCGGTTACTGGGAAGACTTTTTATCACTTTGGCTTAAAAATAGGTCTACCCGAGCGTTTGGTAAACTCTTGTCTCGAAAAATATAGTAAGATATATGAATTGACTGATCAACTGATTGAACATTCTTTTCTCTCTAAAGAATTGAAAAAGCAATATAGACTTATGTATAAGTCAAGAGTCGGGAGCTATCTTAGTGTTATTGAGTAATAATGTGCACATTATTACTCATTTTTTATATAAGATGAGCAAAACTCCCCAAAAGATTTTTCTAACATAAGAATCTATTCTTTCTGTCATTCTTCTTTTCTGTTCCGATAATTGGCCGGTGATGTTCCCAAATGCGCTTTTACGTATTTCCCGAAAAAGGACTGATTGGGGAAGTTGAACTCTTCCGCAATTTCCTTGATAGACTTTTCCGAACGTTTTAATCGGTATTTGATATGCTCCACGGTAGTTTCGTTAATCAAATCCAACGGAGTCCTGCCACATGCCTGCTTGATGACTTTCGAGAAATGCTTCGGAGTATAACAAAGCTCGTTGGCAAAATAACTCACCGAACGGTGCATACCCTTGTCCTTCGATAACAGTTCCATGAACTTCCGCAAAATATAATTCACCTGTTTGATGCCTTCTTTCGAACCTTCCGTATTGCCGGAAGCTTCGATTTCCTTATGAAGCTGCCCCATCATTTCGCAAAAGATAGCGGAAAAGAGATGTTGTATCACTTCTTTGTGGTAGCGATGAGGTTCATCGTTTATCTTGGCTATAATTAAATCCCGATAGAATCCGAAGACTGTTTGATCCTCCCCGTTGTCAACCGACTTCACCGGATTGTTGTGGATATGAATGGCAGTATTCCACGTTTCCTTTTCCATTTTAATAATACGTTGCAGGAAACGGGTAGAGAATCCGGCAAGCCTGACTTTATATTTAGGACTAAGCATCGTATGGCTGATAATCGTGTTGGGCAGACCGAGCAGCAGCTCGCCCGCCTGCAACTTGTAGGTCCGGTAGTTGACATCTAGCTGGATGCACCCTTCTATACAAACCGCGATGAGAAAACAATTCAGTTTGATTGTATCATTACTATAAGGAGTCCCCTCCAGACTGTTGACTATCGCAAAGTCATCATCGATATAATCAAGGACGTGCTGACTGTCCTTAAAATCCTCTATATCCACCGTAATAATGTTCTCTTTTTCCATGTTCTTTCCTTTTTTACTTTTTGCAAAGTTGGTGAATAATCGGGAAAACAGAATGTCCCATACTTCTTCAGATTTGTTTGATATGTCGTTTATTGCCAAATAGTTAGCTATAATAAATGTAAATGGCGAAAATAGGACATTTATGGAGGGAAATTGGTCACTCTTGCCTTGTTCTTTTCTCCTACTTTTGTCCAGGATTTAACAAAAGACCAAAAGAGAAAGTATGATTACAGTAAGCAAAAAATGGATACGGCTGATAGGGATTGTCGGTTGTACAGTGTGGATGGCATCTTGCAAGCAAGCATCGGATGCGGGAGTGAAATCTTCTTCTTATGCAGTAATGCAGATAGAAGCGGTGGATAAGGAATTTTCTTCTTCCTATTCGGCGAGCATACGTGGGCGGCAGGATATTGATATCTATCCGCAGGTGTCGGGAACGATTGAGAAACTCTGTGTGACCGAAGGACAGAAAGTGCGCCGCGGGCAATCGCTTTTCATTATCGACCAAGTGCCTTACAAGGCCGCACTGAAAACCGCCACTGCCAATGTGGAAGCAGCACGTGCCGCGCTGGGTACTGCCGAACTGACCTACAAGAGCAACAAAGAACTGTATGCGCAGAAAGTAGTTTCGGAATTCAGTCTGAAAACGGCCGAGAATTCTTATCTCACCGCCAAAGCTCAACTGTCTCAGGCCGAAGCACAAGAGATCAGTGCCCGCAACAATCTCTCTTATACCGAGGTGAAAAGTCCCAGTGACGGAGTCGTAGGTGCGTTGCCTTATCGTGCAGGCGCATTGGTAAGTGCCAATATGCCCTATCCGCTTACTACGGTCAGCGACAATTCGGATATGTATGTCTATTTCTCCATGACCGAGAATCAGTTGCTTGCCCTCACCCGCCAGTATGGCGACATGGACGAAGCGTTGAAGAACATGCCGGAAGTGGAATTACGCCTGAATGATAATTCGGTTTATAATAAGAAAGGTGTCATCGAATCCATCAGCGGCGTCATCGACCGGCAAACGGGTACTGTGGTGGCGCGCGTGGTGTTCCCCAACGAATCGCGGTTGCTTCATAGCGGAGCATCGGGCACGGTGGTAGTGCCGAGCATTTATAAAGACTGTATTGCTATTCCGCAGACGGCCACCGTGCGGATGCAGGATAAGACGATTGTATATAAGGTAGTGGACGGGAAGGCTGTATCTACCCTGATAACAGTGGCCGCAAACAATGACGGACGCGAATATGTGGTGCTGGACGGACTGAAAGCAGGTGATGAAATTGTATCGGAAGGCGCCGGACTGGTGCGCGAAGGCATGCAAGTTAAATAAGAAGGAGACTGATTATGAAAGGAAATATATTTATAAAACGGCCGGTGATGGCTATCTCCATCTCCGTACTGATTCTGGCTATAGGGCTTATTTCGCTCTTCACGCTGCCGGTGGAGCAATATCCTGACATTGCGCCTCCAACGGTATACGTAACTGCCAGTTATACGGGTGCCGATGCCGAGGCAGTGATGAACAGTGTCATCATGCCACTGGAGGAGAGTATCAACGGTGTGGAAGACATGATGTATATCAGTTCCAGTGCTTCCAATGCAGGTTTGGCTATTATACAGGTTTATTTCAAGCAGGGCACAGACCCCGATATGGCGGCAGTCAACGTGCAGAACCGTGTGGCGAAAGCACAGGGATTGCTTCCGGCTGAAGTAACGAAAGTCGGCGTCAGCACGATGAAGCGGCAGACCAGCTTCTTGCAGATTGGTGCTTTGGTCTGCACGGACGGTCGATACGATCAGACGTTCCTCGCCAATTATCTGGACATCAACGTTATTCCCCAGATTAAACGTATTGAAGGAGTGGGAGACGTGATGGAGCTGGGTGATACATACAGTATGCGTATCTGGCTGAAACCGGAACGGATGGCACAATACGGACTGGTTCCGTCGGACATTACCGCCATATTGGGTGAGCAGAACATTGAAGCTCCTACCGGTTCATTGGGCGAAAGCTCGAAGAATGTTTTCCAGTTTACGATGAAATATCGCGGACGCCTCAAAAGCGTGGAAGAATTCCGGAACACGGTTGTCCGTTCGCGGGAAGACGGTTCGATACTTCGCCTGCAAGATGTGGCAGAGGTGGAACTGGGTACGATGACGTATAGTTTCCGCAGTGAGATGGACAGTCAGCCTGCCGTTCTTTATATGATATTCCAGACAGCTGGTTCCAATGCCACCGCTGTCAACAAAGAAATCACTACGCAGATAGAGCGAATGGAGAAGAATCTGCCGGAAGGAACGGAGTTCGTCACGATGATGAGTTCCAATGACTTCCTTTTCGCTTCCATACACAATGTGGTGGAGACGCTGATTATTGCCATCATTCTGGTCATCCTCGTGGTCTATTTCTTCTTGCAGGATTTGAAGAGTACGCTGATCCCCTCCATCTCTATCATTGTGTCGTTGGTGGGTACGTTTGCCTGTCTGGTGGCTGCGGGCTTCAGTCTGAACATCCTGACGCTGTTTGCATTGGTGCTTGCCATCGGTACGGTGGTGGATGATGCCATTGTGGTGGTGGAGGCCGTGCAATCCAAGTTCGATGCCGGATATAAGTCTGCCTATCTTGCCACGAAAGACGCAATGGGCGACGTGACGATGGCTATTGTCTCCTGTACCTGTGTATTTATGGCTGTGTTTATTCCTGTAACCTTCATGGGAGGTACTTCGGGCGTGTTCTATACACAATTCGGTATCACGATGGCAACTGCCGTAGGTATTTCGATGATTTCGGCTTTGACGCTCTGTCCTGCTTTGTGCGCCATCATGATGCGTCCGTCGGACGGAACCAAGAGCGCCAAGAGCATCAATGGACGGGTACGTGCAGCTTACAATGCTTCGTTCAATGCCGTATTGGGTAAATATAAGAGAGGTGTGATGTTCTTCATCCGCCATCGCTGGATGGTGTGGACTTCACTGGCTGTTGCCGTTGCCTTGCTGGTTTACCTGATGAGTACCACTAAAACAGGACTTGTGCCGCAGGAAGACCAAGGTGTCATTATGGTGAATGTCAGCATTTCACCGGGAAGCACGCTCGAAGAAACCACGAAAGTGATGGACCGCCTGGAAAATATCCTGAAAGATACGCCCGAAATAGAACACTACGCCCGCGTAGCAGGATATGGACTGATATCCGGTCAGGGAACTTCGTACGGTACGATCATTATCCGCCTGAAAGACTGGAGCGAACGAAAGGGCAAGGAGCATAGCTCGGATGCTGTGGTGTCACGCCTCAACGGACAATTCCAGGCGATAAAGGAAGCGCAGGTATTCAGCTTCCAGCCTGCCATGATTCCGGGTTACGGTATGGGTAACTCCCTCGAACTGAACCTTCAGGACATGACGGGTGGAGAATTGGCTACGTTCTATGAAGCGGCTATACAGTTCCTTGGTGCTCTGAACGAGCGTCCGGAGGTAGCGATGGCTTATACATCGTATGCTATCAACTTCCCGCAGATATCGGTGGAAGTGGATGCTGCCAAATGTAAGCGTGCAGGAATTTCGCCGAGTGCGGTGCTCGATGCGGTGGGCAGTTATTGTGGTGGCGCGTATATCTCCAACTATAACCAGTATGGTAAAGTATATCGTGTGATGATGCAGGCTTCGCCTGAATACCGCCTCGACGAGCAGGCATTGAATAATATGTTTGTACGCAATGGTACGCAGATGGCTCCGGTGAGCCAGTTCGTGACGCTGAAGCAAGTGCTGGGACCGGAAACGGCCAACCGTTTCAATCTTTACAGCACCATCACCGCCAATGTGAATCCTGCCGACGGTTACTCTTCCGGCGAGGTGCAGAAAGTGATTGAAGAAGTGGCTGCACAGTCTTTGCCGGCAGGCTACGGATATGAATATGGTGGTATGGCACGCGAAGAAGCAAGTAGCGGTGGTGCGCAGACGGTTTTCATTTACGCCATCTGTATCTTCCTTATCTATCTGATTCTGGCCTGTCTTTACGAAAGTTTCCTCATACCGTTTGCCGTTATCTTCTCCGTGCCGTTCGGGCTGATGGGGTCGTTCCTTTTCGCCAAAATACTCGGGTTGGAGAATAATATCTATCTGCAGACGGGTGTGATTATGTTGATCGGTTTGCTGGCTAAGACGGCCATTCTGATTACGGAGTACGCCATAGAACGTCGCCGCAAGGGAATGGGTATCGTGGAGTCTGCCTACTCTGCCGCACAAGTCCGCTTGCGTCCTATCCTGATGACGGTGTTGACAATGATCTTCGGTATGCTTCCGCTGATGTTTTCCTCCGGTGCAGGTGCCAATGGCAACAGTTCGTTGGGTACGGGTGTTGTGGGCGGTATGGCTGTCGGGACACTGGCATTGCTCTTTGTCGTTCCGGTTTTCTACATCATCTTTGAGTTTTTGCAGGAGAAAATCCGTAAACCGATGGAAGAGGAACCAGATGTGCAGGTGCTTTTAGAGAAAGAAAAGAGTGAAGTTGAACGCGAACGTAAATAAATGAAAGAAAGAATGAAGAAGAATATCATCACATTAGTTGCCATCAGTCTGTCGTTGAGCGGTTGTGGCATCTATACCAAATACGAACCCGCCATTGTCGTGCCCGACGATCTTTACGGCGGGGAAGTGGTGACCGAAGACACTGCCGGTCTGGGTAATATGGACTGGCGGGAACTCTTCACCGACCCTTATCTGCAATCCCTCATTGAAGTGGGATTGCAGACCAATACCGATTATCAGTCTGCCCAGCTCCGTGTGGAAGAAGCACAGGCCGTACTGATGTCCGCCAAACTTGCTTTTCTACCCGCTTTTGCGCTTGCTCCGCAGGGAACAGTGAGCAGTTTCGATACGCACAAGGCTACGCAGACTTATTCGTTGCCCGTTACTGCCAGTTGGGAGTTGGACGTTTTCGGGCGTATGCGCAACTCCAAGAAACAGGCGAAAGCGTTTTATGCTCAAAGCGAGGATTACCGTCAGGCAGTCCGTACGCAGTTGATAGCAGGTATAGCCAATACCTATTATACCCTGTTGATGCTGGACGAACAACTCGACATCTCCCGCCAGACGGAAGAGGCATGGAAAGAAACCGTTGCGTCTACCCGTGCATTGATGAATGCGGGATTGGCAAACGAATCGGCTGTGTCGCAGATGGAGGCGGCCTATTATCAGGTGCAGGGTTCGGTTCTCGATTTGCAGCAGCAGATCAATCAGGTGGAGAACAGTCTTGCCTTATTATTGGCGGAGACGCCACGCAACTATGAGCGTGGTGTATTGGCAAAGCAACAGTTTCCTGCCGACTTCTCGATAGGGATTCCTGTACGGATGCTTTCTTCCCGTCCGGATGTCCGCTCGGCAGAGCGGACGCTGGAAGCGGCGTTCTATGGCACCAATGCGGCACGTTCGGCTTTCTATCCTTCCATCACTTTGAGCGGGAGTGCCGGATGGACAAACTCCGCCGGGGCGATGATTATCAATCCGGGCAAGTTTCTCGCGTCGGCGGTAGGTTCGCTTACGCAGCCGCTCTTTAACAGAGGACAGGTGGTGGCACAATACCGCATTGCCCGTGCGCAACAGGAAGAAGCGGCGCTCGGTTTTCAGCAAACGTTGCTCAATGCCGGTAGTGAGGTGAATGATGCGTTGATTGCCTATCAAACCAGTCAGGGAAAAAGAATCTTGCTGGATAAACAGATCACTTCCCTGCAAACGGCTCTGCGAAGCACTACTCTGTTGATGGAGCATGGTAATACAACCTATCTGGAAGTGCTTACCTCCCGGCAGTCGTTGCTTAGTGCGCAACTCTCGCAGACGGCCAATCATTTTACTGAAATACAAAGTTTAATTAACCTATACCGTGCTTTAGGAGGAGGTCAGGAATAAACTGTATCATACTCTCTGTTTTCTAATTTAATGAAAGAAGGGCTGCCGGAGAAGTGATTCTGTGGCAGCCCGTTTGTTAATCGGTCAATATCGGTCAATATGCGGCGAATTGGCTTGCAGCCGGAAACTTCAGCCAGCATAAAGAATAATGATGGTATTATTTACCAGCCAGACCTTTCTTTTTTCTTTCTTTATATTGACTGGGTGTTTCCCCGGTATATTGCTTGAAAGCCGTACTGAAATAACTTGGAGTGGTAAACCCGGTTTTCTCTGCAATTTCAGAGAAGGGCATATCCGTGCCGGATATCAATGTAATAGCTTTTTCTATACGGAGCTTACTGATATACTCGTTCGCTCCCATGCCTGTAAGTGCTTTCAGTTTGTTATAAAGCGAAGAACGGCCCAATCCTACTTCCTGGCAAATAAACTGAATGCCCAGATTGGAATTTTCTATATTTTCCTGGATGATACTATTCAGTTTAATCAGGAATGTTTCGTCTGTCAGGCTGATGGTGCTTTCTTCCGGTGTGGGGATTAATCCTGCATTCAGATACCTTTTCTTGGTATATTCCCGGTTTTTCAACCGGTTGCGGATAAGTTCCATTAGCATTTCCACTTCGAAAGGTTTGCTTAAATAGCCGTCCGCTCCATTCTTATAACCGCTTATTTGGCTTTGCCTGTCATCTCTGGCAGTTAGCAGAATGACTGGGATGTGACTGATATTGATATCCTCTTTAATCGTTTTACAAAGTTTATACCCGTTCATCCGAGGCATCATCACGTCACTGACTATAATATCAGGGACATGGCTTCTGACCAGTTGAAGGGCTTCCACCCCGTCTCCGGCGATAATTATCCGTTTGAAGTATCCTTCGAACGTTCTTTTCAGAAAGTCTGTCATATCCGGATTGTCATCCACTACGAGAATAGTGTATGGAGTGGTGTCGAATACCTCTTTCGCGGACGGCTGCCCGCTGTTATCATCCATCATCAACTCGTTCAGATAAGCTTTTGGCTCGCAGATGATTTCTTCCGGTTCCTGCCTCAACGGCAACTCAAAGAAAAAGCTGGCTCCGGTTTCTTCATTATCCTGTGCGCCGATAGAGCCGCCGTGCAGTTCCACCAGAATCTTGGAGTAAGACAAGCCGATTCCTGTTCCGCTCTGTTCTCCCGTTCCCTGGTAGAAGCGGGTAAAGAGCTTGTGCGTATCCACTTGCTTTAGTCCACATCCCTGGTCGATGACGGAGATACGCACCCGGTTTTCTTCGGGCAGCAGTTCCGAAGCAATCGTTATTTCCGTGTCCTGCGGACTGTGTTTCAAAGCATTGATAAGCAGGTTACTTAGGATAATCTCGCATTTGTCCTTATCGAAACTGACTTTCTCTATCCGTGGGTCGAGCTGATAGCGGATATGCACATTCTTTGCTTCCCCCTCACTGATAAAATCCTGCGAAATGTGTTCAATCCATTGATTGAGCGGATGAGGCTGAATTTGCAGTTTACTCTCCCCTACTTCCATTTTCCGCACGTCGAGCACCATATTAATCAAGTTCTTCATCCGTTGTGCCTGCCGGTAGATGGCTTTTAACGGCAGATATTGGCTGTCTCCGGAAGAGAGCGACTTCAAAATCTGATTGAGTGGCGCATGAATCAGCGTCAGCGGAGTCCGTAGTTCGTGGCTGATATTGATAAGAAAACGTACCTTTTCCTCGTACATCTGTTTCTCATGCTCTTTCATCGCCCATTTCAGTTTTTCCTGATTACGTTTCAATGTTCTGCGGAAAGTTTCGATGATTATGGTGGCAATGAGAATGGTGCAACCGAGAATGAACCACCACGTGCGATACCATGGCGGAAGTACGGTTAGTTCTAGTATTTTTTGGTTGGGAATCCAGCTGCCGTCTTTCGCTGTGCATGAAGCCATAATTTTGTAATTGCCCGGCGGCAATGACCGGATTACCAATTCCGGCTGGTACGATTCGATATACTGGTCGTTCAGCCCCTCTATCCGATAGCGGTAGACTTTCTTACGGAAGATATCCTCTTCTTTCGACATGATTCGGATGATGATATTGCTGTCCCATGGGACAGAGATTGCTGCCGGATGACTATATAGCTTGTTCTGTGCAGGCTCACCATTGATGATAATATCCAACAGTTGCAGTTCCGGCATTTCCGATGTATTCAGCAGCAGCTGGCCGTCAATGCGCAGCATACCCTTTACACCGCCGATATAGACATCCCCCTCATTGTTTACCAACCGGGCGTTGGGCAGATATTCGTTTTGGATAGCTCCGTTCGACTCTCCGAAGAGAACGAACTTCTGTTCCTGTATAAGCCAGGCGAAAAGCAGATTATCCGCACCTATCCATACTTTGCCCCTCTGGTCGCATTGCACCATGTTGACTTCGGTAAACAGGTTGGTAAGGATGTGCGTCTGCTTTTGGGAAACGGGGTTGTAGTGGATAAGGCCGAAATTGCTTCCTATCCAGAAATCGCCGTGCTCGTCGTGTGATGCCGAACTGATTACGGTATCCTGATAACATTCGAAGGTTGTTTGCAGCAAGGAATCCCCGTCATGCAGTTCGTAGATATGTTTGAAATCGTTGATGTAAGTCCGGTTGTTCTCGTGCTTGAAGGGGACGAGCGTACCGACAATACTTTTCCCTTCTTCTCCGGTGACCTTGTCGAATTTCTTTTCTTTCAGGTGATACTGGTAGACATGGTCGCCCAGTAATAACACGGTGTTGGGGGTGTTCTGATATAAGTTGACCGATTTTCCCCGGTTGCAAAGTTGTGTCGTAGTTTCTTTGTCGACAATGGTAAAAGGCTGTTTCTCCCCGGTTGCGGGGTTGAATATGAATACTCCTTTGGAGAAAAGGGAAATCAGTAGTTTTCCGGGAGTGAATCCGCTGATAAACGCTATTTTATCGTTCCAGGTAGAAAGATAATGGGTGAATTTCTCGGTACGCGGGTTAAAGAGGTTGATACCGCCGCCGTCCGTACCAATCCAGATACTGTCGGTCGATTGGCGGTAAAGGCTTCGCACGGTGCTGTTGCTTAGTCCGCGGTCGTTGCCGGGGACTACGTCGGTGTAGGTTTTCATGAACACTTCCCGGATGCTGATCAATCCGTTGCAGGTGCTTCCTGCCCATATATTGTTATTGTGGTCGTTGTGCAGGCAGAGAATGGAGTTGGCGGGGAGAGAGTAGTTTTCACGTCCCGGGATATATTCCAGTTGGGAGATTTCCCCGGTTTCGGGGGTGAGGATATTGATTCCGCCGCCATCCGTTCCTATCCACAGTTGCCCTTCCCTTTCAGCGAGGCTTAGGACGATGTCGTTGCTGAGGGCGGAGTTGCGGGTGGAGTACGAAGCCAGTAGTTTGCCGTCGTATGAATAGCAACGAAGTCCGCCGCTGTAAGGGGCAATCCATATTCTTTTCCGGCTGTCGGTCATCATGGTGGTAATTTCCGGCCCGCAGTCGAAAGGGGGGCGTCTGTGCTCTCCGGTATGCAGGTCTACGAGGTATATGCCTGTCCAACGACTGCAACAAAGCAACGTCTTTGAATCCCACATACTGAGAGCGTTGATTTTAAAAGAGTTGGCGTTGAAATATTGCAGAAGCCGGAGAGAAGAATCGTTATAACTATATTTGTAAATCCTGTCCTTGCCGCCAAAGAGGATTCCGTCCGAGACAAGGCAGAAGGAATAGGCGGTGATATTCTTCCCGTCCTCGTCCGTGGGGAACGTGAAGTCGTTGCTCTGCTGTTGGTAGCGGGCAATACCTTTTTCAGTCAGTACCCAGATATTGTGTTGCTTGTCTTCGGCAATCTGATAAATCAGGTTGTGGAGAAGCGAGTTCGGGTCGTTTGCCTGGTGTTTGTATCTTTTCAGTTCGTGCCCGTCGAACTTTCCCAGTCCCGATTTGGT
>ENA-OZBC01000701-OZBC01000701.1-human-gut-metagenome-genome-assembly--contig:-NODE-701-length-13225-cov-7.351481_pt1 | contig 13225 bp, 13 predicted proteins | sample MGYA00243982_ERZ653526 | MGnify/ENA primary metagenome ERZ653526 (study PRJEB26926, sample SAMN06164948) | human gut metagenome | biome: ENVO:00009003; feature: ENVO:2100002; material: ENVO:00002003... | reverse complement strand
ACGAGATTCGCCTTAGTCTCGTGGGCTCGGAGATGTGTATAAGAGACAGGCCACTTTCAATCATCATGCTGATTCGCTGTGCATGCTGTTGAATGCCAACATCCAGCAGGTGAATCCGCACGCCGATAGCGGGAATGGTAATCTGATTCACTGCTTCTTCAACCGCTGAAAGTCCCGGATTGCCGTTGTCAAACGTCACCGTCTCGATGGTCAAATCCGTGATGTCCTCCGCCTGCACCTGCATCAGGGGACAAAGAAGAATACAAAGTAAAATCCACACTGCGATGCGCTTCATGCTCTCCGCCCTCCCGGATTGGAAAATAGAAATCAACTTGTGCGCCGCCCTGCGGCTGATTGCTGAAATAGAGTTTTTCCTGCCCCTTGTAAATCAGCCGAAGCCGCTCGATTGTGTTTTGAATCCCCATGCCGAGGTTCGGCTGCTTCTTCCTTGTCTGCTGATAGCACTGAATCTGCGCCAAGACTTCGGGCGGATAGCCATTTCCGCTGTCCCGAATCAGAACATGCAGCTGTTTTTCCGGCGTTTCCTCAATCTGAATCCAAATGCGATTTTCCCTGCCCGGAATCAAAGAATGCTTGATGGTGTTTTCAGCAAACGTCTGAATCACAATCGGCGGAATCATCTGCTCGCGCAGGTTCTCTGGGCATTCAATCTCATAGAAAAACATGCCCGGATAACGTGTCTGCTGCAATTTGAAATAATTCTCCACATGGTTCAGTTCCGCTCCCAGTGCTACTTGCGGGTCTGTAATGTGCGCCACATAGCGGTAATAGTTCGACAAACACATGATGGTGCTCTGTATTAAGTCATATTCTTCCGGCTCCATCGAATAAATCAGGTTGAGTGTGTTCAAGACAAAGTGCGGCTGCATCTGCTGCATCAAATAGCTGACGCGGGTGCGTTCATTTTCCAGCTGCGCTTCGTAGATTTTCATGTGCATCCCTGCCAGCTGTTCCACAGAGCGGTTGAACTGCGTATTCAAGCGCTCAAACTCGCTGGAAGTCGTCTTCTCCGGAATGCGGTAGGCGGTATCTCCGCTTTCGATTTTCCGAATTGCTTCCATCAGCTCATGCAGCGGGTTCAGCACCAGTCGGCGCATAGCAAGCCAAATCAGCGGAATGGACAAAAGCATCGTGACTGACAGCACCAGCAGGATTTTCACATTCAGCGGCAGCGCAAACGCATCCTCCGGCGGTATATAGCGGAGCAGACACTGCGCCTGTTCCGCCGCTGCATCCACCGTTTCTGCATTGGGAGACACCGTATCCGGCAAAATCTGATACTCCTGCGCATTCAAGCCCCATGTATCGAGCAGTCGATCTGTCTGCACCCATGCCCCATACTGGATGCCGCGGCGAATGCCCATGAAAATCAGCACACCTCCGATGGGCGTTTGCTGTAAGCGCCATTTTCCGTCCCGATTTTCCTGTTCATCCGCCTGTTCGCCGCTTTTCAGCTGTTCGCCTATCATCTGCACAGCTGCGGAATCATCCCCGGCAATAATCAGCAAATCCCCCTCCGGCTGAAACAAAAAATAGCCGTCTACCATAGGAAATTGGTTCAACCAGTCCTTCATTTGCGTATTGAGCGTCACCTGACTGCGCAGTGCACTGTACTGCGCCTCCCCTGTTTCCGCGCCAGACAGCGCCGTGCTGAAATCATAGCTGCGGCTCATGGAATACAGTCGTACCTGAGCCTGCGTCAGTTCCCGGTCAAGCTGCTTGGTGTAATAGGTTTGCAAGTAGCTGTGTTCCTGCAAGATGCTTTCCCGCGTTGTAGATGTCAGTCGCAGTGCGTTGATGATGGAGAGCAGGTTCAGCGTCAGCATCACGACAATAACCGTCACCGCCAAGCGCAATGTCAATGAACGAGATTGTTTCCTTTTCGGCTTCTGCACCTGTTCTCCCCCTTATGCCCAATATTGCTGCAAGTCATTTAGTCCGGCGGCACACTGCGCTTGCGGAATGCGGCAGGCGACTGCCCTGTAAACCGCTTAAACACTCGTGTGAAGTAGGAATAATTATCAAACCCGCAAAGAAGCGCCACCTCGGTAATCGGCAGGTTCGTATCTTCCAAATACTGCACCGCAAGTGCAATCCTTCGGGATGTGATGTACTGCAGAATAGAACAGCCCATTTCTTTTTTGAACAGGCGCATGATGTACTGCGGATTCAAGTGCATACTGTCTGCCAGTTCCGGAATGGGCAAATTCTCCGTGAGCCGCTCCGAAAGCACATGCAGCAGCTGGCGGATATACGGATTGGACACATTAAGCGTGTTCGCCGGAAGCAGACTGTCTTTGGGCTGCTCTGCCGACCCCGCCGGTTTATCTTTGCGCCGCTGGATGCGCTCCACCACATTTTTCAGCGCCTCTTGCAGCAGCGTATAGTTGATTGGCTTCAGCAGATAATCACAGCTCCCCAGCTGCATTGCAGAACGCAGATAGCTGTATTCATCATGGCACGTCACAAAAATGCACTCCGTCAGCGGGTAATACGTCTTCACCCACTCGAACAGTTCCAATCCTGACCCCTGCGGCATCTCAATATCGCACAGCATCAAGTAAATCTCCTGCTGTTGAAAAACGCCCTGTGCCTGTGCCATAGAATATGCAGCCAGCGGCGGCTCAAAGTCGTATTCCTGCCAGTTGACCCGCTTCACCAATGCCTGCACCGCCCGGATTTCGTCATCCACAATGAGTAGTTTCATGCTTTCTCCTCCTTTCGCAAGCATTCCATTTTGGCGTACCCGTGCGCATTCACTCTTATTGTAGCGCATTCAGCGGGAAGACGCAAGAGGGAGATGCGCGGGATTGTGAATACAGTCGTGTTGGCACGCCTGTTTGATTCTCCTTTTTCTTCCTATAAAATCACATTTCAGCATCCACAAGCCGTTCGCCCCAGCCGACACATCAGCATAACGCGAACGCCGCATCTACTATCATTTTGCTATCAAAACGCTATCAGTCGCCAGAACTATTGATGTGTTATTCCAGTATGTTACATGCGCATTCAAAAAGCTCTGCAAGGTTTCTCCATAAAGCATAGCGGCTTCACGTCTTCCCCTGTATCCCAGTCAACGTCATATGGCAATATATAGGAATCGAAGTCATCAAGAGCTTGCATCTTTTGGGCGCACTTCCACATGAAATAATTGCATTTGAAGAAGCTATCATGTATAATAGAAGAGAAATCACACTTTGCGAATGCGTAAAGGAGGCGTATTATGGGAATCCGCTATAAAAACTTTGAACGTTTCTGATAGAATGAGACATAAAGAACTCCGCCTTCCGTCAAGCGCTTAGCCTGGCATCTGTGACGATTTGAATTGCAACATCGGAGATATTTTGAGGCTGTGCGAACGGACAAGGGCTAAGTTCAGTTTTTCGTACAGCTCTTTTTGCAGAATAATAAATGTAAAATAGCAGTTTAGGAGGTTATTGAAATGGCTGAGAATAGCACAAGCAACATCGGCTTTGAAAAACAAATCTGGGACGCGGCTTGCGTCTTGCGCGGAAACATCGACGCATCCGAATACAAGTCCGTCGTTCTCGGACTGATTTTCCTGAAATACATTTCGGATCGCTTCGAGGCGAAGTATAAGGAGCTGGTTGAAGAAGGTGACGGATTTGAAGAAGACCATGACGAATACACCGCCGAAAACATCTTCTTTGTCCCTGCAAATGCAAGATGGAGCACGATTGCGGCTGCCGCTCACACGCCGGAAATTGGCATGGTGATTGATGACGCAATGCTCAGCATCGAGAAAGAGAACAAACGCCTCAAGGATATTCTTCCTAAGAATTTTGCCCGTCCGGAGCTGGACAAGCGGCGTCTTGGTGAAGTGGTTGATCTCTTCACCAACATTCAGATGATCGAGCATGGAAACAGCAAGGACATTCTCGGTCGTACATACGAATATTGCCTCTCCAAGTTTGCCGAACAGGAAGGCAAACTTGCCGGTGAGTTCTATACTCCCTCCTGTGTTGTGCGAACCCTTGTTGAAGTTTTGCAGCCGTTTAATGGGCGCGTTTATGAAAAAACCTTTTCGACTTTGATACAACCTGTAGTAATATTGGGGAATGGACGCAAATGGACGCATTTTTCAGATTCGTTTGAGAATGGACGCATCTGGGCGCAATAAAATATCCTGCAGCAGCTGCCACAGGATGTTTTTTCATGTTCGAGTTATAGCTTGATCTCGGTTCCGTCCTTGAATGTATATCGCATGTCCTCTTTGGAGTAGACCGTAGCATGATCCAGCAGGCTTCCCCAGAGGGATAAGTCAAATTCCGTAATCAGCCCATCCATTTTCTTCAGCGTACCAATAAACTGACTGGCAGCTGTCCGCGCCGAGGTCTTGTCGGCAATCTGCTGCTTTATATCGTCGTGTTGACGTTTCGCATCCTCGTACTTTCCGCTCAACTCATCAAAGCGTTTCTGGTATATGTTCTGCTCCAGCGCGACATGGGCATTTTCTGCAATGGCTGCCTGAATCATATTCTGTAGCAGATACATCTCTGTGCTCAGTTTTTCTCTTTCGCTTTCGAGCGTTTCCGTCTCAAAGAGCGTTTGACACATGCCTTCCAGATTGGCAATGACTTCATCTTTGTTGGCAATCAGCCTGTTGACTGCTGCGACAAACGATAGTTTGATCTCATCCTCGGTCAGATTCGGCGTTGAGCAGGTCTTGCCGTCATGGTACTTGTGGTTGCAGCGATAGATGATCCTGCGATACTTGCTGTTCGAGTGCCATACCTTGGCACCATAGTAGGAACCGCACTCTCCACAGACGATGCGGGATGCGAATATATCCACACCACTGTAACGATTGTCACGGTTGTTCCTGCGCAGCATCTCCTGCTGCACAAGCTCAAAGGTCTCCGGTGGAATGATCGCCTCGTGGTCGCCTTCCACGTAGTACTGCGGTAGAACGCCGTTGTTAGGCACCTGCTTCTTGGTGAGAAAGTCGGCGGTATAGCACTTTTGCATCAGGGCGTCGCCTTTGTATTTTTCGTTGGTGAGGATACTCCTGACTGTGCCTTGATTCCACTTTGCTTTCCTGCGTGGTGTAAGAATGCCCATTGCCGTTAACCGATTGGCAATCGTGTGCGGCGTCAATCCCTGAAGAAACAAATCGTAAATAAGTCTGACCGTTTTTGCCTGCTCCTCGTTGATAACCAGCTCACCATTTTCGCCCCGCTCATAACCGAGAAAATGGTCAAACGGAACCGAAACCCGTCCATCGGCCATGCGCTTGCGCTGACCCCATGTGCAGTTTTCGGAAATGCTGCGGGATTCCTCCTGCGCAAGACTGCTCATGATCGTGATGAGCAGTTCGCCCTTGCCGTCGAATGTCCAGATATTTTCCTTCTCGAAAAAGCATTCCACGCCTTTATCCTTGAGCTGTCGAATGGTGGTCAGGCTGTCCACCGTGTTGCGGGCGAAACGGCTCACACTCTTGGTTACTATGAGATCAATCTTTCCCTCAAGGGCATCCGCCACCATCTGCTTGAAGCCTTCGCGATGCTTGGTGCTGGTGCCGGTTATGCCTTCATCCGTATAAACCTGAACGAATTCCCAGTCGTCCCGCGCCTTGATGTACTGGGTATAATAGTCAATCTGCGCTTCATAACTGGTAAACTGCTCGTCGCTGTCCGTAGAGACACGCGCATAAGCGGCAACCTTCCGCTTGCGATGCTCGGCAATGGGCGCTTCCGTAAACCGCGCCAATGTCGGCATGATCGTCGTTACTCTTTTCGCCACTGTGCTCCGCGCTCCTTCCTGATCTGCTTCATTTTCTCACTCAAGGCCTGCCTGCGCTCCGGTGTGTAATGACGCTTCATGGTTTCTGAAAAACGTGCTCTCTGAGCGGCTGTCCATTTGTGCCCATGGCGCTCGTATGACCAATTATGTATTTCTGCATGGCCATCATTGAATTGAAATTCCAAAACTGCGTCTGGCGAAACAGTGATGTGGTCAATGGCTTGAGTGAAGGCTGCTTCGTCAAAGGTATCTATGTGAAGCACCTCCGCGCAGAGTTCACGCAGATGATCTTCGCGTAAGCCCTTTTTATCAGGTTCGCCCTTGCTGGGGCAGCGCCAATACCGTGTTTTCTTGTCCGCGTTGGATTGTGTTGCTCTTTGGTAATTCATACCGCAAAAACCGCATTTGATCTTTCCGGTGAAGCACGTACTCCCAGCACGCTCTGAAGAATGCTTGAGTCGATATTCCGAAGCAACAGCACGATGCTCTTTCGTCCAGCAGTCCTGATGCCCTGTATTCCTGCACTCCCGCGTGAACACGCTTCCGTCACGCATGAAGAATGTCAGATGGCCTTTTTCGGGGACTTCGAGATGCTCAATCTTTTCGGCGAATACAATTTCGTCAAATTCCTCTAAACCGAGGACTTCGGCACAGCATTTCTTTAGTGCCACTTCGCTCATGGCTCCCTTGACAGGGCAGCCATCACCAACCTTCTTCTTTTTCCTGCTGCCACAAATCCAGTAGTCGATATTGCTTTTCCTGCGATGAGGGTTATGCATATAGCTGATATGGCAGTATGGGCACTTAATTTTTCCACTGAAGCAGGTAAGGTTCAGGCTTTTGTTGGCCTGAGCACCGAGGGCTTTCCGTCTTGTCATTTCCTGTTGTACATAATCGAAGGTAGCTTGATCGATGATGGCCTCGTGTGTGTTCTCCACATAATACTGTGAAAGTTCGCCGTGGTTCTTCCTGCGCTTTCCATTGATAGGATCGGTGATGTACTCCTTCTGCAGAAGCAGGTTGCCCGTGTAGGTGACATTTGTCAGGATTACTTTGAGGGATGAATCCTGAAAGCGGCACCTGTTAATCGTCCGTATACCCTCGGCATTGAGCGCCCGTTCTGTTTCCAGCCGGGATTTGCCGTCGAGAAAATCCTGATAGATGCGCCGCACGACAGCGGCTTCTTCGGGAACAATGACCAATTTGTCACCCTGCCAGCGATAACCCAGAATTCGAAAGCGTCCGTTTGGAATTCCCTTCTTCATCCTCTTGCGAACGCCCCATTTGACATTTTCGCTGATGGAGCGGCTTTCCTCCTGTGCAAAAGAAGCGAGCAGCGTTAGCAGCAGCTCGCCCTTGTCACTGAGCGTGTGGATGTGCTCCTTTTCGAATTGTACCTCAATGCCGAGCTCTCGCAATCGGCGAACGGCAGTAAGCGTATCCAGCGTGTTTCGGGCAAAGCGGGAGATGCTCTTGGTGAGGATGATGTCGATGTGTCCCGCTTCACATTCAGCCATCAGGCGCTGGAATTCCGTTCGGTCTGTGCTCGTGCCGCTGATGCCGTTGTCTGCGAAAACTCCCGCGTATTCCCAACTGGGATTTCTCTGGATAAACGCGCTGTAATAACTGATTTGTGCTGAAAGGGAATTCTCCAGCCGTTCGGTATCCAGCGAAACGCGGGCGTAGGCGGCAACGCGCTTTTTCCTTGTCGTGATGGGGATTTGTGCTTCTATCCTTCTGATTGTTTTGGTCATTGGACTCCCTCCTTTCAGACACGATTAATCACTCTGAACGCCCCGAAAGTCAATAGAATCCTGCTCAGTTTGAGACAATTTTACCGAGCGGCGGATTGTACTTCTCAAGCATCATTTCGCGGCATTTTTCATATTCGGCATCCGTGAGCAAGCCCGATCTGCGCATCTGCCCCACGCAGGCCATGCTGGCCTGAAAGAGCATCTCCCGCCTAAGCTGTTCAGTCGTCATTGCGCTGCCCTCCGTAATACCGTTCCGCGATATAGCAGGCATGACAGCAGTACCTGCGGCGATGCTTGGTATAATCCTGAAAGGTCTTGTGGCAGACCGGACAAACCATGCTGACGGCAGACCGTCGATTGATTTGCTCACCGTGTGCTGCCCAATAGGCAGTCCGGCAGGCATCCGAACAGAAGCGTCTGGGGCGATATTTAGAAGGCGGCAGTTTCTTGCCGCACTGCGGACAACATTTTGCAGATGGCATCTGCTCATGCACCAGTGTATCCTCTGTGGCGCGATAGCACCATGACTTCACCGTTGATATTGGAATGTTGAGTTCCTTTGCGATTTGTCCAAAGCTGTATCCTGCCTGCCGGAGGGCTTGCGCCTGCTTGCGGCAGTCCTCTTGGTCCTTCTTCATGGGGCACCTCCCGAGTTGTGATCTACACTTTCCTGTTCGGACACGGGAGGTGAGAATGTGGACATCCCTGTTCAAAAAACACCTCGCAAAATGCCCTTCACTGCTCTTGGGAGAAAAGGTGGAACATTTGGTCACTCCAAAACTGAAAAAAGGCGGTCAGCCGAAACCAACCGCTATAATTCAGGGATTATTCAGTTTTGCTGTATTTCCCGGAAACCCAGCCCACGCGCCCGTTCACCACGACGGCGTGCCAGCCGTTTTCGGCAGTGGCGACCCACTCAAATGAGGTTCCGTCCTTGCCAGCAGTGATGCAGTCATACTGCGTACCGTTGCCCACGCGGATATTGACCGTGCCGCTATCGCAGACGATGTGCACGCGCCTGGCGGTAGACGGTTCAGAAGGCTCGTCGGGTTCAGCAGGTTCCTTTCCCGCGTCGTGATCCGCAACCGCATCCATCAGTGTTTTATGGGTATCGCCGCCGTACACGCCGTCCTGCGTAAGCCCGGTTCTTGCCTGAAACAGCTTGAGTGCAGTCTCCGTCTCGCCGCCAAAGTCTCCGTCCGCCCCATATCGGGGCAGGCTGTACTCCAACTGGAGCAGAAACTCCTGCAGCGCCTTCACGTCTGTGCCCTTGCTGCCCCTCTTCAGGGTTCGCGTGCCCAGCATGTACTCGCTCGTCGGGGTATCGGGCTTGGCCGCACTGCTGCCCGTGAATACTGCGTCGCCGTAATCCACGAAGGGCAGCTGATACCAGTGCGTCCACTTCCGGGAGGAGACCTTCGTTTTCACACAGCCGTAGTTGAATCCGCGCTCCTCTACCGCGTAACCGCCGCCGATGTACACGCCCACATGTCCGTCAAAGCGCAGCGCAATGCCGGGCACCTCGGGCAGCGTGTCGATAGTTCCCCAGGCGCAGCCCTTGCTCTTCGCATAGCTGAACATGCCGTTGGCGGATTTATCCGGGCATCCGTGCGCACCGTACTTGCTGGAAAAGGTTCTGTCCGTGCTGATGGATTCGATCACACCCACGCCGCCGTTTGTCCACTGGTAACCCTTGATCAGTCCCACGCAGTCGGCGCAGACTTTCTTTTTCGCAATGTCATCGCGGTAGCGGGCGGTACGGCTGGAACCGTAGTGCGCCGGGTACTGCTTGGCCTTGCGGTCGAGCAGGTTCTGGGTGCACTTGTAAACACAGCTGCCATACCAATAAGGCTGGCCCACCATCTTTTCACACCACGCGGCGAAATGCTCGCCGGTGAAAGGCATATTGATTCGTTCAGACATATATTGTCCCTCCAATTCAAAAGGCGACGGTCACTCGCCATCGCCCGCGTCGGTATTGTTCTTTTCCTCGCGCCCATGAAGCTGCGCCAGCACGTCCTTCATCTTGTCGGGAATAGGCAGGCCGATATGGGCCGCGTTCTCCAGCAGGGACAGGCCCTCGTTGGAGAGATAGAAGCAAATCACGGCGCTGCGCAGCGCGGAACCGGTGCCCACAATGTGAATGTCCACCACGTTGGCCACGCCTACCAGCATCAGGATCAGCACCTTCTTGCAGATGCCCTTGAAGCCCACGGCGCTGGACAGCTTTTTGTCGATCATTGCGCACATCAGGCCCGTGATGTAGTCGAGTGCCATGAAAACGATCAGCGCAATCATCAGTCCGTCCATGCCTCCCAGAAAGTAGCCCAGCCAGCCGCCAATCGCAGCGACGGCCATTTGAATCTTTGCCCAAACGATGTCAATGGAAAAGTTTCTCATGTTTAAATCCTCCTTGTTTTGCTTGCATATAAAAACGACCGCTGATGAAAGCGATCGCTCATGCTATGTTGTTATAGTCAGTACTCAATTCTGCTTCTGCCAGCCTATGGGATAATCTGCTGGGCTCCATACACAATGCGGCAGGCGGCAGATATAATGAATGCCATTGAATGTCACCTTGTCGCCCACCTGATACGCCGTGCCCGCGCCGGTTGGCTGGACGAATTCGGGCCATTCGTCCTGCTCTGCGGGCAAAGAAACGCTCTGTTGCAGTGCTCGTACCGCCGCCCAGAGTGCGTCTATCTCGCCCTTGTAGTCATATTCCTGTGCCGCACCATCCCGTGCTTTTTGTGTCAGTTCCTGTCGCTCCTCATCGGTCAGTCTACCCTCAATGTGGTACTGATCGATGTTTGCCAGAAGCGCTTTCAGGTCATAGTTCTTGAGCGCAATGACCTGTTCAAAGAGTTCTTTCATAATAAAATCACCTCCGTCAGACGCGCACCCATGCGCCGCCTGAATTGTAGTAAGGAACCACCTGAACCCACGCGCCGTTCAGCCGATACCAAACCGTGCATTGCCGCCACGTGCTGCCATCCCGGTACCAGACCACCGCGTCGATATAGGTTACTGAAATTGTGCAGCTGGTAACTCGGGCGTAGTTGCTGGAATAGCCGCTGCTGGACGAGGTTTCGCCGTTGTACAGCACCAGAACCGAGTTGCCCGCCTCGAAATATGCCTTCATCGCGGCAAACAGCGCGGCGTTGCTGGAAGCATTCAGCGTGTGCGTGACGGTGTTCGAGTAAAACTTGCCGGTCAGGATTCCCATCGTCGCGCCCACCTGCGCGGAACCGCGAACGCCGGTGTTCAGGCTCTGGTAATTGGCCTGACAGAAGGTCAGCTTCTTACTGGACGAACCAGAGCCCGCGCCGGACGAGGTGATCGTCAGGGTAATGCTCTGAATGAGCTTGCCTTTGAGCGCCGCGCCCGCACCGCTGAAAACCATTACGCCCACGCGGGATTTGGCGGCAGTCGTGCCCTGATACGCGCCCTGACACGCGCCGCTGCTGCTGCCCGTGCTCCAAGAGGAGGAGCCGTACTGCGCATAGCCAATCGTTGAGCCGCTGTTGGCCGTCGCTGAAAATGTGCTCACGCTTTCACCTCATTACACGGGCACAAGGCATATCTGCCCGTCCGTACCGCTGCTGGGAAGCGACGCGGAATAGAAAATACCAAGGTTGGACAGCGCCGCCTTTGCGCTGCTCGCGCCCGTGCCACCGTTGGCCAGCGGAATCGGCGTAGCCATGCCCGCATGGAACAGGCGGTAGGAAGCCCATGTGCCGCCCGTGCACGTCCGCAGCAGCACGGCGAAGTCCAGACTCGCCTGATACGCCGCGTTGCGCACCTCCAGCATCCGCCGGTTGTTTCCTGTGCCGTCCTCCCACGAAGAAAAGGAAGAAGCGCCTACATACGATCCTTCGAAAACCGTCCGATTGGTGGTACTGTTGTAGGTGGGCAGAAGGTACAGCGACGGGTACAGATAGCCCGAAATAGTGAGGTTGCCCGTCATCGTGTCGCCGGTTTTCTTGACCGCGCCCAGCTTCGTGCAGGCGGCAGACGCGGTTTCAGCGCCGGTGCCGCCCTGATCCACGCCCAGCGGCTCGGAAAGCAGCAGCGGCCAGCCGAATTCCGCCTTGCCTGCGTTCTCCGCGACCTTGCCGAAGGCGATGCCGGAGCCATCCCGGTAGAAATCCATCATGACCTGCTTCGTTCCGATAGACACCGTCTGCTCGATGTAGTAGAACACGTCCTGCACGCGGATCTTGATGTCGTAGCTGCTGAGCGCGTCGAAGGTCGGAGAAAGCAGCCGGTTGGTCGCAGTAATGACGTAGTCGCTGGGCGTGAGCGTCACAGCGGAAACCCACGATTCCGCGCTGGACAGCTTGTAGTACACCGTGCAGGCCAGCGTATTCTTGCCGCCAACCGAAGAACCGGATGCTTTTGCGGAAATGCGCACCTTCGTACCGTCCGTCTGGGCAGCCGTGCCATCCGCGTTGCAGCGCTCGGCAGTAAACATAGACAGCGACGGCGGAGAGTAGTCCAGCACGGTCACGGTTCGGGTCGTGCTGGCCGTGCGTCCGCGAGAGTCGGTGACTGTCACGGTCATTGTGAGATTGCCCGCCGTATTAAGCGCATTGGTGGTGAAAGACGAGCCTGAATAGGTCACGCTGTCGATGCTGGTGCGATAGGCTGAAATGCTGCTGCCCTGCGCGCCAGTTGCCGTGATGCTGACCGACAGCTTGCTTCGCGTCCGCACATAGCCGCCGAAGCGGTCGGCAACGCCGGAAGTGGCTTCAGCGATTGAAACGGACGAAATAGATGGAACCACCGACGCAGGCACCGTCAGTTGAAAAGCACAGGTATTGGTCGAAACGAGATTGCCGTTGACATAGGTGTCGCACAGAATCGTTCCCCAGCCGGAGGTCGCATTCGGAATCTGCGCAGCCAGTGAAACAGGCGGCGTCCATGTGCAGGAGTCCGTCACGCCTGTAGCAATCGTTCCATTGGACGAAAAGAAGGAATACCGCAGTGTGTGCGTCGCAATGTTGCTCTGGCGATTGGTGTAGATGGTCACCGCCGCGCCCATGTCAAAAGACGTCTTGGACAGGCTGGGCTTGGATGCGGCTTCCTCATATGTCACCGTGATGGTACATTCCGACCACTGCAGGTAGTTGGTCGAGTACCCCTGCGAGCTTTTCACCGGGCTGGGGTTATACAGGCAGATGGTGTTGTTGCCTTCCGCGATGTACGCCGCCAGATTGTTCAGCAGATCGCCGCTGAGCGTATAGGTGCTGGTGTTGCCGTAGAACGTACCGGTGAATGTGCCCAGCGCGTCGCCGCAATAGCCGAAACCCGTAATACCCGACTGGGACGCGGACTGGTAATTGGATTTTCGCACATACACGATTTTCGTGTGCCCGGTGCCGTAGCCCGCCTGCGCTGCCACAATGCGCAGCGAAATCCCCGTGATGACCTTGCCGCTCAGCGCCATGCCCGCGAAATGCACGATGCCGACGTAATTGTAGGTATTCTCGTAGTATTCCTGACTGGCGGCGGAGCTTTTCGCGTTGCTGGCTGAATTGGTCTTGCGCGTGCGCATGGACGCGCTGTAGGAAACGGTGGTTGCCATTGCTCCTCCTTATCCCGTGTAGATCACGGACAGATTGCCGTTGGATTGCGGCTCGTAAGCTCTGTCTCTTATACACATCTCCGAGCCCACGAGACTAAGG
>ENA-OZBC01000661-OZBC01000661.1-human-gut-metagenome-genome-assembly--contig:-NODE-661-length-13765-cov-3.961561_pt1 | contig 13765 bp, 10 predicted proteins | sample MGYA00243982_ERZ653526 | MGnify/ENA primary metagenome ERZ653526 (study PRJEB26926, sample SAMN06164948) | human gut metagenome | biome: ENVO:00009003; feature: ENVO:2100002; material: ENVO:00002003... | reverse complement strand
CTCGACTAGTCGTCGGCAGCGTCAGATGTGTATAAGAGACAGCCCTTGTACTGTTCGACAATGTAGCCTGTAGCGGTTGTGTTTTTGTTCCACTTCAGAGTAGCGGTAGTTTGGGTAACAGATTCCTTTGTAAAGCCTGTTACATTCGTAACGCTCGGTGCGGATGTTCTCGCAGCAAGTCTTATATAAGCAGTTTCGGTGGTTTTACCGTTTACCGTCTTGTATGTTTTGATGCGGAATGTGTAAGTTGTGCTTGCTTTCAGGTTCTTCGCAGTGTACGAAGTATTGGTGTTTGACGCTGTTTTTGTAAGCTGTACCCACTTTCCGCCTGTGTACTGTTCAAGCACATATCCTGTAGCGCGTGAATTCCTGTTCCATTTTACAGTAATGCTTGAATCTGTAGAGGATTGCTTTGCAAAGCCCGTAACATTTGCAAGTGTGGTGGTACCTGCAACATTCGAATATAATCCGGTCAACACAGTGTCACCGTATCGGTATGCTCTGATTCTGAATGAGTAGGTCGTTCCGTTTATAAGGCCTTTCTCAGTATAGCTTGTCGTGTCAACAGGAAGCTCTGCTATATTGCACCACGATCCGTTCTTGTATCGTTCAACGAAGTAACCGACTTCACCTTCACATTTATCCCACTGTAACGTAACTGAATTTGTTGTAGCTGATTTTACCTTGAAGTTAGTAACATTTTTAACGACCGGCTTGGAAGTCCTTGCCGCAAAGCGTACATAATCGCTGTAGGCATAGATTCCCTTTTGGGTTTTATACGCCCTTATCCTTAATGTGTAAACCGTATCCGGTTTCAGATTGTATAAATCGACCGCAGGATATTCACTGTCATTTATCTGTACCCACTTACCGCCTTTGTACTGTTCGGTAATATATCCATCGGCGTCTTCAACTTTATCCCAATTGATGAAAATTTCCGTGGTGGTTGTATGCCTTGCTTTGCAATTGGTGACACTTGCGGGAGGCGTCAGCTTTTCGGGTATCTGTTCCTTCTTGCCGTACTTGATTACAGCATCAACAAAAGCCTTATCATACCAGCCGAGCGTTGAACGGTTGAGGTGACCGTGGCATTCGCCTCTGTCACCGCCATTGAACGCATTGTTATCCCACAGCATACAAGGCACGCCATATTCGGCGGATTTGCCCATGTAATACTGTGCCCACTTTACACGTTCTGCCGCATTGTTTTTGTTGGAGGCACTGGTTTCACCGATTATTGCAGGGACACCTTTATCAATGAAATGCGATTTTATTGTGCTGTACAGATAATCCACTTCATTTTTCAGATCATTCGTAAATTCAGCTGTGCCGTTTGCGTTAAGAGCAAAATTATAAGGTGTATATGCGTGTACCGACACGATAAGACGATTGGGCGTAGAATCATCCGGTAATTTGAAAGTTGATGTTGTACAGCCGTCTATGGATGCATCGTATCCGGGAACCATTATACATCTGTCGGTATTTTTACCGCCTGCCGCACGGATAGCATCAACCGCTGTCTGATTGAGTGCGTTTATTGCACTGATTGAATCACGGACAGCATTATTCGGATTGTTTACGTCAAACCACCATTCATCGCCTGTGCCAGCAAGTCTTGGCTCGTTGAGCGTTTCAAATATCAGCTTCTGGTCGTAATCCTTGAAATATTTTGCTACCTGCGTCCATATTGATGTTACGAATTTCACCGACCGTTCTTTGTATTCAGATGAAGGGTAGTAGTACTGTGTGGATGTGTCGTGGTGAATGTTCAGGATAACGTACATATCGTTATCAATGCAGTAGTCTACAACTTCTTTTACTCTTGCAAGCCACTTAGAGTCGATAGTGAAGTTGTCGCCGGTCGTGTGGTTGCCCCACGATACAGGTACTCTTACTGCGCTGAAGCCTTGTGCTTTTACGGCGTCTATCATCGCCTTTGTTGTTTTCGGATTTCCCCATGACGTTTCGCTGGAAAGGCTGTTTCCGCCTCCTATTGCGTCAAGGGTGTTTCCTAAGTTCCAGCCTGTGCCGATGAAGCTTACAAGCTCTGTTGCTGTGTTACCGTTCATCTCTGCCGCTGATGCGACCTGCGTAACACACATTGTCATCAAAGCCGCAATTGCAAAAATTGCTATGGCTGTAATGACAGAAAGGGTTTTCTTTGCTGTTGACATTTTTTCTCTTCTTTCCTGGTAATTTGCCATTATAACATTCCTATTATAATATTCTTTATATCAGAAAGCGGAGCCTGTTTTATGACTGCGCCTTCTTCAAAAGCAACACACGGCATACCATATACAACGCAGGAATTTTTGTCCTGACCTATCGTATATGCGCCTGATTTTCTCATTTCGGCAAGACCTGAAGCACCGTCACGTCCCATGCCTGTGAGAATTATACCTATAGTTCCTTTTCCCGTGACCTTTGCTACAGAGCTGAACAAAACATCAACAGAAGGGCAGTGCCCCGAAACCTTTTCACCGGGCTTTGAGGTAACATATAACCCAACTGAGTCCCTGTGTACCTCAAGCTGTTCCGAGCCGTGTCCGAGTATTATAAGACCCTGTTGCAGTCTGTCGCCGTTTTCAGCTTCTTTAGCGTTCATCTTGCATATGCGGTCAAGGCGGTCGGCGTACATTTTCGTGAATCCGACAGGCATATGCTGTACTATTACGATAGGCGGAGTATCCGCAGGAAGATCCTGCACAACTTCTATTATGGCGTCTGTGCCGCCTGTGCTTGCGCCTATCGCTATCATTTCAATCTTACCGCTGTTGCTGTAAGGTCTGATTATATCGCTCTGCTTGTTTTTCTGCGGCGCTGTCGTTTTTTTGAAAAGAACAGCAGGATCGCTGCCGTCGGGCGATTGCATGATTTTATCAAAATGCAGTTTATCGGCAGATTTACGCTCGAGCGTATTATGAGTGCCGTTATTGATGATAGCTATCAGCTCTTTTTCAAAAGCAACAAGACCCGCCGCACCGCCGCTTGTGTTTTTGATTGCACCAAAAAGCCCGAATCGCTTCGGGTCATTCAGTATTCTGTCATTATTGGTTATGAGCACCGACGGAACATCGTTCAGTGCCGACGGCAGACGATAATATACATCCGCCATCAGATCGTTTATAACGGCAAAATCATAGTCTGCTTTTTTGGCAGAAAGAGAAAGCTGTTTATAGTCAACTATTTCAGATCTACAGTTATGCAGACTGCGGTCGATGATCGTTTTTGTGACCTGGCTTACAGCTGCACTGGTTCCTGTTATAAGTATGCGTAGAGGCAAAACCTCACCTCCGTCTGCGGCATTATGCCGTCATATTGTGCAAAGCCGTTATTTAAGCGGTCTGCGGTAAATAGCAGGTTTAATATATTCATAATCGGTTGAATCTCTCGGAATACTTTCTGCGTGACCGATGAACAGGTATCCGCCCGGTCTTAACACATCGTAAAACCGCTTTACTAAAGCCAGTTTTGTTTCCATTTCAAAATAAATCATTACGTTACGGCAGAAAATCAGATCAAACGGAGCTTTTTTAAAGGGTATCGGCTCCATAAGATTGAACGTGCGGAAAATCACTTCGTTGCGAAGCGCCGGCTTTACCTTACATTTTTCGCCGTCTATCCTGTCAAAATACTTCTCAAGCCAGCCGGGTGGCAGATCCGTAAGTCCGCTTTCCAGATATACGCCGTTCTGAGCGCCTGCAAGCGTTTTCAGCGAAATATCGGTAGCGAGTATCCTTGTATCCCACGAGGATTTTTCACTGCCCAGAAATTCGCTTATGTGCATAGCCGTAGTGTACGCTTCTTCTCCGCTTGAACAGCCTGCACTCCATATACGCATTGTTTTGCTTTTTGCGTTGGCCTGCTTTATAAACGGAAGAACGGTGCTTGTAAGGTAAGTAAAATGCTCCGGTTCACGCATAAAATAAGTATGATTTGTGGTCAGCTTTATAAGCAGACCGTCAAGCTCTTTACCGCTTCTGTCATTCATACAGCAGTCAAGATACTCGTCATAGTTTTTGAATCCTCGCTCAACGAGCATATTACCGAGTCTGCCCTCGATAAGTGTGCGTTTGTGAGAAAGGTTTATACCGTAGCGCTCTCTCATGAATGATACCAGACGGTTGAATTCATTATCTGTTATTTTAAGCATTACGGCTCACCTGCCTTACTTCATTTCTTCGCTTGCGTGTTCGTCTATCAGTTTTGAAACGTCAAGGACGAGCTTTATTCCATCGTTCATTTCAAGAATGGACTTGATGAATTTATTCGAGTTTACACCTGTAAGCTCCGGTGTCTTTGATATATGCTGTTCGGTTACGGGAATAACGTCCGCAACGCTGTCAACGATAAGTCCGACCGATACATCATCACCTGTCGAAACGATTATTATGCAGGTGCGGTCATTGAAAGGAATCTCTTCCTTGCCGAATCTGCTTCTTATGTTCACAACGGGAACAATCTTACTGCGGACATTGATTATGCCCTTGATATAAGACGGTACGCCGGGTACGGCGGTTATGGGCGGCACTTCAATGATTTCGATGACATCAGGTATTTCAATGCCGTATACCTGCTCGCCGATATAGAAGGTCAGTACCTTAGTTATTTCTGTATTCTGAGGATCTTTCTTTGCGTCCTCCATTGCTTTCTGAGTATTCAGAAGTTCCTGTAATTTATCATTATAATTCTCTGACAAAGTAAAGCCTCCGTTTCCTTAGCCGATAAGATTGTTGACATCGATTATAAGCGAAATAGTGCCGTCGCCCATTACGGTACAGCCCGACAGACCCTCCGCCTTGATATTGTACTGGCTGAGGTATTTCGGGAACGGTTTTACAACCACGGGCTGTTCGCCTATCAGCTTATCTGCAAACAGGCAGACATTCTTTCCGCCGACATCGACAAGAAGCAGGATACCGTCCTCAAGCTTTGTGACCTCTGTAGGCATATTGAACTTTTCGTGCAGACGAAGGATAGGATAGCACACGCCTCTTATCATTATCATTTCGCCCTGCTTTGTATCGTTGAGCAGCTGGTTGTTTGCAACCATAAGGCTTTCCTTTATAGATGAAATCGGCACTGTAAAGATAGTAGAGCCGACTTTCAGCTTCATACCCTCAACAATGGCAAGAGTAAGCGGAATTCTGATGATGAAGCTGGAGCCTTTGCCTTCTTCGCTTTCAACGGTAAGTGTACCGCCGCACTGTTCGATATTACTGCGTACAACGTCCATACCTACGCCTCTGCCGCTGTATTCCGTAACCGTATCATTGGTCGAGAAGCCGGGCAGGAGAATCATGTTCTGGATTTCCTTCGTTGTATATTCGCTTTCGGGCTTTGTAAGAAGTCCGCTTTCCTTTGCCTTTTCAAGAACCTTTTCGCAGTTGATGCCTGCACCGTCATCTGAAACGGTGATGATAACTTCACCTGCCGAGTGCTTTGCAGACAGCTTTACAGTACCCTTTTCGGGCTTACCCTCGGCAATGCGGACATTTATATCGTCCTCTATGCCGTGATCCATACAGTTTCTTACAAGGTGCATAAGAGGATCGTTCAGGTTATCTACTATGCTCTTGTCAACCTCGGTCGTTTCACCTTCAAGAACAAGCTCTGCTTCCTTGTTCAGCTTTATCTTCATATCACGGACAATTCTGCCCATCTTCTGAAATACGCCTGCAAGCGGTACCATTCTGATAGACATTACAGTATCCTGAAGCTCGTCTGTCAGCTTTCTGAGCTGTCTTGCGGCCTTTGAGAAGCTCTCAAGCTCAAGGCCCTCAAGATCCGGGTTTGCTATTACCATTGACTCGGTCGTTATGATTTCACCGACAATATCATGCAGTGTGTCAAGCTTTGACAGATTTACGCTGATAAGGCTATGCTTCTGACCGCCGTTAGCCTTTTTAATGTCCTCCTGAGCCTTTGTGACCGCACTCTTTGCGGCAGGCTTTGCAGGAGCAGGCTGAGCCTGCGGCTTTTCCTCCGTCTTTGCAGGGGCGGCAACGGGGGCAGCCTCTTTAACCGGTGCGGGAGCAGGCTTTTCTTCGGCAGGTGCCGCAGACGGTGTGTCTATTATCTCATAAGACTCAACGTTGACTGCACCTTCTATGGCTTTAATTACCGTATCATTGTCTCCGTCGAAGCCCTTGAAGGTTACAAGGAAGCCGTTCTCGACAATATCCTTTGCCGTATCCGCATTGGATTCAACATCGGGAGGAGTACAGCTGATAACTTCGGCAACTTCCTTTATCTTTGTCAGCAGAAGGAAAGCACGGAGGTTTTCCATCTTACAGCCGTCCTCGAAGAATACACGGACGGTCATGCTTCCCTCAACGTTGCTTCCTGAAGGAGCGGCAGATGCTTCCTGCTTTGCCGCAGGAGCGCTTTCAGCAGGAGCGCTTTCAGCAGGAGCAGCACCGCTTTCCATTGCCTTTAATCTTTCCGTTGCGTCTTCGAGCTTTTTGAACGTTTCCGAGAAGTCGGTAGGCGTATAGTCGTCATCCCCCGAATTCTGTATATACTCGATCTCAGCCTTATATAGATCGGAAACCTCAAATATAAGTTCATATACAAAATGTGCGTCCTTCGCAATTTCGGGCTTCTCCCTTATTACAAAGAACATATCCTCGCCCTTGTGCGCAAGATGCTGGAGATTTTCAAATCCCATCATCGCAGACGAGCCTTTGATTGTGTGCATTATTCTGAATATCTCGTTGATGTCCTCCTGCGAGAATACATTTGCATCCTCTGTCCTGAGAAGAATTTCATCGAGCTGTTCAAGCAACGTATTGGTTTCAAATATGTACATTTCGAGCATAGATTCCATGCCGGGTTCAACCTTTGCCATATACAAAACCGCCTTTCCCTGATTTTTTTTATTATGCAATCGTAAGATTGATATTGATAAATCCCTTGAAATGTGCTAAACTTAAAGTCAAGCAATGCGATGCACGGCTTTAAAATGTGCATCTGAAAGGAAATATATATGCCCAACATTCCACAGATTACGGCTCCTGTTTCCAACAGTAAGAGCTATTCGTTCACAAACCGGCAGTATGACGGTAATATAGAACCGTTTGATATGGTCGAGCTTGCTCAGCCTATCAAAGCATCTACGGCGCAGGATAACGATTCCGCCGCCGCTATGATGATGGGCAGAAAGAATCTCGCTCCGCTTACTGTTCAGATAAAAGATCCCACTATGGCGGTCGAAACGCTCAAGAACCTGTTAAGCTCGGATCTGCTCGAGCAGACGATGATCAACGGTTACACAGAGCTTTACGACGATATGGATGAACTTATCAAAAGCTTTTATCTTGCTCCCGAAAAGCTGGTCCGTGAGATTCAGAACCAGGAAAAGCAGAACACGATGTTCAGCGGTGATGAGTTTTACAAGCTGCTCCACGGTATCCTGAAGACCACCACAAGCCCCGATATAAAAGAAAGTATCGGTCAGCTCCTGAAAGCACTCAACTATTCGTCAAACAAGCAGGAGATACTTAATGCACTCGGTGCGAATCTCAAATTCCTGTCCGAATATTTTTCACCTAACGAGTCACTCTCCCGTAAGCTCTCCGATTTGTCTTCACAATGGAAGAGCAGTAGTGCGGCTGATATGTTCGAGCCGCTCAAGAGTGAAACGCTCGCACTGCTGAAGGACGTTTCCGCAAGTCTTCTGAACGATGAAAGAACACAGACGTTCATTCCGCTCATAATACATAATCTTTCACGCTACAACACCAACAACGGTATGCTCAAGGAGAGCTTTGCAAATCTCCTTGCATATATTCCGTCTGATGATATGCGTAGGGAACTGTCTGTTGCATTTGGAAATCTTCTTAAAAAGATTTTCAGCAAAAAACAGCTCAGCGAGATGTCGGATATTCCTGATAGTTATAATAATACACTAAATCAGTCTGAAAATCAAGACTATTTAAGCATTTTTGACAATAAAGCTGAAAAATTAACTCTGTCTTTGTTTATTAAGTCGCATTTATCCGATGAAAGCTATCTTTCGGAGCTGGATTTGTCCAGAGATAAACTGGAGTTTCTGACATCGCCGTTTGATGAAGGAAAACAATCCGGATTGCAGACACTTAAGAATATAATAATGGCAATGCTCACAGGCACTGACAGCCGACAGATTATTCCTGCAGTGCATCGTGATTTTCAGGGGATCAAGGATATGGCGGCACTTGTCGATTATCTCAACGAGATTCTCCGTGAAATGCCGGATATACCTCAGCGTGACACGCTTTTTGAGTTTTTCACCAATATAGTAAATGAGATGGCACAGCGTAAGGAGCTGCCGCCTTCGAGCAATATCCCTTCCGCACCGTCTACTCTTGATAAGCTGACCGATTTTATCGGTAAGAATATAAATCACGAGGCTATTCAGTCGCTGGACGATTTCAATGCGTCAAATCTTCTGCAGAGCCTTCTGAATGCACCGGGTGTATTCACTCCTCTTGCACATTATATCCTGCCGTTGCAGATTGAGGATACAAAGGCGTTTGGTGAGCTGTGGGTCGATAATGACGAGAACAACCCCAACAACACGCCTGTCGGACAGAAGAATTACCACTTGTTCCTGACATTTGACGTTGAATCTATAGGACGTTTTGAGGTAGATATGTACGCACTGGGTGAAAACATCAATCTGTCGCTTCTTTATCCAGAAAAGTTCGGCTTCAAGATAAAAAAGCTGACCGATAAGATTGACCTTATAATAAGAAATATCGGCTATAAGCCCGCAAAATTTGAAACTGCGGTGCTGAGAAAGCCTCATGTGCTGACTGAGGTTTTCCCGAAAATAATTGACAGGAGGAAGGGTCTTAATGTCCAAGCGTAATTTAGGAAAGCAGGCTGCGGCGGCGCTTAAGTACAATCCCGACCTTAACTATGCTCCGGTCGTGGTAGCGTCCGGCCTTGGCGAGCTTGCGAAGAAGATTATAAATATCGCAGACGAGAACGGCGTTCCCGTTTACCGTGACGACAGCACGGCGGCGCTTCTTGTAATGCTCAACAGCGGTGAAACGATACCGGTCGAGCTGTACAGAATTATTGCGGCTATCTATGCGGAGGTCGTTTACTCCGCTAATGATATGAAAAAAGGCAAATAAGCCAAATACAAAAGAAAGAAGATAAAAGAAATGGTAAAGACAAAAAATCTCACATTAATGGTTACGGCGGCTGTGCTTGCCGCACTTACCTGTGTTGCGACAATGGTGGTACAGATACCTATGCCGCTTACAAAGGGCTATGTAAATCTCGGTGATGTAATGGTGCTTACATCGGTATGGCTTATCGGCTCGCCGTGGGGAGTTGCGGCGGCAGGCATAGGCTCTGCGATGGCGGATCTGCTTACAGGTTATGCTTATTATGCGCCTGCAACGCTGATAATCAAGGCACTTATGGCAGTAGCGGCATTCTACATTGCAAAGTGCTTTATGAACGGCTCTTATTTCAAGTCGCTTGTCGGCAAGGTAATCGGCGGCACTGTGGCAGAAATAATTATGGTGGCAGGCTACTTCGTTTATGCTATTATACTTTACGGTAATGTGGCAACAGCGGCGGCAGGCATTTTCGGAAACGCAATACAGGGCGCTGTAGGGCTTATAGCAGGTGTGCTTCTGACAGTTGCGCTCGAAAAAGCAGGAACGAAGAAATTGCTCGGTTTTGATAAGTAATCATTCATTATAGTCAGGCGGCGAAGGTAATTTTACCATTCGCCGCCATTTTTTGACCGTTCGTGCCATATTTGTTGAAATTCTCTTTATGGGATGTTACAATTGTATGATAGATGAGTAATGCATATCATTATTTAAAATTTCTCGGATAAGGAGAGACAAATGAAAAGAAAATTTTCAACCAGAATCATAGCCGGCATAGCAACATCTGCCGTGCTTGCAGTCGGATCGCTGTCCTTTACGGCGATAAACGCAATTGCCGATGAAGCGGTGAGCTATTACGGACTGTCCGCAGACGGTACGGTTATAAGCGGAACGGTAACTGATTATACAAAGATAGCTTCATACGATACCGCATGGGGCATTGCCGGTAAAGAAACGTGGTATGTGGCTGACGGTATCTTTAATATCTATACAACAAATCCTCTGGATCTCAAAGGAAATGTAAATGTCATACTCAAGAACGGCGCAGAGGTAATTGTAAGCCATGGTATTGCCGGCACATACGCAACAATAACTTTTTATAGTGAGAGTGAAAGCGCAAGCGGTGTTATTGGCTTTATCGGAGCCACAGGCGATGATGGCAGGTGGGGTATGACGGATAGCGGTCCCGATATGACTAAAGGAGAAAACGGTGAGGACGGCAAAGATGCGGTAAATGTTTCGTCGTTCACGGTTGCGGGCGGCACTGTAACTGTTATCGGCGGCGATGGCGGTAAAGGCGGCGGTGCAGGTTATGGCACTAACTACGATACAAATGAATCGTATTATGGCGTTGGCGGCGACGGCGGTAACGGCAGTGTGGCTATAACCGATAATACAAAGGTGTATCTTAATGGCGGCAGACTTAACGTTACAGCCGGAAGAGGCGGAAACCCCGGTACAAATACCCATGTACCGTCTGAACAGCAGGATAATTATAAAGGCAAGCCGGGAAATGACGGAACATCGGTAAGCGGAATATATGCCGTAAACGGTATTCTCAATGTCAATAAGCTTGATGATTCCGATGCCGCCGATACTTCTGGCGATTTTAAGCTCCTGTCTGCGAACGGTTACGAAAATGCAAAGCTCGATATAATCGGTCACGGAACGGCGAAGGTAACTGACGGCACTGTTATTGAAACCTACGGCGATATTTCCGTAGCAGGCACTCTGTCTGTTGACAACGGTATGATATTTACAAACGGCAGTATAACAAAAGCCGGCAGTGCGGCACAGATAACAAAGACGAACGGCGGCGTTATCCGCAGGCTCACACCTGCTTACGGTATCGGATATACGCTGGATTATGCAGGCGGTAAATGTATTGCGGAAACCGGCTATAAAATAAAGCTGTCGCACGGAAATACTTTAATCGATGTTGCCGGCCCCGACACAATATTATCAGAATCAAACAGACTTAATATTGTCCGCATCGGTGACGGTGAAATAATAGATGACAGCGAGCCGCGCACAAATGTAATGCCCTATTGCATAAAGGCAAATAATACGAATGAAACAACCGTAACGGACGGAAATGTCTTTGCTATGAGAGGAGTTTCTTCAAGGCTTGTATTTGCTCTGAACGATCCCGATGAATACCGTTTCTCAGGCGTTACGGTAACAGATGCTGACGGTAATGCGGTACCTGACGATAAGTACGAGTTCGACAGCACGACAGGCGAATTCATCGCACTTTCGGTTGACCGCAACCTTATTGTAACCGCAGACGCAAGTCTTAAAGATGTTGAAATATCTGTAACAGACAGTGAAAACAATCCTGTGTCAACTGTTAACTTCGGTACAGATTTTGATAACGGAAGTACGGCAACGCCTTTGATGTTTAAGCTGAAAGTCACAGAGGGCGGTTCTATAGCAAAGTACAGAGTAGTAAAGGAATCCGACCTTAATAAAGCAAACGGTGACATAACTGATACTTCTTCGTTCACAGTATCATACACTGCCGGCAATGAATGGGGTACAGCCGATGACGGCTCTTCAAAGCTTGCAAAGGGCGCAACGGCAACATTCACAGTTAAGCCCGACAGCAATTTAGCCGCAGGAACTTATACAGAAGATTTCATCGTTATAACAGACAGAACCGCTTATGCGGATGCGTCTGCAGGCACTCAGGATAAGGCTCTGGCACGTTTCACGCTGAGTTATAAGGTTGAACACGAGAGTGACGGTAAACTGTATTATTCCGATCTTACCGGACACTATAATCTTTGTAAGAACTGTCAGGCAAAAATCAATAAAGTAAATCATATATTTGATGTAAAGACCGTAAATGAGGATACGCTTGCAGCTCCTGCGGATTGCTTAACTCCTGCCAGGTATTTCTATTCGTGCGAATGCGGAGCGCATACAAATGATACAATGCTTGTATTTGAAAACGGCGATTTGGGCGATCACACATTAGGAGAGTGGACTGTATCAAAAGACTCTACCTGTGTTGCAGGCGGTCAGAAAACAAGAAAATGCAAGGTTTGCAGTTATACCGAATATGAAGATACCGATATAGATTCGGAAGCTCACGAGTGGGAAGAGGATTACACAACAGATAAGGAACCTACCTGCACGGCAGCAGGCTCTGAATCAATTCATTGTTCACTCTGTGACGCAAGGAAGGATATAAAGGAGATTTCTCCGAAGGGACACGACTGGTCCGAGTGGAAAACTCTCGTTGAGCCGACAATCACATCTGAGGGTAAAGCAAACAGATCCTGTAACGTTTGCGGCATCAAGGAGGAGAAAGCACTTTCTAAGCTCAGCGGTAAGAAGGAATGGAAACACGATGAGAATAAGCACTGGCACGTTGATGACAATGGCAATATAATCGATCTTGACGATCACGAGTTCAAGTGGGTGGTAGATAAAGAGCCTACCGCCACAGAGCCGGGTATAGGCCATTATGAGTGTATAGCTTGTGCGTTTGAAAAAGCTCCCGAAGAATTCGGAAAGAGAAACCCCGAAACAGGTGCATCGTCACTTGCCGCCTGGATTGCGGTAGCGGCTGTTGCCGGCGGAGCAGTTCCTGTAACGTATAAGGCAAGAAAAAGAAAGAATAAGTAAGTAAAAGCATCGCAGAGCAGACAAAAGCCTGCTCTGTATTTTTGCACACAAAAATGCCCTGCAACGTTCTAAATACGTTGCAGGGCAGATTTTATGCGGTTTTAATGTTAAATTCTGAAGTAGTCAACGCCGCCCTTGAACAGAAGCTGTTCCTTGTTGCCGTCAACATTAACGCAGGTATCCGAGCTTATACGCTCTGTATGACCCATCTTACCGAGTACACGGCCGTCAGGAGAAATGATACCCTCGATAGCGCACATCGAGCTGTTGGGATTGTATGCAAGATCCATTGTAGGCTCGCCGTTAAGGTCAACATACTGAGTAGCAATCTGACCGTTTTCGATGAGCTTAGCGATAACCTCGTCGCTTGCTACAAAACGTCCTTCACCGTGCGAAATCGGTATGTTGTAAACCTCGCCCACCTTGCAGTGCATAAGCCACGGTGACTTGTTGGTGCAAATCTTAGTAAGAGCAAGCTGTGACTGGTGTCTGCCTATGGTGTTATATGTAAGCGTGGGGCTTTCGCTTGACAGAGGAACTATCTTGCCGAAAGGCACAAGACCGAGCTTGATAAGAGCCTGGAAGCCGTTGCATATACCAATCATAAGACCGTCACGGGCATAGAGCATATTCTCTACAGCATCCTTGATCTTAGGATTGCGGAAGAATGCGTTGATAAACTTAGCAGAGCCTTCGGGTTCGTCACCGCCTGAGAAACCGCCGGGAACAGCTATCATCTGGCTGTCCTCGATTCTCTTTGCAAATTCGTTTACGCTGTCTTCCATATTCTTTGCAGAAAGGTTTCTGATAACGAATATTTCAGCTTCACCGCCGTATCTGTTGAATGCGGCAGCCATATCGTATTCGCAGTTAGTGCCGGGGAATACGGGGATAAGTACCTTAGGCTTTGCAATAGTGCCGGGAGCCTTGTTGATAAGTAAGTCGCAACCCTTATCGTAAGCAACCGATACGGGCCCTGTCTCTTATACACATCTGACGCTGCCGACGACTAGTCG
>ENA-OZBC01000649-OZBC01000649.1-human-gut-metagenome-genome-assembly--contig:-NODE-649-length-13839-cov-5.816164_pt1 | contig 13839 bp, 7 predicted proteins | sample MGYA00243982_ERZ653526 | MGnify/ENA primary metagenome ERZ653526 (study PRJEB26926, sample SAMN06164948) | human gut metagenome | biome: ENVO:00009003; feature: ENVO:2100002; material: ENVO:00002003... | reverse complement strand
CTGTACAGCGTGAACGACAAGGTGACAGTGACAGCCAAGACCGATACAGGCTACTATAAGCTCGATACCGGTGCTTATATACACAGCGACTATCTGAGCGACAGCAAGGTAACTCAGTCGGCAGCACCGGCTACAAAGAAAACGGAAACGCCTAACCCTGCAGAGGGTAAAAAAGTTAACTTTACAGTCGTTACCGTTAGGAAAGATGTTCCATTTTATAGCGACATTAACTGCACAAATGCTACCTCTTGGGTACTCGGCGAGGGTTCTGAATACACAGTAGTAGAAGTGTTTGACAGCAAAAACTGCTACAAATTGTCTAACGGAGAATACGTTAAGAAAGAAGATGTAAAAAAGGGTAAGGTCAGCGATATATATCGTTATCCATTCGACCTTAAAGCTATCCGACAAGTCATTATAGACGATGCCATCAACAACTACGGTCTTGTATTTGCCGAAGATATAATCAAGGACGAAAGTTCGTGGAGTGCTCCTACAGTAATTTCAAAAGATATGAATCCCAGTATCATAAAAAGAAATGTAAATGAACTTGCAGAAGCTAACTTCATATGGTGCCAAATGAAAAAAGGCGATTACTTTAACGTATACATTGAAACCATACCTGATTTAAAGAAAGATGAAAACGGTAACAGCATTGAGGGTTATGCCATATTCTTTTTAAGAGGACAAACAGCAGACTCGGTTTATGATGATTAGTTGTTTCCTTTTGAACATATGACAATTTAATATACTTTAAGAGCTTTGAAAAATCAAGGCTCTTTTTCTTTTTCTGAAAGTAAAAATCCAAAGCAGTCCGCACCCGTAGGACTGCTTTTTTATATATACAAATACAAATCAAGAAAGGAAATCAGTATGAAAAACAAATTCAAAAAGCTGACCGGACTTTTCCTTGCGGCAGTTATGACATTAGTCGCTCTGCCCATTCAGACGCTTGCGTCAGATTGGGGTGTCGGTGACAATGTTTATGCGGCTATGCTTGGAAACTACATCGGCTCTGACGGTAAGCCTTACGCCGATAAGTACAATTACGACTATATCTACTATAAGTCAGACGGTGGTATAGGTGTAGCCACTCGCTATGCCTCAACACACGCTAAGTTAGGCATTAGTAAGAACGGCGTAACACAGCAGGCAATCTGTATCGAAGCCGGTGTATCATACAGCACAGGTAGTTCCTATGTTGGTAAAGATACCAGCGATAAATATATGCAAAACTTACCGGATAATGTAAGTGTCAGATTGAAATTTGATTTACTTTGTGGTTTTAACAGCTCCGTCACCAAATCGCCGGTTGCTAACACAAATCTTGATGATTTCTCATTTGCAACACAAATTATATCATGGGAAATTCAACAGGGACTGCGTACAGGATATGGTAAAAGCGACCTGGCTGTTAATTCAAAAATTCCTAATACACCTAAAACAGCATATTACGACCAGTTGAAAGGACGACCCGCTGAAAAGTGCTATGAGTACATCTTAAACAAGATGAAGGCATATTCAATTGTTCCGAGCTTCACTGACGTTAGTAAGTCAAAAGCACCTACACACGTGTTGAAATATGATTCGTCAACTAAAAAATACTCACGCACCATCGTTGATGCAAACAACAGCGGTATGCCTGCAAGTGCTTTCAATATTTCGGGAGTTACTGTTACAAAGAGTGGTAATAAGTACACCTTCAGTACAACAACCAAAATTAGCGGTACTAAGGCTTGTACATACAAGGCGAACCGTACTACAGGAAAACAGCTTGTTGTATGGAAATCAAGCGGCGGCGATTCTCAGACAATGGCTGACGGTATTGATGACCCTGTAAGGTTTTACGCAAACTTTAAAACTTCCGATTTAGGCACAGCTCAGATCAAGAAAGTCTGGAATCACAAGAACGACAGCTCCAGCACACAGGCAAGCAACAGCGACATCTATTTCACGATAAAGAATAGTTCGGGTACGACAATCAAGGCTACAGGCAAGGCAGGCTCGTATACCTACTCTACAAGCGGTTCCGTAACTAAGTTCAAGCTCAACAGCAGTAACACTTTTTTAGTAAAATCGTTACCTGCAGGAACATATACGGTCTATGAGTATGGTACTGATGGAGCAGGAATACCGTGCTATACACGCAGTAACCTTAGTAAGACGGTGACGGTTACGGCGGGCGGCACAGGAACAGTTACTTTCAAAAACACGAGAAATACCGGTACGGGCAAGGTTATAAAGACCTGGATTGATACCAACGGTAACGCCATAGCCGCAAGCAACAACGTTGAAAGAAATAAGCAGATATATTTCCGCATCAAAAACGCTGACGGAAAATATATAACTGTCAACGGTACGAAGTACAGCGGCTCATATACGTTTACAGGAACATCGACTAAAGCTACATCGCTGTATGTTAATCCCGGTACAGGTGATTTCACAGTTTCTGACCTGCCTACAGGCAAGTATACCGTATATGAGTACGGCTCACCGGAGGGCTATTCTGTCAACAAAGCATCTCAGACAATTACCATCTCAAAAGATAAAACGTCGTCCGTTTCTTACGTAAACAGCGAGGACAGCGGTACGGCTCAGATAAAGAAAGTATGGCTTTCTGATACTACATTGACCGCTACTCAGATAGCAAACCTCGAAAAGAATGTTTACTTTACTGTCAAGGACGCTAATGGTAAGTATATCAAGGTTACAGGCTCGGCAGGAGCGTATGTTTATGCCGGCACTCAGACTTCCGCAAATAATATGAAACTCAGAGGCAGTAAGTTTAATGTAAGCAAGTTACCATTGGGAACATACAGTGTGACCGAAATCAATAACGCAAGCGGTTACAATCCGAAAACGCAGACAAAGACGGTCACAATTGCCAATAAGGGCGAAACAAAGTCAGTATCCTTTACGAATAAATCAACGCCTGTTGTAGTTATCCGTAAGCACTTCAGTGATGAGGACAATCTGACAGAAGCACAGCTCAAAGAACAGTATGCTAAAGTTACCGTAAATCTGCAGGTGCTTGGCTACAGCGGAAGTGTTTCCTCGAATCCGCCGGCAGGATACTATGTAGAATTTACCGGTTCTAACGGTAATTATACATACAAAGGGCTTTCGTCAACCAAAACATCAGCAACAAATCTCAAGCTGAATGAAAACGGCGAAATGACTATATCGTTCGGCGCTAACACCACTCCGTATTATCTGTCTGTCATTGAAACGTACAGCGGTACGGATTACGATGTTGATAACCGGGACCAGCGTATTGACCTTGGTGACGGTGATCCGAATGCTGTAATCGACCTTGAAGACATTGAGCTTGACAATCAGCTTAAGACAGGCTCTGTGCAGATTGACAAGCAGTTTTTAAATGAAAACGGTGCTATTGAAAATATCCCCGATGACAAACTTGCCGAGGTTGCTTTTAAAATCAAGCACAACGGCAAATATCTCACCTTTACAGGTAGCAACGGTATCTACACATATAAAGGCGAGAACAATACGGGTACTGAATTAAAGCTGAACAAAGCCACATATAACTTTATTGCAAATGAGCTTCCTGCAAGAGAAGAATACACTGTGTACGAAGTAAGCGGTACAACAGGTTACAGCTTTAGCATTGATCCTGTGACATTCACGATCACACCTGCAGGCTCGGTAAAGAAAGTGTTCACCAACAAGGCAATGACCGGCACAATAAGTATTGTTAAGCACAGTGCAGACGGCGTTCTTTCCGGCTGGCAGTTCCGTGTTACAGGCACAGCCAAGACCGGACAGAGTTATGACAAGACCTTTATTACCGATGCAAATGGTAATATCACGATTTCTAATTTAAGAATCGGTGATTACAAGGTTACAGAGGTCAAGACAGGTAAAACGGTTGGTTACATTACCGAGGAAAGCAAAGACATTGAAGTCAAGACCGATACTGTAACAACAGTCAATATCGAGAACAAGCCGTATGCGAATATCGTTATCAACAAGGTTGACGCAAAGACCGGCGAAAAGGTAACAGGTGCAACATTTGGTATTTACACAGACGCTGAATGTGAAATTCCTGCACAGGCATATACATCGGCTACAGATGATACTCTGACAGACGCTGTAATCACAGAAAGTGCGACAGGCAAGTACACTTGCAATTTCCTGCCGATTGAGAGCAAGGACGGCACAACTTACTATGTAAAGGAGCTTATTGCTCCCGAAGGGTACTACCTTGACACAAACGTACACGCAGTAACACTTCAAACAGCAAACGCTACTGTATCGGTAAACAACGAAATCGGAAAATCCGACTTCAACGAATATCCTTACGGTCACGGTGCTGTAATCAAGGAATGGAAACTTGACAATAGTACAGCAGATATGACAGCCGATGAAGTCGCACAGATGAAAGCGGAGCTTGAAAAGAGCCTGTATTTCACTGTAAAGGACAGCAACGGCAAGTACATCACAGCTACAGGTGCAGACGGCGTATACACATATAACGGCGAAAGCACATCAGAATTCAAGTATGTTCTGAAGAACAGCACATTCACAATCGCAGAACTGCCTACCGGTGACTATACGATTACAGAGTATAGCACACTTCTTGACTACACGATCAAGTCGGAAAATCCCGTAAAAATAACTGTAGTAAGAAATCAGACAGCAACGGCAACGTTTGTAAACGAGCGTGACACAGGCACAGGCAAGGTTATAAAGGTATGGAAGCAGTTTGATACAATGACAGCCGCTGAACAGGCTGAAATCGAAAAAAATGTATACTTTACCGTAACCGACAGCAACGGTGCTTATCTCAAGGTTAAGGAAAGCAACGGTAGCTACATCTACTGTGGCACACAGAAAACGGAAACAAAATTTGCTCTGAAAAACGGTGAGTTTGTAATCGCAGAACTGCCTACAGGTGACTACACCGTGACAGAATTCAGCACACTTTCCGATTACACAATCAAGTCGGAAAATCCTGTGAAGATATCTGTAGTAAAAAATCAGACAGCAACGGCAACGTTTGTAAACGAGCGTGACACAGGCACAGGCAAGGTTATAAAGGTATGGAAGCAGTTTGATACAATGACAGCCGCTGAACAGGCTGAAATCGAAAAAAATGTATACTTTACCGTAACCGACAGCAACGGTGCTTATCTCAAGGTTAAGGAAAGCAACGGTAGCTACATCTACTGTGGCACACAGAAAACAGAAACAAAATTTGCTCTGAAAAACGGTGCGTTTGTAATCGCAGAACTGCCGACAGGCGAATACACGGTAACTGAGTTTAACAACGCAAAGGACTACAGCCCGAAGCAGCAGACTCAGAAAATAAAAATCACCAAGAATACAGCGGCAGTGCTGACATTTACAAACATCCGTGACACAGGCAACGCAAGTATCGTGAAGAAATGGACAAACCCCAATGGGCTGACAACCGCTCAGAAGGCAGAGCTTGAAAAGAATGTATACTTCACTGTAAAGAACGCTGACGGTGCATACTTAAAGGCTGTATCAAAGAACGGTAAGTATGTATATAACGGCAGTCAGACAGCAGAAGCACGTTTTATGCTGACAAACAGCAAGTTTGAACTTACAGAACTGCCGACCGGCAAGTACACGATAACCGAAATCAACAATGCAGAAGGTTATCTGCCTAAGACACAGGTCAAGACAATCACGGTAACTAAGGACGCAACTGCAAGTGCAGAGTTTGTCAATAAGGTTATTGTAGGAAATGTAACATTGACAAAGGTCGATGAGGACTATCCCGAAAATAAATTGACAGGTGCTGTATTTACAGTTTATAAATCGGACAAGAAAACCGTAGTCGGCACAATGAAGGAAACCGAAACAGGTGTGTACAGCCTTGAGGGACTTGTATATGGCGAATACTATGTACAGGAAACAAAGGCTCCCAAATATTTCGTCCGTGATGTGAATTTCTACTATTTCCAGATTGTAAATGACGGCGAAACCGTAGAAGTTTCCAACGATGAGCTTGGCAAGGGTACGTTTATCAACTCACCTCAGAAGGGTGAAATCAAGATTGTAAAGACTTCTTATGATAATAAGGTTGAAGGCTTCAGCTTTGAAGTAACCGGAAAGACGTTCACAGGTCAGACGTTCAGCAAGATATACACGACCGATAAGGACGGTATAATTCGTATCAATGATTTAAGAGCCGGAGAATACAACATTCACGAAGTTAATGATTCTGCTTCGGCAGGCTATCTTCTACCCGATGATAAGCAGCTGACAATCGACCGTGACGGTGCAATGCTTGTTGCCAATATGCACAACAGCAAGCTACCGGACAATCCCCCGACAGGTGCAAGCGAGGACAGCTTTACGCAGACGGCAGTTATTATTATATCAATGGTAATGATGAGTGCTGCTGTGGTGCTTGTGTTCCCGTTATCGAAGCGTAAGAGAAAACGCTAAGCAGCATTAAAATTTTATTGTCACCGGGCGGCAGAAAAGCTCTGCCGCTTATAATATGATTTTCATTTTTCTTCAAGTACAGAATTATAACGAAAGGATGTGATTCCCATGCAGATATAAATTGTCGCCACTGGCGACAATAAAAATCAACATATTTGTCAGAGCGTTAACCGCTCTTATTTTTTTATCTGAAAGGAATATTATTATGAAAAAAGCAAAAGTGCTTGCAACATTTCTTGTTGCGCTTATAACCGTAACAGCTCTCTCAACTGTATGCTTTGCTGCCGGAAGTGCCGACGTAGCTGGTGCCATTACAAGTACATGGGACGGCATGAAAGGTCAGATTAAGACAATCGTAAATGATGTGGTGTTCCCTATACTCGATGGCGTACTCGGTATTTTGTTAATTGTATTCATTACAAAAAGTGCTATTTCCTATAAGCGTAACGGCGAATTTGATATAATAGCACCGGCTGTATGCCTGGGTGGATTGCTATTTGTTCTTACTGCACCCCTTTATATTTGGAACATCATTCCGTGGTAATGCTTGCAGCAGTATTAAATAATTCAATATTGAAAAAAGGCTTTTGGGTATAATAGCTCACAAGCCTTTTTCCTTTTTGAAACAGAAAGGAGTCAGAAATGGCAAAATACAGACGTATTACCGAAGAACAGCGAACAACCGCAAATTCAACGGATCTGTACAGTTTTCTCACGTCACATGGCGAACAATTACAAAGACATGGCAGCGGATATAAGCTTGTATATACTGAAAACGGACAGAAGCATGACAGTATAACCATTAACGGAAATCAGTGGTATGATCATAAAAATCAGATTGGTGGCGGTGCTATAAAATTTGTCGAGAATTATTACGGTTCTTCTTATCCTGAAGCCGTAGAAATGCTATTAGGGTTTTCATCAGTTCCTTCATCAAATATAACACGAGTATCAAATGTTAATACGCAATTACCGATTAGAAAGGAATTTAAGTTACCGAAAGCCAACAGCGATATGAAACGAGTTTTTGCATACCTAACAAAAACCCGGCACATATCAGGCGACATTGTTTCTTTTTTTGCTCATAAGAAGATGATCTATGAAAGTCTTGAATATTACAACGATAAAACTACAGGTGAACAAAAAGAAGCGCACAATGTTGTGTTTCTCGGCAGAGATAAGGAGGGTACTGCCAAGCAGGCTAATAAACGCTCGATTGCCACATACGGCAAAAGTTTTCGCATGACAGTCTCCGGATCTGATACTAATTTCAGTTTTTGCCATATCGGCACTGATGATATGATATTAGTCTTCGAAGCACCGATAGATATGTTGTCATTTATAACGTTATATCCGGCTGATTGGCAAAAGCATAGCTATATAGCTCTTGACGGTATTTCAGAGCGTTCGCTTCTTCAGGCGTTGTCAGACTATCCTCATCTTCAGCATGTAGTTTTATGTACGGACAACGATGAAGGCGGAATAGACGCTGCCGAACGAATACGAGATATACTTTATTCAAAAGGCTATCAGCATATCGGACGGGCAACTTCACAGGCAAAAGACTGGAACGAAGACCTTAAACATAATTATGGCGAAGAATATATTCCGGCAAATGTTCACCCGCTGAAAAATGCTGTTGCTAATGTTGTAGATGAAATCGAGCCGCAAAATGATACATTATCACCCGGATTTGAAGATTTGCTTGCAGAAGGACTGTATACCGATATAGCCGCTCTTGCACTGGATCATAGTGTTCAAACACTGAAACTTGATGATTCGACGATTGACTATACCGCTATGTATGAAAAACTAGCCAATCGTATCAATAAAGATTTCAGAGCATATAGAGAAAAAGGTAAGCCGCAAACAAAAATCGAGCAATTGACCGAACAAATTAAATGTGCATTTAAAATAGGAGAAACCGACACGTGTAAAAGCGTTGCAAAACGTTTCTATGAAATAGCGCAAACAGCAGTATCGATTGAAGCAAGCATGACTCTTGAAATGCAACAGGCACAATCGGAAATCATTGCTGAAACTGCCGTTATGACGATGGGAGGTTGATAATATGCAACAGTATGTATTTATAGTTATTATAGCAATTGTCTTTTTGGCTATGATAATATTCGCTGTTATAGGGAAGAATTACAGCCTTGACAAAATCAAGGCTCGCAAGGTCGGTAACGGACAGCACGGAACCGCTCACTGGGCGGAACACAAGGAAATTTCACAAAACTTTTCAATTCTAAAATATGAGCCGCAATTATGGCGTATGGGTGCTTGCAGACCAACAATTGACGGAACAATAGTCGGTTTTGAAAAAAAGGGGAAAGATACATACGCATTGATTGATACAAGTGATGTACATACATTGATGATTGCAGCTGCAGGAACAGGTAAAACCACATTCTTTCTTGAACCTAACATTGAATACTGCTGTGCGGCAGGTATGAGTTTTATAAGTACTGATACAAAAGGAGATATATACAGAAATTGCGGTTATGTAGCCGCAAAACGTTACGGTTATAAAATATCAGTGATAGATCTGCGGAATCCGCTTAAATCAGATGGATTTAATCTGTTACATCTTGTAAAAAAATATATGGATGAACACAAAAATAATCCTTTGAATATCAGCGCAAAAGCCAAATCAGAGCGATACGCAAAAATCGTTGCCGACAGTATAATTGCCGCCGATGGTGACAAATACGGAGCAAACACATACTTCTATGATGCTGCAAAGGGATTAATAGCAGCCCTGATTCTGATTATTGCCGAATACGGAAATGACAAAGAATGTCATATAGTGTCCGTGCTGAAACTGATGATAGAGTTGTTAGAAGCAAAACCACAGAAAAAGTCACAACTTAAATCGGAAACATACTTTGCTGATCTGATTAAATTGCTACCGCCGGAACATAAAGCAAGATGGTTATCAGGTGCGGCGATTAACAATGCAGATCAAGCAGCACTCTCGGTCATCTCTACTGCCCTGTCACGTTTAAATTCACTCATTGACACAGAAACCGAACAGATTTTATGCTTTAACACAGCAATCGATACTGAAACACTCTGTAAAGAAAAATGTGCTGTATTTATTGTACTTCCCGAAGAAGACAGAACAAAGTATGTAATTGCTAATCTGATTATAGAACAAATCAGCCGAGAAATATACCATATTGCCGATGAAAACGGCGGTCATTTAGATAAACGTATAATGATATATTTCGAGGAGTTTGGTACAATGCCGCCAATAAGCGGAGTTGAAGCAATGTTCTCCGCCCTGCGCTCACGTTCAGTGTCTATCGTTGCAATTATACAATCTTTCGCACAACTTGAAAAAAACTATGGAAAGCAAGGGGCTGAAATCATCGTTGATAACACACAACTAATGCTGTTTGGCGGTTTTGCTCCCGGTAGTTCTTCTGCCGAAAAGCTATCAAAAGACCTCGGGAAGCAGACTATTCTGACAGGTAGTATTTCTAAAGGCAACGGAGGCAAAAACAGCGGTCACCAATCTCAGCAATTACAGATGACGGGACGAGAATTAATTACAGCCGATGAGCTGAAGTGCTTGCCAAAAGGAACATTTATTTGTACTAAAACAGGAATGTCGCCGTTCAAAGTGCAGCTTCTGTTTTATGAAAAACTTGGCATACGCTACGATGAAAAGCTGAACGCTGAGATTAAAGAGGTTAAAACAGTATATTATGCTGATCGAAAATCGATTAGCAAAGTAATTAAAAAACAGCATATCGATGAGCAGGAGAATGAAATGAATAAAGAAGAAAATGTAAGCGATATTAACGAGCTTATAACCGATTACTCGCTTGAAGAAGATGATATTTTCACAGAAACTCCTTCAAGCAAAAAAATGATACGAACATAAGGAGGGTTTAAGTATGGGCTGGCTATTTGACGTACTCGGAATTTCAGTTGATGGATTCGTTTCAAGCATATTTAATGGTATTATTAACTGGATTTATGAAGTTATTTTCAGTGTTATAAAAGTTGTTTTCACCAAGATAAATGAAACCGGATCTGATCTGTTTCGCCTTCCTTGGGTTCAATCACTTGTTAATTTCTTCTACATACTCGGCTGGGCGTTATTTGCAATCGGATTAGTTGTATCAATATCGGATATGGTTATCGAATACAGCAACGGCAAAGGCGACGTAAAGACAACTGCTATAAATTGGTTAAAAGCGGTTTTGGCAGTAAGTCTATTTACTATATTGCCGGAACGTTTATATAATTTTGCAGTATATACTCAAGATTCTGTTTCCCGTTCAATAATTGATCAGGTAACCGATGAGAATTATTATCATCATCTTGTAGAATTTAACGTCAATTTTGTTAATGTGATATTCATTTTAATGATATTGTACGCAACCGTGAAGGTGTTCTTTGCTAACGTTAAAAGAGGCGGTATATTACTTACTCTTATCGGCGTTGGCTCGTTGTATATGCTTAATCTCCCACGAGGCTACAGTGATGGATTCAATGGTTGGATAAAGCAAGTTATAGCATTATGCTTTACGTCATTTATGCAAACTACACTTTTCTTTACCGGGTTAATTACAATTCAAAGCGATTGGCTCATAGGTACGTGTCTTATCCTGTCTGCTACAGAAGTCCCACGTATAGCTGACAGATTCGGATTAGATACGTCTATTCGCGGAAACATGATGGCTGTATCAATGACAGCTAATACAGCATTAAGCGGCATGAGATTTATTCGTGCAGTTGCAAAGTAGGTGAAAACAATGAAAAATTACTTGTACCCAAAGAACCTCAAATCGAAAACAAAAATTCTCAAATGGCAGGCACGAGATTTTATTGTTATTGTATTTTTCTCTATAATATGTGTTACGATTCTCGCAAACACATTAAGAGCCGAGCAATTTGTTTTTTTGTTTGTGTATGCCATATTAACGATCGTGACAGAGGAAGATCGTACATTATGCAGCTATGTAACGATTGCTGCAAAGCACTTTTTGTTAGAGCAACAAAAATATCTATGGAAGTGAGGATAATATGAAAATTAAAACGAAAAAGAAAACCGTTCAACAGCTTTTAGGCCTTGAAACTTTCGGCAAATACGGTTTGATAGCCGGAAAAGCCGAGTATGTAGTTTTTTCGATACTACCGTCTAACATTGCCGTTATGTCTTTGGAATCAGTACAAATTAAGATTGAAAAATTAATGGATCTTCTTACTGCTTTTCCAAATATACAGATTTTCTGCACAGATGGCTGCGAATGTTTTGACAACAACAAAATATTTATAAGCACTCGTATAGACGACGAGGAAAATAACGCTGTTCGTGAATTGCTCACTAAAGATCTCGAACATATGGAAAGTATACAAAGCGAATTGTCGAACTCACGACAGTTTTATCTTGTATACAGATTTCGCAATCAATCTAAAGATCTCGTCGGAACGATTGTATCCCGGCTGGAAAAGTGTATGAGCGAATACGATTTTGTTTGCAAACGGCTTGAAAAATCAGATTTAAAACAATTTTTAGCTGTATATTTCGGCATATCATCATATGGTGCTGAAATTGCAGATGTGGAGGGAGCAACAAATGAAAATATGTAATAAAAAAGCGGTTGAGTTGACGCCTGAGCAGGAAGAAGAAATACGCATTCAATCATACTTTGACCGCATTACGCCGTCTGTACTCAGATTTTATCCCGATTATTATATATGCGGCAATAATTATTGCTCTGTGTGGGCAATCAGAGAATATGCGCCGAAAACGCAGGAACAGGCAATCTTGTCACATATTGCAGACCACGAAAATGTTACGCTGAAGATATATAATCGCCCGGTTTCAGCGGCTGAACAAAATCAGATTATAGAACACGCCGACAGAAAGAATAACGCTCAGAAGAACACAACGACCAAGCTTGCTGAAGCCATAGACGCTGAGAGCAATCTAAGCGATATGGTGGAAATGCTCACAGACATACGTCGAAATAATGAATCAATGGTCCATACCTCGGTGTTCATTCAATTGAAATCTTCTTCAAAGGAACGGCTGACTGAGCTTCAGGCTGATATTTCAATGGAATTGATACGTTCCAAAATCAGTTACGACAGGCTGTTATTACAGCAAAAAGAAGGATTTATTGCAACCCTTCCTTTCGGCAGAGATATGTTCGGAAACTTATTCGAACGGGTTATGCCAATTAGCTCAGCAGCTAATCTATATCCACTGAATTACAGTGGTAAAACCGACGAGAAGGGGCTGTACATCGGAAAAGATAAATACGGCAGCAGTATATGCGTTGATTTTGATGTCAGAAGTGACGATAAAACCAATTCCAACATTGTAATTCTCGGTAATGCAGGTGAAGGCAAATCTTTTCTATTAAAGCTTATCCTTACCAACCTGAGAGAATCCGGATTTGATATACTGAACATCGATCCCAATGTAGAATATGTAGAGCTGACAAATAATCTCGGCGGTGTAAATATTGATCTTATGGGCGGCAAATATACGATAAATCCTCTTGAACCCACTCCATGGGCAACTGATGATAATCAAACTATGCTTGAGGTCGAGGCATTCAGTAAAACCTCTGCACTGTCACAACATATATCATACCTCAAGGATTTTTTCCGTTGTTACAAAGATTTTTCTGACGCAGCTATAGATACGCTTGAAATAATGCTCGGAAAACTTTATGCTAAATTCAACATATTTGAAAACACCAATCTTGATAAAATACCTCACAACAAGTTTCCGTTACTCACAGACTTATATGCGGTTATCGAAGAAGAATACAATAAATGTGAAAAAGGCAAAAAAGCATTATATCGTTCCGATACACTTCAGGATCTGCTCTTAGGTTTAAATTCGTTATGCCGTGGTGCTGAAAGTAAGTATTTTAACGGTCATACTAATATAAAAGACGGCAAGATGATTAACTTTCTGATCCGTGGTATTATGGATACAAACGCAAAGCTCCGTGACACTATACTGTTCAATCTGCTGTCTTACATTCAGAACCGGTTACTTACAAAAGGACGTACTTTTGCCGGAGTTGATGAATTGCATTTATTTCTTAACAATCTGACAACAGTAAAATATCTGAGAGCCATCATGAAGCAGGATCGAAAAATGGATTCTGGTCTGATCATTGCTTCTCAAAATGTCGAGGATCTTACTTTGCCGGGAATAAAAGAATACACCAAACCTTTATTATCGATACCCACTCATCAATTCTTCTTCTATCCCGGTATAGTATCATCCGAAAACTTTATAGATACGCTTCAGCTTGATCCGGCAGAATACAAACTGATAAACAAACCGTCACGTTCACATTGTCTGTATCGTTGCGGCAATGAACGTTATTTGTTGAAAGTCATTGCGCCGCCGTACAA
>ENA-OZBC01000624-OZBC01000624.1-human-gut-metagenome-genome-assembly--contig:-NODE-624-length-14143-cov-5.580636_pt1 | contig 14143 bp, 9 predicted proteins | sample MGYA00243982_ERZ653526 | MGnify/ENA primary metagenome ERZ653526 (study PRJEB26926, sample SAMN06164948) | human gut metagenome | biome: ENVO:00009003; feature: ENVO:2100002; material: ENVO:00002003... | reverse complement strand
CTCGACTAGTCGTCGGCAGCGTCAGATGTGTATAAGAGACAGTCTGGCGTCCGGGTATCTGGAATTTGAATCCTTATTTCGATAATCAGAATCCGATGTTTATCAATCAGGGAAATCCGAACTTGAAGAGTGAGAAGAGTCATTCGTTCGACTTGTCTTACAGCAGTTTTACGTCCAAGTTCAACATCAATCTTTCTTTGCGTCATTCTTTCAATAACAATGGAATTGAAAGAATCAGCCGCTTGATTACTGATAAAGACGGAGAAATCTTTGAAGGTGGGCATAAAGCTCCCTACGGTGCACTGTATAGCACATACGGTAATATCGGAAAGAGCCGGGAAACAGGATTGAACTTTTATTTGAACTGGAACGCTTCTCCTAAAACGAGAATTTACGTCAATGGACGTGGCAATTATAGCGATTTGCGGAGTCCTGCCCAAGAGCTGCACAATTATGGATGGAATGCTTCTGCTTATGGAGGAATTCAGCAGACCTTACCGGGAAAAGTACGTTTGAGTCTGAACGGCGGAGGTAGCACACCCCGAATCAGTTTGCAGGGAAAAGGTTCAGGATATAGTTATTATAGTTTGGGATTGAGCCGTTCTTTCTTGAAAGAAGAACGTCTTTCTTTGAATATTTATTGCAGCAATGTTCTGGAGAAATACAGAACTTACAATAATCACACAGAAGGAGCTAACTTTATTTCGAAGAGTTCGAGCAAATATCCGAGCCGGTATTACGGTTTCAGTATTAGCTATCGGCTTGGAGAGTTGAAAGCCAGTGTGAAGAAAGCCGCACGAAGCATTGACAATGACGATGTGAAAGGTGGCGGCGGAGGAGGAGGTGGAAACACCGGTGGTGGAGGTGCCCAGTAGACCACTTCCGCACACCGAGATTCCCTCTTATTTCTGTCTCACGTCTTGCTTGTTGGTGTTAAAACCAAGTTTGGTTAATCCGGCCTGTACGTCGGGATGGCTCATGAAAAGGTTCCATAATAATCCGCTCCGGTAGTTTTCGATCATGACAGCAATAGGACCCTGGTCGATAGCCAGATAACGTTGCGGATACCAATTGTCCGTTTCGCTGAAAGCATCGTAGAATCCGAAAGGACCGAACACTTTATCTCCCATGCCATACAAATGGCGCATTACCTGCATGGAATATTCCGGTGTATAGACAATGGATGAAAGTGCGGCGGTAGGGGAGATTACTCCTTTGTCCTCCTGCTCATTGGGCGAATGAGCTGCATATCCATCGACGGAATAGCTGGCGGTCAGTCCCCAACAATCCGGTCCGAAACCTTTGTAATGTTTAGGGTTGCGGATGCAGTAAGCACGGTTCACCAGTGTCAGGTTGCGCATTTCGTGGAAGTAGCTGGGGCAGTATTCATCTTTCAGTCCCACTGGATCAAGTCCGAGGAAAGAATATTGAGCCCAGAAAAGCGGTCCGGCTTCGGTGCCCTGATAGCGGAGGTGCAACTCGATTCCTTCCACTTTATGCGGAGAAACGATGGCTCCGTTCTGTGCCCAACCGTCATGATAGACAGCCGCAGGTACTCCGTGTGTAGGAGAAGCGGCGGCAAGAATATACATAATCATACATTCGTTGTAGCCGTGTACAGGGAAATTCATTTCCCAGCCATACGTCGGACTCCAATGCCAGTAAAGAACGTTTTGCCCGCCTTGCCGATACCAGTTCCAGTCGACATCCCGCCAAATCTGGTCGATCCGTTGGGCGAGGGCTTTCTCTTTCTCGTTTCCGTTGACGTAATATTGGTGTACGGCCAGTAGCCCTTGGATGAGGAAAGCGGTCTCTACCAGATCGCCCCCATTATCTTTCTGACCGAATGGTTTCACCTTGCCCGTATCACCATACCACCAATGAGGGTAGGCTCCATGGAAACGGTCTGCCTTTTCGAGGAAAGAAACGATGCGTTCCATTCGTGCCAGTCCCTCCTCACGGGTGACGTAACCGCGTTCGATTCCCGCAAGGATAGCCATGATGCCGAAGCCGCTGCCGCCGGAAGTGACTACGTTGGCATCGTTTTCTGGATAAACGCCGTCCACATGATAACGTTCGGGAGCCAAGCCGCTATTCGGCTCGGCACCTTCCCAGAAATAGAGGAAAGTCCGTCGCTGGACGGTATCCATCAGGGCGTCGTCCGATAACGAGTCGGTGGCTGCGGAAAGGTTGTTGCTTTTGCTTTTCCCTTTACAGCTCTGGAAAGTCAGGGTAACGGCGGATAGAAATAGTAACATGAGCGGAAGTGCACTCATTTCTATTATTCTTTTATATTTATCGTTCATAATCAAGGTGATAAAAGTTTAGTTTAACGTGAACTTCGCGGTTTTCACATCACGGCTGTTCGTACCGATCATCACTTCAAAGTCGCCCGGTTCGGCAACCAGTTGCAAGTCATAATTATAGTATCGAAGCATTTCCGGAGCAATCTTGAAACGGACAATCTTCATTTCTCCCGGTTCCAGGAATATCTTTTGGAAACCTTTCAACTCTTTGACGGGACGGGTACTGCTACCCACAACGTCGCGGATATAAAGCTGTACCACTTCCGAGCCGGGCCATGTTCCGGTATTGGTAACCTCCACTGCCGCGGTCAACGAACCGTTCATGTCCATGGAAGAATGACTCAAGTCGATGTCGCTGTAAGAGAACGTCGTATAAGAAAGGCCGTAACCGAACGGATAAAGCGGATCATTATCCACATCGAGATAGTTGCTGCGGAATTTCTCGAACCATTTGCCATCTTTCAATGGGCGTCCGGTATTTTTATGCGCATAATAAAGAGGTATCTGGCCGACATTCTTCGGGAAAGTCATAGTCAGTTTACCACCCGGATTGACGTAACCGAAGAGGGCGTCACCAATGGCGTAAGCGGCTTCACTACCTCCGAACCATACATTCAGAATGGCAGGCACATGCTCCTGTTCCCAGTTCAGCGTAAGCGGACGTCCGGTGAATAACACCAGTACCACCGGTTTGCCTGTCTTTAAAAGTTCTTTCAATAGATTCTGTTGTACGTCGGGAATATTCAAGTCTGTACGACTGCTGCTTTCACCGCTCATTTCAGAAGATTCGCCTAGCGCTGCGATGATGATATCCGACCGACGGGCTACGTTCAATGCTTCGTCCAACAACTGCTGGTCGGTGCGGTTGTCACGGTTCAGGGAACGGCCGAACATCGTTGCCCGTTCTTCGTAACTTGCATCACTAATCAGGTTGCTTCCTTTAGCGTACATGATATTCGCTTTTCCGGCTGTCATCTCTTTCAATCCTTCTACCAAAGAAGGGCAACGGTCGAGCACAGCTGCTACGCTCCATGTACCCGGCATATTGCTACGGCTGTTTGCCAACGGACCGATTACTGCAATATTTCCTTTAGGGTTGAAAGGCAACAACGGATTTCCGTTCGGATTACCGTCGGGACTGTCATTCTTCAGAAGAACGAAACTTTCTGCTGCAATTCTGCGGGCTGCATCACGATGGGCTTTGGTAAAGATGTCGCGTGCCGGACGTTTCGGATCGCAATATTTATAAGGATTATCAAACAATCCCAGTTTATATTTGGCTTCCAGAATACGACGGCAAGCCGTATTCAATGTTTCCATAGAGACTTTTCCTTCCTGAACGGATTTCTTCAGTGTCCCTACAAAACCCTCGCTTACCATATCCATATCCACTCCGGCGTTGATGGCACGGGCGGATACTGTCTGAAGATCACCGATACCGTGGTCGATCATTTCTGAAATGCCGGTATAATCAGTCACCACAAAACCGTTGAATCCCCACTGTCCGCGGAGAATATCCGTCATCAGCCATTTATTGGCAGTGGCCGGAATACCGTCTACTTCATTAAAAGAAGCCATCACGCTGCCTACACCCGCTTCAACGGCTGCTTCATACGGCAGCATATAATCATTGAACATTCGTTGGCGGCTCATATCCACGGTGTTATAGTCGCGGCCGGCTTCGCCTGCCCCATATAACGCAAAGTGTTTTACGCAGGCCATGATTTCGTCATTCCGTTCCATGTTCTTCCCCTGATAGCCGCGCACCATCGCTTCGGCAATCATGGCACCGAGAAACGGGTCTTCGCCACTACCTTCGGATACGCGTCCCCAACGAGGGTCACGTGAAATATCCACCATCGGGCTGAAAGTCCATGAGATTCCATCGGCACTTGCCTCTACGGCTGCAATGCGGGCAGACTCTTCAATGGCTGTCATGTCCCAGGTGCAAGACAAACCGAGCGGGATAGGGAACATCGTTTCGTATCCGTGAATAACGTCCATCCCGAACAATAACGGAATACCCAGCCGGGAATCTTCCACAGCTTGTTTCTGTACTTCACGTATTTTCTCTACTCCTTTCAGATTGAACAATCCTCCCACTTCGCCTTTCTTGATTTTTGCGGCGATGTCGCTGCTTTTAGCCTGTCCCGTAGTGATCTCTCCGGTGACAGGAAGATTTAACTGTCCTATTTTTTCTTCCAGCGTCATTTTATTCATCAATACGTCGATGAAACGATCCATATCCTGTGGCGACTTTTGTGCCGACGCGGTTAGAAAACCTGCGGCAAACAACAGGACGGATAGACTTAACTTTTTGTATATCATATTATTATAGTTACTTTTATCTCTATTCATATAAAGTCCTCCTGATGCGTTGAATGTTCGGCACCGAGGAGGACATTGTTCGACACCGAGGAACAGTAGTTTCGGCACCGAGGAAACAACCGTTCGGCACCGAGGAACTTTCTTATTGGTAGTCGGGGTTCTGTACTAACACTCCCTTAGACTTGTCGATCTCTGTCTGCGGCAGTGGAAGCAGTGCGTTTTTGTCCTGATAATTGGTTTTACCGGCTGCGTGCAACACTTCTTTTGCAATGCCCCAACGAACGAGGTCATAGAAACGGTCGAATTCCAACCCTAATTCCACACGGCGTTCGTGGCGGATGGCCTCACGCAATTCTCCCTGATCGGTAGTCGTCACTTTAGGCAATATATTGCTATTGGTGCCTCTGGCGCGTGCGCGTACTTGTTCCAAATAGTCGATTGCTTCACCCGGAATACCTTTTTCATTGGCTGATTCGGCTCCCATCAGCAGTACATCTGCGTAGCGGATCAGACGAATGTTTACCCAGAATCCTTTGTTGGTATATTCTTTACGCAAAGCCGGGTCGGTATAGGCTTTCTTGTTAAAGTAAGCACCCATTGCCGGAGAAACCGGAGATTCGCCGTATGGCTCGTTGGTGTTTTCCGGAGTGATAGGCTCGCTGTCCGAGTGGCGGAAGTAGAGTAGGGTAGAGTTTTTGCGTGGATCACCCTGTTCGTAGGCTTGCGCCATGTATTCTGTTGCCATGTGCCATCCCCAGCCCAAGTCCCATTGACCTGCTCCGCGCACACCCTGTACTTCACAGAACTGGCTACCGATAACATCGCTTTGAGGAAGGGCGGCAGTGGCTGTACATTGCAACTCGAATATGGAACCTCCGTTATTTTCACCATCATCCGTGAAAATCTCATTATACGGAGTCTTTAAGTTGTAGAGCCCCTTTTTGATGACGTCGGTGGAGGCTGTGTACATATTGTTCCAGTCGTTGCGCATCATATAAGTACGCGCGTGTAAGGAACGGGCAGCTCCCCAAGTCAGTCGTCCGGTGTATTCGCTGCTCCATGTTTCCGGCAATGACTCTTCTGCTGTTTTCAGGTCCTTGTCGATTTGCTCATAGATTTTATCAGCACTTGTCTTCGGGATATTGGCTTCCGAAGCATCGTTGATTTTATAAGTCACCAAAGGAACTTCGCCGAAAGCTCTTACCAGATTGAAGTAGCAATAAGCGCGGAAGAAAGAGGCCTCTCCCTTATTGATGATGTCTTCAGTTTCTGTTTGTCCGGCTGTTTCTTTTTCTGCAATGGATCAAGAATCTCATTACATTGGTAGATGATGGCATAATTCTGTCCCCAATAAGCACCCAGTAGGCCGTTGGTCGGTGTATACACAAAATCATCATACATTTCGGCTACATCAGAGCCATCGCTGGCAATACTTCCTTTTTCCGAATCTTCCGAACGGAAACAGTGGATGGCAAAAGCAGGAGGACCGGCTGTCACATTATAGTTACGCATCATCGTATAGACATTATAAATCTTACCGTTGACCAGAGCGTTCGGATTATCATCTTCCGTGAACTGTCCTTGCGGACTACGATCCAGAAAGTCACTACAGCTACCTAGAAATAATGTAGTTGAAGTAATAAGGGCTGCAAATATATATTTATTCAGTTTCATATAATGATAGTTTTAAAGATTAAAGTTGTGTTCCGCATGGAAAACTGGCAGTGGCACCTTGTCACTAGAATGTTAGGTTAATGCCGAAGGTGTAGACCGCAGGTACAGGATAACTACCGTTATCTACTCCGAATGCGGTGGCAGTTCCTCCGAGTTCGGGAGTATATCCGGTATTATGTTTCCATGTCTTCAGGTTCTGTATGTTGACATAGACTTTCAGGGCTTGCAGACGTATTTTGGCAATTAAGCTCTTGTCGAACGTATAAGCTAACTGTACATTACGGATACGGAAGAAACTACCGTTCTCAATGTAATAGTCAGAGTTGAGGTTGTTGATGGAATGTTTGGTGTTCAGCAACGGTTGGGTGTTGGACGTACCTTCTCCGTGCCAGCGGTCCAAACGTTGTTCCAGGTAGTTGAACTGGGCAAAATTGTAGTTATCCCATGTACGGAAAATCTTGTTTCCACCTTGTCCCATCATGTCGATGCCTAACGACCAATTCTTGTAGTCTACTCCGAGAGAAAAACCGTAAGTGACCTTTGGAGTCGGGTTGCCTATCATGGTACGGTCTTCCGGGGTGATTTCTCCGTCACCGTTCACATCGGCGAATTTCAGGTCACCGGGGGTAACGGTAGCCAGTGTATTTTTGGGTGATGCGTCAATATCTGCTTGTGACTGATAAACGCCTGCCACTTTATAACCATAGAAATATCCGATAGGATAACCTGCCATTGTGTAACTTTGCTGCTTATCTCCGGCAATGATGGAGTATCCTTCCTGAACAAGACTTTTTACCTCATTCTTGATAGTAGTCAGGTTGGCACTGACGGAATATCCCCAGTCACCAATCTGATCGCGCCAGGTTACAGCCATTTCCACTCCTTTATTCTGAATCTCTCCCAAGTTTCCGATACCGGGGATAGTTCCGGAAATTCCGGGAACTTCGGCTAACAAATCTTTGGTATTCTTCTTATAGTAAACACCCTCAAAATGCAAGCGGTTGCGAAGCAGGTTCGTTTCAAATCCGGCTTCCCAGGCTTCTACTTTTTCCCAACGCAGGTTAGGATTAGGAAGATAGGCAAGCTGGTATCCGGGATAAATGATGGACGGTTTACCGAATACGGCCGAATAAGCATTGGTCAATAAGGGTTCGGCAGGATAGGCTTTATCCAGGTTCTGGTTTCCTAACGTACCGTAAGATGCTTTGATTTTCAACATATCCAGCCATTTGATGTCTTTCATAAATTCTTCTTCAGACATCAACCAACCTCCACCCAGTGAGAAGAAGTTCTGCCATTCATTGCCTGTGTAGGAGAAAGCGGAAGAACCATCCCGGCGGAAAGATCCGTTGAACAAGTATTTACCTTTATAGTTGTAGATCACACGTGCAAGTACGGATAATGTACTGCGTTCCCATTGAGTACTTCCATTGGTAGCGGTAGCCGCATCGCCGATGCTGACAAACCATTTGTCCGGATTATCCGGAATGACCAGTCCGACTCCCTGCTTGCGTGCTCCGTCCAACCGGCTCAACGAATTATAATAGGTAGTAAAACCGGCGGTAGCTGTCAGGTTATGATTTCCATTATCAAAGCTGTTGGTGTATGTCAACAGGTAGTCGCTCTGAACTTTTGTTTCATTCTCTTTAAACTGGCTGACCTCGGTCTTGCCTGTTCCCAAAGTAGAGATCCCTCCGTTGACAGCGGCATCGTATACTTTTACGATCGGTGTATACGTCCGTCCGTTGTTCGACGCATAATCCATGGAGAACATTGCTTTGAACGTGAAATGTTTCAGGAAGTCTACTTCACCATAAATATTACCGGATGCCCGGTAGTTCTCCGCTTTGGTAGTATTCGCTTTCAATTCGACGTCTACCATCGGGTTGCTAATCTGCGCTTTCTGGAATTCGGGCAGAGCCGTATATAATCCGTATTCGTTGTTATACACCGGAGCGATAGGAGTTGCACGCAGGGCATTCAATACCTGTTTGGAATCTGCAGGAAGCATACGTGCTCCGTTGAATTGGAAACCGACTTTCAAAAAGTCCGTAATCTTATAATCATTACTTGCGTTGATGGTTACCTTGCTGAATTTCTCATGCTCGATGTTGCCTTGTTCGTAAGAGTAGCCTACGCCCAGATAGAAACTGTGTTTGGGCGAAGCCCCTGTAATACTGATGTTATTGTTTGTAATGAAAGCAGTCTGGAAAATTTCGTCTTGCCAGTCGGTATTGGCATCCCAGCCGGTATAATCGAAAGGATCGTCTCCTTGATTGGCGAGCTGTTCGTTATATAGTTCCTTGAATTGTGAACCATTCACCAGTTTCACTTTATCCACCACTTTCTTGAAACCGAAAGAAGTATTGATATTGACCAGCGTCTGCCCCTCTTTGGCTTTCTTTGTGGTAATGATGATGACACCATTCGCACCGCGAACACCGAAGATAGCCAGAGATGACGGGTCTTTCAGGATTTCCATAGATTCGATGTCCTCCGGATTCAGGAAATTGATGTTGTCATTGAATAATCCGTCGACAATGTACAGCGGTTTATATCCGTTGATGGAGTTTGTTCCGCGAATACGTATTTCCGGATCAGATCCGGCCCGGCCGGAGTTGACAATCTGCACACCTGCTACCTTTCCCTGCAGGGAAGACAGCGGATTCATTGCCGGTTTGTTGGCTAACTCTTCTCCTTTGATATTGGTGATAGAACCTGTCAAGTCTCTTTTCTTTGCACTACCGTATCCGATAACGACTGTTTCGGCTAGTACTTGTGAATCTTCTTTTAAAGTGACATTGATGACGTTCTGTGTCCCCACTTTAATGGTTTGCGAAGTCATCCCCACGTATGAAAATGCCAGTACGTCCTCCGGTGTGACAGAGATTGAATATTTACCGTCCATATCCGTGATGGTTCCGGTGGAAGTTCCTTGTACGAGTACCGATGCACCGATCAATGGTTCATTGGCAGCATCCGTCACTGTTCCTGTCACCGTCTTTGTCTGTGCAAAGGCTGATGCAGAGGCCAGTAGCAGGCAAACAAGCGTCATGATGCTCTTTGACCTGATGGCTTTTTTCTGAAGATGTTGTAAAAGTCTAGTCCTCATTGCATTAAATTTTTCCATTTGTTATTATTTAGGTTGAAGTCTTTTTTCTGCCGTCTTTTGGCAAGAGTAACAAAGGAAACAAACGAAATTCAAAAAAGATTTGGGAAAAAAGAGAGGATGCTTGTTTTTAACACAAAAGGGTGAGGAGACTGTTGAAAAAGTTCAGACATGAACCGGTGTGGTTCATGCCTTTCCTGTTTTAAAACATTTGTTCCGCAGTGGTCATACATTGAATGACGTCTTCTTTGCTGCCATTGAAAGGACCTGATTTCTCTATTTTTAATGTAGACATGGCGGCTGCAAAACGACCGGCTTCTTCGATGCCGGCACCTGATACCCGTTGATATAAATAGCCGATGGTATACGTGTCTCCACATCCCGTTGCGTCTACCACTTCTCTGGGCTTATAAGCCGGAATACGATAGAAGTCTTTTCCGTCGAAGATAAGTGAGCCCATGCCGCCTAATGTGACTAATACTTCTTTCACTCCCCATTCATATAATTGGCGGGCAGCTTCATGCGGGTCGGAAAGACCGGTCAGTACTTCCATTTCATGCTCGTTGACTTTGAGGAAATGAATATATTGCAAGGCTTCTCTCTTATCTGTCCAGTCCACCGGATAGACGTGGGTGTCACGCACTTCACGTAAATAGCCTTGTGAGTCTACTGCAATCAACCCTTTTTGAGATAGTTCTTTGATTACTTCCAATGAGAAGTCGTCAGCCAGCAGAGAGCCGAGATGGTAGATTTGCGCATCTATCTCTTTCAACTGACTGGCTGTGAACGGATCGGCTTTCGCTAATACCCGTTGGGTACGGTCGTCCGGATTGGCTCCATAGATGTTCTCGAAGTATACGGAGTGTTTGCTCGGTAAGGCAGTTACGTTAATACCCACTTTGCGCAGCTGCTCTACAACTTTCATTTCAGTGGCACCTACTGCCGTTACCAGCGCATAATCGATATCATTAAAATGGCGGATGGCATGTGAGCAATAAAAAGCTGTTCCTCCCGGCATGTAGACAGTGTTTTGAGGAGTGACTACTTTGTCTAATGTGATGTGACCGATGCAGCAAAGTTGATGTTTATTCATGTTTAACTAATTAAAAAGCCTCCAAGATAGTATCTTGAAGGCTTATAGTTTATTTTTGGTGCGGATGATAGGACTCGAACCTACACGCCTCACGGCACCAGATCCTAAGTCTGGCGCGGCTACCAATTACGCCACATCCGCATGTGTAGCTTTTTTGTTTAGCGGTGCAAAGATAGGAAGATTTTCTGATTTGGCAAATAATTCGACAATAAAGTTATTCACTTAAGATTTCGAATGCTTTTTCAATCAGAGTGTCTTTGTGCTTAAGTTGATCTGATTCAGACATATTGATGGCAATGTCCGGCTCAATACCTTCTTCCAAGGGTTGCTTGTTTTTGTCGAAATGCGGACTGGCGGAGAAACGGACGCTCCATCCATTAGGTAATTCCGATGAGAAGGGAAGTCCCGAACCACCTCCGGTCCAGTCACCTAACTGGATGATTCTTTTCTCTTCGTTGTCCTTGTTTAAGCTGCGCATCGCATTCACAAAATCATTGGTGGCACTATAACAACGACGATTGGTCAGAATGATTACTTTCTTCTGCCACCGGATGCTGTTGGATGGTTCCAGATAGATCGGCTCCATCTTGGAGAAATCATTATGTCCTGGTCCGGTTTTGTGCTGTATATATCCGGTAAGTGTTTTCTCGTTGGTAAACCGGGCGGCAATGCGGGTGGAGTTGGTCAGGTTTCCGCCTCCGTTATCACGTACATCGATGATTAATCCGTTGCAGGTGGCCAGGTAGAGGAGAACTTCATCCAAGTTGCCATCGCCCACTCCGGAACTGAAACTTTCATAACGAATATATCCTATATTATTATCGAATATTTTATACTTTAAACCGGCGGATGTATAGTATCCTGTGCTGGCACTGCCCAGATAAGTTTGATAGAGAATATCTTCCCGGTAGTTCCAGTCGTAACCCTGATACCATTCATCGTAGAAAGAAGTACGTTTGGCAGAGGATAGATTGACATGTCCGTCTTTTAAAATGTATAGCATCTGGCTTAGGATGTCGAACAGGTCGTCATTAGACATTGTCGGAATAATCAGTGGGCTATATTTGTCGTGAACGGCATCCCAGTCAATACCTTTTGCTTCCAGAAAACAATACTGTTCGTCGATGATCTTCCATAGTTGTTCGAAGTTTCCTACAGGATCATTGGCGTAGTCTTCTTCTCCGATGCAACCGGTCAATACCGGAAGACAGCAGAGCAGCCAAAGCATTTGTCTAATCTTATTTCTCATTCTTAATTGATCTCACTTGAAGTTTCAACATTAAATTTTGTTCTCTTAGTAGGCTCTGACCGATGAAGGCAAAGCTGTTCCTTTTTTGTTTCGGATACGGTATAGGTCTTTCACAAATCCTACCATGAATACGTGCGAGTAGGTATGTGTCTTGATATTGTTTACATTGGATTGTTGCAAATCAGCCAGATAGCTGAATCGCATTTTTGTATATCCTATCGGTAAGTCGACCGAGAGCATCTGCCGCAGTGAAGGCTGGTTGTGCAGGGAGGTGAACTTTATCACTCCACTCGAATTTCCCAGAGAGAATATCTCGTAGTAAGATTGTCCGTAGTGCGGTGAGAACATTACTCCCATCACCGGTAGATTGACTTGATAGCGTAATACCATCGGGTACCGTTTGATTTTCAAATGCCAGATAGCCATTCCGGAAGCATCCAAATTGACGTATGCCCGTGCGGATGCCGGATTGTTGGTGTTCCGGAGATTATAGACAAAGCCTCCGTTGGCATCTATCAATCCTCCGGCTAATAATTTGAAATTCTCCGTCAGTCGAAACTGGTAGTGTAATCCGTAATTCCAGTTGACTAATCCGGAGAAGGTGTTATTGTTATCGGCACGGTTATGGGTATAACCGATGTCTGCCTGAAAGAAATTCTGCACAGACACATTTCCATCGAATAACTTAGTCATCCGAATCGTCTCGCGGGAAATACGGAAGTCAATTCCTTTGTATTCCTGCGGTGAAAGATAGGTGTCGAATACGTTGGTAAATCCTACACCGTACATGGTGGCACGTGTTACATACCGATGGGTTTGCAGACTGTCAATCTGCGCTTGTAATCTGGTGCAAAGGGCGAACAGGATGCATCCTGTCAGCCCCAGATATATTAGTTTTTTCTTCATCAGAATAATTTCATCTGCCCGGTGATCTCATCAATAATATCGCCTTCGCTCTTATCACTGTCCGGGTCCAGATTTTCCGGTTCCTCTTCCGGGCTTTCCTGCTGCTCTTGTTCAGGTTCGGGGAAGCGGGTCGGTTCAAGTTCGTTGATCGTATCCACGGTATAGGTCGTGATGCGTTTTCCTTTGGCTTTGAACCCTTTGACAGCTATGAATTCATCTGCATCGATATCCAACGGATCACGGAAGCTGTCGTGTCCGCCAAATATAACTTCCAGACGCGGATAGTACTCATCGGTCAGCAAGATGAGACGGTTATTCTTATTCTCTCCCAGATAGTTCTGTTTGCGGTTGGAGGCCTCGAAGCAGAAACGTTTCAGGTACGGGTAATTCTGTTGATCGGCATCATAAAGTGCAGCGGTCCATACCTTATGGGGATCGAATTTCTCAACGATGCTCACATTGTCTTCGTAGTGATTGCTCAAATCGAAGTTGGTGGTGTAGAAATCACCATTGTTCAGTACAACCAGTATGGAGTCGTCACTTTGGAATTCTCCCAGGTATTCGCCGCGTCCATCATAGTTGAGGCGAAGTATGTCACGGTCGAACCAGACTTTACGTCCACCGAGAGTAGAGCCGCCTTTCTGTTTCAAGGATATTTTGTGTACCGGCAAGCGGGTGAGAATTATCCCCCGTGCCTGGCGTCCCTTGATACTGACTTCGCTGAAGTCATGCTCGAAGATGATGCGGCGTACACGCGGGTTCGGCTTCAATGTCACTTTGATAATTTCGGCTTCTCCGTTCGGGTTGGCACTGAAATAGGTAATTCGTGAATCGGGAGTTCCCAGTGTCACATCATATTCGCGGTCGCGGACCACGGAAGTTACGGCGAAACGTTTTACGTAGGTCGTTCCTTCTTTTCCGTCGCGGTAGGCTACATTGTAGATCGTACGTTTATCGTTCTTCTTGAATACATTGACATAGAGAACGTTTTTGCCGACGAATTTCTTGTCGGCAACAGGAGTAACGATATACTTACCGTCGCGGAAGAAGATAATGACATCATCGATATCCGAACAACATGCAACGAACTCGTCTTTTTTCAAGGCTGTTCCGATAAATCCTTCTTCGCGGTTGATATAAAGTTTCTCGTTTGCTTCTACTACTTTGGCAGCTTCGATGGTGTCGAAGTTACGCAGTTCTGTACGGCGCGGGAAGTTCTTGCCGTATTTGTTTTTCAACATCTGATACCAGTTGACGGTATAATCTACGATGTGAGCCAGATGATTATCAATCTCGGCCACTTCTTCTTTCATCTTGGCAATCAGTTCATCCGCTTTGTCCGAGTTGAATTTCAGAATACGCCCCATTTTGATTTCCATCAGTTTGAGAATATCCTCTTTGGTGACTTCACGGATAAATTTCGGATAATAAGGCTGTCTCTTATACACATCTCCGAGCCCACGAGACTAAGGCGAATC
>ENA-OZBC01000612-OZBC01000612.1-human-gut-metagenome-genome-assembly--contig:-NODE-612-length-14341-cov-5.472141_pt1 | contig 14341 bp, 3 predicted proteins | sample MGYA00243982_ERZ653526 | MGnify/ENA primary metagenome ERZ653526 (study PRJEB26926, sample SAMN06164948) | human gut metagenome | biome: ENVO:00009003; feature: ENVO:2100002; material: ENVO:00002003... | reverse complement strand
CTTTCCTTACCCATACCCACACCCCGTCGGGGTGTTGGCAAAACTCGAATAACCATTCGAACATTGAATATCCTGTCAATTCAGGGACGCTTAACGCTACACGTCCGCAGATTAGTACATATATCTCAGGTTAGTGGCGTTTTTTGAAAGGTAAATGTCAGTGCAGTTGTACCGATACACTCACGAAAATATTAATTCCTTGTCGTTGCGGAAAATGTTTTAGGCAGTGCCTGGCAATATATTTCACTTGAACGGTGTCTGTAGGGCGCCGGTTTTTTGTATTATGTGCCGCATTTATGACCGTTCGTGCCGTTATAACAACCGTTCGTGCCAAAAAGTTGAAATCACAAAGCAAATGAGTTATGATATAATTATAAAATTATAAGGGGAGAAGTATGCTCATCTGCGTTTACGATACCGCAAACGAGGCGGAGATACTGAAAGCGAAAATAACACAAATCGCAACGGCGGCATATCGAAGAATTGCCTACAGGGCATGTCAGAGGTATGAGAGCTTTGCGAAGGAGTGTAAGACGGCTGACCTTATAATCGTGCTTGCCGACGGAGCGGACGGTATGGAGGGCGTTATTGCGGCAAAGAATGCCGACAGGGATACGCCTGTAATATGGCTGTCGGACGATGAGGGATTCGGGGCGCAGTCATACAGGCTTGGCTGTACCTATTTCCACAAGAAGCCGATACCGCTTGAAAAGCTGAAGGAGGCACTGCATAAGTGCAGGTGCATGGCATAAGCACGGGTAAATCTACAGGAGGAAAAACATGAAGAAAAAATTTGTACGGCTCATAAGTGCGGTGCTGTCTGCGGCAATGACGTTGACGGCTGTACCGTTATCGGCATTTGCCGAGGGCGAGGCACATACGCATGACGGCGAGAGCAATGTCATCACGACACCGCTTGATTTCAGAGAAAAGACGGCGGACGAAAACGGTGCCGGCTGGAGCTGGGATTATGACACAAAGACGCTGACGCTTGACGGAGTGAACATTCAGGCGACAACCGACAGTATGAGCGTCGTAACAGTCCCCGACGGTACGGAGATAGTGCTGAACGGTAACAATACTATCGTACAGACCGATACCGGCAAAAGTGATACATATGTTCTCAGTGCCGTAAATAATAAAGAGGTCAATTGTGACGGCACAATGACAATCAGCGGCGACGGTGTGCTGAATGCAGAGAACCGCTCTACAGACAGTATGGCACGCTCTCTCGGCGGATCAATAATCCTGAACGGCGGTACAGTAAACGCAACAGGTACTGTAAAGACAAATTCGCTTGAAATACATAATGACGGTGTGCTGAACGCAAATGCGACAACTGCATCTTTTGAGGGTGTGGCTGTCAATGTCAGCGGCGGCATTACTGTTGACGGCAACGGCAGTCTTACTGCAGTAGGTTGTGCTAATGAATCTACGTTAAACAGTGCAATATTGCTTACCAGTAATTTCGGTGACAAAATTTCCGTCAGCGAAAACGGCAGTATTACTTTGCCTGAAGGCAATGCAGCAAGAGTCGGAATATACTACAGCGGAAACAACGGCGACGGAATGGATGCCGAAATAAGCGGCGGTAAGGTCACTGCTTACGGTACTAAGTATGGCATTTACAAAGTAAACCTTATAATGAACGGTACAGGCTCGGTTTACACTACGGGCGGTTCATACGCTATCGGTCAAACTGTACCGACAATAAACGAGGACGAATTTGTAGTAAAGGGTTCGACTGAGTTCAAGGCTGAGGAAAGCTCAGTGACAGCCAATGCCGAGTTTAACAGCGGCTATTATGAGATTGGCAGAGCGGACGCTAAGACGGTAGTTATAAAGCCTGATACTTCTCCCCGTATAATACTCGGAAACCAAATCGGAATATTCAAGACTGAAGAGTATGAAATAATTGAAGACATGGACATGACTGATATCAAGCTCAAGGGTACGGTTTACTTTGATATTACTCTGAAGAATATGAGCGATGAAGAGTTTGCAGACGCAAGAGGCTGTTTCGGCGGCGATGAACCCGATTTATTAGCAAGCATAATCAAGACCGATTACGGCTGGGTGTGCATGGTCTGCGATACCGAGTTTTCGGTTACATACGACACTGATAATACTCTTACAATAAAGTGCGGAGATATTGTATCCAATACCGTTCAGGTAAAGTCGAATGCAAACCGTTTCAACAAGGTTACACAGGGTGACAACACAAACAGAACGGTTTTCTATACAAACACTTCGCAGGAAGAGAAGGACAATTACAAGCTTGTAAGCACCTATACGGTTGACAGTGAAAGCATAAGCTATAACTGGTACAGTACGAACAGTGCATACAGTGCAGATGAGCTCGGTGCGGCAGTATCCGGAAGCAACGGCGAATTCAAGCTTGCGGATAATATTCCTGCCGGAAATTATGTTCTGTATTGCGATATAACCTATTCAGACGGTGACAGCACAGAAACTGTTACAGAAAAATTTACATTTACATATAAAGAATGTGCACATGAAAACGGTTATTCCGACGGTAAATGCACAAACTGCGGAGCGTTATGTGATCACAGCAATATTGATATTGACACGGGTAAGTGTAACGAGTGTGCGCATCAGTTTGTTGCTACAATCAGCACAGACGGCAATGCGCCGACAGGCTATGACACGCTCGCAGACTGCCTTGACAGCATTACTGCCGATACCGGAAACTATGTTAAGATCTATCAGGATATCGGCGATACATCGGCAACTGCAACTTTAGATACTATAGATGTAAAACACAATGTTATGATCGACCTTAACGGTCACAAGCTGAACAATATCAAGCTTGGGGTCAACAAACTTGGGGTCAACAAAGACGTCACGCTTACATTAACCGGCACAGCGGGCAGTTATGTTACGCAGGTGTATGTTCGCAAAGGCGGCGGATCATTCATAATTGACAGCGAAGCAAATGTAGAATTTAATACAATTTTTGTTGAGGACAGTGCACGGCTTGCTGTAAACGATGGCGCAAAAGTAACTACAGAGCAGTTGACTGTGATAGCATCCGTGAATGATGACGGAACTACAACGACATCTGTAAAGCTCGCTACGGGAATGAAGTTAGGTGGGCTGACATATCATCGCCAAAACAATTCCGGCGCTCTGAAATTAGGCAATCTTCTTGATGTTACCCGGCAGGCACTGCGACGTGAAGATAACGGCAATTATCTTGATCTTTATAAAGAATATGAAAGTATGGGTTATTCCGTTGCGCTTACTGTTGTTGAGCATACTGACGCTGACCACAAATACAGCGATGGAACAGGCAAGTGCGAGGAGTGCGGAAAGCCCTGCGAGCATGGCGGTGATATAAACACGGACACCGGCATCTGCTCAATCTGCGGTGCGGTTGTGTCTGTCGCACTCTATACAGACAAGAACGGAAGCTTAAAGTATGTAGATACCGATGAGCTTGACTCTTTACTGAATGAATACAACGGAAGCGGTACGATAAAGCTGTTTAAGGATTATTCTAAACCAAGCGCTCAGTATGACTTATACGGAGAACTTACAATTGACTTAAACGGACGCCAATTTAAAATCCGGAGTATTACTCCTTGCAAAAGCGGAAAGCTTACGATCAAAAACAGCGGCAATCCGGTTATGCTCGGTTGTAATGTATATCCGACAAACGACGCTTCATACGCCGGCGGTACGCTTATAATAGACGGCGATGTAGTTTTAGACACTTCGATCTATGTATATGATTCGAGTACGGTTATATTGAAAGCCGGTGCATATCAAGCCGGACTTTACGCCAGGGACAGCAAGACATTATACGATATGCTCGGAGAGGGTAAGGCTTTCTTCAAGACTGACGGAACTCTTTTCAACGCAAACGTTAAGGAAATATCAAGCAGTGAAACGCTGACAATCAAAGACCACAGCCATACCTATGTTGACGGCGAGTGCGGCTGCGGATATGTTTGCCCTCACAGCGATGTTAACAGCGAAACGGGTAAGTGTAACGAGTGTGAATATCAGTATGCGGCTGTTATCGTAAAGGACGGGGCTGCAGCTTCTGTTTATAAGGAAACTGAGATGGAAGCGGCTTTTGAAGCGGCTGACAGTGACGCAAACACCGGCTGTACATTAAAAGTATACAAGAATTATACAGGCATCTACACAACACTCAGCGGTAAGTTCACGCTGTGGATCGCTGAGAAAGCCAATGTAGGTACGTTAACTGTTTCGGGAGATATAACCGTTACGGGATCGGGAAAAAATAATAGTATTTATGGCGATTTCAATGTAGCGAACGGCGGTAAGCTGACATTTGACGAAAACTGCGGCGCTATGGGAACTGTGTCGGTAGGTGCAGGTACATTTGACTGCTATTATTCAATCGACATAACACTCAATATAAACGATGCAAGCAGTGACGTAATTCTTCACGGCGGAGCTTTCAGAAAAATATGCTATAACGGCGGCGGGGACAGAGCAAACGCAGAAATACTGACTTTGTTGGCTGAGAACCGTATGTTTATGAAGTCTCCCAATCCTGAGCCGATAGACGGCTCAAAAACACTGTTGAAAGACGGTTTTGCAACAACTGTTATTGTAATACCACATGAAGATCACATTTACGACAGCACAACGGGCAAGTGTACGATTTGCGGTAAGCGGTGCGGTCATACGGATGTTGACAGCAAAACGGGTGTATGCTCTATCTGCAAATATCAGTTTACTGCGGGCATTTCGGGCGTGGGAACAGCGAAGTATTTTGATAATATAGACAACGCTTTTACTGCGGCATTATTGGCGGAAAACAACGGCTGTACGCTGACATTGTATAAGGACTGCACGCTCACGTTTACGAAGTTCGCAACAATCTCTAATGCAACGGTTACTGTCGATGTGAACGGATATTCGTTTGACGGAAGGTCAGGTATAAGTGTAAATAACGGTGGTGTGCTGTACCTTAAGGACAGCAGGAAAAGCACCAACAGCGGATGCATAAAAGCACCTTTAAATGTAAACGGCGGTACGTTTATAAACGGCACGGCAGACGGCGGCAGTTCAGCCGCAGATGTACAAGCTATAATCATTTTCAGTGCTAAGCGTGTCGAAATATACGGCGGCACATTTGATAGTGTTAACATTGTAAACGCAAGCGGTGTAGCTATATACGGCGGAAGGTACAACAGCATCGGCGGCGGGGATAGCAACACACCCGTAAACACTCTGCTTGCAAAGGGCTATGCATTTGCGACCTTAAACAGTGTCACACATCTCCCCGAAAGTATAGTTGACGGCAGTGCGACAACACTGAATCCGGGTCTTAAAAATGTCACAGTTGTAAAGCATACCCACACCTACACTGAAGCAAATACCAAGTGTGCGTGCGGTGCTGTGCTTTATGCAAAGGTGACATCAGCCGACGGCACTACTAACGAATATTTTGACAGCATTGAAGAAGGCTTATTATATGCCGATAAGGCTGAAAACAAGGGCTGTGTTTTCACTCTTGTAACAAGCGGTAAGATTGATAGTGAGGTTACACTGTCAAGCGGTCAGTTTACAATTACTGCTGATAATTACGGTACTATCGGTAAAAATTCCGGCGGGCGAATAAATATTGACGGTGCAGATGTTATTGCCGAAGGTCATATGTTAATCAATTGCGGTATAGATATATATGTGAACAGCGGCTCTCTTACTTTGCCTGAAGGCTCAAGCACTCGATTTGATACTATTCTTATATTAGGCGGTACTGTAAACATCAGCGAAGGCGTAAATACCGACAATAATGCCGGTGCTGATAAATTGTTTATAGTCGATTACGCAACCGACGCAAAGGTGACTATAGGCGGCGGCACTTACGGCAATGTCAGTCTCGGACAGCTTAAGCTGAAGGACGTGCTTGCAAGCGGTGTGCGTGTGATAAGGTATGATAACTCGTCAGATTCGACCGCGGAGAAAACAGCAACGGCTTTATTATACAGTGATATAGCCGAAGAAAGCTATTTAGCCCCCGGTGACGATGACGGAAGGTATTATCTGTTTACAAAGTGCGATCATAAGAATAAGGACGGCAGTTATGCCTTTAATGAGGGCGGTATATGCAAATACTGTAACTCTGAGTTTGCCGCAAGCGTAAGCTATACGGTTGACGGAAGTGCAAAGACAGAGCTGTTCGGTGATATTTATGACGCTTTTGACAAGGCTAATGAGGCAGGTACGGCTACTGTAACGCTGCAGAAGAACATCACGGACGATATTACAGATACGATAGCTGTTACAGGCAATGTTACGCTTGGACTTAACGGTAAAAGGCTCTCACAACCCGGTACTGATGTATGGTATTCCATAGAAGTAACGAGCGGTAAGCTGACCGTTAACGGCAGTGGCTTAATAAAACGTGTTGCCGTTTGCAACGGCAGCGATGCGGAAATCAACGGTGGTACTCTCTCTGACTTCATAATTAAAGACGGCGGTAACGCTGTAATTAAAGGCGGTCAATTCTACAGCTTACAGGTTTCAGGCGAAGGCAGAAACGTAGGACAGCTTCTTGCGGATGGCTATGCCTATTGGAGTTTTATCGATTCCGGTATCTGGTCTACTATTGCAGAGCGTGAAAAGCAGGATATAACTAATGTAGAAGTAAAGGAAGCACCGATAAAGAGTGCAAGTATTGCGTGGGTAGGCGAAGAAGCGCCTGTTATATACCGTAACGGAGAGAAATATTTATACGTCGATATTACATACGAATTGGCGGTCGGTTCAAGGGGTGCAACCTATTCGGATTTCGTAAACGGCAATAATCGCATAAAAGATTATAATTTGTACACTAAATATATGGTACACTGTTATGAAATCGGTAAGCTTGCGGCGGAAGACGGCGAGGTTGAATATTACACTGTACTTAAGTGCAACGGATACGAATATAAGTCGAATGTGCTTAAGCTTACACTTGCGACCTGCTCGCACCCGAAGGATAGCTTTTCATACGAAAACAACGGTTTGGTAATCTGCGGTATATGTGACGCATTGATAGAAGCCGAGGTAGTAGATGCTGACGGCAAGTCGTTAGGCTATGCGGATATAGAGAGTGCCATAAAGCTGGCACAGGAGAACGAGGGCAGCACTGTAAAGCTGATGTCGGAAGGAGTATCTTCTGCTACTGAGTTCACTACTGTGACAGGCGGCAGGTTTACTGTTGACTTTAACGGTAAGAAGGTATTTTATCAGTTCGCTGTCAACGGCGGTGACGTGACTTTCACTTCTTCGGTAAAACAAGACGATGCAGAAACTCTGATAAGCGGAATCACAGTAAACGGAACTGACGCTAAGGTTACAATTGACGGTAAAATCAAGCTGGGAAGTGTAACATTAACAAGCGGTGCGCTTGCAGTAAACAGTACCGATGGTTATATTAAAGAACTGTCAATAAATGGCGGAACGACTGTTATAAACGGTGCAAATATTGATGCACTGAAAACTTACGGCGGAGACACGGTCATCAATTATGTTACAGCCGATTCTTTAAGCGTGAATATCAACGGGTCCGGTAGCATCTCTATCGTAACCGGCGAGTTCGGCAGCACCACTTTCGAAACAGACAGCGGTTATACTTTAGGTATGGCAATTGCGAGCGGAAGCGTAGTTTCGGCCGATAGTATGAATGGCATTACTGTTTACACATACGAAGCTATTCAGACCATGACCAGTACCTATAGAATTTTTGTTGATAAGTGCAACCATAAGGACAAAAACGGCAGTTATGTGCTTGACGGTAATCCCTGTCCTTACTGCAATAAGGAAATTGTTGCAACTGTAAGCTATACTGCCGGCGGAAGCGAAAATACGGATCTGTTCAGCGATATTTATGACGCTTTTGAAAGGGCTAATGAGATAGGTACGGCTACTGTAACGCTGCAGAAGAACATCACGGACGATATTACAGATACGATAGCTGTTACAGGCAATGTTACGCTTGGACTTAACGGTAAAAGGCTCTCACAACCCGGTACTGATGTATGGTATTCCATAGAAGTAACGAGCGGTAAGCTGACCGTTAACGGCAGTGGCTTAATAAAACGTGTTGCCGTTTGCAACGGCAGCGATGCGGAAATCAACGGTGGTACTCTCTCTGACTTCATAATTAAAGACGGCGGTAACGCTGTAATTAAAGGCGGTCAATTCTACAGCTTACAGGTTTCAGGCGAAGGCAGAAACGTAGGACAGCTTCTTGCGGACGGCTATGCCTATTGGAGTTTTATCGATTCCGGCATCTGGTCTACTATTGCAGAGCGTGAAAAGCAGGATATAGCTAATGTAGAAGTAAGGACAGCGCCGATAAAGAGCGCAACGGCGACAGCAAATAAGACTGTGCTGTACCGCAACGGCGGAGGTGCACGGCAGATCTTATTTAACTTCAATGTTAATACAAGCGACGGATACACGATAAGCGATGCCAATAAGGTCACAGTCGGTTTATATGTAGGCGATACCTTAATAAGAGAGCTCGACTTCGTCGGAAATTCATATACGTTTGCAAATGCAGATGAAATTTCCGATACTGACGGCACTGTAAAGGCACATCTTGTTATCAAGTTAAACGGATACGAATATGTGACCGATGATGTCGAGTTTGAAATGGCGACCTGTACGCATCCGTATGACGCATTAACGACAGACGAGCATGATTACTATCGTTGTTCGTTATGTGATGCCAGCATAAATGCGATACTTGTTAAAACAAACGGCGACAAGGCATGCTATACCGACAATGTGCCCGAAGCATTTGAAGCGGCACAGCTTGAGGAGAACAACGGCTGTACATTAGAATTATACAGAGGTGTGAACAGAGACTGTGAGATCACACAGGGCAGCTTTACCGTTTTATTCAAGAAAACGGGAAGTGCATCTGCTGTGATCAAAGTAAGCGGCGGAAATGTCAAGATCACGGGAGATGACGGCTGTACATTATCGAAGTATCCGGGAAGCTCGGTGGGATATCTCATAGCTGTAACGGGCGGCACGGTAACGTTTGATGACATAACTATCAATGATGACAGTATCAGCGTAAGCGGCGGCAAGACTGTTATAAACGGCGGTACTTATAATAAGCTGAGCGTCAGCGGAGGTACGGTCACTATAAACAGCGGTACATTCAGCAGCATAGATGTAAGCGCAGAGGGCAAGGCACTGAAAGATCTGCTCGGCGAGAACAAGGCGTTTACGACAAGCGACGGAAAGCTGTTTGACGCAAGCAAGGTTTCGGAAAGCGATAATTCACTTACGGTAATCGACCACAGCAAGCATGAGTATGACGAAACAGGAAGGTGCGGCTGCGGTTATCAGTGTGCACACAGTGAGATCAATGCGGAAGGTGTATGCAACGAGTGCAATGCAAAGATGTATGCTGCAGTCACTGTAAAGAGTGAGACCGGAACAACGGTAAAATACTTTACAAAACTTACGGAAGCGTTTGAGTTTGCGGCAAAGAACGAAAACAAAGGCTGTACGCTGAAAATGCTCAGAGATTTCTTCGATAGAAATACTGACATTAACGTAAACGGCGGAGAACTTACTGTCGATATGAACGGCTTTGGTGTCTATATCAATAGCTTTAACGGATCCGGAACCCAAATCACTATACGCAGTGACAGTAAGTGTACTTTTGGGGTTGAAAATGGATTTAGCATGGACGGCGGCACTGTTACTTTCTCGGGAGAGGTCAGCGTAGTTTGCCAGAATGTGAAATTAAATGCCACATATTTCTCCTCCTATGTTGAAACGCTGAAAATTGACACGCTGATTTTAGAAGACGGTGTTCTGCTTAAACAGCTGGCAAGTATCACGAATGCTAATATCGCTAATATAGACTGCTCAAGTGAAATTTATCTTTATCAAATTTTAGCGAGCGGCAGCCGTGTCGATTCTCAGCTGTACAGCGATCTGAAAGCAAACGCTTCGTCAAACTTCGATAACGTAAGAATAATAAGATGCGACCACCCGGACGGTGTGGGCAGAGATAACCGTTGCATATACTGCAATTCATTGATCGCTGCAAGCGTAAGCTATACCGAGAACGGAGCGGAAAAGACAGAATATTTTGTTAAGGAAGATCTGGGAAAGGCGTTTGCCAAGGCAAACAGCGTTGCAATTGCAACAATAACAATGCTGATGTCTTCCGCTTATGATACAGACTACCTCCCTGTTACAGGTGATGTTACACTTATTGCAAATGGCGATAACGCCATCTTGTATAATACAGTAAAGGTCGCCGATGGCGGTAAGCTGACACTTAGAGGCAACGCCAATATTTTCGCTGTAATTGCCGAGCCGGGCTCCAGGTTGACTGCCGAAGAAGCCACAAGAATCGCATATCTCACCGTAAACGGCGGAGATGTTAAGCTCAGCGGCGGACAATATGATAACATTACGGTAAAAGATGGCAAGATAACAGATATTCTCGGCAACGGCTATGCGTATAAGAAAACAGAGGGCGGTGCATGGCTGACGCTTAAAGAACGTGAGGTGTCGGAAGCAAGCGGTGTTACCGTTGCTAAGGCACCGATAGTACAAGCAACGCTTAGCACAGAAATGAACAAGCTGTATCGCAACAGCAACGCAAATTCCACGCTGAAGTTCAACCTGTCTCTTGCTAACGGCTCGAACCTGAACGACTCGTATGTAAGTAAGAGATACGGTATAAACTCCTATGTAAGCGGAGATATAATTTATAGCAGCTTAAGCGCACTTGTAAAGGACGCTAAATTGTCGGCAGACGAAATAATTGATAAGGCAGGCGACAGCGATGTTGCCGAGATATACTTCGTAGTTACTACCGGTGACGGCTATGAAATAAAGTCGAACACTGTAAGTATAGACCTTGTTGATTGTGATCATTCTCAGGTGGTCGATCCTACAGCGGACAAGGAAACCGCAGGTAATATTACCGAGCCGACATATTGCGAGATATGCGAGAGCAAGTTCAATGCAAAGATAACAAAGGGCGACGATGTCAAGTATTATAACAATCTTGACGAGGCTGCGAAAGACGCTCAGAAGAGCGAAAACGAGGGCTGTACCTTATATCCGCTTTATAACAAGAACGGATACGGCGGTCAGTTAGTCATAACCGAAGGTAACTTCACGCTCAAGTACGCAGTTCGTACAGCGTTCTCACGTCCGATCATCATAAACGGCAAGGCAAAGCTGACGGTTACGGGACGTTGTGCGGTGACAGCGTTTGAGAATCAAGACGCATTTATAGTGCAGGGCGGTGATGTCACATTTGAGGGGCTTGCTACAGGCAGCAATGTGACCATAAACGGCGGAAATGTTACAATGGCCGCAAACAATATAAATTGCCTTACAATAAACGGCGGTAATGTATCCATTTCGTCAGGTGGGTTTGCCGAAATCATAACTAATGCCCCGAATAAGGTGATAGCCGATTATATCGATCCCGGCTTCTGGGTACAGGACAGAGGAACAAAAGAGTGGATAGATATATACAGTCTTAATAAGGCAACGGCATCATCGACAAACGGACTTACGGTACGGTTATGTCCGATGCAGATAATCAAGCCGATTGATACTGTATATTACACCAACGGTTATTATCCAGGCGACATACCGTCACTTCAAATAAATGCAGAGCCGTGGTATTCAAACGAGGTTGACGCAAAAGTTGCTTATCAGTGGTTCGCCATTGATGAAAACGGCTACGAAACAGTGATAGAGGGCGCTACAGACAGAAAGCTGTCGCTCGAAAATCTCACAACGGGCAGGTACTACTGCCGTCTTACCTACAGCAATGCTACAACGGCGGGAGTTTCGATGGCGTCGGACGTTGTAACGGCTACGATAACCGAATGTGAGCATTCCGGAGGAGAGGCTACCTGCACCGAAAAGGCAAAGTGTGAAATATGCGGTGCGGAGTATGGCGAACCTCTCGGTCACGACTATGTTGTAATCAAAGTAGTTGAGCCTGACTATCGCAACGAAGGCTACAGCGTATTTGAATGCACAAGATGTAAGGATTCATATATCGGAAACCGTGTTCCCGTAAAGCCTATTCCCGATGTGGAAGAAATAGCGGTTGAAAAGACAACATACAATGAAGTCGATATAAGCTGGAAGAATATAAGCGGCGTTGACGGATATTATGTCGAATGCTATGTCGGCAATCAGTGGAAGCAGATCGGCTTCAGCACGGACGGCGACAGAGTAGCGGCAAAGCTGAGCGGTCTTTCTGCAGGTCTTAAATATAAGGTAAGGATAGCGGCTTATGCAGGAAGCTTCACCGCCAAGTTCAGATGTTTCTATGTTGATACTGTTCCTTCTCCCGTATGGAATATAAATACGGTGAAGGCTACCGATGAAACGGTAAGAATAAGCTGGAGCAGAAACGCCAGAGCGGACGGCTACAAGGTAGAGTGGTACATTAATAATCAGTGGTCCGTAAAGACTGTTACCGGCAACAATAATATATCGGCGGTTATAGACGGACTTTGTGCAGGAACACGATATAAAGTAAGGGTAAGCGCATATAAGGGCGACCTTTACAGTCCGTATACATATGGCTATATCGATACGCTCCCGTCAAAAGTTACGGGTATTACGAAGACAGTAACATCTTCTTCGTTTACGCTTAAATGGGATAAGAACGAAAGTGCGGACGGTTATACCGCTCAGTACTATGCAGACGGTAAGTGGAATGAAAAGACGCTGACCGGCAATAACAAAACTACCGTTACAATAGGCTCGCTTAAGGGCTACAAAACCTACAAGGTCAGAATAAAGGCTTATAAGGGTGAGCTTGAGAGTGCATTCGACGATATTTATATCACTACCGCTCCGACAAAGGTCAGCGGTCTTAAGGTAAAGAGCGCAGTTGACTCAAAAGCAGTAGTTATATGGAATGCGGATGCGAACGCTGACGGATATAACGTAGAATATTATATCGGCGGTAAGTGGGTCAAAAAGACCATAACCGATAATAAGACAGCAAAGGCTGTGCTTGGCGGACTTACACCTTACAGCACATGTAAAGTAAGGGTAAGAGCGTATAAGGACAATCTGTACGGCGATTACAGCTATACTACGGTTACTGCAGTGCTTTCACCGGTAACCAATATCAAGGTTGTATCGGCAAAAAGCAACTCGATAACCGTTAAGTGGGGTAAAAACGCCAGTGCAGACGGATATAAGGTTGAAATTTACAAAGGCGGCAAGTGGGTCAAAAAGACGTTAAAGGGCAGTACGAATGCTACTGTCACTATTGGCGGACTCAGGGCCGGAAGCGTGTATAAGGTAAGGATTGCGTCTTATAAGGGTGCAAATACAAGCACTTATACTTATGCAAATGTGAAGACAGCCAAATAAGCTGACAGTAAAAAAAGAGAACACCGGGCGACCGGTGTTCTCTTTTGTGTATCAGATGCGTTTTTACTATAAGAACAAACTGAGCCGTAAGCAAGGGTGCTTACGGCTGTAGTTTGTTTATTGCTTTTTATGATGCCGCCGTTTCGCTGTCCTGCGGTAAGCAGAATTTTGAAAAAGGCGAATCCGGTGCGGCTCACAGCCGCCGCTTACTTGAAGTATCTGTTCAGCAGACCCTCGAAAGCCTTACCGTGACGGGCTTCGTCCTTAGCCATCTCGTGAACTGTGTCGTGGATAGCGTCAAGATTTAACTGCTTTGCTCTCTTTGCGAGGTCAAGCTTGCCCTGTGTAGCGCCGTGCTCTGCGGCAACTCTCTTTTCGAGGTTTTCCTTAGTCGATGCACTTACAACATCGCCTAAAAGCTCTGCGAACTTTGCAGCGTGTTCAGCCTCTTCCCAAGCTGCCTTTTCGTAGTAAAGGCCTACCTCGGGGTAACCTTCTCTGTGAGCGGCTCTTGCCATAGCGAGATACATACCTACCTCTGTGCATTCGCCCTCGAAGTTAGCCTTTAAACCTGCAAGAATCTCTTCATCCTCAACTGCCTTTGCAATGCCTACCTTGTGCTCGTCTGCAAATACAAGCTTTTCGCTTTCCTTAAGCTCTATGAACTTGCTGCCGGGAACCTTGCACTGGGGGCAGAACTCGGGAGGTGTATCTCCCTCATGAACGTAACCGCATACCGGACATACCCACTTTTTCATAGTAAATTACCTATCCTTTCATAGTGATAAAATCATTATTTTCTTATTGTTTTTAATGAAATCAGTAACGTTTACTGATTTGTTGGTTTTATTATAACCGATACTTCGGCATTTGTCAAGAGGTTTTTGAAAATTTTTTTGGGGAAATTGGGTTAGTTGTGGATCTGTCTCTTATACACATCTGACGCTGCCGA
>ENA-OZBC01000611-OZBC01000611.1-human-gut-metagenome-genome-assembly--contig:-NODE-611-length-14364-cov-4.773499_pt1 | contig 14364 bp, 7 predicted proteins | sample MGYA00243982_ERZ653526 | MGnify/ENA primary metagenome ERZ653526 (study PRJEB26926, sample SAMN06164948) | human gut metagenome | biome: ENVO:00009003; feature: ENVO:2100002; material: ENVO:00002003... | reverse complement strand
AGTCGTCGGCAGCGTCAGATGTGTATAAGAGACAGCAGCGCCAGCAGCGTCTCTCGGCGGATGACGCGGATGGGCGTCGGCATCTGCTCGGCGCGTGCTATCACCCGCGGCGGCGCTTTTCCCAGCACGCACAGGATGACTCGATTCGCCTGCTGCCGCTGCATCGCCCGGTGCGCCTCCACCAGCTGCCCGATGGACAGCTCCCCTTCCGGCGGCATCCGAACGCACTGCACCAGCAGCGTTTCCGCGCCGCCCGACGGCTTTTCCTGTCCACACAGCGCGCCGTCTGCCGTAATGCGCTGCATCCGGAGCGGCCACTTTTCCTCCAGCAGCAGCGCCGCCTGAAAGTGGGCTTCCTTCGCCTCCGAAAGCAGCATTTTCTCCAGCAGCAGTTCGCCACCGATGCGGCAGCGGAGTGCCGTTTCGCGCCGCACCAATGTCGTCTGACGATAAAGGCGGCGCAGCAGCAGCAGCAGCGTGCCCAGTGCAATGCCCGCAAGCAGCGCAGGGAGGTTCAATCCCCAGAGGAACACAAACCAGCCGATGCCCAGCGCCATCAGCAGCACACCGCGCCCCACACTGTCCAGCAGCTCCGCCAGCAGGTTGCGCTTGAATCCCGTTTCCATCGCTTCTCCGCCTTTACAATTCCCGAAATTTCGGGTATAATAGGAATGTACACTTGCACAAGCAGGAGGATTGCCATCACATGGCAAAAGAACGCATTGGTATTTTAGGCGGCACGTTCGACCCGATTCACGAGGGGCACATCCATATGGCGCTTTCCGCCATGCAGGATGCGCATCTTGACCGCGTGCTGGTACTCCCGACGGGCAATCCGCCGCACAAGATAGGCATCACCCCTGCGGAAGATCGCTGGCGCATGGTCTGCTGCGCCTGTGCGCTGCATGACGGGCTGACGCCGTGCCGCGCGGAAATCGACCGCGAAGGCGTTATCTATACGGTAGATACGCTGTCCATTTTGCATCAGGATTATCCCAAGGCAGAGCTTTTTTACCTGATTGGTACGGACACGCTGATGGAGCTGCACACATGGCGGAATTTTGAGCAGGTATTGTCGCTGTGCACCTTCGTTATCTGCCCGCGCCCGACCAGCGTGTCGCCCAAGGTGCTGGCGGACGAGCAGCGGCGGCTGATTGCGCTCGGCGGGCGCTTCGTGGCGCTTGACGCGGACGTGGTGGATGTGTCTTCCACGGAACTGCGGCAGGCGCTTCGGGATGGTCAGGCAACGCCGCATTGCAGCGTACCCGTGCGGGAATACTGCAAGGTGCGCGGGCTGTACGGGCTGTCGCCGCGCGTCCCGCAAGGAGACAAGTGGCTTGACCGCCTCTTCGCCGACCTGAATCAGCATCGGTTTATGCATTCGCTGGCAGTGGCGCACACGGCGCGGCAATTGGCGATTGCGCACCATCTTGACCCGGTCAAGGCGGAAGCCGCCGGACTTCTGCACGACTGCGCGAAGTGTCTGCCGCTCAGTGCCATGCAGCAGCTTTGCCGTGACCATCAGCTGACGGTTGATCCGGACATTCTGCAAAGCGGCGCACTGCTCCACTCCGTCGCCGGGGCGTGTCAGGCGCAGGATGTTTACGGCATCACCGACCCGGAGCTTCTCTCTGCCATCACCAACCACACCAGCGGACGCCCCGGCATGAGCAAGCTGGACATGGTCATCTGGCTGGCGGACAAGATTGAGCCGACCCGCGCATCCTATCCGCTGCTGGATAAAGTGCGGATGCTGGCGGGCTTTTCGCTGGAAAAGGCGCTGCTAACCAGTCTGGAAGGATCAGCGAACTATCTGCGCAGCAGCGGGAAAACCGTGCATCCGCTGACGCTGCAAACCATTGCGTGGCTGAAAACGCTTCCCGAAACCAAGTGAATTTTATCAGAAGGAGAAATATTATGCAGAATCTTCAGCTCGTGCAGGAAGCTGCACAGGAACTCTACAAGAACAAAGCCGGTCAGATTGTCGCGCTGGACGTGCAGGGCATGACCGTTATTTGCGACTATATGCTGATTGCGGCCGGGCGCACGGTCAATCAGGTGAAGGCGCTGGCAGACGATGTGGATGAGCGCATGGCGGAACTGGGCGTGCCGATTCGCCGCCGCGAGGGGCAGAACGAAGGCCGCTGGATTATCCTCGACTACGGCTTCATGCTCGTGCACATCTTCCACACCGAGGAGTACGAGTATTACAACCTCGAACGCCTGTGGACGGATGGCAGCAACCGCCTTGTGCTGCCGTTTGACCAGACGGATTTGTAATCGAATACAGAAACATCGGGCAGTGCGCATGGTGCGTTCACTGCCCGATGTTTTTGTTTACGGATAATTGCGGATTGTCCTTGCTTTTTCCATCGCATCCTCCTTCGCGGAAAGCGGCGACAGGATGTAGGCGTAGTCGTAATCCCGCGTCAGCGGCGTCAGGTACGGCTCATGCACGATGATGCGATACCATGAATTATCGCCGCCCAGCCCAATCTGCACGGCGTTCAGGCGCAAAATGACGTTCTCCGTCGCCTTCAGCTGGTGCGGGTGCTTTGCCTGCGTGAGCGCTTCTGGTGTGTAATGCAGCGCACTCGCTTCCATCGGCGCACTATCCGCCGCAGCCAGCAGACCCTCGCCCGTCTCGTCCGTCAGCGCAATCCAGCGCACGCCCGTCCGATTCCCCGTTTCTGATGGTTCCATGTACGGGAAGAAATTGTCCGTTACAGTCGTTTCATAACGTCCGACTTTCGTGCCGCTGTGCCGGTCGGTGTAGTTTTCTTCTGGTCCGCAGCCGAAATAGGTCATCCGCTCATACGCCTTGGGAAGCGTCATCTGCATCCCGACGACGGGGATATAAATCAGCTGCTGATGCTCCGGCGCGGACAGGTGCATCTGCACACGAATGCTGCCGTCGCCATAGAAACGGTATTCCAGCGAAACCAGCATGTTTTCCAGCGCCGGATAGCAGCCGTCGAATGTCACGCGAACCGGGTTTTCGTCCGCATACAGCACCCTGTTCGTGACGACATACGTTCCCGGCTCTTTCCATGCCGCATTCATATGCCCCAATCCGGATCCAAACGCACGGTCATTATCCGTCGCGGCACGGTAGAAACTCCCCTTCGGTCCTTCTCCGGGTACAATCAGCGCATGGAACGTGCCGTCCGCACCCAAGGCTTCGTAGCGCGTCAGCTGCGCCGTTTCCAGATTCAGCGCCGTGTGGAACTGCTCGCCGCTGATGGACAGCACATTGCCATCCTGCGTCACAGTCATGGCAGTGTCCGGCAGCATCGACGTTAGTTCATTGTCATTGCGCATGGCAAACTGCTCGTAAGCCACCACATGCCCCGCATTCAGCAAGCCATCCTGCGCTTTCAGCGCAACCGTCAGATTCAGGAAGTACTCTTTGCCTGCCTCTTTCGCGATGGTCGGCAGATTCAGTGTGACTACACGCTCGCCCGGCTGATTCGTTCGCGCATCAACATTCGCCACGCGCACCACGTCCGCCGAAAGCACACCTTCCGCCGCAACATCCCCATCTGCCGTGATGCTCCATCTGAATTCGTACTTTTCCGCCACATCAGTGAATAAGAAGTAGTTCTTCATTCGCACCGTCGCGTGGTCTTCGTCAAACGCATCGAATTTCAGCTGACTGTACTGATAGCGAACTTCCGCCATTTCCGGCTGAAGCGTGCGGTCAGGCAGCAGAAGCCCGTTCGCACAGAAATTGTCGTCATGTACGCGCTCGCCGAAGTCGCCGCCGTAGCCGAAATAGCGCGTTCCATCCTCGGCGGTCTGGTAAATCGACTGGTCGATGAAGTCCCAGATGAACCCGCCCTGCAAGTTGCGGTAGGTATCAAACGCCGCCTGATATTCATCCATGTTGCCCATTGCGTTGCCCATCGCGTGTTCATATTCGCACTCGATGTAGGGCGTGTCGTGCCCCGCCTCGGCGTAGGCAATCATCTGCTCGACCGTTTCGTACATGCCGGAATATACGTCGATGCCCGTCGCAAAGTTATCGCGCGCCTGCTCGTAGTGCCACGGGCGCGTCGGATCGTAGGCGTGCAGGACGTGCGTCTCGCCCATCTGATTGACATACGGCTGCACCAGAATCGTCCGCAGAATCTCCGGGTTCTTGCACTCGTTGCCCAGCGACCACATGATGACGCTCGCATGATTGCGGTCACGATTCACCATGTTGTACTCGCGGTCAATAATCGCGTTCGACATATATTCTGTAATGCGTGCGTTTTCATAAATCATGTTGGAATGGACTTCGAGATTCGCCTCATCGACAACGTAAATGCCGTATTTATCGCACAGATAATACCAGTATGGACTGTTCGGGTAATGCGACGTGCGCACGGCGTTGATGTTGTTCTCCTTCATGATGCGGATGTCTGTCTCCATGACCTCGCGCGTCACGGCGTACCCGTATTCGGGGTGCGTCTCGTGGCGGTTGACGCCGCGCAGGGAAATCGGCTGCCCGTTGATTCGGATGAGGTCGGCGTCGCCCGTGCTGCCCTCAAACCAGCCGCTTGCATTCGTCTTGTAGGTCATTTTGCGGAAGCCTACCTGACAGCTCTCGTAGACCGTTTTCTCGCCGCTCGTCTCCGTCAGCACCAGCGTGTAGAGATACGGGTCTTCGGCGCTCCACTTGCGCGGGGTCTTGACAACGCCGCTCAGGGTGACGCTCTGCGCTTCGTCTGCGGAAAGTATCGCGTGCGCTGCATCCGCCGTCCATGCGACCGGCTGCCCGTCCGCATCGTAAAGCTGCGCCGAGACGGAAATTTTGCCGTCTGCATCGCCGCGGTTTTCCAGCATCAGCGTTACAGAGAACGTGCTGTCCGCGAAATCCGCGTCAAAATCAGTCACAAGGCTGTAATCGCGCACGAACGTCTGCGGCGTTGCGTAAAGGTACACGTCGCGGAAAATGCCGCTCAAATCGAAATAATCCTGATCTTCCAGCCATGAGCCGTCGCACCAGCGGTAAACCTTGACCGCCAGCGTGTTTTCTTCGCCATAACGGACGTAATCAGTCACGTCGAACGTATCCGCCGTGAAGGAATCCTCCGCGTAGCCGACCTGCGTACCATTCACCCAGAGGTAGAAAGCCGCATCGACGCCCTCGAACGTCAAGAAAATGCGTTCGCCTGACCAGCTCTCCGGCAGCGTGAACGTTCGGCGATACAGCCCGATGGGGTTGTACGTTGTTGGCGCCATCGGCAAATCCGCCGGATAACCGATTTTGTTGCCGAAATTGCGCGCGAACTTCTGCGTTGTGTTGGTGTAAATCGGATGGTCGTAACCCTGCGTCTGCCATACGCTCGGCACATAGATATTCGCCCAGTCCGAAGCATCGAAATCCGGTTGATAGAAGTTCACGCAGCCGCCACGGTCAAATTCTGACGGAGAGTCGAAGAGTCGGAACGTCCAGTTCGTCTGGCTGAGCAGCAGATAGCGCCCGCTGTTTTCCTTGCGATAGTTGACTGCGCCGTCTATCGCCTGTTCGGGTGTGTCATAGGGAACGGAATCCGTGCGCGGCGCTTCCCGCCCAATTTGCACGATGTCGCAATTGCGATTCGGCGCGTCGCCATCCGTGCTGCCATTCCATTCCTTTCCTGTCCAGAAAACACCCGGTGTGCTCCATGCGCAATCGGTAAAAGTCGGCAGGGTGTGGGAAGCTGCCTTGAGCATATCCGCCCGACTGCCCGTAAAGGTACACTGCGTCACGAGCATGTCCGTCTGCGTCCCTTCGACTTCCAGATGTGCCTTCGTTTCGCCGGAGAAGCGGCAGTTCCGAATCGTCGCGCCGCGCCCATTGCCAAGGTACATGTTCGCGCTGGCGTTGTCCGAAAAATCGCAGTTCTCGATGGTCGTGTCGTGCGAATCGTAGTAGATGACACCTGTCCAGCCGTCCGCCACCGTCGTATCGGTGCAGACGCAGCTGGATTTGAGGATGCGCAAGCCCGTCACACGCGACTGCCGCACGTCGCAGGCAGTAATTGTCGCGTTCGGCTCGTTTTGCAGGTAGATGCCGTCGGCGTTATCAGAGAAAGTGCAGTTCTCGATGCGGTTGCCGTTCCCGACCGCGCCAAAATAGCCGAAGCCGCAGCCTTGCACATGCGAATCCTGCAAAGTGCAGTCCGTGCAGTGGGTAAAAAACACGCCTTGGTCGCAGTTCAGCGCAAGACTGTCCGTGACGACGACGTTCTGGCTGCCGCGGATGTCAATGCCGTGGTTCGTCTGCTCAACGTGAACATTGCGCAACACCGCACCCTGCACGAAAACGAGGTATGTACCGAAAATGCCGCAGCGGTCAGCCGAAACGTTCTCCAGCGTCACATTTCTGCTCCGCGCGATTTCCAGCCCCATGCTGCTGTCAGAGACGTCGATGTCCCACACCGTCAGATTATCGCATTCCACGGCAATCAAACCGCCCGCATCCGTTGGAACAGTCAGGTTGTCCTGTCCGACGAAGTAGTAATACGGTCTGCCGTTGATGGTGCAGTCCGCAATCTCGTGTGTCGAGAAGTATTCGGGATCTTCCCCGGCTTCGCACATGCCCGTCAGCACCGTTTTGCCCGCGCTCTTGTCGCTCAGCGGGTCACCCGCGATACAGATGCCGACCTGACGGAACGTGCAGCGGCGAATTGCGCATTCCTTCATGCCGCGCAGCCAAATCGCCGTAGAGGACGTGCGGCATTCCTCGTCGCCCAACACAAATTCACAGTCCTCAACCGTCATCGCCCGGCTCACATCCGCGACGATGCCCCACTTGCGCACCTGAAAGCGGATGTTCCGCAGCGTCACGCCGTCCGCCGTCACGCTGGCCATCGTCTTGAAACGCGGCGAATCCAGCACAGCGCCGTCCTCGCCCTCGATGGTGACTGCATGGTCAAGGACAATCGGGAACGTCTCCTGCTCGCCGTACACGCCCGCGCGCAAAAGAATCGTGTCGCCCGCAGAGGACGCTGCAGCTGCTTCCGTGAGCGTCTGAAAGTCCCCCGTGCCGTCTACGGCAACGACGTATGTTTCCGCCTGAGCAAAGCCCGCGCAGAGTCCGAGAATCATCAGCAGTCCGATGAGCCATTTTCGCACGATGGAATCCCCCTTATGGCGATAGAAAGCAATTGGTTGCTTACGGATTGAAAAAAGGCGGGACGCAGTGTGCGCCCCGTCTGTACCTCATGATGAGGCTTTTTGTTCTGCTTACTCGAACACCAGATTGCCCCACAGGCTCGGATTGGTGTTGATTTCAAGCGTACCCGTCCAAGCCATCTGCGGGATGTACTCCGTGCCGGGGCAGGGATAGGAAATGTCGGTGACCGCCACGTTGAACTTCACCACGTCGCCCGACTGCGGCTGATAGACCGCAATCTTGTTGTTCGCGAAATTCGCCCACGCAATCTTGACTTCAAAGATGAAGCCCGTGGAGGTTGCCTGCGTCGCGCGCTCGTAGCCTTCGGTCAGCACGTCTTCGCCGCCGTCGATACCCTTGCTGATGAAGCGCTGACGATATTCCTTGGCGACCATCGTGCGGTCAAACGCGGTATCGAAGTAGTTGTTGTCGCAGATGAGGAACAACAGGAAGTCGTTGGTGTGGTATTCCGTGCGGTTCGGGTCATCAGTGGGATCGGTGGAGATGAAGACCTTCAGGTTGTCTTCGCCGTCCAGCGGCAGCATCTCGATAGCGCCGTAGGGCGTATCTTCGGTCACGTCGAAGGCAAGATACAGGTTCTCTTGGTCATACGCGGCGTAGACCTTCGCGGACAGGTCATTCGGCCCCTGCCAGAAGCTGAGGTCGCGGATAATCTGGGACGCATCTTCCAGCACCGCCGGAGAGGACAAGTCCCAATCGCTCAAGTCGCCGTCAATCGTGATGGCGTTCGCCTTGTGCGCTGTAATGGTGGGCGTCTCTTCTTCCGCCATCGCCGCGGAGGATATCGTCACCAGTGCCATCATCATGGCCAGGAAAGCAGCTAACTTCTTCTTCACGTTCACACAACTCCTTTGTCGGTTTGGTTGACACCTGTTGCAAGCCTGTTTCAGCTTTCAATGGTATTGTACAACGATTTTTCTGCCTGTGCAATGGAATTTTCAGCATTTGAATTTGGAATATCCAGCACAAACCTATTTGCTGAACGAAAAAGTGGAGGCGAGCCGAAGCCCGCCCCCAGAGGAGGAATGAGGATGGATTACTCAGCAATGGTGATGGTACCGGGCTGCGTGGCGACGGTGATGGTGTGTTCACCGGGCGTCGCGATGGTCACGGGGATTTCGACCACGCGCCAAGAACCGCCGCAGACCGTGTAGAGCTTTTCAGCCACCACTTCGTCGCCGTCCTTGACCTGAACGTAGGTCAGATCGTCCGCGCCATTGTTGCGCAGCAGGCAGTAGACCATGAATTCTTCGCCAGCCTTGGCGGACACAGTACCCACAACGCTCTTGACGGTCTGACCGCGGCTGTTGGTGGTTTCCTGCTCTTCGTACACGGACGGGAGAATCAGGCAGGAGTACTGGAAGTCGCCCTTCTGGCCATAGCGCATGGAGTAGTTGTAGACCACCAGCGGATCACCGAAGTTGTTCGGGGAAGCGTGGTTCGGGTCGTCTTCCATCAGCGCCTGAACCAGCAGACGGACGTAGTTGGAAGCGCCCTGATCGCCCGCAAGATCCTTCCATTGAGCCGCGTCGCTCCAGTTGTCGCGAGCCTGTTCCTTCTGGATGATGCCTTCAGGCTGACGTTCGCCGAAGATGAGGTCAGCGTAAATCCAAGGTTCGGTGCCGTAGATGAAGCCCGCTTCGCCGGAGCCATGGTCAGGCTTCTGGCTGTACGGAATGTACATCACAGCGTTCGCGTTCTTGAGTTCGTATTCCGTCACCTTGTTGACCATGGTCAGGATGATGGGCTTGCCAGCGTCCTGCGCGTCTTCCACGAACAGTTCGGCCGCGTCGTCAACAGAGTTGAAGTAGCCAATCGCAACATCCGCATCTTCGAGGTTTTCCACAACGGTGCCGAAGTTGTTCAGGTAGGTCTTATAGTGATCAAGCGTATCAGAAGCAGAGGCTTCGATATAAACCTTGGTGCCCTTCGCCAGCGGCAGCAGGCCGTTGTCGTTCTTCACCAGCACAGCGGACTTCGCCTGCAGCTTTTCAGCCAGCTCGACTTCTTCCGCAGTACGCGCAGCGCGCAGGTCTTCGTTGGTGTGGATTGCAGTGCGGTTCGCGATCCATTCGGGGCTCGCGACGACAGCCAGCGCCTCGTCCATCACGCGATAGGGATTCTCGAACAAACCCTTTTCAAACTTGAACTTCAGGATGCGCGCGGCAGAGCGGTCAACCCACTGCTTCTCCACGTCGCCTTCCTTCAGGCCATTCACGATGCAGTCCGGCCAGTTCCACATGGTGTTTTCGCTGATTTCTTCGCCATGCTTGATGCCGCCAGCGCCGAACATGTCGGTACCGTTCTTCAGGGCTTCGTTGTACAGCCAACGGCCCGTCTGCTCGGACAGTTCAACGCCCTCGTTGGTGACGCCGGAAACCTGCTGACGCATACCCAGCGCCCACCAGTCGGTCACGACGATGCCGTCGAAGCCAAGGGTGTCACGCAGGTAACTCATGGTCACGGAGTCCCACTTGACGTCGGTGGTATTGGTGATGCCCGTGCCGCCGCAGTTGGTCATAACCCATTCATTGCCGCCAGCCAGCGCAGCCTTCCAGCCAACCATCCAGTTGTCGAAGTTCTGCGCCACAGAGCGGGCTTTGCCGAAGTTGGAGTCGCCGCCGCGGCCGATCCAGTGCTTGACGCAAGACGCGAATCCGGCGTCTTCCATGCCCTTAACTTCCTGATAAACGATGTTCGCGATGTGTTCGGGATTCTCGCCGTACTGCGCGCCGATTTCGTTCGCGTAGGGCTCGAAGGTCACATGGATACCGACCGCAACCATCGCCTTGCCGTAGATGTTGGAGAGCTTGTACGCCAGTTCGGGGTCATTGGCGGTGCCGTAAGCGATGTGCGCCTTGTCGATGTAGCCGCCCCAAGCGTTGAACTCACGGTCAGAGGTGAAAATCATCGGGACGCCCAGGCGTTCCTTTTCCGCCGCAGCCTGCAGGTTGTTCAGCGTGCTGACGACGTTGTCCGGCGTGCCGTTCAGGTTGAACAGCATACAGGTCAGGTTGAAATCCGGAATCAGGGAGCGCGCCGTTTCGAGATTCGCGCTGACGCAGAACAGCAGACCTGCTTCTTCTTCGGGGGTCATCTGGCTGATCAGGTCATTCACACGGGTTTCGGTGTCCAGACGCCAGTCCTCGTAGGGATCAAGCTGTCCGTTCTTGTTCATGTCCTTGAACTTGTAGCCGTCCACTTCCAGAATCGGGGTGACACCCTCGATGTAAGTCAAGCGGGGCTGTTCGCCATTGGCTTCAATCAGGGAGAACTCGCACGGCTTCGCCAGCAGTTCCGCTTCTGTCGGGCCTTGCTGCGCTTCTTCTGCCAAGCCAGCCATTGAACCCAGCATCATCGTCAATGCGACCAACAGGGATAACTTTTTCCTCATGAAAATACTCCTTTCCTTTCCAAGAAACCTTTTACGCTTTGTCGGCAAGCTCCCTGCTTCTTGATTGCTACCCTCCCTCTCTTTGTCAGGGTTCCTTGCGCCGACCTCTTGATTATCATTATAATCAGAACCACAAAAAGGGTAAAGGGAAAATCCAGTCCGTTCATTTGGAATATTCAGCACAGACACGTTTCTCCCCATTTTCTACTGATTTGGCAGTTTTTCTTCCGTATTGTCAATGCAGAGAAAAAGTAATTGTCCTATTTGGTTATTCGCAGAATCGTCGTCCGTTTCCCCGGCACGCGGAGCGAATGCAAGTCAAGCAGGAAATCCAGTCTTTTTTCCTGCAATATTCAGCATACGTCAGCCTTGTTCGCTCATCCGCTTCCGCAGCGTCTGTCGATCAATTTTCATGTTCGCCGTATGCGGCAGCTCCGGCAGCAGGACGATTTTGTCCGGCAGCATATAGCGCGCCACCTTCGTTTTCAGCGCATCCATGAGCGACTTTTCCGTCAAATTGCCCACAGCAAACGCCCACAGCACATCCTGTTCCCTGTCCAGCAGGCAGCACGCTTCCAGACAGCCGGGAATGCTCCGCAGCGCCGCTTCGACTTCTCCCAGCTCCATGCGGTAACCATGATGCTTGACCATGCTGTCTTTGCGTCCCAGCACGTTCAGCCGTCCCTGCGCGTCGAGGAAGCCGTAGTCGCCCGAACGGAACCAGACGCCCGGCTCCTGCCCCAGCGGGTCAGCAACATAGACCGCGCGGCTCCGCTCCTCGTCGCGATAATACGCCTGCGACACCATGGGCGATGAGACGTACATCTCCCCTGCTTCGCCCGGTGCGGCAGCTTGCCCATCATCGGTCATGAAGCGGATTTTCACCGTCGGGAACGGCTTTCCGACCGGAATCAGCTGTCCCGCCTCGTAATTGCCCTCGACCTTCCCGACGGACACGCTGAACATCTCCGTGCTGCCGTAGAAATTCCACGCATGACCCTTTGGCGCGGCGTTCATCCAGACGGCTAACTGCGCCCACGGCATCACTTCGCCGGACATAATCATGTATTCAAGCTCCGGCAGGCAGTTTTCCGTCAGCACGCCGCTGTTTGCCACCTGCACGAAGCTCGATGGCGTCATCGTCAACTCCGTGATGCCCTTCTGCCGCAGGTAATTCACCAGCGTTTTCGGGAACGACAGCGCTGTCGCGGGAATCATGCACGCCTTGGCGCCAAGCAGCGCGGGCGGGAAAATGTCGATAATCGAATTTGCGTAGAAAAACGGCGACTGATTGCCGAAAACAGTGTTCTCGGTGAATTGATAGCGTTCAATCGTCTCTTCAGTGTACGCCATGAGCGACCCCTGCGTATGCGCGACGCCCTTCGGAATGCCCGTCGAGCCGCTGGTGTAAAGAATCGCGGCAAGGTGGTCCGGCGTCACGGTCTGCCGGATTTGTGCCAGCTTATCCGCGTCCACGGGCGACTGCGCCGCGTCCGACCACAGCACGCATTCGCACCCATCCGGGCAGACAGCTTCCGCTTTCGCACGGCTTTCTTCATCATAGATAATCGCCGTTGGCTGCAAATTCTGCATGATGAGCTTCAGGCGCTCCGGCGGCAGCATCGGGTCAAGCGGCGCATAAAAGCACCCCGCCGCCCACACGCCGAAGAATACCTTCACACATTCGGCGCTGCGCGGGTTCATCAGCACTGCAACCGGCGTATTCCGTGCGCACCGGCTGCTCAGCGAAGATGCAATCCGCTGCGCTGCGTCCCACCACTGCCCGAACGTGAACGGTGCCGAGGCATCCCATGCCAAACGCTCCGGGCAGCGCTTTGCGGTGTTCTCCAAATAGTCAAGAACGCTTCGTTTCATCGCTATTTTTCCTTCCTTTCATTGCGAATCATGTTTGCCATCTCCGGATACGCCGCTTGCCATTCCTCCAGACAGCGCTGCCAAGAATCGTACTTCGGATCGCCGCGATGGTCTATCAAGTCGTAATTTTCTTCCAGATATTTGCCGATTCGCAGCGACAGCTTGATGCTGCCCTTCACATTGAGGTGCTGCCAATCCGCGAAATCGCTGCTGTACCGAATGCCGAAGCGCCCCTTCGGATTGTTGAAATTCAGCAGCGGAATGCCGCGTTCCTCCGCCATCTTCCGCAGCGTGCAGATATACATATGATCATTTTCGTAATCCGGGCTTGGATACGAAATCAGGATGATTTGAATGCCCTGCGCTTCGCAGAGATCGCAGATGCGCTCGAAATATTCTGCCTCGCGCCCGTTAATTTTCTTGCCCGTCTCCGTCCAGAAGAACGTTGGCTTCGTGTGATGCTCCATCTTGTCGCATTCGATGAAGCCTTTCCAGTCGACACTGCGTCCGCCCGTCCAGCCGGGAAACGCGAAATTCTCCGCCGTCAGTGATTTCCAATTCTCATGCACCTGCGGATAGCCCAGCAGGAAGTCCAGCGGCTGCTGACCGCCTGCGGCAATCGCGTTTGCGCGGCGAATCGGGTTCAAAATGCCAGATGTGGAGAGAATCGTGCGCCCGCGCCGGGTCGTATCGTCGGGGTACGTTGCTGCTTTTGCATCCAGCAGAAGGATTTTTGGGTGCTGTGTTGTCAGCGCCTGCTCCAAGTAGTAGTAGGTATGCCAATACTGCTGTTCCGCGCTCGCAAGATCATACACGCTGAAGCCCCAGTTCGCCCACAGTACGTTCGTATTCACTGCAGCATACGTCGTGCTTGTGCCGACCGCCAACACGTCAATGGTGTTGCGCGGCTGAAGGGGCAGATTCATCATGCTGCCCGGCCCGTAGTCGTATTTCGGCGTCAGCATATACAGCACAGCGCACGAAATCAGCGTGAAAATCAGCCCAAACGCCAGTATTCGGAGGAAAAATGCTGCATTCTCGCGTCGGCGGCTGACCGCTTCATCTGTCATTGCCTTCCCCTCCTTTTCAGAATCCTGCGTACAGGAATGCCGCGCGGTCGAATCCAGCGCCGTAACAGCCGAAGATAAGCGTCAGGAACATCAGCCCCATCAGCAGCGTCCAGCGCACATACAGCGGCGAAACCGCCAGCTTCTTGCGCAAATCCGGCTGTTTTTCACAGAGGATGTCCACCAGGAGCATCAGCAGCACCGCCACAATTGCCACAACGCCGTCCTGCATTCCAAGCGGGAAATTACGCGTCATACCCGCGCCGAAATCGGTGAAGATGCGCCCCATCATGCCAAACGCCATGCCCGGCGACGTCGTGCAGGCAAAAAACTGCGCCAGCAGAACCGCTGCCATCGTCCGCAGCCAGCCGAACGCCTTCATAAGCGCCGCACCGCCCCAATGTGCCGTCACGCACTTGCGAATCTTCCGAAACTGCGGGTCAAGCAGCATTCCCGCCGCCGTCAGCAGTCCGAACCACAAGCCGTACAGCACCGCGTTCCAATAGAATCCGTGCCAGACGCCGATGAGCAGAAAAACCACCATCGACGCCGCCGCGCCCGGCATCGCGCGCCCTGCCTTTGCGCCGAACAGCCGCTTGCCGACCTTCGCCAGCCCGATTCCAGCGCGGCTCGCCACCAGCGGGTACAGCAAATAGGTGCGGAACCATACGCCGAGGCTGATGTGCCAGCGCCGCCAGTAATCCGCAATGCTTGCAGCAAAGAATGGTCGGCGGAAGTTCTCCGGCAGGTCGATGCCCAGCAGCTCCGCCGCGCCGCGAATGATGTCAATGCCGCCGGAAAAGTCCGCATACAGCACGATGGCGTACATCGCCGCTGTCGCCAGCACCTGTCTCTTATAC
>ENA-OZBC01000607-OZBC01000607.1-human-gut-metagenome-genome-assembly--contig:-NODE-607-length-14403-cov-4.273906_pt1 | contig 14403 bp, 9 predicted proteins | sample MGYA00243982_ERZ653526 | MGnify/ENA primary metagenome ERZ653526 (study PRJEB26926, sample SAMN06164948) | human gut metagenome | biome: ENVO:00009003; feature: ENVO:2100002; material: ENVO:00002003... | reverse complement strand
GCCTTAGTCTCGTGGGCTCGGAGATGTGTATAAGAGACAGAATCAAAAATGAAAGGAGACTACCCCGTGGATAAGCTCGCCAAGCTCATGCAGGACATCGGGATTCTGTGGGAAAAGTACCGCATGATGTACCTGAACGGTATGCTCAACACGCTCGGCCTTGCGCTGGCCGCGACCGCGATCGGCTGTATCATCGGCCTGCTCTGCGGCATTCTCAATACCATCCCGTGCGCCAAAAACGATCCGCTGCCCAAGCGTATCCTTCTGAAAATTCTCCGCGTCATCATCCGCATCTACGTCGAGGTTTTCCGCGGCACGCCGATGATGCTGCAGGCCGTGTTCATTTTCTACGCCCTGCCGTATTTCACGGATAATGCCCTGCGCTTCGATAATATCTGGGCCGCGTCCATCCTGATCGTTTCGATCAATACCGGCGCGTACATGGCCGAGTCCGTCCGCGGCGGCATTATCTCCATCGACCCCGGCCAGACCGAGGGCGCGAAGGCCATCGGCATGACGCATTTCCAGACCATGACGAGCGTCATTTTGCCGCAGGCCATCCGCAATATCCTGCCCCAGATCGGCAACAACTATATCATCAACGTGAAGGATACCTCCGTCATGTTCATCATCGGCTTCACGGAGTTCTTTGCCTCGCACCGCTATATCGTCGGCATCAACAATAAGTATTTCCCGTCCGCCGTCATTGAAATGGCGGGGTATCTGGCTATGACGCTGATTGCATCCGGCATTCTGCGGCTGATTGAAAAGCTCATGGACGGCTCTGACAGCTATGAGCTTGTGCAGGAGGATCCGCTGACCATGACCGCCGGGACCTATTCGCACCCGAAGCGCGGCAGCAACTATGACGAGCAGAGCAAGGAGTTCCGCGAGCGCACGGAGCAGGAACTTAAATTCGGACGCAGCAGGGGGGATCGCTGATATGGCAGACAATATTCTTGAGATCCGGCACCTGAGCAAGTCCTTTGGCACGCACGAAGTCCTGCGCGATATCGACTTTGATGTCAAAAAAGGCGACGTGATCTCCATCATCGGCGCGTCCGGCTCCGGCAAATCGACGCTGGCGCGTATCATCGCGGGCATCACCCGGCCCGATTTGGGGCTCTGCGAGGTCAGCGGCACGGTCAGTATGCTGGCGGCGAACATCGGCATGAATGATCAGCTGACTGGGCGCGAAAACATTGCCTATAAGTGTATGCTGATGGGCATGGAGAAGCGCGAAATCGCCCAAATCCAGCAGCAAATTATTGATTTTGCGGATGTTGGCGTGTACATCGACCAGCCCCTGCGGACGTATTCCAGCGGAATGCGCTCCCGGCTGGGATTCGCCATTTCCGCCCACATGAACCCCGAAATCCTGATTGTGGATGAGGCGCTGAGCGTGGGCGACGCGAGCTTCGCGGAGAAGTGCATGGCGCGGATGCGGCATTTCCGGGCGGAGGGCAAGACGATTTTCTTCGTCACCCACGCACCGTGGCAGATGCTGAACTTCTGCGACCGGGTGATGTGGCTGCATCAGGGGCGCGTTGTGGGCTATGACACGGCGGAACGCATGATTCCGGCGTATGTCGCCTTCACGCGCGAGTGGACGCAGCTGGATCATCTTCAGCGCACGCAGCTGGCGCCGGATTACGAGACGTATCGGGCGCAGGTGGAAAATCAGCAGCGCGCCGTGTGGCAGCAGCGCGCAAAGGAAACGGCGCAAAAATCGCCGTAAGCAGGAGAAACTTTCCTGCGATTCAACTTTTTAGGCTCATCCCGGCGAATAAGAGGAAAGTTGCCCAGATTGCTGGAAACAGAATCGGCAGCTCATTCGTCGTATTTGCTGGAAGGCATATACCATTTCCCCCAACAGATAAAAGGAGTGACGCAGACCATGAAACGACTGGTTTCTGTATTCCTGGTGCTCTGCATGATGCTCTCCTGCGTGGCATTCGGCGAGACGCTGGACGGCGCACAGGGCGAAATCATGAACGAAGTGTCGGATGTGGCATCGGACGAGGTGCAGACGCCCGACGAACCGACGCAGGCTCCTGTGAACGAGGACGACATCGTTCTGCCGGATATGGATGACGACATCAGCATCCTGCCGTCGGACGACGTGAACGGCCCCGATCCCTACCGCGAGCTGGTGCTGCTCCAGCCGACGGACCTCATCGGCACGACGCTCTCCGAAACGAGCGTGCGCATCGGCTGGGGTTCTGTCGCCTTTGCGACGCAGTACGACGTGTACCGCAAGTTCGGCGGCGAAACCAGCTACACGCTGCTCGGCTCTGTGCCGAACAACCGCCTGTACTATGAGGATACGAACGTGACCCCCGGTCAGGCGGTGTACTACCGCGTGCGCGCGGTGAACGTGTCCTACGACGGCGAGCAGGCGAAGTATGTGTACAGCCCTGATTCGCAGACGCTGTCCTACATGACGCTTGCCAAGCCGAAGCTGCAAGACCCGCGCGGCTTGGGCGCGGATACCATCCGCCTGAACTGGTCGAGCGTCTCCGGCGCGCAGACCTATGAAGTGCAGATGTCCACCAATGCGACGAGCGGCTTCACCACCGTGCGCACTGACCTGACCGGCACGCTGTGCAACGCCACCGGCCTGAAGAAGGCGACGGGCTACTACTTCCGCGTGCGCGCGGTGCGCGTGTTCTCCTCCGGCGAAAAGTTCTACTCTGAATACTCCAACGTCGGCTGCGGTACGCCCATGGATCGCCCGGAACTGACCGTGGTGCAGAGCGGCAACAACGCCCTGCTGTCCTGGCCGGCATCCTCCGGCGCGACGGGGTACATCATCTACCGCAAGACGGGCGCGAGCGGCAGCTACACCCTGCTGGCAAAGACCGGCGCGGTGACTTCCTTCGTGGACGCGAGCATCAACCTGGGTGAAGTGTACTACTACTTCATCTACTCCATGCGCCCTGTGGGCAGCTACAACTGCTTCTCCCTCTCCAGCGAGCGCGTGTACTTCACGGCGCTTGGCTCTGTGAACCTGTGCGCGGTGCGCAACACCGGCAAGCAGGAGCAGACCATTGACTGGGATACCACCGTGCTGGGCGCGAACAAGTACTATGTGTACAGTTCCACCACCATGGACGGCCTGTACACCAAGATTGGCGAAACCGAAGGCACGACCTATGTCGCCAAGAACCTCGTCGCCGGCACGACCTACTACTACAAGGTTCGCCCGGTGCGCGTGTTCTCCAACGGCACCATTTGCTACGGCCCGTGGTCGAACGTCATGTCCCAGCCTGAATCCGGCTCGTTGACGCTGGAGGGCTTAAGCGCGGTGAACCTCTCCGCAGGGCAGGATATTTCCGGCGGCTATGTGGGCGATGTGTTCTCGTGGAGCGCGACCGTCTCCGGCGGCAGCGGCTCGTACACCTTCAAGTACAGCCTCGTCAGCCTGAGCGGCGGCAGCCCCATCGTTCTGAAGGACTTCTCCGACGGCTACACCTCGCTGCCCGCCGGTAAGACCAGCATGACGACCACCTTCACCCTCACCCTGACGGAAAACTACATCAACCTGATTAACTCCCAGAAGTACGCCATGCAGATGGAAGTTCGCGACTCCCTCGGCGCGACGACGGCGATGTACGCTGCCCCCGCGACGCTGAGCGAGATGAACTTCGTTGCCCCCGCGCCGGTGAGCAAGGTCGTCAACAAGACCATCCGCGTGGGCGAAAACTTCACGCTTGACCACGGCATCTACACCGAGGCGGGCGACGTGGCGAACATCGAAATCGCCAACACCAACAGCGCGATTTCCCTGCACGACAACGTGATTACCGGCGTCAACAACGGCTACGCGACGCTGCTGATTACCTCCAAGCGCTATCCCGACATCCTGATCGTCTACAACATCACCGTCGGCTACGCGCCGCTGACGATTGCCAGCGTGCAGCCCAGCGCCTCGAAGCTGAACAACTACGAGACGCTTGCGTGGGATATTACCTTCGCGGGCGGCCGGCCGAACTACAACGTGAACTTCAAGGTCTACCGCGGCACGACGGTGGTTGTCAACAGCAACCGCACGGAAACCGCAACGGGCCGCATCTCCGTCAACTATCAGCCGACGGTGGCGGGCACCTACCTGCTGGAAGTTACCATTACCTCCGCTGATGGGCAGTCCATCACCCAGCGCTCCAGCGCGACGGTGGTGTCGAACTACACGCCTGTGACGGTTGTGCCCAGCACGACGGCGAGCGTGACAAACCGCAACCTGACGTGGACGACTGCCTACAAGGGCACGAGCAGCGTCATCCGCCGCGACTACACCCTGTTCCGCGATGGCTCCGTGGTGGCGACGGAAGTCGGCCTGAATAACCTGACGTTCAACTACACGCCCACTGTCGCGGGCTCCTACATCCTGCGCGTCATCGTGTATGAAGCCAACGGCAACAAGATTGAGGTCACTGCGCCGACCATCACGGTTACGCAGGGAGGTTCCGGCACGTCCGGTACGGGCACGGTGACGGGCGTCCGCGTGGCGCTGCGCCGCGGTGCAAGCACCAAGTACGGCATCATCCTCCGTGTGGACAAGGGCGAAACTGTCACCATTCTGGAGCGGTCCGGCAGCTGGTACTACGTCAGCTACAAGGGCACGACGGGCTGGATGATGGCGCAGTACGTCAAGGCAAACTAAGGGGTAACATAAAAGAGGGGCGCTCTGGAAAGGAGCGTCCCTTTTTGGGTGCGAAAAAAGCGCAATGACAAATGCCACTGCGCCGGAAATGAGGTCAATCATTTTGATTATGAGGGTCGTCGAGAGATAAACTGACCAATTCGCGCATGATTTCGTCAAAAACTTCCTCTATCGGCTGCACACGTCCCGCCTTGACATCTGCCTCGCCCTGCGCTAAATGGGCGTAGAGGCGGCGTCTTGCCTCCTCCAGCTCTTCCTCGGTAGGCTCTTCCTCGGTCAGCTCTTCTTCAGTCAATTCTTCTGCGGTCAGCTCTTCCGGAGTCAACTTTTCCGAATCCATATTCTGCTCACCTCCTGATTGATTCTATGATAGCACAATTTTCCTGCCGCGTCAACAGCGCAGACCGCCGCATCCCACGCGTCAAAATCCACCGAAACCGTACCATTTTTCCGCCGATTTTTCCGCTTTCTCCCAAATTCATACGCCCTTCCTGCGTGACGAACGGCACTCGAAATGGTATAAACGCACGAAATTAGGACGAATATGACAGCTTGTGCGAGAATTTCGACAGTTTGTGCGAGATTGCTTGCGCCACCCGAAAAAATTGCTATAATAAAGTAGGAAAAAAGCACAGTGGCTGGTCTGTGCAAACGCGTAAGGATGGATTGACCATGAAACACGGTAATTTGGTTTCCCGAATGACTTTGGAGGAAAAGTGCGCCCTGCTTGCCGGCAAAGATGTCTGGCACACGCGCGAGATTCCGCGGCTGAATATTCCCGCCATCACGCTCTCCGACGGGCCGAGCGGCTTGCGCAAGCAGGCGGGCGAAGGCGACCATCTGGGCCTCAACGCATCGACGAAGGCGACGTGCATTCCCTCCGCCGCGACGCTGGCGTGCAGCTGGGACGACACGGTGTCCGAGGCGATGGGCGCGGTCGTCGGGCGCGACGCTGCCAATCAGGGGGTGGATGTGCTGCTTGCGCCGGGGCTGAACACGAAGCGCTCCAGCCTGTGCGGCCGCAGCTTCGAGTATTACTCCGAAGACCCGTACCTCTCCGGCAAGCTGGCGGCGGGCTTCATCCGCGGCGCGCAGAAGCAGGGTGTATCCGCCTGCGCAAAGCACTACGCGGCGAACGCGCAGGAGCTGCTGCGGATGCACTCCGACAGCGTGATGGACGAGCGGACGCTGCGGGAAATGTACCTGACGAACTTCGAGATTGCCATCAAAGAGGGCAAGCCGGGCTTCGTGATGACGGCATACAACCGTGTCAACGGCGTGTACGCCAACGAAAGCCGCCATCTGCTGGGCGATATTCTGCGCGGCGAGTGGGGCTTTGACGGCGCGGTCGTGACCGACTGGGGCGGCAGCAACAGCATTGTCGAGGGCGTGCGCGAGGGCATGAATCTGGAGATGCCCGCGGCGGGCGACGACAGCCCCTGCCAGCTGGTGAAGGCGGTCAAGGACGGCACAATCGACGAGAAAATCATCGATGAACGCGTGGATCAGCTGCTGGATTTCGTGCTGGCAGAGCACAAGTCCTCCGGCGAATCGTCGTTTGATGCCGCAAAACAGCATCAGGCGGCGGAAGCAGCGGCGGAAAAGTGCATTGTGCTGCTGAAGAACGACGAGCACCTGCTGCCGCTGAAGAAGGACGCGCGCGTGGCGGTTATCGGCGAGTTTGCGGCGCGCTCCCGCTATCAGGGCGCGGGCAGCAGCATGGTCAACGCCGCGCAGGTGGATGACACGCTGCCCATGCTGGATGAATTTTTCCCGGCGCGGGTCGGCTTCGCGCAGGGCTTTGAGCGCCTTGACGCCCCGAACGACGCGCTGGCGGATGAGGCGGTGCAGCTTGCCAAGACGGCGGATTGCGCGGTGGTGTACCTCGGTCTGCCGGAGTGCTTTGAGACGGAAGGGCTTGACCGCACGCACATGCGCCTGCCGGAGAACCAAATCGCCCTGATGAAAAAGCTGCGCGCCGTGTGCAAGAAGATGGTGGTGGTGCTCTCCTGCGGCAGCGCGGTTGAAACCGACTGGGCGCAGGACTGCGACGCGCTGCTTTACGCGGGTCTGGGCGGCGAAGCGGTGGCGCGCTCCGTGCTGCGGGCGCTGGTGGGCGAGATTACCCCCGGCGGTAAGCTGGCGGAAACGTGGTATCGTCACTATGCGGACGCGCCGGTCAGCCACTACTACCCCGGCACGGAGGCCACAAGCGAATACCGCGAAGGGCTGTACGTCGGCTATCGCTACACCGAGTCGGCGGACGTTGCCCCGGCGTTCGCTTTCGGACACGGGCTGTCCTACACGACGTTCCGCTACGACAATATTCAGGCGGATAATGCGGGCGTGTCCTTTGACGTGACGAACACGGGCGACTGCGCGGGCGACGAGGTGGCGCAACTGTACATCCACAAGCCGAACGCGGAGGTTTTCCGCCCGGCGAAGGAATTGAAGGGCTTTCAGCGCGTGCACCTGGAGAAGGGCGAGACGAAGCGCGTCACGATTCCCTTTGACGGCTATACGTTCCGCTACTTTAACGTCCGCACGAACCGCTTCGAGGTGGAGGGCGGCGAATATGAGCTGCTGATTGGCGCATCCTGCCGCGACATCCGCCTGACGGCAAAGCACACCGAGCAGGGGACGAACGCGCCCGATCCGTATGCTCAGCTGGCGGTGCAGAGCTACCGCACGGCGCGCGTGACGGACGTGAGCGACGCGGAGTTCGCGGCGCTGCTGGGCCACGCGATTCCGCCGCATCTCTGGGACAAGACGCAGCCGCTGACGCTCAACGACACGGTGACGCAGCTCCGCTATGCCAAGAACCCGCTGGCACGGCTGATCTACCGGATTCTTACGCGCATGAAGAACAAGGCGACTGCCGCCGGCAAGCCGGATTTGAACCTGCTGTTTATCTACAACATCCCGTTCCGCGGCATGGCGAAGATGATGAACGGCATGGTGTCGATGGCAATGGCGGAGGATATGCTGCTGATGGTCAATGGGCATTTCTTCCGCGGGTGCGGACGGCTCATCCACCACTTCTGCCACCGCCCGAAGCTGAACCTCAACCCGGATAAAAAGAAGAAGTAATTGCGGAAAAGCAATTATATATAGGAAGCAACTCACAACAAGGAAAGGAAGCATGTCCCCCATGAAACAATCCTTCTGGCAGTCCCCCCTGACGCGCTCCAGCGTCCCGAAGGACAAGGTGACAACCCCCGAAACCCTGCTTGGCTACCTGATTGGCCCGTTCGGCGCGCTGCTGTCCTCCGGCATCTTCACCAGTTACCTTCAGGTTTATCTCGGCAAGGCGCTGGAATTGAGCAGCGCCTACCTGTCCATCCTCCAGCTGGTTTCCACCTTCCTGATTGTGGCGGCGAACCTCATCGTCGGTCAGCTGATTGAACGCACGCGCACCATGGCGGGCAAGGCGCGCCCGTGGCTGCTGCTCTCCGCGCTGACGCTTTCCGTTGCCAGCGTGCTGATGTTCATCATGCCCTTTGAAGGCACGGCGCGCTATGTGTGGATTGCCATTGCCTACAACCTCTACTACGCCGTCGCGTACCCGATTTACAACACCGCGAACGCGACGATGGTTCCCGTGTCCACCCGTGACAGCGAGAAGCGCAGCGTCTTGGCGTCAATGAGCAACTTCGCTGGTTTGGGCGTGATGGGCGCAGGCTCGATGGTGTTCCCGGTGCTGATGACGATGTTCCTCTCCACCACGAATGAGGCGGGCGAAACGGTTTACACCGGCTTCGGCACGCAGTGGTTCGTCATCATGCTGGCGGTCGCCATCTTCACGGCGCTGACCGTCATCCTCCAGTTCAAGTTCACCCGTGAGCGCGTGACTGAAGAGCTGATGGAAAGCAACGCGAAGGAAGAAAAGAAGCAGAGCGTCTCCATGGGTCAGCAGCTGAAGGCCGTCACCAGCGAAAAGTGGTGGTGGGTCATCATCGTGTTCTATCTGCTGTTCCAGTGGGCGGGCGCGGTGAAAAACGGCTCGATGGCGTACTTCTGCTCTGATGTGCTTGGCGCGGACTGGTACATGTCCATCCTGTCCATCCTTGGCGCGGTGCCGATGGCGATTGCGGCGGCGTTCGTGGTGCCGCTGGCGAACAAGTTCTCCAAGCAGAAGCTGACGCTGGCGGGTCTGGCGCTGGGCGTTGTCGGCGGCGTGATTGCGGGGCTGGGCGGCAATAATCTCGTGGTGGTCGGCATCGGCATCGCGCTCAAGTGCCTCGGCTCCTCCCCGGCGTGCTACCTGATTCTGGCGATGCTGGCGGACGTCATCGACCATGTGGAATACAAGCACGGCATCCGCACCGACGGCCTGACGATGAGCATCTACTCCTCCCTGATGGTCGCGGCGACCCCCATCGGCGGCGCGATTATTCAGGCGCTCAACGGCATGCTGGATGCAGGCACGGCGGCGTCGGTCAACTACATCTGGATTGAAACGATTGCTTACGCGGTTTGCGCGGTGCTGATGATTTTCTTCGGCGTGGAGCGCAATCTGAAGGCGGAGCAGCAGGAAATTGCCAATCGCGTGTCGAAATAAGACAGTAGATTGGTGAAAAGGGCAGCGCCTGCAAGGGACGGCGGCATCCTCACCGATGCACGACCTTGCAAGCGCTGCTCTTTCTATATAGAAAGGATGAAACCAATGAAACTCTTGTCGATTGCCATCCCCTGCTATAATTCGCAGGATTATATGCGCCATGCCATCGAAACGCTGCTTGCTGGCGGCGAGGACGTGGAAATCCTCGTCGTCAACGACGGCTCAAAGGACAAAACCGCGGATATCGCGGCGGAATATCAGCAGAAGTACCCGACCATCGTTCGCGCCATCAACAAGGAGAACGGCGGTCATGGCGATGCGGTGATGACCGGCCTCAAAAACGCGACCGGGCTGTACTTCAAGGTCGTCGATTCGGACGACTGGGTGGACGAGGAGTGCCTGAAGCGCGTGCTGGCGCAGTTGCGCGCGTTCACGGAGCAAAAGGAAGAAATTGACATGCTGATTTGCAACTACGTCTACGACAAAGTGGGCGTGAAGCACAAGCACGTCATGCAGTACCGCCACGCCGTGCCGCAAAACCGCGTGTTCGACTGGAATGAAACGCGCTTCAAAATCGGCGAATATCTGCTGATGCACTCGGTCATCTACCGCACGGCGCTGCTGAACAAGTGTGGGCTGAACCTGCCGAAGCACACGTTCTATGTGGATGAACTCTACGTTTATCAGCCGCTGCCGATGGTAAAGAAAATGTATTATATGGATGAAAACCTGTACCACTACTTCATCGGGCGTGAAGACCAGTCCGTGCAGGAGAATGTGATGATCCGCCGCATTGATCAGGCGCTGCTGGTCAACCGGATGCTGGTGACGGAGGTGGATTTGAGCAAGGTGACGAACAAGCGCAAGCAGGCGTACATGCGGCGCTATCTGGAAATTGTGACGACGGTTTCGTCGATTCTGCTGCTCAAAAGCGGTACGGCGGAGAACAAGCAGAAGAAGGACGAGCTGTGGAAGTTCATTCGCGAAGAAAACCCGTATGTTTACAAGAAACTGCGCCACGGGCTGATGGGGCATGTGCTGCACCTGCCCGGAAAAGGCGGGCGGCGGATTGCGCTGGCGGGGTATAAGGCGACGCGGAAAATTTATGGGTTTAACTGATTGTTAATGAGCAATGGCGGGGGAACGACCTCATCCGCCGCTGCGTGCAGACTGCAATCCACCAACGCCAAAATCAGGAAAGAAAGCAAAGCTGGGGTATCGGCGAATTGCGAATTACCTGAAAGTATCATCCACAAGGAGAATGAGAATATGAAGTATGATTATCTCGTCGTCGGGGCGGGGCTGTTCGGCGCGGCGTTCGCGCAGATGGCGAAGGAAAAAGGCAAGCGCGTGCTTGTGATCGACAAGCGGAGCCACATCGCGGGCAACATCTACACCGAGGACGTCGGCGGCATTGCCGTCCACCGCTACGGCGCGCACATCTTCCACACCGACGACGAGGAGGTTTGGCAGTATGCCAACCGCTTCGCCACGTTCAACCGCTTCACAAACGCGCCGCTGGCAAAATACCAAGATCGCTTGTACCATATGCCCTTCAACATGAACACGTTTTATGCCATGTGGGGCGTGACAAAGCCGAATGAGGCGCGCGAAATCATTGAGCGGCAGCGCAAGGAAATCACGGGCGAACCGCAGAATCTGGAAGAACAGGCGATTTCACTCGTCGGACGCGACATCTACGAAGCCCTCGTGCGCGGATACAGCGAGAAGCAGTGGGGACGCCCCTGCCGCGAGCTGCCCGCCTTCATCATCCGCCGTCTGCCCGTGCGCTTCACCTATGACAACAACTACTTCAACGACCGCTACCAGGGCATCCCGGACGCGGGCTACACGGCGATGGTGGAGAAAATGCTGGATGGCATCGAAGTGCGTCTGAATGTCGATTTCCTCCAGCATCGGGCGGAACTGACGGAAATTGCGGACAAAATTGTCTACACCGGGCCGATTGACCAGTATTACGACCAGTGCTTCGGCGCGCTGAATTACCGTTCCCTGCGGTTCGAGACGCAGGATTTGCCGGTGCAGGACTATCAGGGCAACGCCGTCATCAACGACACGAACGCCGACGTGCCCTACACGCGCGTGATTGAGCACAAGCATTTCGCCTATGGTCAGGCGGATGTGCTGAATCTGCCACACACGGTGGTGACATACGAATATCCGGCGGACTGGAAGCAGGGCGACGAGCCGTACTATCCGGTGAACGACGCGAAGAACGGCGCGCTGTACGAGCAGTATCGGCAGAAGGCGGCGGGGGAGCGGAACGTCATTTTCGGCGGCAGGCTGGGGCAGTACCGCTATCTGGACATGGACGACACGCTGCGCGCCGCCATCGATTGCGCCCGGAAGGAACTGGAATAAGGGGGAGTAAGGGTGCGGCTTGCCATCGTGGAGGACGACGACAAGGTGCGGCAGCAGCTGCAAACCTATGTGCTGCAATATTTTCAGGGACGCGAGAACGACGTGGATATCCGCCTGTTTGCCGACGGCGATGAGATACTGGAAGACTACGCGGCGGACTACGACCTGATTTTCCTCGACATCCAAATGAAGCGCCTGGACGGCTTGGCGACGGCGGAACGCATCCGCGAGCGTGACGAGGACGTGTATCTGGTGTTCATCACGAATTTGGCAAATTACGCCATCCGCGGTTACGCCGTCCACGCGCTGGACTTCATCCTCAAACCGGTGAATTTCCTCATGCTGCGGCAGGTGCTGATGAGCGTGGAGCGGCTGCTTGACCAGAAGCCGAAACGCTACATCACCCTGCCGACGGACACGGGGCTGACCCGCCTTGATGTGAGCCAAATAACCTACGTCGAGACGGACGGCCACGCCGTGAGCATCTACACGGAAAAGGGGGCATATCGCCTGCGGCAGAGTATGCGCGGGATGGAGGAGTTGCTTGGAAAATACGGATTTTTCCGCTGCAACAGCTGCTATTTAGTGAATCTGCGGCATGTGGAGCGCGTGGAGAATGGCGGCGCCATCGTCGGCGGGCAGGCGCTGACCATCTCACGCCCGCGCCATAAGGCGTTTATGGAGGCGTTGACGAAATATCTGGGAGGAGCGAAAGTCTAAATGGTAGCGTTCCTCGAAGTCGGATTCTTCCCGCGCGTCCATACGGCGATTGCCGAATGGCTGGCGTGTATGCTCTTCATCCTGCCGCAGAAAAAGCACTTCGGCGAAAGCAGCTGGCAGCAAATCGGCTGCTGCATTGGCTTTCTGGCGCTGCTGCTGGGGCTGAACCTGCTGAATCAAGAGCAGAGCGGGCTGACATGGATGCTGCTGATGGCGGCGTGCATGGGTACAATGCTGGCAATGATTGTCTGCTGCTGCAAGCTGAAGCTGATGAAAGCAGGTTACATTTGGGCGCACGCCTTCATCACGGCGGAGTTCGCCGCGTCGCTGGAGTGGCAGATTAACTATTATCTGCTGATGGCGGATTCGGTGGATTCGCGGGGCACTTGGCTGGTGATGGCGGGGACGTACATCATCGTGTTTTCCGCGATTTACCTGCTGAACCAGAAGCACCATATCCTGCGCAGCGGCACAAGCGTCACGCGGCAGGAGCTTATCAGCGGCAGCGCGATTGCCCTTGCGTCATTCTGCCTGAGTAATTTCAACTTTGCGTTTACAAACAACGTGTTTACCGAAACACTGGGGACAGGCATCATCTATTCCCGTACACTGGTGGATTTCGGCGGCGTCATCATGCTGTTCGCGTATGACATGGCGAGGTCGGAGCTGTACCTCAGCCACGAGCTGGAAGCGATGGAGAACCTGCTGAATCGGCAGTATGAGCAGTACCGGCAGTTCGACGCGAACAACAAGGCGATGCACCAGATTTACCACGACCTGAAGCACCAAATCGACTTCATCCGCAACGAAAAAAGCGCCAGCAAGCGCGAATCGTATCTGGCGGAGATGGAAAAAGTGGTCACGCTGCGCGACGCGGAGATGAACACGGGCAACGCGATTCTGGACACGGTTTTAACGAGCAAGAGCCTGCGCTGCGCCGAAGAAGGCATCGTGATGACGTGCTTTGCCGACGCGCACGACATGGGCTTCATCGACATGATGGATATTTGCTCCATTTTCGGCAACGCGATTGATAACGCTATCGAGTGCGTGGAGAAAATTGCCGACAAGAACATGCGGCTGATTAAGCTGACCGTGCGCACGCAGAACCGATTTCTGCTGATTCGCGTGGAGAACTGCACGGACAAGGCGATTGACCTGAACGGCGGTCAGCCCGTGACGACGAAAGAAAACAAGGAGAGTCACGGCTACGGCATCAAGAGCATCCGCAAAGCCGCGGAGAAATACGGCGGCTGCATGACGCTGGAGCAGCAGGACGGCTGGTTTATCATGACGGTGCTGATTCCGCTGGCGGAGGAAAAAAAGTGAATCAAAAAACCCGGCTGGTCAAGCGGCGCAATTCCGCTTCCAGCCGGGGATTTTTATGCACTTAGTCGAGGTCAACCCGCTCATATTCGCGCGAACCGAAGCCAAGTTCCGCCGCACATTCGATGGTGTAGATGCCGTGGCGGCTCTCGATGCGCTCCAGCATGTGCTTCTGCCCCGGATCGTCCGTCGCGGCGTACACCATGTCCACGCAGGCTTGGTCGATGGCAATCGGGTCGAGCGACGCCATGATGCCAATGTCCGCCATGCAGGGGTTTTCCGCCACTGCGCAGCAGTCGCAGTCCACAGACAGGTTCTTCATCACGTTGATGTAAACAGCCTTGCCCGCGAAACGCTTGGCGACGGAAGAAGCCGCGTCCGCCATTGACGCAAGGAAGCTGTCGTGATCCGCGCCGAAGCCGACTTTCGCGTCGCCCGCACCGTGGATGTACGCCTTGCCGTGGGAGGATGCCACGCCGATGGACAGCTGCTTGAGCGCGCCGCCGAAGCCGCCCATCGGGTGCCCCTTGAAGTGGCTCAGCACGAGCAGGGAGTCATAGCGCGTCAGGTGCTTGCCGACGTAGTTCTTCTGGATGACCTTGCCATTGGGGATGAGCAGCTGCAAATCAGGCCCTTCTTCGTCCATGATGTCCACGGTGAAGGCATCCGACCAGCCATGATCGCGCATGGTCTGCCAGTGGGCGGCGGTGGTGTTGCGGCTGCCCGGATACGCCGTGTTGCACTCGACGAC
>ENA-OZBC01000588-OZBC01000588.1-human-gut-metagenome-genome-assembly--contig:-NODE-588-length-14657-cov-4.837009_pt1 | contig 14657 bp, 9 predicted proteins | sample MGYA00243982_ERZ653526 | MGnify/ENA primary metagenome ERZ653526 (study PRJEB26926, sample SAMN06164948) | human gut metagenome | biome: ENVO:00009003; feature: ENVO:2100002; material: ENVO:00002003... | reverse complement strand
TTTCAAGATTACTCCCGAATTGCTGAAGTTCTACAACTACAATCTTGATTTTGTATGCGAGTCCGGTGACTTTGAGGTGATGATTGGCAGAAATAGCCAGGACGTAAAGAAAGCAGCGTTCAAGTTACTCTAACTGATTCTCAAGACGGCAATATGCAGCATTCGAGCCACTGCGTTGAGATGGCATTGTTGCTGCATATTGTCTACATCTTCACTGCAAACGTTTTGCAGTATTTGCTTGGTATATAATCTATCGTATAATGGCAATCGGTTATGGAAATCTTATGGTCGGCTTTGAGGCAGTGAAAGGTATGACGTTCTTGAATATGGGATAAAAAACTTCAGAATAGGATAAAAGCCCCCTTTGCTTTTCTATCTTCTTGCTCTATATATATGAATAGTACCTAAATATTTATTGTACTTTTATATTCCTTATAATCTGTCGTTTATGTTATACAGTAGTAGTAATGATGTACCCCTCCGGTGAACTGTGGTACTCTTGTGGTAGCTTGTTTTTTGACATATATCAACTTCTCCGGTATGTTTGCAAAAGAATTTTAAATCAATACAAAATGAAGAAAAATCTACTAATTACATGTGTGATGTTATTGTTTGCCATTACTTCGATGGCACAGAACAAAATTACGATTTCGGGTGTCGTTACGGACAAGACAGGCGAAACTGTTATCGGTGCTTCTGTTCGTGTGAAAGGGCAGGAGAGTAAAGGTAGTATTACTGATATAAATGGTAAATATCAGATTGTTGATGTGGCATCTAATGCTACCTTGATTTTTAGTTATATAGGTATGCGTGAGCAGGAGATTGCCGTAAATGGGCGTTCAACTATCAATGTGAAGATGGAAGAGGACAGCCAGCTCATTGATGAGGTGGTTGTAGTTGGTTATGGTAGTGCCAAGAAACGCGACTTGACCGGTTCTATCGTTACTGTGAAAGCGGACGAGATTGCCTCTAAGCCTTCTACCAATCCACTGGCATCCATACAGGGTAAGGTTGCCGGTGTACAGGTGGTGAATACGGGTCGTGCAGGACAAGACCCTGAAATCCGTGTTCGCGGTACGAACTCCATTAACGGTTTCAAACCCCTTTATGTGGTAGATGGACTGTTCACGGACAATATCAATTATCTGAACACTGCGGATATTGAATCTATGGAAATCTTGAAAGACCCTTCTTCTTTGGCTATTTTCGGTGTGCGTGGTGCCAATGGTGTAATCATCATTACTACTAAAAGGGCAAAAATAGGGAAGACGATGGTCAACATCAACTCTTCAGTGGGTTGGAAGGTTATTTATGACCGTGTAGGTGTGACGAATGCCGAAGAGTTTAAGATGCTGTACAACGAGCAGTTGATATCTCAAGGAAGCGACCCTTATGATTATACTCAATGGACTGGTAATACTGATTGGCAGAATGAGATATTCCAGACAGGTTTTCTGACCAATAACAATGTGAGCATTACGGGTGCAACGGATAAGAGTAAGTTTTATTTGGGTTTGGGTTACGTCATGGAAGAAGGTTCCATTAAAACGGAAAAGCTCAATAAGTTTACCGTAAACTTGAACAGTGAATATAGCGTAACCGATTTCCTGCGTTTTGGTTTCCAGCTTAATGGAGTTCGTGCCAAGTATCCTGATGCAAAGGGTGTGGATGGTGCTTTGAAGGCTGCTCCTATTGCTCCTACTCATGACCTTGAATCGGGACTGATACATACGCTGCCCGACTTCCAGCGTGCACAAGTGTGGAATCCTCTTATTGAAACAGAGCTGCGCGGTGCTCACAACAAGTCTGAAAACTATCGCGTGGCAGGTAATGTGTTCGGAGAGATAGATATTCTGAAGAACCTTACGTTCAAAGCAACTTTCTCTATGGACTATGCTTCCAGTCAGGGACGTTCATATTCTCCGCTGATTTATGTTTATAATCCCGATGTGGAGGGGGGGAAAGAACGGTTGACTGAAAGAGAAAGTGTGAACCAAAGCAAGTCTACCTCTCTTGCTGCACAGTCTGACTATGTGTTGACTTATCTCGGACAGTTTGGCAATCATGGATTGACATTGACTGCCGGTCTTACAACCAATTACAATGAGTCTTCCAGTTTGAGTGGTGGACGCAGCCAGCTTGCGGGCTACGGCATTTTGGTGGGCGACGACCCGGACAGATGGTGGCTCTCTACCATCGACGATGTATCTACGGCAACTAATGGCGGTTCTCAGAGTGACAGATTTACCATGTCTTATTTGTTCAGAGCATTGTATAACTACAAGAATCGTTATTTACTTAATGCTTCTTTCCGTAGGGACGGTTCATCTGTTTTCTATAAGACAGGTAATACTTGGGACAACTTTTACTCTTTCGGTGCCGGTTGGGTAATGACCGAAGAGAAGTTTATGCAGAACCAGAATGTAATTAACTTCTTGAAGTTGAAAGGCTCTTGGGGTGTGTTGGGTAGCCAGAATACTGGTTCCAGTTATCCGGCATATGCCACCATTGTTAGTTCGGGTTCAGCTGTGTTCGGTGACAATATCATTGCGGGTAAAGGCCCCAACAAACTGATTTCACCTACTTTGGGATGGGAACGTAATTATTCATGGGAAGTAGGTTTTGACATGCATATGTTCAATGATCGTTTGCAGCTTTCTCCGGTTTATTATAACAAAACAACAAAAGATATGTTGACTTCCATTCCGGGTATTGCAGGTACTGTTCCCGGATTACAGAATGTGGGTGAGATTCGCAATCGCGGTTTTGAACTTAGTGCTTCTTGGAACGACAAGATTGGGGAAGATTGGAGATATGGATTAGGTGCTAATTTGAGCACTATTGATAACAAGGTGCTTTCACTGGTAAACAAAGACTATAATATTATCAGTGGTCCCTCACGTGTTTCCGAAGGTTATCCGATTGGCTATTTCTATGGTTACAAGGTTGAGGGTGTATATCAGAACGAAGACGACATCCGTTTCTCTCCGATTAACTCGGTTGGCTCGGTAACACCGGGTGACTTGAAATTTGCTGATGTTGACGGTAATGGCAAAATTACTGATAATGACCGTACAATGATAGGTAATCCAACTCCTGATTTTACTTACGGTTTTAATGTTAATTTGGGATGGAAGAATCTGGACCTGACTGTTGACATGATGGGTGTTTATGGAAATGAAATTTACCGTAATTGGGGAAGCAGTAGCTATGCACAACTGAATTATCGCACAGAGCAATTGAATCGTTGGCATGGAGAGGGCACTTCCAATTGGGAGCCCTTGCTCGACCCTTCACACAAAATAAATCAGGAGGCTTCCACGTATTTCATCGAAGATGGCAGTTTCTTCAGAATCCGTAATATCGAATTGGGGTATAACTTTGACAAACGACTGTTGAATCGTATCAAGGTACAGTCACTGCGTCTTTATACCAATGTGCAGAATCCCAAGACCTGGAGCCGTAATGGAGGATATACTCCGGAAGTGGGCGGAAGTGCTATTTCGTTTGGTATTGATGGTGGAGGCTATCCTATGCCTACAGTTTATACGATTGGTTTTAATTTGACTTTCTAAAATTATATAGAGACAGACTATGAAGAAGATATTTTATTATATAGCATTTTTAGCAGTAAGCTTTGCACTAACTTCGTGTGAGGATATGTTTGATAGAAAACCGCTTGGACAACAGACAGAGGATGATTTGACTGGTGGTACTTATGAAACACAGGTTTTTAATATGTATGCCAAGTTGCGCGGTTTTCATTTGACAAGCGGCAATACTGCATTGGCAATCCACGGTATGCGTTCTGAGGACGCAGAGAAAGGAAGTACATTGTCCGATGGAGCTGCTACCGGCAAGATGTTCGATGACTTTGAATATTTGGAAAGTAATGGGATGATTAAGAGTTATTGGAATGATAACTATTCATTGATACATAAGGTAAATGATTTGCTTGATGAGATGAGCCAAAATCCGTCATTGACAGAAGGTGACCTCGTCAATAAGGGGGAAGCTTTGTTTGTACGTGCTTTCTGTTATTTCAACCTTGTACGCGCTTTTGGTGAAGTGCCTTTGATTGACTTTAAAGTTTATGATGCAGCTGAGGCAAATGTTCCAAAGTCTTCTGTGGCAAAGATATATGAATTAATAGATTCTGACCTTACGGAAGCCGAAAACAGTCTGCCCAGAACGTGGGAGCAACTTTATGTAGGTCGTCTCACTTGGGGAGCTGCTCGTTCTCTTCATGCACGCACATACATGATGCGTAATGACTGGGGGAATATGAAGGCTGCCGCTGAAGAAGTGATTAACTCCGGTTTATATAATCTGAAAACACCTTATGAAGACATATTCCGAGAAAAAGGTGAAAACTGTAGTGAATCTGTTTTTGAATTGCAATGTACGGCAACAGAATCACAACCAGGTTCTAATGACATAGGAAGCCAGTTTGCTTCCGTTCAGGGTGTACGTGGCGCAGGCGAGTGGAATCTCGGTTGGGGGCAACACACCGCTACTCAAGAATTGGCAGATGCTTTTGAAGAGGGAGATCCGAGAAAAGACGAAACTTTGCTTTATTTTATACGCAACGGCAAGGACGATCCAGAGTCCATACCTGCTAACAAGCCTTATGGTGAGAAACCTATTTCGAATGCTGATGTTATAGCTAAATACTTTAACAAGAAGGCATATACGGACCCGGCGATGCGTTTGAAATTCACAAAGGGAGGATATTGGGTAAATATTCGTCTGATACGTTATGCTGATGTGGTATTAATGGCTTCCGAAGCTGCTTGTGAATTGGGTGATTTATCTTCTGCCCGTAACTATTTGGAGATGGTGCGCGCTCGTGCTCGTGGCAATAATATCGGAATTCTACCGGAAGTGACGACCAACAACCAGAATGAACTGCGTGAGGCCATTCGTCATGAAAGACGTGTTGAGTTAGGTATGGAGTTCGACCGTTTCTACGACTTGGTTCGTTGGGGTATTGCTAAAGAGGTACTTCATGCGGTAGGCAAGACCGGTTATCAAGACAGACATGCTTTGTTGCCCATTCCGCAAGACGAAATTGACAAGTCGAATGGTGTATTGGTTCAAAATCCCAATTATTAATCTATAAATGTACTAACTACTTATGAAAAAATATATAGTATCTGTGGCTTCTTGCCTGTTTGCATTGTGTATGCAGTCTTGTTTTCAGGATATGGATCATCCTGCTTTCGACTACCCTGAGAGTACAGGTGAAGTACCTACTACCCCTTTGAAGATGTATCTTCCTTTTGATGAAGAGGACATTCGGGATAAAGGTGAATGGGGATTTTTGGTAGCAGATAACGGTAATGCCAAGTTTGCGGAAGACGGAATCGCTGGCATGGCCTATCAAGGTGCTGAGAATGCTTACATTTTGGCCAAGACTCCTTCTATATTGGCAAATAACATGCCCACTATCGGTGATTTGACTGTAGCTTTCTGGATGAGAACCACTAAGAATACTTCTGCGCAAGGTTTGTTCTCTATCCCTAACTCTATTAAATTCTGGGGCAACTTCGACATCTTCTTGGAGAATAATAATAGCGAGACTCAGGCATTTTTCAAGGTTCATATCTTCAATCAGACAGCAAAAGAGAATGATGAAAGATGGGTTGAGGCAAAAATAGATGATATTTTTGGTAGCGAATGGGTGCATCTGGCTTTTGTGTATGATGGCAATACTTCTACCATTACTGTTTATCGTAATGGTGAGGGTGTCTTTACCAAAGAATTGCCAGATTGTGGGAAATTGAAGTTTAATAATGTAGGCGCTTCTTTGGCTGTTGGTGCATTTCAGTTCAGCACTACTCCGAGTCTTACTTCGGGTGCAGGAGCACAAACCTGGGCAAAGAACTTTCCCGGTCAGCTTGATCAGTTCCGCTTATATGACAAGGTGTTGACGGCAACCGAAATTCAGAGTATTTACTCTGGAAAAGAATGAAGCTACACTTTAATCTGATGATAGGATGAAAGTATTATATTTCATAGTATGTCTTTTGTTGGTTGCGTGCAGTGGTGATAATCAACCTGAAGTGAATCAGCCTTTCGAGTTGAAGAATATCATTGTGGGTGACCAACAAAACCAACAGACATTTGAGAATGTTGCTCCCAATGTAGCCATTGTTTTGGAGTTCTCGGATGCTGTAGATGAGGCTTCAGCCCGTAACAATATTGCTTTGAAACATGAGGAGCTTCCTGTAAGCTGCGATTATGAGTTCCTGCAAGAGAAAAAAGTATCGGTGACTCCTAAGGGAGGCTTTAAAGTCTTGTCATCGTATAAATTGATTGTCAATCCGGGGGTGAAATCCACTTCCGGGACACTGCTTTCCAATGGCAAGGTTTGTATGATTAAGACAGGAATGGATGATACAGACAAGTTTGAGCGTATCCCTGATGAGGACTTGTTGACATTGGTACAGAAGCAGACCTTTAAGTACTTCTGGGACTTTGGGCATGAATATTCCGGAATGGCGCGCGAACGTACTACTTCGGGCGATGTCGTTACTACCGGTGGTACCGGCTTTGGCGTGATGGCCATGCTGGTAGCTGCTGAACGGGGCTTTATTACCCGTCAGCAAGCTGTTGAACGAGTGCAGAAGATAGTTACTTTTCTTGATAAGGAATGTACGGCTTATCATGGTGCTTATGCACATTGGATAAATGGCGCAACGGGAGCAACCAAACCTTTCAGTGAGAAAGACAACGGTGCCGATTTGGTTGAGACATCCTTGTTATTTCAAGGTTTGCTTGCCGCTCGAGCCTATTTCAAGGAAAATACGGAAGTAGAAAGCAGGTTGCGTGCCGACATAACCCGTCTTTGGGAAGCTATTGACTGGACTTGGTTCCGGAAAAATGGTGAAGATGTACTATATTGGCATTGGAGTCCCGATTACGGTTTTGAGAAGAACCTGGCAATAAGAGGATGGAATGAGTGTCTGATTACTTATATACTTGCTGCTTCGTCTCCAACACATGCTATCGATAAAGTTGTATATGAAGCGGGCTGGGCTAAAAATGGAGGAATCAGGAATGGAAAATCTTATTATGGCATCACTCTTCCTTTAGGTTCGGATAAAGGGGGACCGCTGTTCTTATCTCAATATTCTTTTCTAGGCATTAACCCACAAGGACTGGAAGACCAATATGCCGATTACTGGATGCAAAATCGCAATCATACGTTGATTAATTACAATTATTGTAAGGAAAATCCTAAAGGATATACGGGTTATAGCGCTTCTTGTTGGGGGTTGACGGCAAGTGACGGCGATACGGGATATTCAGCTCATTCACCTACTAATGATAAAGGGGGCATTGCTCCAACAGCTGCTTTGTCTGCATTTCCTTATACTCCGGAGGAGTCAATGGAAGCGCTGCATTTCTTCTATTATAAGATAGGAGACAAACTTTGGAAAGATTATGGTTTTATAGATGCCTTTAATTTGACGGCAGATTGGTACGATACTCAGTACATAGCCATTGACCAAGGGCCGATAATCTGTATGATAGAGAATTATAGAACAAGTCTCCTTTGGAATTTATTTATGTCTATACCGGAAATCCAACAAGGACTGAAGAAGCTTGGCTTTCAGAGTCCGTGCTTAAACTAAAAGAATGATTATGATGAGAATATTAATATATTTGATACTTTTGCTATACCCTTTTAATTTGATTTCGGGACAGAAAAAGCAGAAGCGGCTTTCTGACGACGAACTTATGACCCTCGTTCAGAAGCAAACTTTCCGTTACTTTTGGGATTTTGCCCATCCTGAATCCGGATTGGCGCATGAACGGAGTAACGGTGGTGCCGAGACAGCTACCATTGGTGGGTCGGGATTCGGAGTGATGGCTATCATTGTCGGCATAGAACGCGGGTTTATCACCCGTGAACAAGGTGCTGAACGTATACTGAAGATTGTTCGTTTCTTGAGCGACAAGAATACCGACAGTTATCACGGCATGTGGGCACATTGGATGAACGGTAAAACCGGTAAGACCATTCCTTTCAGCCGTAAGGATGATGGAGCCGATATTGTAGAATCCGCTTTCATGTTCGAAGGTTTGTTGGCTGCCCATCAGTATTTTATAAAGGATAATCCGACGGAAAACCGTATCCGGGGAATGATTAATAATCTGTGGCGCCAAGCAGAGTGGAATTTTTTCACTCAGGGGCAAGATGTGATGTATTGGCATTGGTCACCCTATAACGGGTGGGCGATGAACCATCAGATTAAAGGTCATAACGAGTGCCACATTATTTATATTTTAGGTGCGTCTTCTCCTACTTATCCGATTGCCGAGAGTGTTTATCATAAAGGCTGGGTCAATGCGAATACTTTTCTGAATGGTCGGGAGTATTATGGCATCAGGCTTCCTCTCGGAAACGATAACGGTAAGGGCGGTCCTTTGTTCTTTACTCATTACTCTTACATGGGGCTTGATCCGCATGGCTTGAAGGACCGCTATGCTGACTACGAGGAACAAATGAAGGCCCATACCTTGATTAACCGTGCCTATTGTATCGACAATCCGAAGGGATATAAGGGTTACGGTGAGAAATGCTGGGGATTGACAGCCAGTGACGGTGATAAAGGCTATTCGGCCCATAGCCCCGGAAATGATCGCGGCGTGATTACGCCTACTGCGGCCCTTTCATCCATCCCTTATACACCGGAATATTCTTTGGAGGCCATGCGCTATTTCTATGAAGAACTGGGTGACCGTCTTTGGGGTGAATATGGGTTCAAAGATGCATTTAATCTGACTGAGGATTGGTTTGCGCCTTCGTATCTTGCCATTGACCAGGGACCGATTATTGTGATGATAGAGAACTATCGCACCGGTTTAATTTGGAAGCTTTTCATGAGTCATCCCGATGTACAGAAGGGATTGAAGAGATTAGGCTTTACGTCTCCTTATTTGAATAAGGCTGATTAGGTTTGGCAGGATTTGATTTTGGTAAATTTTATATAGATTAAAAAGGATTATAACCATGAAAAACGTGCTTTTCAATAGTGTATTGGTTGCTTTCGTATTGCTTGTCGCCTCGTGCGGCAAGCAACCGGAAGCTAAGGTGGAGGTGATGTCGTTTAATATCCGTCTGGATCATGTAGCGGACAGTATGAATAACTGGAAATACCGTAAGGATAATGCAGCACAGATGATTGCTTATTATGCTCCGGACATTGTGGGCATGCAGGAGGTGGTAAAGAATCAACTCAATGACTTGAAGGAGCGTCTTCCTCAATATACTGCCCTTGGCGTAGGTCGTGCAGATGGAAAAGAGAAAGGCGAATATTGCTCCCTTTTTTATAAGACAGAGCGTTTTGAGCTTTTAAAGAACGGAGATTTCGGACTGAGTGAGACTCCCGATTCCATCGGAAAGAAAGGCTGGGATGCGGCATGCGAGCGTATCGTGACTTGGGCTGTGTTGAAAGACAAGGTGAGTGGCAGGAAAGTAGCTGCTTTCAACACCCACTTTGACCATGTAGGTGAGGTGGCACGTCGAGAAAGCGCTAAGTTAATACTCGAGAAGATAAAGCAAATAGCGGGAGAGCTTCCGGTAATTATCACTGGAGACTTTAATGGAACGGTAGACTCCGAGCCGGTCACTATATTGACGGAAGGTGGAATGAGGAACGCTTGTTCCACGGCAAAGGTCGTTTACGGACCGACATGGAGCTTTCATGACTTCGGACGTATTCCGGTGGAGAAGCGCAGGCTGATAGATTTTATATTCGTAAATGCTTCTGTAGAGGTGGAGCGTTACCGCACAGTTGGCGATAAGCCGGACAATGGCTATCTTTCCGACCATGCTCCCGTATTGGTTACTTTGAAACTGTAAAGAGGCACTCGTCTAATTCTATTCTGCATTATTTACAAATCATAAGGGCTCAAGAAACACTTGTATACTGAACTTGATTCAGTCGTATAGTGAATGCCATTCAGTCGTATACTGAATAGGGTTCAGTCGTATACTGAATGCACTGTATTCTAACTGTACTGATAATCAGTAAATTATAAAACGGTGTTACGCCTTTGATAAATTACAACAAATAATGAATACATGAAAAATAAACTATCCTGGGGAATTGCCTTGTTGCCCTTTGTTCCTTCGGTTTGGATGCAAGGACAAGAACAGAAACAAGGAATAGGAAACAGGCGTCCTAACATTATTTTTATCATGAGTGATGACCATGCCCGACAAGCAATGAGTATATATGGACATCCCATAGGTAAAATAGCTCCTACTCCCCATATTGACCGTATTGGGCATGAAGGGGCGGTATTTCAGAATAATTACTGTTGCAATTCCATTTCCGGTCCCAGTCGTGCAGCCATACTGACTGGTAAGCATAGTCATAAGAATGGTTTTATGAGGAATGGAAATAAAGGATTTGACGGTTCGCAGCAGACACTGCCGAAGATATTGCAAGCAAACGGTTATGAAACAGCCATTATCGGCAAGTGGCATCTTGTTTCAAAGCCTACCGGGTTTGACCATTGGATGATTTTGAATGATCAGGGAGATTATTATAATCCGTATTTTATTACCGAGGGAGATACCACTCGGCATAAAGGATATGTAACTGACCTCATCACTCAATATTGTGAAGACTGGATGAGTGGGCGCGAGGATAAGAATAAACCTTTTTTCCTGATGATGCATCACAAAGCCATTCACCGTAATTGGGTGCCTGCCGAACGGCATTATCATTTGTACGAACACACGCAGTTCCCTTTACCCGACAATTATTATGATGCATACGAAGGACGTTATGCGGCACAAATGCAGAAGATGAATATATACCGTGATATGTACGAAGGTCACGACTTGAAGATGGTTGCGGGTATGAATAGCGACAGTCTGCTATTCGACCCGTGGCCTCATGCTTTTCTTGGTACGATGGAGCCGGATGAGCGCCGCCGTTTTATGGATGCCTATCGTGAACGGAACAATGAATTTTATTCGAAACAGCGTACTTTCAAAGAGGTGGCAGAATGGAAATATCAGCGTTATTTGCAGGATTATATGGCTTGTGTGGCAAGCGTGGACGAGAGTGTAGGAGAAATATTGGATTATTTGAAGCGTACCGGATTGGATAAAAATACGATTGTCGTTTATACTACAGACCAGGGGTTCTATCTGGGCGAGCACGGTTGGTTTGATAAACGTTTTATGTACGAGGAGTCTTTCGGTATGCCGATGGTAATGAGCTGGCCGGGACATATTAAGCCTGGAACGCAGGTAACAGGATTAACTCAAAATATTGATTTCGCTCCCACTTTTCTCGATATGTGTGGAATTGAGATTCCTGAAGACATGCAGGGAGTGTCATTTCGTCGGTTGGTAGAGGGAGAAAATACTCCACGAAACTGGAGGAAGTCACTTTACTATCACTATTATGAATTCCCCGGTTTTCATAGTGTCCGTGCACATTACGGTGTCAAGATGGAGCGCTATAAATTGATGCATTTTTATGTGGATGACAAGTGGGAACTTTATGATTTGAAGGAGGACCCGGCAGAAATGCATAATTTGTATGGTGAAAAAGGGATGGAGAAGGTTGCTGCAGAATTGAAAGCGGAACTTGCCCGCCTGCAGGAAGAATATGATGTTCCTGAATCTCTGTGCAAATAATAGTGCATATTTCGTGATGTATAAATGAATATTTAGAAATATAAATGTGGATAATATGATGAAAAGATTAAGTGGTCTGGTGCTGCTGTTGTGTTTGGCGAATTTCCTTTCTGCACAGGACATGCGTATGGATACTTATTGTAATCCTTTGAATATCGATTACACGTATATGATTTATAATTCGGATAAGAGTATCTCCTACCGTTCCGGTGCCGATCCTGCCGTGGTGGAGTTTCGGGGTGAATATTATATGTTTGTCACCCGTTCACACGGTTATTGGCGTTCCAGGGATTTGCTGAACTGGGAGTTTGTACGTCCGGGCAGGAACTGGTATCCGCAAGGGTGTAATGCTCCGGCGGCACATAATTACAAAGATTCGGTACTTTATGTGACCGGTGATCCTTCCGGTTCCATGAGTATCCTTTATACGGATAATCCGGCTTCAGGAAACTGGGAAGCTGTTCCGGCAATTTTGCATAATCTGCAAGATCCCGATTTGTTTATTGACGATGACGGTAAAGCGTATATGTTCTGGGGTTCTTCCAATGTGTATCCTATCAGGGGAATGGAACTGGACAAGAAGCGGCGTTTCATCAAGAAGGGAGAAACGAAAGAACTCTTCAATTTGGATATGCCTAAACATGGCTGGGAACGTTTCGGTGAAAACCATACGGATACTGTATTGGGCGGATATATTGAGGGGCCTTGGCTGACGAAGCATAATGGGAAATACTATATGCAATACGGTGCTCCGGGAACGGAATTCAATGTCTATGCCGATGGTGTTTATGTGGCCGATTATCCGATGGGGCCTTATACTTACCAAAAGCATAATCCGGTGTCCTACAAGCCGGGTGGTTATATGAACGGTGCCGGACATGGAAGTACCGTGCTTGGTCCTGGGGGGCAGTATTGGCATTTTGCTTCGATGTCACTCTCTATCAATGTGAATTGGGAACGTCGCCTTTGTATGTTTCCGGCAGGGTTTGATAAAGATGGCATTATGTATGTAGATACCCGTTTCGGAGACTATCCCCGTTATGCACCTGCCGTACCGGGCAAGGCTGGACAGTTCCGTGGCTGGATGTTGCTCTCGTATGGCAAGCCGGTGACGGCTTTTACTACAAAAGACGAATTTAAGGCAGATGCCCTAACGGATGAACTGACTAAAACTTTTTGGCTTGCCGAGGCTAATGACGAACGGCAGTGGGTGATGATTGATTTAGAGAAACCTGCTGATGTGTATGCTGTTCAGATAAACTATCACGATTATCAAAGTAATATGTACGGTCGCTACGAAGGACTCCATCACCGTTATCTCATCGAAGGTTCTCTTGATGGTGAGAATTGGGATATATTGGTGGACCGTAAGGAAAGTTATAGGGATACTCCGAATGATTATGTTGAACTGGCATTACCCAAGTCTGCCCGTTATATCCGTTATAAAAATATAGATATACCGACACCGAATCTGGCTATATCTGAACTTCGCGTCTTTGGATTGGGTACGGGGAAGGCACCGCAACAACCCAAAAAGTTGGTACTTGACCGCCAAGCAGACCGTCGTGACATCTCCATCCGTTGGGAGGCTGTGAAAGGTGCACAAGGTTACAACATACTTTGGGGCATTGCACCGGACAAACTTTACAGCTCTTGGATGGTCTATGATAAGACTGATTTATTGATGAAAACCCTTACTGCTGATCAGGATTATTATTTTTGTGTGGAGGCTTTCAATGAAAATGGTGTATCTTTACGTTCGGAAGTTAAACATGTAAAATAAATAATAAGATGAAACGTATAATCGGCATCCTTTGTGGATTATTCTTTTTCTTGTTTTCGTTTGCACAAGAAACCTTTCAAAAGGAAACTTATATCTCTTCCCGTGGAGATACATTGTTGTATCGTTTGTTGCGTCCAGAGGTGATGAAACCTGATGAAAAGTATCCTTTGGTGCTTTTCCTGCATGGTGCCGGAGAGCGTGGCAATGATAATGAGAAACAATTGGTTCATGGTGGGCAGATGTGGCTTAATTCTGTAAACCGCGAAAAGTATCCGGCGTTTATTTTGGCTCCGCAGTGTCCTGAAACCGGATATTGGGCATATACGGAGCGCCCTTCATCTTTTGCTCCGGCAGATATGCCGTTGGAAGTGCCTGTTTCTCCTATTTTCCGTACGTTGAAAGAGTTGTTGGATTTCTATCTGGCCATGCCGCAGATAGACAAAGACCGTATCTATGTTATGGGACTTTCTATGGGAGGAATGGGTACATTTGACATGGCTGTCCGCTATCCGGAGATTTTTGCGGCAGCAATACCTATTTGTGGAACAGTGAATCCGGCACGGTTGAAGGCTGGCAAATCGGTCAAGTTCCGTATTTTTCATGGAGATGCGGATAATGTAGTAACTCCTGAAGGATCGCGTGCAGCATATCGGGCCTTGAAAGCTATTGGTGCCGATGTGGAATATATTGAATTTCCTGGTTGTAATCATGGTAGTTGGAATCCGGCTTTCAACTATCCTGATTTTATGGAGTGGCTGTTTAATCAGAAGAAAAAATGATGAGAATATTGTCTGTTATCGGAGCGCTCTTTTTAGGGGGCGCTTTTTTAACTTCTTGCACCACTTCCGGTCGGGTAAGTACTTTTGTGGTATTGCCGGATACGCAGACTTATCTGGAGCAATGTCCGGAGGTCTTCGATTCGCAAGTGGACTGGTTGGTTGCCAACCGTAAGAAAATAGATGCCGTGTTCCAAGTGGGAGATTTGACACAAGATAATTCTCCGGTGGAATGGGCATATATGCAGAAAGCTTTTCATCGTGTCAGCCAAGCAGGAATACCTTATTCTGTCGTATGGGGAAATCACGATATTGGCAGTAAACCCGGTAAGTTTTCGGACATACATAACACTGCAATGGCCAACAAGTATTTTCCTCTTTCCGGCTATAAGCGGAAGCTGTCTCTTATACACATCTGACGCTGCCG
>ENA-OZBC01000566-OZBC01000566.1-human-gut-metagenome-genome-assembly--contig:-NODE-566-length-15020-cov-6.420047_pt1 | contig 15020 bp, 15 predicted proteins | sample MGYA00243982_ERZ653526 | MGnify/ENA primary metagenome ERZ653526 (study PRJEB26926, sample SAMN06164948) | human gut metagenome | biome: ENVO:00009003; feature: ENVO:2100002; material: ENVO:00002003... | reverse complement strand
GATTCGCCTTAGTCTCGTGGGCTCGGAGATGTGTATAAGAGACAGATATTAAAGTAAGTACATACAACTACTACTTTGCTACGACTTACAACAATATGCAGAGCCAGCAGAGCCAGTACCAGAAGTACGGCCTGGATTTGAGCAAGTACCACCTGGATGTGGACTTTGACAAGCCCCTGTCTAAGCAAACCACCAAGAATGACGACAATAAGGAAGTCACTTGGCTGGAGTACCTGCACGACGAAGTGCTGGAGACCATCAAGTCCAATTATATGTACTACCTGGAGGCTGTAAAGGCCAACGACGGCAAAGAACCGAAGATCACCGATGAGCAGCAGAGCGACATCGATGATACCATGAAGCAGTACAAGGAGCAGGCGCATAAGTACGGTTATACCTTAAGCGCATATCTTGTAAAGGCCATGGGCCGCGGCGTAACGGAAAAGGCTTTCCGCCAGGAGGCTAAGATCGCCTACATTGCCCAGAATTATAAAAATGACCTGTCTGAGAAAAAGGCCAGCAAGACCTACTCCGAGGACGATTATAATAAGTATCTCAAAGAAAATCGGGACGACTTGGTGAGCGTAAGCATTCGTGCTTTTGAGTGCGACACCGAGGATGATGCCAAGGCTTTTGCCAAGGCGTTGAAGAGCGACGGCTCCAACTTCACTGCTTTGTGCAGTGCTTATGCCTCCTCCGATTTCTACAAGAAAGCCTATAAGTCTGCCGGTTACTCCACCCAGCTGGATGTGACCAAGACCACCTTGAAGAACCAGCAGATGGCCATTGCCACTGCGGACAGCAAGGACAGCACCAAGTATCCCGGCTTGGACTGGCTGTACAGCAAGGACCGCAAGGCCGGTGACGTGAAGCAGTACAGCACCTCTGTGGTGTATGTTCTGCGCCCGGTGGCCCTGTCTGAGACCAAGACCGTTAATGTACGCCATATTCTCATTAAGCCGGAGACGAATAGTAAAAACACTTCCGCCGCTCAGGCGACCACCAAGCAGTGGAATGACGCCAAGAAGAAGGCCGAGAAGATTCTGGCCCAGTATAACAGCGGCAAGAAGACCGAGGACGCCTTTGCCCAGTTGGCGAAGGACAATTCTGCGGACAACAACGCCAAAGACGGCGGCCTGTACGAGAATGTATATCCCGGTCAGATGGTGAACTCCTTTAGCAACTGGTGCTTTGACAGCAGCCGTAAGAGCGGCGATGTGGCCATTGTACAGACGGACTACGGCTATCATATTATGTACTTTGTGAAGCAGACAAATATGCCCGCTTGGAAGTACACCGCCCAGCAGGCCAAGGCTTCTTCTGACGGTGACGCAGATACCAAGGCGCTGGAGAAATCCTACTCCATTAAGGAGCATTGGTTCGGTTCTCGCTACTTTGAGATCGACACCGATATTGATATGTAACAGATCATTGCAGGAGGCGGTTTTTCGCCTCCTGTTTGTCCCTAAAGAGAGGGGGAGTGTCCGGTGCAAACGGATTTAGAGCGCCTGCAAGCGGAGATCTCTCGCTTGATGGCTGCGCTGGAAGATGTGAATTTTGAATGCCAGCGACTGGAGATCGTCAATAAAAATTTGGACTTTCAACTAAAAGAAGCCAATCGGGAGCTGCGGCAGAATATAGCCGTGCTGGAAGCACTGGAAAGCGAAAATCGCGCGCTGCGCGCCCGGTTACAGGAGCAAGAGTAATGGAATATAAATTGAATTGCGCCCAGCTGCGCCAAATGGCCCCGCGGCTCCACGCCGGGGATCGGGTGCTGCTGTCCGGGCGTGTTTATACCTCCCGAGATGCGGCGCACAAGCGCATTGTGGCTGCCATGGACGCCGGAGAGCCGCTGCCCTATGATCCTGTCTCTTACACACATCTGACGCTGCCTACGCCTGCGCCGGAGGGCTTGGCCGTGGGCGCCTGCGGCCCCACCACCAGCAGCCGTATGGACCCGTATGCCCCCCGCCTGTTGGACGCCGGCGTGGTGGCTATGGTAGGCAAGGGCGAGCGCAACGCCGCCGTGTGTGACGCGATCGTACGCAACAAGGCTGTGTATCTGTGTGCCATTGGCGGCGCCGGTGCGCTGGCTTCCAAGTGCATTACGACCTGCAAAGTGATCGCCTATGAAGATCTGGGTTGCGAGTCGGTAAAGGAACTGGAATTTACCGATTTCCCCTTAACGGTGGCTATTGCCTGTGACGGTAGCAATTTATTTGATCGTTGATCGGCTACGTTGCTTCTTGCCGTTTTCTTCCGGCTGGACTGCCCGTCGAATGGCGGTGAGTACGCTCTTTTCAATGCGACTTACATAAGAACGACTGATATTTAACCGCTGCGCAACTTCTCGTTGGGTCAGCGGTTTTTGATTGTCCAGACCGTAGCGCAGCACCAAAATTTCCCGCTCCCGCCCCTCCGGCATGGCTTCAATGTAGCGGCGCACTTTTTCCCATCGAATTTTTTGCTCCAGCTCCTGCTCCATATCCCGTTCATCGCGGATCACATCTTGCAGGGTCAGGGGATTGCCGTCTTTATCTATCTCAATGGCATCGCCCAGGTGCACCTCACCGCTGGTCTTGCGCTGGGCGCGGAAGTACATCAGGATCTCGTTCTCTATACACCGGCTGGCGTAAGTGGCCAAGCGGGTGCCCTTGGATGGGTCAAAACTGTCTATGGCCTTGATGAGCCCAATGGTGCCGATGCTTACCAAATCCTCCGTATCGTTGGTGCGGGAGTAGTATTTTTTCACAATATGGCTTACCAGCCGCAGATTGCGCTCAATGAGCGTGGCTCGCGCCGCCGGGTCACCGTCTTGCAGTCGCTCCAGTACCGCCCGCTCCTCTTTGGCGGATAAAGGCTTTGGAAAACTGCTGCTGCCGTCAATATGTAGAATAAACAACAGCACATTGGCGCTTAAAAAAGAGAGTAGCGCAGAGAACATAAGTATCACCCCTTCCAGTCTATGCGTTTATTGTGCCAGGGGTGACAATTTTTAGACAAAAGTAAAGAAGTGCCCGACGCTTAATCGGGCACTTCTTGATTTTTATAACCGTACATAAGGACGCAGGGCGCGAGCCATAGCAGCGGCAGATTTGTATCGTTTGGAGATTTGCGTATCCGTGGCCTTTTGCACAATGTGGCGAATGGGTCCGCGGGGAATATCCACTGCCGGGTGCACGCCGGTGATCATGGTGTTCAGCAGTACCCCTAAGGCGTACAGGTCCGTGGCGCGGTTGCTTTGAGCCACGCCGTACTGCTCCGGCGCCGCATAGCCTACGGTGCCAAGACTGCGGGTGTCCTGCTGGTCGCTGCTAATTTCCCGGGCAATACTCAGATCCAGCAAAACCGCTCGGTTCTCCGGCGTGATCATCACATTGGCGGGCTTAATATCCCGATGGACAATGCCCAGGTTGTGCAGTTCTTCCAGCGCATGACACAGGTCAATGGTATAGGCTGCTGCCTGCGCCGAAGTCAGTTGACCGCTGTCCAGAATTTTGTCCAGTGTGCGCCCTTCTATATATTCTTCCAACACCAGCAGGTGCGCCTCTTCAGAGCACACTTCCAGAACCATAGGCAAATTACACAGCCGCTTTCCTCGCAGAGCGCGGTACACACCGTCGTTGCGGTTGCCGGAGCGGCGCAGCAGCACTTTTTGGCCGCTGTCTTTGTGGGCGTACAAAGACACATAGCTGTCTTCCCGATCCTTAAATGTAATAACCTGCGTGTAGTGCTCTGCCAGGGACTGCTCCATATAGCGGCGCAGGTCGCTGATTTCCGTTTTCTCTGTGTTGCTCATCGGAGCGTATCCTCCCCATGGGCGGAAAGCAGCTGGTTGGTTTCATCCACGGTGTAGCGGTTCTCAATCCCGTAGATCAGCAGTGCATCCCGCTGCACCTTGGGATACAGGGCGGAGCGGCCGCTGATACGCAGCGCCTCCTGGCAGTCGTCGGTGGTCAGGTGCATACTGAGAATCAGGCGGATCACCTTGTCTCGGGACGCGATCTTGCGCCCATTGACAATATCGTAAAAATAGCAGTAGTTAAAGTCTGCCTTGTTGATAATATTGCACTTGGACATTCCGCTGCGTTCAATGGCTGCCTCCCAAAAATCCTTGGCTGCCAAAACGATCATATCCTCCCGGTTTTCTTCCAGGTAGTCGTCAATGGAGCAGTTGTTGTCTGCCAGCTGATCCAGCAGATCGTTGGTGTTTTTTGCCATACGGTTCTCCTTAATATACGATCACCTTGCCGGTGAATGTGGTGCGGATATAATCCACGTGGGGGCTGCCTTTTTGTACTTTAATGGTCTCCAAATTTGGGAATACCGTGCCGCGGCAAATGTATTTCAGCGTGCTGTCATATACCGTTGCACTCTTGGGAATCACCAAGGTCTTTAAGTGTTTGTTCTTGACGGATCCCATATCGAAGACTGTATTTTCCGGTATGGTATAGGTGACGGCTGGTTTGTCGGCCGGATAACAAAACAGGCGGTTGGGGTTGTTGGTGTTCGGCCCATAGTAGAGCACACCGTCTTTGCTAAAATACTGCTTATTATCCTCTGCCACATAGATGGCCTGCAAGCTCTCCGGCAGTTTGTAACCGGGGGGACAGCTCACATAGGAATTCAGCCGCAGCTGGTGAATATGGGCATTGTTTTTTAAGGATTCTTCACAGTTGATGCCCGTACAGTATTCCGCCACATTCCAGCGGGTGGCTGTGTAGCCCTCGCAGTAGTATTGAGCAGCCCAGCTATTTGTGTTGTAGTAGTACAGCACACCGTCCTGCATTTTATATTGCCAGTTGTCGATTTCAATTTTGCTCAAAGCGGTACACCCCAAGGCAAAGTTGGGAAGAATGCCCAGGTCTGCGTGATTGGGAAATGCCACCTTTTTCAGCTTTTTGCAGTCTTTGAAAACTGCGTTTTGTACCCACAAGGTGTGGTAGACCTCAAAATCCTCAAAAACGGCCAGTTCTATATCCTTATTTGTAAAGGTGCCGGTACAGTAGTATTTCACCTGGTGTCCGTCAATGGCGGCAGGGAGTACCACAACTTTGGCGTTGCCGGTGTATTTGGTCACCTTGGCATAGTCGCCGTCCAAGGTGTACTCGTATTTGTTATATTCCGGCTTGGGCAGGACTGTGTTTTCCGGCTGGGTGGTCGGTTTCGTGGTGGTCGTTGTGGTGGTGCTGCCGGGCTTGGTGGTGCCGTTTGTGGACGGGGCCGTGGTGCCGGTGGTGCTGTGCCCGTTGCCGTTGCTTGCACCGCCGTTCCCCGGATCGTTTGTGTTGCCGGTATTGCCCCGGTTGCCGGTGGAGCGGTTGTCTCTTTCCGCCTGTTGGGCGGCCTGCTCCGCGGCCTCGTTGGCCATGGCCTGCTTTTCCTCCGCCGTGGGGGCAATGCCCACCGCCTCTTTCATTTTGCCGGTGGCGCTCTGTATCTTTTGCTCCGCTTTTTTCGCGGCTTTTTTCACTTTGCCCAGCAGTGTCTTTGGCTGCGCTTCTGCCTCCGTCTCCGCCGCCTGTACGGTGCCGGTGAGGGCACCCTGTGCGGTGACGGTATTTTGCTGGAGGAGCGGTGCCGCCATCACGCTGGGAATCAGTACCACCAGCAGAATCATCGCTGCCAGCACAGAGGATATCTGCTTGCGGTTGATACGCTTTTGGCTATGTTCTGCGCAGGATTTCAAATAGGCGGTACTGGGCTGTGCCGGGGTACAGGGGGTCATGCACTGCAAACAGTAGTGCGCCTCCTCCGGCATGGCCGCCCCGCAATGAGGACAGTTCTTCTCTATCATTTTAGCTATTATTCTTTCCCTTTCCGTACGGTTCGCCACCGTTCGCATATACTTTATATTGTAGTGTGAATTGGTGCTTTTGTCAATCCGATACAATAAAAAGATTTGAGTTAGGATATACGCAAATTGCGTACGCTTGTGGTAAAAAAAGCAACGAAAAAACCGCACCCCTTGTGAGGTGCGGTCTGTGTTTAGAATGGTTTATTTGCGCTTTTTGGCCAGCAGCAGGCAAGCGCCGGCAGCGGTAATGGCCATCACGCCGGCGGCAGCGGCATTGTTGCCGGTGGCCGGGGATTTTTTGGAAGTGCTCTTCTTGGTGGTTTCCTTGGTGCTCTTGTTTGCAGTGGTCTTCTCGGCGTTTTTCTTGGTGGTCGGCTCTGTCGGATCATCAGGATCGATCACAATGCGGCCGATCAGGTGGTCGGTGTAGTAGCCCAGTGCAGTCAGAGCGTCCTTGGTGGCCAGCGCGTTTTCCTCGCCGTCGTAAGTGAACACACCGGTCGTCTTGGACTCGAATTTGCAAAGCAGGTTGTAGGCCTTGTCCGCCTTTTCCTGATCGTCCAAGGCGCTGTAAGCCATCAGTGCCATAGCGGTGGAGTCTGCATTGGCAGAACCCCAGCTGGTGTAACCTGCGTCGGACACATTTTTCTCCAGCAGCTTCACAGCGTCGTCAATGTAGGTTTTGTAATCGTCAGCATAGGGGGCCAAAGCGGTCAGGAACGCGCCCAGGTCGTCGGCAGATGCGCCGTAACCGCCCCAAAAGTCCGGACCCTCGCCCATCTTGTACAGATCGGTCAGGTTCTTGATCACAGACTGCACAAAGCTCTGGGGCGCGTCCACAATGGCGCAGGCTTCTGTCACCAGGCGGTACAGGTAGTAGTTGGTGCCGTAAACAGCGGTGCCGCAGTTTTGCATCAGCTTGCTCAAGTCATAGCCGGCCACATCGGTGTAGTCCTTGCCCATGGCGTCATACACGCAGATGACGGCAGCATACAGCTCCAGCTCCTCTGTGTTGTTGGTGCCGATCTGTGCATAGTTATCATCATATACTGGCACCGGGTAATACAGCTTGCCGCCGTTCGCCTTCAGCTCTTTCTCCACAGCAGCCATAAAGCCCTCCACCTGGGCGTCGCTGGCATCGTAGTTGCGCACAGCAGCCAGCATGTCTACTGCGTCGGCCACGCCGAAGTCCTTATCCTTGTACAGGTAGTTGGTAGCGCCCTCGGTCTGCCTCGCCACCTTTTCCAGGCGTTGGCCAATCTTGTCGTTGTCGGTTGCAGCAAAAGCGCTGTAAGCCGGCAGCAGCATACACAGAGCCAGCAAAAGCGCAGTGCAGGTGCTCATCAGTTTTTTCATTGTTTTGTCCTCCGTTTTATTTTTTATTTGAACAGGTGAAACCTGCAAATATCGTTTTAGCGATCGGCTCCGGTGCATACATAATAGAATACCAAATTGTCGCCGCTGTCCATTTTATATTTGCCGCAGGAGGTCATAGGTACAGTGCCGTTGACCTTGTACATCCAGCCGCTGGCGCTGCCGCAGTCCTTTTCATCCAGGTTGTTGATCCCCACCACATAGACACCGTAGGAAGTGCTCTTGGCAGTTAGGCGTATGCCGTGGGCGTTGCAAGCCAGCTTCAGCACATCGTAGGCAGTGCTGCCCCGATTCACCGTGCGGCTTTCTGTGTGGATAATGTAGCCGTCGTTCGGTACAAAGCGCTCGTGGCCGCTTTTCAGCTGGCTCATGTGCTTGTGAATATTCTTGCATTCCACCGTAATGGTACAGGTCACGGTTTTGGACTGGGGAGTCGTGTGCCGCTTGGTGGTGTGCTTCTGCGTGGTTTGTTTGCGGGAGGTACCGCCGGTGGGGATCAGGCCGGCGGAGCCGCCCTGCCACTTGGCGCTGTTTGCGGCGCGGGTGGTGGTTGTGCTTTTGCCGCTGCTGCCCTTTGCTTTGGCAGCTGTGCTGCCGGTGGGGGTGCCGCTTTTTGCACCATCGGTTTTGGCGGTGGTTCCGGCTGCCGCTGTGCCTTTTGCTGTGGCGCCGGTAACCGTATTGGAACTGGCCTTGGCGGCGGTTGTGTCTGCTTTGCCGGCTGCCGTAACAGTTTGACTCTGCGGAGTGGTACCGGTCTGTTCGTTGGCTCCGACCGTGCAGCCGGTAAAGAACAGTGCCAGTGCCAACATCAGCAGTGCAATGCTTTTTCGTGTTCTTTGCAAAATAAAAAGTCCCTTGCCATGGGCAGGGGACAGAAAAGGGCGCAGTTATACCAGCGCTGCCTCCACATCTTTCCCTTAAGCCCAAAAGTGTGTTTGCAATCCAAAGCCTGCGGCGGGTGTCCCGACTTACGATATACTCACTCTGCGCCTTCTCGCTTGCGCAATGGCCTGTGCAGAGCAAAACTCGATCACGGTAATGGCGGTTGTGACGGCGTTGCACCGTGCTTCCGATTTGATCCCTTCCGGGAACCGCGGCTCTTTTGTTTTTTACAGTATAACACCTTTTTTTCTTTGGGTCAACACAGTTGCATAAAATCCCGCTATCTGTTATACTGAAATAGATATATTTTGTTTTAAGATAATGGAGCTTTCGCAAGTATGTACGACAGCATTGAACAGATCATTGCCGAAAAGGGCATTTATACCGGATTGACCCGTGGAACCTCTATGTGGCCGCTGATTCATCAAGGGCGGGACAATATTATTATCGTGCGTCCCCGGGGGCGGCTAAAGAAGTACGATGTGCCGGTGTATCGCACCCCCGGCGGCAAGTACATTATGCATCGTATTGTGCGGGTGCGCCCAGAGGATTATGTAATTATCGGCGACAATCGGCTCCAAAAGGAATATGTTACGGACGACAGCATTTGCGGCGTGCTGGCCGGGTTCTATAAGGACGGAAAGCGATATGTGGACTGCCAAAACAGTCGCCGTTACCGGCTGTACAGCCGGGTGTGGGTGGCACTTTACCCGGTGCGCCCGCTGATCATGTTTGTCCATAAAGGCTGCGGCTGGATCCGTCGCCATATTTTTAAAAGAGGTGAACGATCCTGAACCGGACCAAACGAAAGCCCTCTCGCTCCGATTGGGCTGCCATTCGCTGGATGACTGCCATCGGCAAAAGCCAGCTGCCCAAAGCGGCGGTGCTGCTGTTTACCAACGCGCTGGGCGCGGCGCTGTCTGTGTGCTTTGCCAATTTTTCCAAGCATATCATTAACGGCGCGACCGAATACAAGGACTGGGGTTATGTGGTGCGCTATGCCGTTTATCTGCTGATCCTGATCATGGTGCAGATGGCACTGAATTTAATCGGCAGCAGCTTTTCCGAGCGATGCAAGGCGCGCCTGGATATGATCTTCAAAAAGCATATGCTCCAGGTGCTCATTAAAAAGGACTACGCCAGTGTGTCCAAGTACCATACCGGCGAGCTGAATAATCTGCTGTTTAACGATGTGCAGGTGATTACAGACGGCTATACCACCTTGTTGCCCAATGTAGTGTTTTTTATCGTCAAGCTGTTTAGTGCCTTTATTTACCTTGTGATTATTGACAAGGTGTTTGCCCTTGCCTTTTTGGTGGGCGGGGTGTTTGTGTTCCTGTCTACCCGTATGTTTCGTAAGACCTTAAAGCGTTTGCACAAGCAGGTCCAGCAAACGGAGGGCAAGACCCGCTCCTTTATGCAAGAGACCATCAGCAACCTGCTGGTGATCAAGACTTTTGTGGCGGAGGACAAGATCAACCAGCAGACGGACGCGCTGCAACAGGAGAATTATGTGGCGCGTATGAAGCGGCGCTTCTTTGGCATTGCCGCCAACGCCGGGCTGTCTACCACCTTTAATATCGGCTATGTGTTTGCCCTGGCCTTTGGTGCCTATCGACTGCTGAACGGGCTGGACTACGGTACAGTTACCGCCATGCTCCAGCTGGTGAACCAAATTCAGGGGCCGTTTGCTTCTTTGTCCGGTATTATGCCCAAGTATTTTGCCATCATTGCTTCTGCGGAGCGGCTGATGGAGATCGAGAATCTGCCGGAGGAGGAAAGCAGCAACGCAGACGATGTGGATGTACCGTCCGCTTACCGGAATCTGCGGGCGTTGCAGTTCGATCATATCGACTTCCGCTATGACCGGGATGTGATCCTGGATCATACCTCACTGACCATTAACAAAGGGGATTTTGTGGCCATCACCGGCATCTCCGGTATTGGCAAGAGCACGCTGCTGAAGTTGCTGCTGGGCGTGTTTCCTACCCAGGACGGCTCTATTTACTTGGAGATGGTGGACGGCAGCCATATCCCGGCAGACAAGCACACCCGCCGGCTGTTTGCCTATGTGCCCCAAGGGAATATGCTTCTGTCCGGCACGATACTGGATAATTTGAAGTTCATTAACAGTAACGCTACGGACGAGGAGGTGCAGCGGGCCGTTGAGATCGCCTGTGCAGACACCTTTATCAACGAATTGCCCCAGGGCTTGATGACCGTGATCGGCGAGCGGGGTATGGGCCTGTCCGAGGGGCAGGTGCAGCGGCTGGCGATTGCCCGCAGTTTGCTGTCCAAATCCCCGGTGCTGCTGCTGGACGAGGCCACCTCCGCGCTGGACGAGGAAACAGAACATCGCTTTTTGAAAAATCTGAAAGCGCTGCAAAATGTGACTTGCATTATTGTGTCTCATAAAAAGGCAGCGCTGCGGATCTGTAATAAACATGTACGCATTGAGGACTGCAAAATTGTAAGTGAGGAGAGAACTTATGATGCTGACTGAATGGGGAAAGCAGTTGGACAAAAGTTGTCCGCTGTCTGAGTATCCGCGCCCGCAATTTGTGCGGGATTCGTACCTGAGCTTAAACGGTATGTGGCAGTGTGCCTTTACCAGGGACAGCACCGTGCCGGTACAGATGGACACGGCCATTTGCGTGCCCTTCTCGCCGGAGACACCGCTTTCCGGGGTGGAGCGCACCTTAAAGCCCGGTGAGTACTTGCACTATCGGCGCACCTTTGCTTTGCCGGAGAACTTTAACCGGGGGCGGGTGTTCCTGCACTTTGGCGCGGTGGACCAAATGTGCACCGTGTACTTAAACGGTGTGCAGGTGGGCGGCCATCAGGGGGGCTACACACCCTTTACTTTGGAGCTGACAGAGGCCCTGCAACCGGGGGAGAACAAGCTGGAAGTATCTGTGCAGGACTTTACGGACGAAAACCAGTATTCCCGGGGAAAACAAAAGACCAAGCGTGGCGGTATTTGGTATTCGCCCCAAAGCGGCATTTGGCAGAGCGTTTGGCTGGAGTCCACGCCGGTGGAATTCCTGGAGAAAGTGCGGATCACGCCGGATTATGACGGCGCCGCCGTGCACTTTGAATTCTTTGGCACCGACCATGTACGCACCCGCATTTATGACGGCGAGACTTTGGTGGCCGACACGACGGACACAGATGTGCCGTTGCCGGACTTTAAGTCCTGGAGCCCGGAGTCGCCGTTTCTCTATCAGGTGGAATTTGAGGCCTGCGGCGAGGTGATCCGTTCCTATTTCGGTATGCGCAAGTTCTCTGTCGGTCGGGACTTGGACGGTCTGCCCCGTCTGTTTTTGAACAATAAGCCTTATTTCCATAACGGTTTGCTGGACCAGGGGTATTACCCGGACGGCTTTTTGACCCCACCGGCCAATGCAGCTATGGCGTACGATGTGACCCATGTAAAGCGCTGTGGTTTTAATATGCTGCGTAAGCACATTAAAATGGAGCCGCTTCTTTGGTATCATTACTGCGATGTGCAGGGCATTTTGGTGTGGCAGGATATGATCAACGGCGGCGGGCACTACGGGCTGGAGATCTCCGCGATTCCCTTTGTGGGTATTACCCTGGATGACCGGAAGTATAAGACCTTTAAGCGCACGGACGCGGCCGCTCGTGAGCTGTACTATCAGGAACTGTGGGAGATGGTGGACGCCCTGTATAACTGCCCCTGTATTGCCATGTGGGTGCCCTTTAATGAGGGCTGGGGTCAGTTTGATTCTACGGTGGCCTACAATCTGCTGAAAGAATGGGATCCCACCCGTACGGTGGACGCCGCCAGCGGATGGCACCCCTGCGGCGACAGTGATGTGATCAGCAAGCACATTTATTTTACCCCCATTCGGGTGCACGCCGGCGACAAGCCCTGGCTGCTGACAGAGTTTGGCGGCTATGCGCTGAAAACGCCCGGTCACACCTGGAACGAACGCACTTTTGGCTACCGCGTTTATCCCAGCAAGGAAAAGCTGACGGCGGCGTACCAAAAACTGTTTAACAAGGTGATCATTCCCCAGATCAAAACCGGCCTGGCTGCCACCGTTTATACACAGGTGACGGATGTGGAGGACGAGATCAACGGTCTGATGACTTATGACCGCCAGGTGGCGAAAATCGACCCGGCGGTGCTGCAAAAAATCAATGAGAAAGTGAAGTATTAAGATGAATCAGTTAGAAAAGAAAGACGGCAAAAAAGCCGTGATCAAAACCAACCGCGGCGATATGACCTTTGTGCTGCTGGACGAAGCGGCGCCCAAGGCGGTGGAGAATTTTATCACCCACGCCAAGAACGGCTATTATGACGGTCTGATCTTCCACCGGGTGATTCAGGATTTTATGATCCAGGGCGGCGATCCTACCGGTACCGGCTGTGGCGGCGCGTCCATTTGGGGCAAACCTTTTGAGGATGAGTTTGCGCTGGACGCCCGCAACTACTATGGTGCTCTGTCTATGGCAAACAGCGGCCCCGGCACCAACGGCAGCCAGTTCTTTGTGGTTCAGGCTAAGTCTGTACCCGCCAATTTGATTGACCAAATGGAGGCGCTGTCTGACCAGGGCTATCCTACGGAAGTGGTAGAGCAGTACAAGCAGGTGGGTGGCACCCCCTGGCTGGACTTCCACCACACGGTGTTCGGCCAGCTGATCGACGGTGCCGATGTGCTGGACGCCATCGCTGCCGTACCCTGCGGCCCCGGGGATAAACCGGTCAATGATGTGGTGATCGACACCATCGAAGTGCAAGAATAACGCATAATAATGATATAAAAATAAGACCACCTACGCAGGTTTTGCTTGCGCAGGTGGTCTTTTTGTTGTGGATTACAGGTCGATGTCCAGCTCAATAGGGCAGTGGTCGCTGCCAAAAATATCTGTGTGGATCTTGGCGTCCTGCAATTTAGGTTGCAGCCGGTCAGAGGTGATAAAGTAGTCAATACGCCAACCGGCGTTCTTCTCTCTGGCGTGGAACATATAGCTCCACCAGCTGTATATGCCGGTGGCATCCGGGTAAAAGTAGCGGAAAGTATCGGTAAATCCGCTACCCAGCAGGGCGGTCATTTTGCCTCGCTCTTCATCGGTAAAACCGGCGTTTTTGTGGTTGGTCTTTGGATTCTTCAGGTCGATCTCCCGGTGGGCCACATTCAGGTCGCCGCAGAAGATCACCGGTTTGTTTTGATCCAGGGTTTGCAGATAAGCAAGAAAGTCGTCTTCCCACTGCATACGGTAGTCCAGCCGGGTTAACTCTCGCTGAGAATTGGGCACATATACGGTGGCAAAGTAGAACTCGGGAAATTCCAGGGTAATCAGCCGCCCCTCCCGGTCATGCTCCTCCTTGCCCATGCCGTACTGCACCTGCAGTGGCTCCTGCTTGGAGAATATGGCGGTGCCGGAGTAGCCCTTTTTCTCCGCATAGTTCCAGTAGGCGTGGTAGCCCGGGGGCGCAAAGTCAATCTGCCCCGCTTGCAGTTTGGTCTCTTGCAGGCAAAACAGGTCTGCGTTTGCCGCAGCAAAAAAGTCGGCAAAGCCCTTGCCCATACAGGCCCGCAGGCCGTTTACATTCCAGCTGATACATTTCATTGGGTCGGCTCCTCTTTTTGCAGCAAAATGCGGTCAGTGTCAAACTCTTTGGTCTCTTTTTCCCGATATAGTGCCAGCAGGTCCGACACGGTCATATGGGCCTTTTGCTCTTTGTCCAGGTCAATGATGATTCGGCCGCTGTCCATCATAATGGTGCGGTCGCCGGTGGCCAGTGCAGAGGACATATTGTGGGTGATCATCATGGTGGTGATGTTGTTTTCTGCCACGATCTCGTTGGTAATGTCCATCACCTTTTTGGCGGTGACCGGATCCAGTGCGGCGGTGTGTTCGTCTAAGAGCAGCAGCTTGGGGGTGCAGATGGTGCACATCAGCAAGGTGACCACTTGCCGCTGCCCACCGGACAGCAGACCGATCTTGGTTTTCATTCGGTCCTCCAGCCCCATATTAAAGCGAGACACCTGCTCCCGGAAGAAGTTGCTCTTTTTCTTAGACAGAGCCAGCGCCAGCCCGCTGGAGTGGGCGCGGGTGTAAGCCAGCGCCAGGTTTTCCTCAATGGTCATATTAGGGGCGGTGCCCTTCATCGGGTCCTGGAACACCCGGCCGATCAACTTGGCACGCTTGTGTTCCGGCAGAAAGGAAATGTCCTGTCCGTCCAGGGTAACGGTGCCGCTGTCCTGCATAAAGGTGCCGCAGATCAGGTTAAACAGGGTGGATTTGCCGGCGCCGTTGGAGCCGACAATGGTGAGAAATTCGCCCCGATCCAGGTGCAAATTGATCTTCTCCAGGGCAATGTGTTCATTGACGGTGCCCTTGGCAAAGGTCTTGGAAACATTCTTTACATCAAGCATTGCGGCGGGCCTCCTTCTTTACTTTGCGGTTCCGGGCGGTGCGCTTTGCAGCCGGGATAATAAAGGTGGCAGCCACGATCACGGCGCACATCAGCTTCATCAAATTGGCGCTGTTGGTGCCAAACAGCTCAATATCCACCACAAAGGTGACGATCAGTTTGTAGATCACGGAGCCGCACACGGCGGAGATCAGCCCCACGGTGACGCCCCGCTTGCCAAACAGCGCCTCGCCGATAATGACGGCGGCCAGGCCGTAGATCAGCGTGCCGTTGCTGGTGGAGGTGTCGCTGTAACCTACATAATGGGTCACCAGTGCGCCTGCCAGACCAATCAGTCCGTTGCTGATGCACAGCCCCAGGATCAGAGTGGCGTCCACATTGATGGAGGAAGCACGCACCATATCCTGATTGTCGCCGGTAGCGCGGATACACAGGCCCACATGGGTCTTAAAGAACACAATCAGCAGCAGGGTAACGACCAGGCAGATCGCCAGCGCCAGCAGCGCACCGGCCACCTTGCGCTGATCGCCGGTCAAGTGCAGCGCCTTATAGAAC
>ENA-OZBC01000540-OZBC01000540.1-human-gut-metagenome-genome-assembly--contig:-NODE-540-length-15456-cov-13.307123_pt1 | contig 15456 bp, 13 predicted proteins | sample MGYA00243982_ERZ653526 | MGnify/ENA primary metagenome ERZ653526 (study PRJEB26926, sample SAMN06164948) | human gut metagenome | biome: ENVO:00009003; feature: ENVO:2100002; material: ENVO:00002003... | reverse complement strand
CGAAGCGTGGCAGATTGGACGTTGAAGCGGGGAGAAGGCGTGATGAAGTCCAAAAGGGAAGCCGAAGCGTGGCAGATTGGACGTTGAAGCGGGGAGAAGGCGTGATGAAGTCCAAAAAGGCAGGAGAGGAGAAATATAATGGGAATAGTGTATTTTACAAGGCATGGTCAGACTGTCTGGAATGTCGAGAACAAGATATGTGGTGCAACAGATTCACCACTCACAGATTTAGGCCATGAACAGGCAATAGAGTTAGGAAAGAAGATCCTTGAAGAAGGAATACAGATAGATGAAATCCTGTATTCGCCACTTATAAGAGCGAAAGCAACAGCACTTCATGTATCTGAGATTACAGGAATACCAGCGCGCGAAGAGATAAGACTTAAGGAACAGAATTTCGGTATATACGAATCAACACCAAGAGATGGAGAAGAATTTGCAAAAGCCAAATGCAATTTCATATGTAGTTTTGATGGAGGAGAGACAATGCTTCATCTTGCACAGCGTATATATAATCTGCTTGACGAAATTAAGGCACAGCCCGATAAAACATATCTTTTAGTTGCACATAATGGAATTGCAAGAATGGTAAAGTCATATTTTGAAGATATGGGGAACGAGGAGTTTTCGGCGTTTAAGATAAAGAATTGCGAGATATTGAAGTTCGAGTTGTGACATACGGGAGGTTGTGGCAGACGGACGCTGTGGGCGGGAGCGGGTCTGCGGAAGGAAATATGCCAATTAACCCCGCGTCCGTTCTCCCATCCCCCTCTCATAATCACCAAAACTAAAACACAATACCCCTAGACCACATCATTTCTTTGAGCTATAATCAAACCCGGCTGGGAAAGCCAATGAATTGTATAGGGAAAGAAAGGCAGTAATATGTTTAACAAATTATACATTAAAAAGGCTGCAGCGATAGCAGCAGTAATACTTGCGGCAACAGCACTTCCGGTTAATATGGCAAATGCAGATACACAGACAACAGGAAGTACTGTGACAGGAAGTACTTTAACAGGAAGTACAGCAAATCAGGCAGCATCAGAATACACAGAAATCCGCACAGCATCAGAACTTGTGGAGGCAGCAAAGACCGACACAGGTAATTATAAGCTGATGACAGATGTTGATATGACTGGAATTGAGTGGACACCATGGGATTTTTCTGGCACATTTGACGGCAACGGACACAGCATACTTAACCTGTCAGTAAAGACGGTAAGTAAGCATACAATGATGACATATGACGGTAACAGAAAAGAGTATGAAACATATGGAGCCGGCTTTTTTGGTGTTCTTAAGGATTCGAAAGTAACAGGTCTTAACATATACGGTGCAAGAGTTGAAGTAACTTCAACAGAACCGTGCTTTGCAGCACCAGTGGCAGGTCTTGCTGATAATAGCGATATATCAGACTGTATGATTAAGGATACATATGTGTCACTCACAGATTCAGCTAAGATGTGGGGAACAGGTGGAATTGCAGGATTTGGAAGCGGCAATCTTGATAACATCACTACAGATGTAACACTTGTCTGCGTTGATACAGATGCAGCCGTAAGAGATGAGCAGTTCATGGGTGGTGCTTACGCAGCCGGCTTCCTTAATATAAGAAATTGTTCTATAACAATAGATGGATATGATTCAGACCACGGATATGTGCATGATGGCGGACTTGTCGGCATGTATATGGTATATCCATTGGAACTGTCAAAGACATATCAGGGCGAAGTGCTTAACAACAAAGTTAAGGGAATGATAACATTTTTCGAAGATAATACAGACCGCCGTGCATATTGTCAGGCAAATATGGGTGAGGTCATGAACTGGACATATGCATATTCAGGCTTCACATCAGATTTCAAGAGAAATGAGACATATGATTATTCAGTTACACTCCTTCCTGAAATGTGCAGCAATCCTTCATACACTGACACAGTGACAGAAGCAACAGCAGCGGATTTCGGCTACACAACACATACATGCAGCACATGTGGTTATACATATTCAGATAAATACACAATACACGAGCATAAGGTTGACAATTACAGTGTTGTAAAAGAAGCTACGGGAACAGACAAGAAAGATGGAATAGAAGCAGGAACATGCAGTCTGTGTAACCAGACCGTTTATAGGGAATATGCTGCAAATGTGGTAACAGACGACAACACACAGACAACAGACAACAAAGTATCAGATGTCAATGGAAAGAAAGAATCCAATAGCATAGTTGTAATATTTGTGGTTATTGTAGTAGTGATAGTTGCGATAATAATCGTAACAGTAGTCATTATGGCACAGAACAATAAGAGAAAAAGAAGACATAACAGACAAAGAAGACGCAGATAGAAGGGAGCAGTTATGGAAGAGAACACATTTATAAATGTATCAAAAGATATGATGTCATTCATAGAAAAAAGTCCTACAGCATTTCATGTAACGGTGAATTTTATGGATTTGCTGGACGATGCAGGATTTGTGCGCCTTAATGAGAGGGACAGATGGCATCTTATACCGGGTGGCAAATACTATGTAACAAGAAATGATTCTTCCATAATAGCTTTCAGAATGCCGGCGGCAGAGGGCTTTATCAATTATCAGATTGCAGCCGCACACAGTGATTCACCGTCATTTAAGGTAAAAGAGAATCCTGAGCTGACACCGGACAAGAATTATGTTTCGTTAAATGTGGAAAAATACGGCGGCATGCTTATGGCACCGTGGTTTGACAGGCCTCTTTCAGTTGCAGGAAGGGCAATGGTAAGGGAAGGTGCAGTATTAAAGCCAGTCCTTGTAAATGTTGACAGGGATTTATGCATAATACCTAATCTTGCAATTCACATGAACAGGGAAGCCAACACAGGGCTTAATTATAATGCACAGAAGGATATGATACCGCTTATAGGAGAGGCAGAGTCCAGAGGGCTTTTTGACAGCATAATAGCAGACGCTGCACAGACAGATAAAGAGTCAGTGATAAGCAGCGATTTGTTTCTGTACAACAGACAGGCAGGAACTATCTGGGGTGCGGATAATGAATTTATATCAGCACCAAGACTTGATGATGTGATGTGTGCATATTCGTGCATGAATGCGCTTATGGACAGTGATGAGAGCAATCAGGAAAGCGTTGCGGTATGTGCGGTATTTGACAATGAAGAGGTTGGCAGCAGCACCAAGCAGGGAGCAGATTCAACATTTTTATCAGATGTGCTTATGCGTATAGCTGCGTGTGCCGGCAAGGATAATGAGGATTATATAAGGGCGTGTGCAGGTTCTTTCATGCTTTCAGCGGACAATGCGCATGCGGTTCATCCTAATTATCAGGAGAAAGCTGATCCGACTAACAGACCTCATATGAACAAAGGCATAGTCATCAAATACAATGCCAACCAGAAATACACAACAGATGCGGTTTCTGCGGCAATATTTAAAGAAATATGTACAAGAGCGGGAGTTCCGACACAGGAATTTGCTAACCGTTCAGATATTCCGGGTGGTTCAACACTTGGAAATATAGCTAACTGCCATGTGTCAATGAACACAGTAGATATCGGGCTTGCGCAGCTTGCAATGCACTCACCTTACGAGACAGCAGGAATTATGGACACAGAATACATGATAAAGGCAGTAAAAGAATTTTTCGAGACAGCCATTGTGACTAACAGCAACGGCACATTTACATTAGAATAACAGAAAGATACAGTATATGAGCAATACTATATATATGGCCCCGATGGAGGGGCTTACAGATTTTACATACCGTAATGCCTATGAGAAAACATTTGGAAAAGGCAGAATTACAAAATATTTTACACCGTTTATCTCACCTAATAAGTCAGAGAATTTTCTTGCAAGAGAGATAAGGGACATAGACCGCGGGCATAATAAGGATACATATACGGTTGCACAGGTCATGACTAATGAAGCTAAGGATTTTATATGGACAGCAAAAATGCTTTATGAAAAATACGGCTACAGCGAGATTAATCTTAATGCCGGCTGTCCGTCAGGCACAGTTGTTTCAAAGGATAAAGGCTCAGGAATGCTTCGCGACACAGAAAAGCTTGACCGTTTTCTTGATGATGTGTTTGAGGATGCATTTATAAGAGAGAATATTAAGGTTTCGGTCAAGACACGAATCGGTGTTGAAGATGATGATAGTTTTCCACAGATAATGGAGGTGTATAATTCTTATCCTCTTGAGGAACTTATTGTTCATCCGAGAGTGCGTACGGATTACTACAGAAATGAGCTGCATCTTGACGCTTTCCGATACGCAGTGGATAACAGTAGGAATAAATTAGTGCTTAACGGAGATATATTTACAAGGAAGAATTTCCTTGAGATGAAGGAGATGTTTCCGGAGGTTGATACATTTATGCTTGGAAGAGGGCTTATCGCGGACCCCGGACTGATTAATGTATTAACAGATGATAATCCTGAGGCGATGGTGCGAGATCTTAATGCAGATAAGAAGCTGATGAAAGAGCTTCACGACCTTGTATACGCAGCCCGCACAGCCATAATGCCGGGAGATACACATGCCATACACAGAATGAAAGAAATGTGGTGTTATATGGAATATGTGTTTGATGATTGCAAAAAAGAAATCAAGGCAATCAAGAAATCCCAGAGAATGGCTGATTACAAGGCTGCAGTTGATGTGTTCTTCAACAAGGCAGTGCTTGTTGAAAGAAAGAATATTATATTTTCAAAAAAATTCTAAATCAGTGACAGGCAGTATCATATCAGATATTGTCTGTCTTCTTTTTCTGCTGGTGACCTGTCATAAAGGCAAGCACCTGTCTTGGCAGGAATCTGCTGCCAAAAACTCCGGCTTTCATTGTAAATGTCGGAACAATGGTAAGTTTGCCTGTAAACATTTTACAAAGTGCATAATAGGCGCAGTAATCAGCAGGAATTCCTGATAATGCGAACTTTACATTGGCAACATTGTTGAAGTTGGTATCAACAGGACCTGGACAGAGCATGCTTATGTGAACGTTACTCTTTAAGTCGCGCAGTTCCCCGTGTATTGCAGTAGTGAGGCTTGTAACATAAGCCTTGGTTGCATAATAGGTAGACATATATGGTCCACCAGGAAGCAGCCCGGCACTTGACGCCACATTCATGATGTAGCCCCTGTCACGTTGTATAAAGCCTGGAAGTACGGCCTTTGTAAGTATATGCACAGCTTTAATATTAACATTAATCATGTTGATATCATTCTTTAATTTCGTTTCAGCAAATGTGCCAAGTTCTCCGAATCCAGCATTATTAATCATAATATCAAGTGGATACTGACGAAGCTTCCTTCCAAGCTTTACGCATGATTTCTCATCAGACAAGTCACATGTGATACATTTGCACCTGACAGCTACATTATCAGCAATTTCATGAAGCGCTGCTGTGTTTCTTCCAACAAGAATCAGGTCATATTCAAGGTCTGCAAGCAGATATGCGAATTCTTTTCCGATGCCGGAAGATGCTCCGGTAATACATGCAAGTTTCATAAGAAGACTCCTTTCTTTTTTCAATTCATGTTTGTGCAGTTTATGCCGTACAGCCTCTGCTATTATGAAAATCTGTCCGTTGCTGCAAAGCAGAAATGCACTTTTAGATTTCAAGAATTCAATTTCAAAATATTGATTGAACTTATAAGAATACAAAGATTTTATGTCTTATAGGCACAAACTGGCTATATTTTTTCTGAAAAGCTTCAATGTTCATAAATATGCCTATAAACAATTCAGAAATAAAATGTTTATAGGTAATTTCAAGCCATCAGGCAGAAGCTTCAGTTAATACAAGAGAAAAATGTCCAGAAATTTCCTATAAGTTGTTACAAAATGCGACTACCTATAGGTATCACGAGAATAATATTCAGGACATCTAACCCCAGACACTAACAATACGCCTATAAATATTGAACCGATAATAATCTTATAGGAAATGTATGTAAGTATTATATCAGATTTGTGCAATATATGCTATACAGCGAAACCGCCATCAACAAAATCCACCATTGGCAGCAGGCAGTCAGTAACCTTCCCATATCACAATATACGATTGACACGACTCCCCAGCCGGGATTAAAATTATTCTTTAGATAAAGCCTGCTAAAGAGGCGTTCATAATGTAGTGTTATACAGGGAGGAATTGATGACAATAAAGAATGAAACAGCATTCACAAAGGAATGTATGGAAGGTGCCATGCGTGCCAGTAATTTTGATAACAGCAGATATAAGACCTTTAAGCTGATTTACAATATGTTTGGACTTATATTCGGAATGATGATGATAAGAGAGCTTGTTCTTAAGATGACAGGAAATGAGCAGGCTGATACATTTATGATAGTGCTGTTTGGTTTAGTGGCGGTAGTATTTCTGTATATAGGAATGATTGGAATGGATAAGAGTAATAAAAAGAAATTTCATAATATATATGGAAAGATGGTAGGAATTAAATTCACATATGAGATAGATGCAGAGAATATTATTATTACAGATGAAGAAAACGACAGTGACACATTCAGTTGGAATGAAGTTGTAAAATGGAATCAGGATCCTGATAATATATATCTGTTTGTTGGGGATGATAACTGCCTGGTTGTAAGCAAGAAAGGGTTTACTCAGGGAAGTGCAGATGATCTGAGGCAGCTTGCTGATGCTGTAATTGGTATGAGAAATGTGACAGGAAACAGCCAGCAGTAAATTGACAAACACTATTAGTAGCAGATATAATATCTTCATCTGCGTTTAGCTATGCGGGAAATAATCAGGAGGAGGAAAGCCATGAACAATCAGGAAATGATGGAACTTTCAACAGTAGATAAGAGCGATTTTGAGGAACTTGTAAAAGAGTGTACAGCCTCAGGTATAATCGATCAGAATCTGTATACAGAGTATGATGTAAAGAGAGGTCTTCGTGACAGCAATGGTAACGGCGTACTTACAGGTCTCACAGAGATATCAGATGTATTAGGTAACCAGAGTGTTCACGGAAGAAAGATACCTGTAGACGGAGAATTATATTTTCAGGGATATAATGTTGAGGAGCTTATCAAGAGAAGCAGCCTTGACAGATTCAGATTTGAGGAAGCAACATATCTTCTGTTATTCGGAGTACTTCCAGACAAGGATCAGTTAGACAGATTCATAAGAATCTTAACAGATCTTCAGGAACTTTCAGGAGCATTCATCAGAGATGTTATTATGAAAGCTACAAGTACTAATCTTATGAATTCGCTTATGAAGAGTATCTTAAGTCTTTATTCATATGATGAGAAGCCGGATGATATTTCAATTCCTAATGTATTAAGACAGAGTCTTCAGCTTATAGCTAAGATGCCTCTTCTTTCAGTATATGCTTATCAGTCATACAGACATTTTAAGCTTGATGGAACACTTATGATAAAGAATCCTAAGAAAGGTTATTCAACAGCCGAGAATATCCTCTATATGTTAAGAGATGACGGAGACTTTACAGAACTTGAAGCAAAGGTACTTGATATCTGTCTTGTTCTTCATGCAGAGCATGGTGGTGGTAATAACTCAACATTTACAACTCATGTTGTTACTTCATCAGGAACAGATACATATTCAGCAATTGCTTCATCAATCGCATCCCTTAAAGGACCTAAGCATGGTGGTGCTAACTTAAAGGTTCAGGAAATGTTTACAGATATTAAGGCACATTGCAGCAATTGGGACAATAAAGATGAGATATGTACATATCTTAACAAGATCCTTGACAAAGAAGCATTTGACCATGCAGGACTTATCTATGGTATGGGTCATGCGGTATATACTAACTCAGATCCTAGAGCAGTTATTCTTAAGAAATTTGCAAAACAGCTTTCAGAAGAGAAGGGAATGCAGAAAGAATTTGCATTATATGAACTTGTTGAAAGCGAGGCAGGACAGCTTATCATGAACAAGAGAAAGATGTTTAAGCCAGTCTGTGCCAATGTCGATTTCTATAGTGGATTTGTATACACAATGCTTGGTATTCCAGAAGAAATGTTTACACCAATGTTTGCAACTTCTAGAATTTCAGGCTGGTGTGCACACAGACTTGAGGAACTTGTTAATGCAGGAAAGATTATCCGTCCTGCATACAAATATGTTGGACATCACAGACCATATGTTGATATGGACGAGAGATAATTACGTTTAATGGAGTAGTAAAATTATGTCACAGTACAAGGTTAAGAAGCTGGACCACCCGATTCACTGTACAGTTGAAGTGCCTGGTTCAAAGAGTATTACTAACAGAGCGCTGCTTATGGCAGCTTTATCACAGGGTGAATGTACCCTTAAAGGAGTTTTGTTCAGTGACGATTCGAGACATTTTCTTTTAAGTCTTATCGCACTTGGATATATTATCGAAGTAAACGAAGTTGAACGATATGTTATCATTTATGGACATGGAAGAGACATTCCTAAGAAGAGAGCAACAATCAATGTGGGAAGTGCCGGAACAGCAGCAAGATTCCTTACAGCCATGCTTGCATTATCAGATGGTGAGTACACAATTGAAGCTTCTGAACAGATGAAGAAAAGACCAATGCTTCCGCTTTTTGAAGCATTACAGAGCATGGGAGCAGAGATAGAGTTCCTTGAGAAAGACGGACATCTTCCAGTTAATGTAAAGGGTGCAACATATGGTGGAAAGAAACCACAGAATCATGTATCAATAAGTATAAGTGAAAGTACACAGTTCTTAAGCGCACTTATGATGACATCTCCTATGCTTGAAGAAGGAATACATGTTCATATTACAAGTAATAAAACAGAAGGTTCATATGTGCGTATAACAGCTAAGATGATGGAGCAGTTTGGCTGTGTGGTAGACCATGAAGGCGCAGAATATATAGTTCCGGCTGGTTCTGGATATTATCCACAGACATATTATATTGAACCGGATGTTTCAGCAGCATGCTACTTCTATGCAGCAGCAGCACTTACAGGCGGAACAGCTATCGTTAAGGGAGTACATTCTAACTCAATGCAGGGTGACCTTAAGTTCATAGATGTGCTTAAGCAGATGGGCTGTGCTGTGACAGAGGAACGCGAGGGTATATGTGTCAGCGGACCTAAGGATGGAGAATATTGCGGTGTGGATGTTGATATGAATGATTTCTCAGACCAGTCAATGACACTTGCAGCTATTGCTCCATTTGCAAAAACAACAACGGTTATCAAGAATATTGAACATATACGATTACAGGAATCAGACAGAATTGAGGCTATGGTCAACGAGCTTAACAATCTTGGTGTTGATGTCAAAGAGGGAAGAGATCGTATAGAGATATCTCCAGCCAATGTTAAGCCAGGTGTAGTTGACACATATAATGACCATAGAATGGCAATGTCTTTCGCACTAATCGGCCTGCGTGTTGATGGAATAATAATTGATAATTATGAATGCTGTTGTAAGACATTTGAGAACTATTTTGAAGTACTTGAAAAGGCATGTGCACAATGAGAATACTTTTATACAGATGGAAGGTGTTCAATCAGGATGATGTAAAGTCTGCGATTGAATATTTCGGACATGAAGTACATGATTACACAGAAACAGTAATAGACAAGGATGATGAGACCGGCTTTAAGCTCCGCGATTATGTGGAGCTTAGGCAGGTCTTTTCTGCATACGACTGTGTTTTTTCACTTAATTATTTTCCGCATGTATCGGATTTATGTGAAGAACTTGGGAAAAAATATATTGCATGGACGGTAGATAGTCCACTTATATCACTGTATCATCAGTCATTATTTAATAAATGTAACTATATATTTATATTTGACAGATTTTATTGTGAGGAACTAAAAAATCTTGGGGCAGAACATGTGTGGTATCTTCCACTTGCTGTAAACTGCTCCCGAGTTGATAAAATAACGGATTCGCTTACTGCTGCTGAACGGAACAAATGGCACAGTGAAGTATCATTTGTCGGTGGAATGTATCACAGAAATTCATACGATGGAATAAAGGATAAGCTGCCGGAATATTTAAGAGGATATTTTGATGCGGCAATGGCAGCACAGATGGAAATCTATGGTGACAGCATATTTGATAAGGTGCTTACAGTTGATATACTTGAAAAGTTATGTGAGCTTATAGATTTTAAGCAGGATGAACGGGCATTTTCAGATATTGCACTTGTGTTTTCATCAACATTTTTAGGCTTCAAACTCGCTAATATAGAGAGGGTGCAGATACTTAACAAGCTTGCAAAGCATTTTCCGACAGACCTCTATACGGATGATCCGGATAAAGAGCTTATAGGGGTTAATCTTAAGGGTGCAGTTAATTATATGACAGATATGCCTAAGGTGTTTAATTGCAGCAGGATTAATATTAATCCTGTAATGCGCAATATCCGTACGGGAATTCCGCTTCGGGCGTGGGATATTGTGGGTGCAGGCGGATTTCTTATGACGAGCTTCCAGCTTGAATATATGGATTTTTTCGAGAATGGAAAAGATTATGTTTATTACGAAAGCCATGATGACCTGTTAAGAAAGACAGAATATTATCTTAATCATGAGGATGAGCGTGCGCAGATTGCAAGAAATGGACATGAAAAAGCAGTGAAGTTTCATTCGTATGAAAGGAGAATGGAGTTCATACTTGATAAATGTGGTATGTTAAAGCACTAAAGTTCAATTTTAGCAGTTTACTATATTGAAATGTGCATATATGACCATTGTTGAAAATAAATATATATGGTATTATAAAAAAGGTTGAGACAACAACCATACAATATTATAACTTTTACTTTCAGGAGGGAAAAGAAATGAGTTTTTGCAAGTATTGCGGAAGACAGTTACAGGACGGAGAAGTCTGTACATGTCAGCAGGCACAACAGTCAGCCGGAGCAGCACAGCCTCAGCAGGAATTTAACCAGCAGCAGGCTTCACAACAGATGGACGCTGTTAAGAAGGCGGGAGCTAATGCAGCCCTTGATTATGTTAATGTATTGAAGGGATTGTTTACATCACCGGTAGAAACGGTATCAGCATTTGTTGCTAAAGCTAATGTTATTATGATTGCAATACTTATTGGTGGTCAGGCAATTATTAACATGCTTACAAGATTATTTGATATGTTAATTGCTAACAGTAAGGCAAAGGTTACAACAGGAAGTAAAGAGCTTGACAGCTTACTTTCATCTTACTACAGCTCATATACTAATACCAAGCCATATCCAGCAGGCTCAATATTTAAGAACATGCTTCTTGAGATTCTTCTGGTAGCAGTAGCGGCAGCTGTAATTGCACTTGTAGTTATGCTTCTTGCAAAGGCATTTAACAAGGCTAATGTTACATATATGCAGGGCCTTGCAGTATATGCTATTACAGCAGTACTTGGTATACCAGCAGAGTTACTCAGCTGGGTAACAGGTCTTACATCAGTAGGATTCATTGACAGAATATCTTCATGCGTAACGGTATTTTCTAATGTAGCAGGATATGCATTTGTATACATAGCAATCCGTGCTTTATGCAAGGATGAGAAGAAGATACCTCTTATAATGGCAATCTCATATGTTGCAGTTAATTTCCTTACATGGGTATTAAGACTTATGTTCTAATTAACAATTTGATAATTGGTTATAATTAATGATTCCCGGCAGACCGGAAGTGTGAATACACAATGGTCTGCCGGGAATTTTTAGTTTTTAAGCTTTCCACTGAACACACCATCGTATTCAGTAAAATAACTCTCTTCAATCTTTCTCATCATAACAGTAACATAATCATCAATATAGCTCAATGATATATACATATTGCCGACGGCGCTGTCAATAATCTGCACTTTGATAAGAAGATTATTGTCTGCTCTGAAAGCTGCGCTTGCACCACATTTGAAATTATAATCAGGGAAGTTCTGAAAAACATTCTTTCCGAGTCCGAAATGCAGCTCGTGATTTCCTGTTGCATTAGTATAGAAAAATGTTCCTTCATCCCCGTTAAATGTAAGTTTTATGTCTGTTACACCACATGGATTATCGCCAAATTCATAGCTCTGTCCGTTGATTTTGCTTACAAGGTCTGAACTATATTCGCCCGGCTGCACAAGAAGCTGGCGTGAATTCTCGAACTTCTGGAATTCTTCATAATCACCATTATCAGTACATGTATCAATACGGCTGTATACTTCCTCGTAAAATGCATCATATATCAGCTGTACTCCACCCTGACGACCCTGAGCATCAGCAGTGGTGACAAGAATAACATCTTTATCAGGATAATATACGGCAAGCTGTCCACCCATGCCCAAAAATGCATAACCATTGTGAGTTGTCATCCAGAACTGATAGCCATAGCCCTGCATCTCTTCCCATGTGCCTGATTTTCCATAAGGATCACTCTGTTTAACAGTTGCCTCCTTGAGATATCCGTAAGGGAGTAACTGCTTCCCATCAAGTTTACCGTTCTGAGATACAACATACATAACCTTAAGGATATCCTGCGGTGTTGCACACATTCCTGAACCGCCCATGCTTACTTTGCCATCAGGAGATTTTAATATAAATGCTTCTTTAGAAAATCCTAATTCGTCTAAGAACTTTGTTCTCAGATAATCAAGAAGTTCCATACCAGTGAGCTTTTCAACAAGCGCACCCAATGTATGTGTTGAAGCTGTATCATAAGAGAAATTAGTCCCTGGAACGTGGTCGGGTGTAACAGTAAAGAAAGAACCTACCCAGTCAGGAGAGTCTCCGATTTTGTACGCATTTTTATCGTGACACGTTCTCATTGTGAGCATCTGCCTTATTGTGAGCATCTGCATATATGGGTGCACGCCTGTTTCTGGCTGCTTTTCAGGAAAATAATCTGCAATATGGTCATCAAGTGAGATTCTCCCTTCATCTGCAAGCAGTCCGATGGCAAGTGAAACGAAAGATTTGGTGACAGAAAACATTCTGTGGAGAGTGTCTCTCGTGTATGGTGCATAGTAGCTTTCCATACATATCTTACCGTGTCGCATGACAATTATGCTGTGCATAGGAATGTTGTTATATTCAAGCTTTCTGGCAAAGCTGATAAGTCCTGTGGAAGATATTCCTACATCTTCTGGTATTACCTTTTCAAAGTCTAACATTGTTGTCCTCCAAGATAGTTGTAATGATTAAACACAATAATTGCTTCCATTATAGTCCTTTTGTGTATATACTGTAAATCAAAAAATAAGAATCTTTAAATTAAATCCAATATGGTATATACTTAATGCAAATATGCCAGAGGGCATGAAGGAGAAGGAAATGATAGATTTATTACTTAAGAGGTTCATAAAAGATTATGATAAGACGAAGAACCCTGAAGTCCGTACAAGATATGGTGTGTTTGCCGGGATTGTGGGGATAATCTGTAATCTTATACTGTTTTTAGCAAAGATAATTGCAGGAGTGCTTACGGCATCAGTTTCAATTATGGCGGATGCGGTCAATAACCTATCGGATGCAGGATCTTCAATTGTTACACTTATAGGTTTTAAGCTTGCAGGAAAGCCGGCTGATTATGAACATCCGTATGGTCATGGAAGAATCGAATATATATCAGGCTTCATAGTATCAGGAGCAATTATAATTATGGGCTTTGAACTGCTGACAACATCATTCAGGAAAATACTTCATCCTACGCCGCTTGAGGTATCTGTGTCATCTCTTATAATACTTGTATTATCAATTCTTATGAAAATGTGGATGGCTAAATTCAACAAATATCTTGGCAATAAGGTGGATTCTGCTGCAATGAAGGCTACAGCAACAGACAGCTTATCAGACTGCGTTGCAACGTCAGTAGTCCTTATAGGAGTGCTTCTTACACTGTTTTCTGATATTAATATAGATGGAATAGCAGGAGTTGTTGTTGCAGTATTTGTAATATTAGCTGGTTTTGGTGCGGCAAAAGATACATTGCAGCCACTTCTTGGTCAGCCACCAACTAAAGAATATGTACAGGAACTTCAGAATATTGTTCTTCAGGATAAGCACATAATTGGGGTTCACGACCTGATTGTGCATAATTACGGTCCGGGCAGAGTATATGCATCGCTTCATGCAGAGGTTCCGGCTAATATGGACATGATGGAAGCACATGATTATATAGACATGGCTGAAAGAAGAGTTGAAAAGCGCATGAAATGCTTTATAAGCATACATATGGATCCGGTAGTTACAGATGATGAGGTGATAAATCATTTGCGAAATATGACTACTGAGGTTGTAAAGTCAGTAGGTGAGGAACTGGATATACATGATTTTAGGACTGTTAAAGGCCCATATATAACGAATCTTATATTTGATGTGCTTGTTCCTTATAATTATCATCTTTCAGATGATGAGATAAAGAAACAGATTCAGAAAAAAATCACGGAGAAGCAGAGTGAATGCCGCGCCGTGATTAAGATTGATAAAAGTTATACAGGCTGATTAAATCCAGCCGCCATCAAGAGTTATTATCTGACCGGTAAGATAACTGTTCATTCCGGAAAGAGATTTAACAAGTTTAGCGACTTCCCGCGGGCTTCCAAAACGGCCTGCAGGAATTTCTTCGGCAAGTTCTGCCTTGTCATCATCTGAGAGATGACCGTTCATCTCTGTGTCAATAGCTCCGCAGGCAACAGCGTTGACCTGAATACCACTTGGAGCAAGTTCCTTTGCAAGTGCTTTTGTAAATGAATTGACTGCCCCCTTTGTTGCTGAATATGCAACCTCACAGCTTGCACCGTACAGTCCCCACACAGAAGATATATTAATAATTTTGCCACAGTGTCGCTTCATCATGTCTTTAACAGCAAAATGGCAACAGTTAAACACAGAATCTATGTTAGTGTTACATATCCTGTGCCACTCATTTTCGCCCATATCCTGGAAAAGTCCGACAACAGATATTCCGGCATTGTTGATAAGCACATCAACCTGACCGAAACGCTGAAGGCACATGTCAAACATTTTCTGTACATCACTGTAATTTCCCATATCGCCTATAAATGTTTCACAGACACTGCCTTTTTCCTCAATAATGGATTTGACTTCATTTAGTTTATCCACATTATTCACACAGTTGATAACAATATTAGTGTCTTTTCCGGCAAGTTCTATTGCAATTGCTTTTCCGATTCCACGGGAAGCACCAGTTATAACTATAGTTTTTTTCATGATAATATGCCTCGCTTAATTTCAATAATATCGTTATTATAATACAGGAAAATACTGGATATTTCTATAAAAAAATTAAAAACAAATATTGACAAAAACTTCCTTGTGCATACTTACCAAAAAGAAATTCAGATTGTATTTATTTCAATAATTGCTTGACAAGATTTTAAAATGCTTTGAAAAGTTTTCCACATTTTTAAAGACCGATTTTATCTAAAATGAGACTTATCAACCAAGTTATCCACATTCTGTCTCTTATACACATCTCCGAGCC
>ENA-OZBC01000538-OZBC01000538.1-human-gut-metagenome-genome-assembly--contig:-NODE-538-length-15579-cov-5.119492_pt1 | contig 15579 bp, 12 predicted proteins | sample MGYA00243982_ERZ653526 | MGnify/ENA primary metagenome ERZ653526 (study PRJEB26926, sample SAMN06164948) | human gut metagenome | biome: ENVO:00009003; feature: ENVO:2100002; material: ENVO:00002003... | reverse complement strand
CGTCAGATGTGTATAAGAGACAGATATTTACCATATCTCTAGCCTTATTTAACACCAGAAATGATTTATATTAAATATACATCACTATCTTTGCATCATAAACAAGTAACACCATGAAAAAAGTAGTAATATTTGCAAGAGTATCGAGCACCAACGGAACACAAGACTATGAACGTCAAATAAATGATTTGCAGACATTAGCCTCAGCAAACAACTGGACTGTTGAGGCTGTATTTGCAGAAAAGGTATCTGGAGCGAAAAAGAATACTGAACGCATAGAATTAATGAATATGATAAACTATATCAACTCACACAACATACATAAGGTACTAGTAACCGAATTGTCCAGACTTGGACGTGATACTTTACAAGTTTTGCAAGCTATAGAGATACTCAATCAAAACAAAGTATCAGTATTCATTCAAAATTATAATATTGAAACGCTTACTCCAGAGGGAGAAATCAATCCTATGAGCCAGTTTCTTATTACTATACTTGCCGAAGTAGCACGAATGGAACGCAAGACTATTAGAGAACGTGTTGCAAGTGGTTACCAGAATTTCCGTAGCAATGGTGGTAAGGTAGGGCGAAAAGTTGGATATACGAAAAGCGATGAGGTTATGAGGGAAGAGTATGCAGAAGAATTAAGATTACTGAAAAGAGGGTACTCACTGCGAAATACCTCAAAACTGACGGGAACAAGTATCAACACCCTGCGAAAATTAACCCAATTAACATAATTTAATTATCAAAAGTGGTAATCGTATCTATAGGTCGTATATTTGCAATGTTGGTACATCAATTCACTTAAAGAAAATATCTTTTACTTCAAACAATGATATATGGGGCAAGAAACACATTCATGCCTAAGCACTTACTTGCCTTGTGGATTGATTGAATGTGTAAGAATAAGTTGCATCATACATTGCAACACAATAATACCAGTATCTAATGATACCATTGGAACAATGCGCAGCGATACTCAATAAAGGTAAAAAGAAATACGATAATGAGAATGTAAAAATAATTAGACAGTATCTATACCTATTAGCAGAATTGCAGATAGAGAATGGAAAAATAGAATTAACTAAAAAACAAGAATTATGAATGTAATAATATATTGCAGAGTAAGTTCAGACGAACAAACATTAGGAGCCAGCTTAGACGTACAAGAAGAACGCCTACGGAAATATTGTAACCAAATGGGATATAACATCATTAACAATATCCCATACAGAGAGGATGAGAGTGCTAAAACATTTGAAAAACGCCCTGTCATACAAGGAATAATGAGCTACATACGTAAGAACAAAGGCAAAGTGAATAAGTTGCTATTCTTGCGGTGGGATAGATATTCACGAGACATTATCAGTGCCAGTGAGAACCTAAAAGAATTACTTAAATTGGGAGCTGAACCAAATGCAATCGAAGCACCTTTAGACTTCAATTCAGACACTTGGCCCCTATTATTGGGAGTACACATAGGCTCGGCACAATGCGACAACATCAAGAGGTCAAAAGCCACAATGGACGGTATTCATGGAACATTGGCAAAAGGAAAATGTGCTAATAAAGCACCAAGAGGATATAAGAATGTACGTATTAGCAAACATGAAACCCATGTAGAAATAGATACCAATACAGCACCATTTATACAAGCCATGTTTAAAGAAGTGGCTAAAGGTATTGAAACACCTTGCTATATCCGTAGGAAGTTTGCTAGAAAAGGATATAATATACCCGAAAGTTCATTTCTTGAAATGCTACGTAACAAATTTTATATCGGTAAAATTCGTGTGCCAGCCTACAAAGGAGAACCCGAATATTATGTAAACGGTGAACATGAAGCAATTATAGACGAAGAAACATTCTATAAAGTTCAAGAGATTTTGGACGGTAAAAGAAAGAAAACACCCAAACTATCCAAAGCCATAAATCCCGATTTGTATTTGCGGAAGTTTTTAATCTGTCCCGTATGTGGTTGTGCCCTAACTGGTGCGACAAGTTCGGGCAATGGCGGTAAATACACCTACTACTTTTGTTGTAACAATCAAAAACATATAAGAATGAGAGCAGAGAACGTAAACGAAGAGTTCGCTCGATACACAGCCCAATTAAAGCCCAATAAAACGGTATTGAACTTGTATAACGAAATTCTAAAGGATTTGCAAAACGAACGCAAAGGAGAAAGTAAGAAAGAAGTAGTAGCACTACAAAATGAACTTTCTACTGTCCAAAAACGCATCAACAGCATTGAAGATAAATATCTGGACGGAGATTTAACCAAAGAAGAATATAACAGAATGTTGGAGAGATACACCAAAGAAGCCTCAACCATACAACAACAAGTTGAAATGCGTGAGAACCCTAACCGTAGTAATATCGAACCAAAACTAAACTACTCTATCAATCTGATAAACAATATAGATAGCTATATAAGAAATGCGTCTGTAGGGGTGAAGATTAAGCTAATAAGTTCGATGTTTCCCGAAAAAATCGAATTTGACGGAAAAACATATCGAACCAATTCTTATAACAAAGTGCTTGATTTAATTTATCAGCAAACCAACGAGTTACGAGGAGTAGAAAAGAAAAGCGGAGAGAGTTTTTCAACTTTCTCCGCCTCAGTACCCAGACCCGGGGTCGAACCGGGATGGAAGTGAATCCACTGGTGTTTGAGACCAGCGCGTCTACCGATTCCGCCATCTGGGCATGTTTGACTTCTCAAATGCGGTGCAAAGATACAGCTTTTTTCTAAACCTGCAATACTTTTCCTAAAAAAAGGCGAAAAAAACGATAAAACCTGCTTGAATCATTCCTTGTTTGTAAAATATGCAGTACATTAGCAGAAACTTTTAAAATCAATAGCATGGTAACCAATAAGGATAATTTCTGTGTAATTATGGGCGGAGGAATCGGCAGCCGTTTCTGGCCATTCAGCCGCAAGACACTTCCAAAACAGTTTCTGGATTTCTTCGGTACAGGACGTTCCTTGCTGCAGCAAACCTTCGACCGCTTCAAGCAGGTAATCCCCATGGAAAATATACTTATCGTAACAAATGACTTGTATGCCGACCTTGTAAAAGAACAGCTTCCCGAACTTAAATCCGAACAGATTCTACTGGAGCCGACACGCAGGAATACAGCCCCCTGCATTGCGTGGGCTTCCTATCATATCCGCGCCTTGAATCCGAACGCCAATATAGTGGTAGCTCCTTCGGACCACTTAATCCTGAAGGAAGGCGAATTTCTGGCAGCTATCGAAAAAGGGCTGGACTTCGTTTCCCAATCGGACAATCTGCTGACACTCGGCATCAAGCCCAACCGTCCGGAAACCGGATATGGCTATATACAAATAGCCGAAGCCGCCGGTGATAATTTCTACAAGGTAAAAACCTTCACTGAAAAGCCCGAACTGGAACTGGCAAAAGTATTCGTGGAAAGTGGAGAATTCTATTGGAACTCTGGTCTGTTCATGTGGAACGTAAATACCATCATCAAGGCAAACGAAGCCCTGCTGCCCGAGCTGACTTCCAAACTGGCCCCCGGCAAAGATGTGTATGGAACAGTCCAAGAGAAACAATTCATTGATGAGAACTTCCCTGCTTGCCCCAATGTCTCCATAGACTTCGGCATCATGGAAAAGGCAGACAATGTATATGTGTCATTAGGCGATTTCGGCTGGTCTGATTTAGGAACCTGGGGGTCTTTGTATGATTTGTCTCCCAAAGATGAAGCAGGCAATGTAGCCTTAAAATGTAAATCCCTCATCTATAATAGCAAAGACAATATCGTGGTGCTGCCCGACAACAAACTTGCAGTTATCGACGGTTTGGAAGGTTATCTCATAGCCGAGTCGGACAATGTATTACTGATTTGCAAGAAAGATGAAGAACATACCATCCGCAAATATGTGAATGATGCCCAGATAAAACTGGGAGAGGAATACATTTAAATTAAAAATTAAAGGATAGGTGCCGAAGGCAAAAAAATAGCGGGAGCTGGATGAAGTCCAACTCCCGCTTCCGTTTATTTAGGGGAGGAAAATAAACCGATTAAAGCACTGCACGGATAGCTTCTGCCACAGCCTTGAATTCTTCGTCCGTCAGTTTCAGTTTGGGATTGGAGAAAAGCATATCTTTTTCGTTCTGCATAGGAATCAAATGTATGTGCGCATGAGGCACTTCCAGCCCCAATACCGCTTCTCCTACCTTTCTACACGGAAAGGCCTTGCCGATGGCAAGTGCCACTCTCTTGGCGAAAACATGCATCGCCGCCAAATCCTCATCGTTCAAATCGAAGATATAATCCACTTCCTGCTTGGGAATGACCAATGTATGACCTTTTACCAACGGATTGATGTCAAGGAACGCAAAGAATCTGTCATCCTCCGCCACCTTGTAGCAAGGTATTTCACCTGCGATAATTCTACTGAATATTGTTGCCATAGCTATAAATTATAAAATAAGGCAAGCCCGTATGCGGACCTGCCTTCCTTTAAAAGGATATGTTCACTACTTCCAGGTTAATCATGCCCTGCGGAACTTTAATTTCTGCGATGTCACCTACTTTCTTGCCAAGCAGACCTTGTGCAATCGGAGTATTGACGGAAATCTTTCCTTCCTTCAGATTGGCTTCACTTTCGGAAACGATAGTATAAACCATCTTCATGCCATTCTTCACGTTCTTAAGCTCTACCTTATTGAGAATCTGTACAGAATCGGTTTTCAACTTCGACTCATCAATAATCTTAGCGTCGGCAATGGTCAGCTTCAAGTTGTTAATTTTCATCTCAAGCATACCTTGAGCTTCCTTGGCAGCGTCATACTCTGCATTTTCCGACAAATCACCTTTGTCACGCGCTTCGGCAATGGCAGCCGATATTTTGGGACGTTCCACCGTCTCCAGGTGTTTCAATTCGGCCATCAATTTCTTGTAGCCGTCTTCTGACATATAAGCCATACTTTTTCCTCCTTAAATGTTATGTTAGTTTTTAATGGTACTATAAACAAAAAAGAATTCCAACATGGTCAGCATGCTGGAACCCTCTTTCCGATTTTCCTTTGCAAAGATAGCCTTTTATACAATGCGTGTCAAGCATAAAAGGCTGCTTTGTAACATATTTAAACGAAAACTTCTTATTTATAACATGTTACAGCAATGCTTTCACTGCCGCCTCCAGGTCTTTAATGCTCTCTCCACGGGCACTCAACTCATTGTTCTTGTTGACCAGGAACACAGAAGGCACATTCTTCACATTATAAGAAGCCGCTATAGACGAATAAATTCCATTGCCGTCGCGCACACAAATCCAAGGCAGATTGTCGGCAGTTGTTTTCCAATAGTGCTCGTCTGCATCCAGAGAAACCTGATAGATTTCCAATCCCTGGGCGGCATACTTGTCGTACAAGTCGCGCAACATATAATTATGTGTAGCAGAAACGGCACTCTGATAAACAGTGAAGTCCACAATAACAGCCTTGCCCTTCAGTTCGCTCAACTTACGTGTATTGCCCTTCATGTCACGCAGGTTAATGTCGATGATGCCGGTTTCGGAAATTGCCTCTTCGGGGATTTCCACCACCTTCTGCTGCGGAGTACGGGTATTCTTCATTCCCTTTATCACAATATTGTAGAGGTTCTTGGAGCGGTCGGCATCCGGATAATAATTGTTCAGGCTGGTTGCCACGGCTGCAAAACACTTAATGTCTTCCTTATTGTTCAGAGGGTCGAAAATCAAATAATTATTCAACTTCTGGAACAAGGCGAAATAGGCAGCAGCCGTATTGGGAGCGGCAAAAATATAGCTGATTTTCACTTCATCCTTATAGTTCTTCAATAAAGAGGCAAGACTGTCCTCAAAAACATCGGCACCTATCTTATGTGCCTGCACCGACTGCAGCAATGCATTCACATTATCCTGAAGCTTCATCTGCTTCAGCGTCAAGTCCTTTATCTTCGAGCTATTCGGAGAACCTTCCACTGTATAGGCAGTGGCGAAATCGGTATAAGGTGCCTTTACCAAAACCGTTTCCGTCGAATCTACCGAGAAATTAATAACCTTGTCGTCTACCCGCAGACGGTAAAATTCCGGAGACACCGGACGTACCTGCTTGAAGTGGAAAGAGCCATCCCCTTCCAGTTTTACAGAATCCAAAGGAACAATACCTTCCAATGCCGAGGCTTCCAAATAAAGCATCTTGCCGTCGGCACCAGACACTTCACCCTCTACTTTGAATTTCGGTTCGGAATTACATGCACCCAATGCTATTGCAGCAAGTGCCATAAAAAAGATTTTCTTCATATCGTATCTTCAGTTTTGTTTTGCAAACGTGCCTGCAAATATACTTCTTTTCAAGTTCAGTCAAAGCATTTTCCCTCGTTCTTCCATATAGAAAACTGCAAAAAACAACTAAATACAAACTTTTTATCTCATTCCCACCATTTTACATGAATAAATTATGTATCTTTGCACGAATTTTGAAAGAAAATTAGATATAAAACATTTTTTATGATTAACCCAATTGTTAAGACGATCGAGCTTCCTGATGGCAGAACCATCACGCTCGAAACGGGAAAGCTGGCAAAACAGGCAGACGGTTCTGTAATGCTTCGTATGGGTAACACCATGCTTTTAGCTACTGTTTGTGCCGCCAAGGACGCAGTTCCCGGAACAGATTTCATGCCATTACAGGTAGAGTACAAAGAAAAATTCTCCGCATTCGGACGTTTCCCCGGCGGTTTCACAAAGCGCGAAGGACGCGCTTCTGACTACGAAATCCTCACTTGCCGCCTCGTTGACCGTGCTCTCCGCCCCTTATTCCCTGATAATTTCCATGCAGAGGTATACGTAAACATCATTCTTTTCTCAGCAGACGGCGTAGATATGCCCGACGCTCTGGCCGGACTCGCAGCTTCTGCCGCACTTGCAGTTTCAGATATCCCCTTCAACGGACCTATTTCCGAAGTACGCGTAGCACGCATCAACGGACAATTCGTCATCAACCCTACCTTCGAACAACTAGAACAAGCCGATATGGACTTGATGGTGGGCGCCACTTATGAAAACATCATGATGGTGGAAGGCGAAATGGACGAGGTTTCCGAGCAGGACTTGCTGGAAGCGATGAAGGCCGCACACGAAGCCATTAAGATTCAGTGCAAGGCACAGATGGAACTGGCAGAAGAAGTAGGCTCTACCGTGAAACGCGAATATTGCCACGAAGTGAACGACGAAGAACTCCGTAAGGCCGTTCACGACGCTTGCTACGACAAGGCTTATGCCATTGCCGCTTCCGGAAACAAGAACAAGCACGAACGCATGGATGCTTTCGATGCCATCCGCGAAGAATTCAAGGCACAGTTCTCCGAAGAAGAACTGGAAGAAAAGGCAGCCCTCATCGACCGTTACTATCACGATGTGGAAAAAGAGGCGATGCGCCGTTCCATTCTGGACGAAGGCAAGCGCCTTGACGGACGTAAGACGACCGAAATCCGTCCTATCTGGTGTGAGACCAGCTACCTGCCCGGCCCTCACGGTTCCGCTATCTTTACACGTGGCGAAACACAGTCTTTGTCTACTGTGACTTTAGGCACCAAGTTGGACGAGAAGATTATCGACGACGTATTGGAACACGGAAAAGAACGTTTCCTTCTGCACTACAACTTCCCTCCGTTCTCTACGGGCGAAGCCAAGGCACAGCGCGGTGTAGGCCGTCGTGAAATCGGCCACGGCCATCTGGCATGGCGTGCATTGAAGGGTCAGATTCCTGCAAACTATCCGTATGTAGTACGCGTGGTATCCGATATCCTCGAATCAAACGGTTCTTCTTCCATGGCTACCGTATGTGCCGGAACTCTGGCATTGATGGATGCAGGTGTGAAAATCAAGAAACCGGTATCAGGTATCGCCATGGGATTGATTAAGAATGCAGGCGAAGACAAATATGCCGTATTGTCCGATATCCTCGGTGATGAGGACCACTTGGGCGACATGGACTTCAAGGTGACCGGAACAAAAGACGGTATCACCGCCACTCAGATGGACATCAAAGTGGACGGTCTGTCATACGAAATCCTCGAAAAGGCATTGCTGCAGGCTAAAGAAGGCCGCGAATATATCTTGGGCAAAATCACCGAGTGCATTGCCGAGCCTCGCGAAGACCTGAAACCTCACGCTCCGCGTATCGAGACAATGACCATTCCCAAGGAATTCATCGGTGCTGTCATCGGCCCTGGTGGAAAGATTATCCAAGGTATGCAGGAAGAAACCGGTGCTACCATTACTATTGAAGAAGTGGACAACATCGGTAGAATCGAAATCGCTGGTACCAACAAGAAGAGCATCGATGATGCTATGCGTATCATCAAAGGGATTGTAGCTGTCCCCGAAGTAGGCGAAGTCTACAAAGGCAAGGTACGCTCCATTATGCCTTACGGTGCATTCGTTGAATTCCTGCCGGGTAAGGACGGCTTGCTCCATATCTCCGAAATCGACTGGAAACGTCTGGAAACAGTAGAAGAAGCCGGTATCAAGGAAGGTGATGAAATTGACGTAAAACTTCTCGACATCGACCCGAAGACCGGAAAATTTAAGCTGTCACGCAAAGTATTGCTTCCGAGACCGGAAAGACAAGAAAGACCGGAAAAGAAATAAGAAATTTCTTATTCTTTAAGTATATAAAGCCTGGTGGAACCCCATCAGGCTTTCTTTTTGTCAATACTGCCAGAAATGGCTCTGAAAAAACAAGGCATAATGCTTGCATATTCCAAAAAGATTATGTTTTTTTGCTATGTAAAGCCTTATATTCCATAAAGAACCTCAATTAATGTCCGGTTTAAGGAGCCTACATACTATGAATCTTTTCTCACGCTTTTTCCAGGAAAACCAAGAAAAGTTTTTGGCTTTTGCTTATTCTTATCTCAGGGATAAAGCAGAAGCGGAAGACGTTGTGATGGAATCCATGATTGCCTTATGGGAAAACCGAGACCGCTGGGAAGAAAACAGTAACCTGCATGCCCTGCTGCTGACCATCATAAAGAACAAAGCCCTGCACGTACTCGAGCACAAGCAGGTGCGTCTGCGAGCGGAAGAAACCATCAGCAGCCACAACCTGCGCGAACTGGACTTACGCATCTCCACCTTGAAAGCCTGCGAACCGGACCAGATATTCAACACGGAAATACAGCATATCGTAAATAAGACCTTACAGGAAATGCCCGAGCAAAGCCGGAAGATATTCATGTTGAGCCGATACCAGAACCTGGCAAACAAGCAGATTGCCGATAGTCTGGACATATCACTTAAAACCGTAGAGGCACACATCACCAAAGTGCTGCGGATTCTCCGGCTGAGACTGAAAGATTATCTTGTTACCATACTCATAATATTAATATCCTAAAAAATGCTTCTACGGAATAGGGTTACCGCCCACTTTCCGGTTATATATACAAAAGGTAAAAAGAGCACGTTTTAGAAAAGAAATAAATTATTGACAATGAACCAAGAGCTATTATATAAATATTTCAAAGGTATTACTTCCGTTGAAGAAGAAAAGATGATACTCGACTGGATAGACGCCTCGGATGAAAACCGGAACATCTTCCTGAAAGAGCGCATGATATACGACATTTCTTTGTTCTCGGACAAGCAGGGAAACAATGAAAAGAAAACGGTGCGCATCATGCCGATGCTCCGCTGGGCGGCCCGTATAGCCGCCGTCACCATTGTCGCCATTGCCGGTTATTTCATCACCTCCGACTTTTTATATAACAAGGAGGTGCAGTTGCAAACAGTCACTGTGCCTGCCGGACAACGGGCCCAAATTACCCTCGCCGATGGAACACGCGTATGGCTGAACTCCAAGTCCACCATGAAATATGCCGCCAACTTCGGACGCAACGAACGAAATGTGGAATTGGACGGAGAGGCCTACTTTGAAGTAGCCAAAAACAAGAATATCCCATTCTATGTACATACAGAAACGAACAAGGTAAAAGTTGTAGGAACGAGTTTCAACGTCTGTGCCTACAGTGGGAGCCATGAGTTCGGAACCACATTGGTGGAAGGTATCGTCGATATCTATCCGGCCAACAGCAGCCAGATAATCACCAGGTTGCAGAAAGACGAGGTATTTCTCAATGAAAACGGAAAATGTAGAAAGGCCGTCCTTCCTTCCTATGAATATCTACGCTGGAAAGAGGGACTATACTGTTTTGACGACGCTCCATTCAGCGGTATCCTCGGTAGACTGGAGAAATACTATAATGTAAAGATAACCGTTGCCAGTCCTCAACTGCTGAACTACGGCAGCTTTACCGGCAAGTTCAGAGAGCAGGACGGCATCGAACATATACTGCGGACCATCTCGAAAGACCATCCTTTCAAGTTCCGCATCAACGAAGAAAAGGATTCAATTGTTATATATGAGTAAGAAAAAAAAGATCGGAAAGTACCCCCATACTTTCCGATCCGAAACAGTCAAAAATCGACCTTAATCAATTATTAACTTAACACAGTGACAAAGATATGAGAAAAATTTTGTTGATGAGGCTTTTTTATCTAAAAAAATTAGATTTTAAGCAATTATTGCAAACCTATGAAAATCACATTATTCCTTCTCCTGCTTGTTATATTTCAGGTGTACAGCGGGAACTGCTACTCTCAGAATGCCAGGGTCAGCATTCAAAATGCCCGGCTGAGGGTAGGGCAAGTTCTCGAGCAAATTGAATCGCAAACAGAATACTTATTTGTATATAACAAACAGAACGTCGATGTACGCCGTACCGTCGACATCAATGCAAGCAACCAAACTGTTTCCGAAGTACTTGACCAAATGTTCAAAGGGACAGACATCAAGTATGTGATGGAAGGCAAAAACATCGTTTTAACCAAAAACAGCAGGAGTGCTGAGGATAAGACAGACACTCTGCAGGAAATGGCTACTGTAAGAGGAAAGGTGACGGACTCCAAAGGCGAACCGATTATCGGTGCCAACATTCTTGAAAAAGGGACCGCCAATGGTGTTATCACCAATACCGAAGGAGAATTTAGTATGAATATCCCTCCTTATGCCACTATTGTCGTATCCTACATCAGTTATGAACCGCAAACCATTGCCCTGAACGGTAGAAATAATCTCCACATCCGGATGGAAGAAAAGAGCCTCGCCCTGGAGCAAGTAGTGGTAACCGCCATGGGTATCCAGAAGAAAATGTCCTCATTGACCTATTCTACCCAACAGATAAGCAGCAGTGAGCTGACCCGTGCCAAAGAGCCGAACATGATTAATACACTGGCAGGAAAGACGGCCGGAGTACAAATCAATAAAACCGCCAATTTAGGAGGTTCTGCCAAAGTCGTCATTCGCGGTGCACGCTCTGCATTTGCCAGCGGCAACAACCAGCCCTTGTACGTAATTGACGGTGTTCCTATGCTGAACAGCTCAACAGAATCCACCTCCACCGTAATCGGCGGTAACTACGATGGATTGAACCGTGATGCCGGTGACGGGATTTCCAACCTGAATCCGGACGACATAGAAAGCATCAACATCCTGAAAGGTTCTTCTGCCGCCGCGCTTTATGGTTCGCAGGCAGCTAATGGCGTCATTCTGATCACCACTAAAAAGGGAAAGGCCGGACTGCAGCGCGTTACATTCTCCTCCAACCTGACCGTAAGTCACGCCATCAGTACCCCCGAATTCCAAAATACATACGGCCGGAACGAAGATGGCGGTACGGCAAGCTGGGGTACAAAAGGCAATGTAACGGACTATGACAACATAGGCGAATTCTTCAGCAATGGCATCACCACTTTCAATTCGCTGGCCATCACTACCGGAAATGAAAAGGTACAAACTTATTTCTCATACGCCAACACCACGGCTAAAGGAATTGTGGACAATAACAAACTACAGAAGAATAACCTGAACCTACACGAAACGGCCAGCCTCTTCAACAACAAGCTGAAACTGGACGGCATTGCAACACTAATGACCCAAACCGTCAAGAACTCCCCTGCTACCGGCGGCTATTATCTGAATCCGCTGGTCAGCTTGTACAGTTTCCCACGTGGCGTAGACATGAGCACTTACAGAGAAAACTTTGAAACGTGGAATGCCGACCGCAATATGATGACACAAAACTGGATTGAAAAGAATGGAGATGGTACCGTCAGTGAATGGGGACAGAATCCCTACTGGCTGAAAAACCGCGTGCTCAGTGGCTACAAGCGTTATCGCGCTGTGGCATCGGCCAGAGCCAATCTGCACATTACGGACTACTTCAACCTGCAGGTACGGGGTAATGTGGATTATATCAGTGATAAATTCGACAATAAGATGTATGCCACTACAGCTCCCAACATCGCCGGCAAATACGAGGACAAGGAAAACGGACGTTACATCTGGTCGGACAGCCAGGAAATCCAAGTCTACGGTGACGCAATGGTCTTGTTCAACAAGGAATTTGATGACTTTTCCCTCAATACGGCACTGGGAGCCAGCATCAACATGAGTAAAGTCAATTCACTGACGATAGACTCAAGGCTTGCTTCCCTCTACAAACCGAATGTATTTACCGTCCCCAATGTAGTGATGGACTCCAAAGCAGCCGTAAATCAGAGCATCGACAGCAAACGCACGCTCCAATCAGTATTTGCCACCATGCAGTGGGGCTGGAAAGGACTACTATACTTGGACATTACCGCACGTAACGACTGGTCATCCACATTAGCCCACACAGACAGCAAGAATACCGGATTCTTCTATCCCTCCATAGGAGCTACCTGGATTCTTAACAAAACCTGCTCCCTGCCCAAATGGATAAGTTTTGCAAAAGTGCGCGCTTCATGGGCGGAAGTCGGTAATGACCTCCCGATAGGAATCACCAATCCGGTAGACATCATCATGGTAGGCGGCAGTATCAATGTAAATACCGTAGAACAGCGCGGTGACCTAAAACCGGAAATCAGCAGCTCCATCGAATTCGGTACAGAATGGCGCTTCTTCCATCACCGCTTCGGGATAGACTTCACTTGGTATCAGACCAATACCAAGAACCAGTTGTTGAGAATGGACAATCCTACGGGCTCCACCTATAAATACCGGTATGTCAATGCCGGAAAAATACGTAACCAGGGTTTTGAACTGACGGTAGACGCCACTCCGCTACTATACAGAAACTTTTCGTGGAAGAGTCTCATCAACATGTCCGCCAACAAGAACAAAGTAGTGACCCTGCATCCTGACTATCCAGAATTTTCCTACTACGAAGAAGGTTTCAACGCAGGCTATCAGATGCGCGTCAAAGAAGGAGGCAGCCTGGGGGATATTTATGGAAATGCTTTCCGCCGTAACGAGGATGGCAGCATCATGGTTGATGAAACCAGCAAAAGGCCTTTAGGAAATACCGGAAACAAGGATTTGCTTGGGAATGCCAATCCTGACTTCACCATGGGATGGAGCAACACACTTACCTACAAGAACCTGGAGCTCTATTTCCTGATAGATTTCCGCTTTGGCGGCGAAGTCATGTCACTGACACAGTCTGAGTTGGATGCCAACGGCGTGACCAAAGTCACCGAAGATGCCCGCACCCGGGGATATGTAGAATACCAGGGACAGAAGTTCAACGACCCGAGAGCATTTTACAGCGCAGTAGGCGGCAGAAATGCCATCTCCGAATATTATATGTACGACGCAACCTGCATCAGACTCCGTGAAGTATCACTGAGCTATTCTTTCCCGAAAACGATACTGGAAAACAGTAGATTCATAAAAGGAATCGACGTATCATTGGCAGCGCGCAACTTGTGTTTCTTAAAGAAGGAAGCACCGTTCGACCCCGATGCAGTAATGTCCGTAGGCAACAACAATCAAGGAGTAGACGTGTTTGGCATGCCTACTACCCGGAATATCGGCTTTAACCTAAGATTAACCTTTTAAAATGAATACCTTATGAAAAACAAGTGCATCATATTCCTTTTCTGCCATAGCATATTGCTGCTTGCAGCTTGCACCGGCGGTTTTGAGAACGACAACGAAATCAAGGGAGGTTTCTCGGACGACAAAAAGGAAATAGATTTCCAGAACCTGACTGCTCCATTCGAACCCATACAGTCGGGTATCTACTTCAATATAGGTTCTGTTGGCTTAAATTGGGTATGGCAGATGACACAATCCCTGAACCATGACATGTTCTCCGGCTACTTCATGGACCCTATTCCTAAATTCATGAAATCCAACGCCTGCTACAACCTGAACTCAGGCTGGACCAATGCCGCATGGCAATGTACTTACGGATATGTCTACACGGAGGTGCAGAAGGCAGAAAAGAACTTTTATGGCAATGACAACTTGAAAGGCTACCTCGGCATTACCGAAATTTTGAAAGTGGAACTGATGCACCGCATTGCCGATACATACGGTCCGCTGGTCTACCATCAACTGGGTGAGACACCCCGGGTTTACGGACTGCAAGAAGCCTATACACGCTTCTTTGCAGACCTGGACGAAGGGCAGCAATTGATAAGGGAATACCTGGACGAGGGCGGTGACAACAACAAATTCAAAGAGTATGATATGCTGACCAACGGCAAGACCTTGAAGGAATGGTTAAAGTTTGCCAACTCACTACGTTTGCGCCTTGCCATGCGCATCTCCAATGTAGATGCAACACTTGCCAAAGACCAAGCAACCAAAGCACTGAATGACAATCAAGGTGTACTGGAAGGTGCAAGGGAAACCATCGCTGTAATGGGCAAGAACTATATCAATCCTTTGTGTGCCGTTGCCGGTTGGGGTGAAGTCTACATGAATGCCTCGATGGAATCCATTGTCAACGGTTATGAGGACCCGCGTGGCAAGAAATGGTATAACACCGCCCTTCTCGAAGGTTATCAAAAACAGTTGTTAGGCATTCCCATCGGGTTACCCATGAAAGACGGTGACGCCAACATTTACAGTTCTTGCTCTTCCCTCAACACAAGTACCATCGGCGAAAAGACCGGAGCCGTATTGATGAGTGCGGCAGAAGTCTGGCTGCTCAGGGCCGAAGCAGCCCTCCGCGGCTATACCAAAGAGAATCCCCGCACATGCTATGAATACGGGGTAAGTACTTCATTTACACAGTGGGACTGTGCCGGTGCTTCCGAATATCTGGAAAGCGACAAAACCCCTGCCGATTATAAAGATGTAGTCTCAGGCGGCAAGGTAGGCAAGGACATGAAAGCCTTGATTACCATCTCTCCAAAATGGGAAGAAGATGCAGACATAGAGACAAAACTCGAAAAGATTATTACCCAGAAGTGGCTGGCATGCTGGCCCGAAAGTTATGAGGCATGGGCTGAGCAACGCCGTACCGGATACCCCAAACTTATTCCAACCAATTATTCAGGTAGTATGAGCCCAGGAGTTATCCCTACGAGACTCCCTTATCCTACCGATGAATATAGTATTAACAGAGCAAATGTAGATACTGCGAATCAGCAACAAGGAGCAGACAAAGTTACCACACATATATGGTGGGATATCGACTAACATAAGCGTGATCGGTAAATAGATATTAATAAAATTAGGG
>ENA-OZBC01000406-OZBC01000406.1-human-gut-metagenome-genome-assembly--contig:-NODE-406-length-18663-cov-7.006180_pt1 | contig 18663 bp, 17 predicted proteins | sample MGYA00243982_ERZ653526 | MGnify/ENA primary metagenome ERZ653526 (study PRJEB26926, sample SAMN06164948) | human gut metagenome | biome: ENVO:00009003; feature: ENVO:2100002; material: ENVO:00002003... | reverse complement strand
CCATTGTGACCCGCACCCACGCCAGCGACCCGGTGCCCTACCTGCTGTACCAAAAGTCCGCACCCAAGACGGGGGTAGACACTATCAATGAGGAGACCGCTAAGGCCACCGGCATTTATATGGAGAACGGCCCGGCGATGATGCCCCACTTCCTGGGGCAGGACGCCTAAGGCAAAAAAATATGAATTTAACGGAGATGGAAAAGATATGAAACTGTCAACGATTTGTGTACAGGGGGCTTACCGCCCCAAAAACGGCGAGCCCCGGGTGGTGCCTATTGTGCAAAGCACCACATACAAATACGACTCCAGCGTGGAGATGGGCGACCTGTTTGACCTAAAGAAAAGCGGCTACTTCTACTCCAGACTGCAAAACCCCACCTGCGACACGGTGGCGGCCAAGATCGCTATGCTGGAGGGGGGCGTGGCCGGTATGCTCACCGGCAGCGGCCAGGCGGCCAACTTTTACGCCGTCTTTAACATTGCCGGCGCCGGTGACCACATTGTCAGCTCTACCGCTATTTACGGCGGCACCTACAATCTGTTTAACGTGACCCTGCGCAAGCTGGGCATTGACTTTACCTTTGTGTCGCCCAGCGCCACGGAGGAGGAGCTGGCGGCAGCCATCCGCCCCAACACCAAGGCTATTTTTGGTGAGACCATCTCCAACCCCAGCTTGGAGATTTTGGATATTGAAAAGTTTGCCCGGGTGGCCCACAAGGCCGGTGTGCCGCTGATCGTGGACAACACCTTTGCCACCCCCATCAACTGCCGTCCCTTTGACTTTGGGTGCGACATTGTAACCCACTCCACCACCAAGTATCTGGAGGGCCACGCCTCCACCGTTGGCGGCGCCATTGTGGACAGCGGCAACTTTGACTGGACCCAAAATGACAAGTTCCCCGGCTTGACCACCCCGGACGACAGCTATCACGGCATTACCTACACCGAGGCATTCGGCAAGGGCGCCTACATCACCAAGGCGGTGGTGCAGCTGATGCGGGACCTGGGCGCGGTGCAAAGCCCCAACGAGGCATTCCTGCTGAATGTGGGACTGGAGAGCCTGCACCTGCGGATCCCCCGCCATTGCGAAAACGCCAAGAAAGTGGCGGCCTACTTAAAGCAGCACCCGGCGGTGACCTGGGTGGAGTGCGCCATGCTGGAGGGCGATCGCCAGTACGATCTGGCGCAGAAGTATATGCCCCACGGCACCTGCGGCGTGGTGAGCTTTGGGGTCAAGGGCGGCCGTGCAGCCGCCACCACCTTTATGGACAGCCTGGAGCTGGCAGCCATCGTCACCCATGTGGCAGACGCTCGCACCTGCTGCCTGCACCCGGCATCTACCACTCATCGCCAGCTGACGGACGAACAGTTGGAGGCCTGCGGCGTGCGCCCGGATCTGGTGCGCCTGAGCGTAGGCATTGAGGATATTGAAGACATTTTGGCAGACCTGGAACAGGCCCTGGCAAAGATCTGACGCCTATGGACGAAAAACACGCACCCACCTCGGCGCATAATCACAATCACGACCACACCCATACCCGGGAGGTGGTCAATCGACTGGCCCGGGCCATCGGCCACCTGCAAAAGGTGAAGCAAATGGTAGAGGACGGCGAGGATTGCTCCCAGGTGCTGGTGCAGCTGGCGGCGGTCAAGTCCGCCTTAAACAGCACCGGCAAGGTGATCCTCAAGGACCACCTGGAGCACTGTATCGTTCACGCCGTGGAGGACGGCGATACGGAAATGCTCACCGAACTATCCGACGCCATCGACCGGTTTGTGAAATAAATACGGCAATCGGTGCAATCCCGCCACCGCCGACGAAATTTGGCTCCCCTTGTTTTTATCAAGGGGTGACTCCCCACAGTGTGGGGAGATGTCGCGCAGCGACAGAGGGGACGGGCACCGGTTAGGTGCTGTCACGAAGTGACTGCGGGGATAAACGCACAAAAAAAGCGGGCGGATAATATCCGCCCATACGATGTACCGATATAAATTTGCCACTCACGATATTTCCAACTGCACGCATAGCAAAAAATGAGATGTGCCTATGACAACCATTCAAAAGGCTGACTATGTTTTTTCTGTCGACACCGAAAAAACCAAAGAATATTATGAGATCCATACGCTTTGCAACTGCGCATATTGCCGCAATTTTTACGCACAAGCAAAAGATAAATTCCCAAAATTATCTGCTTTTTTAAGTGAATTTGGGGTAGATATCGCCAAACCGGATGAAACGCTTTCTGTGGAGACAGACAATGCCATAGATTATATCAGCATTGATTATACCGTTTGTGGAAGCATCGCATCAACAGGACATAATTTTGAAATTAATGACCATTTTCCTTTAAGCGTTGTGATCACCAACGGTTTTGCCTCCCCAAACGAGCAAACCGGGAGATACTTTACAATTTCCGTAAAGGACATAAAACTTCCCTGGGAATTGGACGAACCACGCCCGGAGCCTTGCACACCAAAAGCAAATAAAAATTCCAATAAAATACTCAAAAAATGAAATCAAACCACAGGGCAGCCGCTGTGATAATTCCCGCATCGCCTAACGGCGCACAATCCCTCCACCGCCTAACGGCGGTCCCCCTCCCTTTTCAAGGGAGGCATAGCGGTTGCAAGATTTTCGTAGGGCGGGGGCTTGCTCCCGCCGATCGTAGGGGCGGCACAAAGGCAGCCGATCCGCCGCCTGCATTTTCCATATAAAAAAGAGCACCCTCACAGGTGCTCTTTTTTACTACCGAATACCTATACTTATTTGATAATCGTGCCGGGGGTATTGGGTGCCATACCGGCGGCGTTGGCCTCGTCCGTGTCAATGTGCATAGCCAGGGCATAGCTGTCAGACACACGCACCACCACATCGCCAAAGGTCAGGTTACGGCCGTTGGCAGAGGGAATCTCTACGCTAACGATCTGGCCATTCTCCAGACCCATACGCTCTGCGTCTGCCGTAGTGGCGTGGATATGGCGCTTGGCAGCGATCACGCCCTCGGTCAGCTCCACCTCACCGGCGGGGCCCACCAGCTTGCAGGCGCCGGAACCGGCAATATCGCCGCTCTCCCGCACCGGGGCGGTCACGCCGATGGAGCGGGCGTCCGTCAGGCTCAACTCCACCTGGGTGGCCTTACGCACCGGGCCCAGGATAGACACAGCCGGGAACTCGCTCTTGGTACCCACCACGCGCACGCGCTCGTTGCTGGCATACTGGCCGGGCTGGGACAGCATTTTCTTCACCGTCAGCTCATAGCCCTTACCGAACAGGGTCTCCAGATCTGCCTGGCTCAGATGTACATGGCGGGCAGAAATCTCAACAGTCACTTGATTGTCCATGATAATACCTCCAAAAAGTTGTAATTCTCGCTTACGCACATATTTTATACCTTTTTTTATTGTTTTTCAACCATTATTTTGGTACAATGAGCAAGGTGATAAAAATGACATTAGACGAACTGAAAACCCGCTGCCTCAACTGCACCGAATGCGAACTGTGCAAGGCCCGCACCCAGGTGGTCTTTGGCGTAGGCAACCCGGCGGCAGACATTCTCCTAATCGGCGAAGGACCGGGAGAGAACGAGGACCTGCAAGGCCAGCCCTTTGTGGGGCGCTCCGGCAAACTGCTGGATCAATTTCTGGAGAGCATTGACCTGAGCCGGGAGAAGAATGTGTACATTGCCAATATGGTCAAGTGCCGCCCGCCTAAAAACCGGGACCCCAAGCCGGAGGAGCAGGAGGCCTGCCTGCATTGGCTGCGGGAGCAATTTAAGATCATTCGCCCACGGCTGGTGATCTGCGTAGGGCGCATTGCCGCCCAGCGGCTGATTGACAAGGACTTCCGAGTCACCCGCCAGCACGGCGAATTTATCGACAAAAACGGCACCCTGTTTATGGGCACTTACCACCCGGCGGCCATTCTCCGCAACCCCAATAACAAAGAAGCCGCCTTTGGTGACTGGCTGAAAGTGCGGGATAAAATTGAAGAATTGCACCTGAATGTGTGATTTATACATTGTATATAGAAAGAGCACACGGTTTTCGCCGTGTGCTTTCTTTTTTATTTTGCTTAAATTTTGCCTTATAATCCCTCCGTCAATGCCTACGGCATTGCCACCTCCCTTGTTAAGGGAGGCTTATCGGTTACAAACTCCAAGGCTCCCTTGCAAAGGGAGCTGTCACGAAGTGACTGAGGGATTGCACCGGAGGTGCCATAAAAACGCAGGGTGGGAGCAAGCCCCCACCCTACAAAATCTCTGTTAATTCACATTTTGCAGCCGCTCCGGCACATACTCGTCGTTCAGCGACTGGATATGCTGCTCCACGGTGCTCACCCGGCTGCGGATGGCGTCCTGGTGGGTCTTGTCACCGGACAGGTACACCACGGTAAACACCTCGGCATCGTACCCGGCGTCGTTCATAAAGTACGGCACAGTATAGCCCTTGGTGTTAAAGGTGGACTCGTACACACTTTCGCCGTCCAGATAATAGGTCTTGTAGCCGTACTCGTACTCCATCTTCGCGTCATACACCACAGAGAACTGCTCTCCCTTGAGCCGAAAGATCCGAGAGGCCGCCATATACACCGACTGGCTCTCCCGCCGATAGGCATTGAAGCACAAGTCCGTCTTTTTGCCGCTTTTGCGCAGAATATAAAATTGGGTGTTTTGGGCCGTTTCCTCATCATCTGTAAAGGGCTGGCAAATCTGATCCCGGGTAAAAATGCACTTGGCGATGCTGCCGTTCCAGTTGTACACCCGCAGGCTGTATACCGGCACATTGATCAAGGTCTGCTCCCCGGTCCAGTCGTTCTTCTCCGTCTTTTTCACCTGGCGGCGATAGACGGTGAGCAGCTCCTTGTTGCCGTCGCCGTCAAAATCAATCTCTTCCACCACAGCCAGGCCGTCCACATAGCCGATACCGCCCTCGGTCTTGTAGGTGGCGGAGCCGTACTGACGGTTCAGATCGTCTACCACATCATAGTAGGCTTGCTTTTTCAGCGTGGCGTCCGGCAGGCTGGCCTCGATCTCCGCCGTGGTCTTGGTGTTGAATTCCTCCATGGCGGCGGTCACCGTATCCACCAGCACCTCCGCCCGGGTCTCCCGAATACAGGACAGCTGCAACCGCTCAAAATCCTCGGTATTGGGCTTGTCGTTTTGGGAAAACACGCCGGTATCTACATTATATTGGCAGCTGGCGGCCTTTTTGAACTTCTTGCCCCGCATGGCATACAGGGTCACTTCCGTTGGTTTTTGCGGGTCGCACACCCCCACCTGGTAGCGACGCCCGGTGTGGTACAGTACCACCCAGCTGCCCAGCTTGCCATCGCCGGTAGCATAGCAGGCGTTCGCGGAGTAGAACTTGCTGAAGTTCTTGCCGTCAAAGCCCCAAATATCAAAAAAATACAGGCCCTTTTCCAAATAGCAGATCAGCAGTTCGTCCCGACCGTCGCCGTTAAAATCCATCCGCCGCAGATAAGACACGCCGGTCATTCGTGCCATTTTCTTGCCGTAGCGCTCGTCCATAGACTCCCAGCGGCAAGCGCCGTACTTGGCGATATAATCGGTGCACACCTGCCCCGCCTGATCGCAAAAGCGCTCGTTCCACTTGCTCTGGTTGTGCAGGGACACGGCAAAGGAGATAATGGCAATCACCACTGCCAGCACAAACAGCGCCACCGCCAGCCACTTCAGCGCAGCCCGGCGCAGGTTGGGATAGTCCCGCAGTTCTTCTACAATTTCTTCGTCCCGGCGCACCGTGCGGCGCAGCTTGGCGCCGTTCACTTGCAAGGCAGCAACCAGTTGAGCCAAGCGCACCTGCGCAGACGGCTGCGGCTGTTCTTCCTCGTCGTCAAAATAATTATACGGCTTCACGGCGCCACCTCCCTTCGGTAATGCTGCCCGGTTCTTCCCTCATTTTAACACGGATCGCCCCGGTACGCAACTATATCGGCAAATTCTTTAGAGAAACCCCACTTCTTACCTATATGTTGTGGTGCCGATCGTTATGCCCACAAGAGGGCGGCACTTTTTATTCCCATCAGCAAAAAAAGGGCTTGACAAACCCGCCCCTGCTGGGTATAATAACACTATCGTTTGCGGATTTAGCTCATCTGGTAGAGCGCCACCTTGCCAAGGTGGAGGTAGCGAGTTCGAGTCTCGTAATCCGCTCCAATAAAAAAAGCAAGGCTTTTTGCCTTGCTTTTTTTGTTCTACAATATTGCGAGACTCGAACAGGGCAACCCGTCAGGGTAGCAACAGTCCGGGGGACTGTTGCGGTGCCCGCGTGCGTGCCGGTGCGCGCAAAAGCGCACCGGGCGAGTCTCGTAATCCGCTCCAATAAAGAAAGCAAGGCTTTTTGCCTTGCTTTTTTTGTTCTATAATATTGCGAGACTCGAACAGGGAAGGCAAATCGGTTGCAAAATCGCCACGCCGTTTACCCTGCAATATGCGCAAGATGGATAAGCAGCACCCACGCCAAGCCGTAATAGATCACTACTGCCACCAAATCGTTGATCGTTGTGATCAGCGGACCGGAGGCCACGGCCGGATCCACCTTGATCTTCTTAAAGAACATGGGCACCAGCGTACCCACCAGGCTGGATACGATCATGGACAACAGCAAAGCCACGCCCACGCAAAAAGAGATAAGAAAAGCCTGTGCCGGCGCATAACCCTTAAACAAGCGCACATACACCCCCAGAAAAGCCACGGCCAAGGCGCCCAAAAGCAATCCGTTGAACATCCCCGCTTTGCTTTCCTTTGCCACCAACTTTCTTTTTTCCTTGGCGCCCAGCTCCTCGTCCATCAGCACACGAATGGTCACGGCCAGGGACTGGGTGCCCACATTGCCTGCCATATCCAGCACCAGGGACTGAAAACAAATCACAATGGGCAAAATGGCAACCACGCCCTCAAAGGCACCCACCACGCTGGAAACCAGCATACCCAAAACCAGCAAGATCATTAACCAAGGCAAGCGCTTTTTTATGCTTTGCCCGGTGGTCTCATTCAGATCCTCTTGGGCAGTCAAGCCGGCCAGCTTTGCATAATCCTCGCCCATTTCATCGTCCACCGCTTCCACCACATCCTGGGCGGTAATAATCCCTATGATCTGCCGGCTTTGATTCAAAACCGGCAAAGAATCCTCGGCATAGTCCTTAATCTTCTCAATGCAATCGGATATTTTTTCATCCGCGAAAAGATACGGATAAGAATAAATGATCAGAGCGTCCAACGAATCGTTTTGCCTGGCGATGATCAGGTCCTTCAGATCGATGGCGCCGCTGAATTTGCCGCTTTCGTCCATCACATACAGGGTGGAAATATTGTCGTGCTCCCCCGCCTGACGGATCAGCTCATGCATGGCCGCACGAATATCCAGCGTTTTCGGAATACAGATATAATTGGTGGTGATCAAGCTGCCGATTCGGTCCTCATCGTAGGAGGCAATCAACTGCAAATCCGCCCGCACATGCTCGTCCAAATAAGGGCGCAGCTTCTCCTTGTCAGCCTCGTCTAATTTTTGAAGCAAGTCCACCGCGTCATCGGCGTCCATTTCGTTGATAATGGCCGCCAGCTTTTCCGTGCCCAGCTCGCGGGCGTACGGCTCCGGATCCTCTACATACGCCAGAATCTCAGAGACCCATTCGACCCCTAAAACCGCATACAGGGACAGCCGCTCCGTCTGAGACAGATAGGACAAGCTCTGCGCAATATCATTGGCGTGGTAATCATCCAACCGCTGGAGCAGCTGCTTTTTTTCTGCCCCGCTCCGAATCACGGCAACAATTTCTTCTACAATCTTTGGTGCTTTGTTTTCCATTTCAGCCTCCTATTCCGCCCAAAAAGGGCATAAAAAATCCATCGTGTAAAGATACACAATTCCGTTAAGCGTTGTGATACTCTTTGCCTACGATGGACCGGGCCGAAAAAATTAAAGCGAACCGATATAGACACTTGCGCCCTCCGGCGGCACCTGCCCATCGTCCAAGCCACTTCGGTGATCACAACTGTCCATATATTTCGCCTCCTACCGTTCAAAATCAGCAAAATTATAGCACGCAAGATCCGATTTGTCCACCACAAAATCACGCCCTTCCCCGCTTGTGGCCGAATTTACCGGCACCGCCATATCTTGCGGCTTTACAAGGGAGCGCGGATTTGCTACAATAAAAAGCAGAGCGCCACCGGCGCAGAAAAGAGGAAAATTCCACCTATGCAATACACCATTCCCCCCTTTGGCCCCCTGTGGACGGACGGCGTGTTTACCGTGCCCACCTGCGTGGCCGATCGTTACTTAAAACTGGCCAGCGCCTACCAACTCCAGGCGCTGCTGCTTCTTTTGCGCCACGGCGGCAGTCTCAGCACCCGGGAGCTGGCCGGCGCGCTGGGTATCCCGGAGCGAGACGCAGACAGTATTATGGACTTTTGGGTGGCCGAGGGTCTGCTGCAAAGCGGCAACAGCCCGGCAGCCCCTGCGCCTGCCGAGCCCAGCACAGTACAGATCCCGGTTATGACAAAAGTACCCCCCACTATGGGCGCGCCGGCCAGCCTGACCGTGCACCCGCCGGTAGCGGAACCGCCAAAGCCGAAAAAAGAGACCCTGTCTCCTCCCCGGCTGACCCCGCGGGATATTGTGACCCTGTGCCGGGAAAACAGTGCCCTGTCCGATCTGCTGACCGAGGCGCAAACCGTGCTGGGGCGCACCATCAGCACTGCCGAACAGGAAATGCTGGTGAATATGCACATCTACTACGAGCTGCCGCCGGAAGTGATCCTGATGCTCCTGGGCTATTACCGTGGCGAAAAAGAAAAGGGCCGCTCCATCAACCTGGCCTACATTAACAAAATGGCCAACTCCTGGTCCGAGGACGGGGTGCGCACCGTGGCGGACGCAGACGAAAAGCTGCTGTACCTAAGCGGTACGGACAAGCTGTGGGACAAGGTGATCGCCATGACCGGCATTCGCCATCGGTCGCCCACCGCCCGCCAACGCCAAATGGTGGCAGACTGGGGTCGGGATTTTAGCGAAGATATGCTGCAACTGGCCTGCGATATTATGAAAGAGAACGCCGACAAGCCATCGCTGAAGTATATGGACAGCGTGCTGCGCCGGTGGAAAAAAGAGGGGCTAACCACCCCCACCCAGGTGCAGGAACAGCAACAGAGTTTTACTGCCGCCAAGGCCAAAAAAGCCGACGGCCGCCTGCAAGGCAAGCCCTCTTACGACCTGGAGCAGATCAAGAGAGACACCATGAATAATACGGATATTAAGTTCTAAGGAGAAGCTATGTATAGTTCCGATCTTTACCAAAAAGCGCTGAACCGGCTGGATCGCCGCCGGGAAGAAGACGAGCTGCGCACCGCCGCCACTCTGGCAGAGGTCAGCGCCAAGGTCCCCCGGCTGGAGGAAATTCAAAATCAGCTGCGGCAAGTGGGCTTTTCCATCTCCAAGGCGTTCTTTGCCAAAGACGCGAAGGCGGAGATCGACAAGCTGCAAGCGGAAAGCCTGCGCCTGCAAGGGGAAAAGGAGCGGCTGCTGGTGGCTGCCGGTTATGCGCCGGACGCCCTGGCCCACCGCTACCAGTGCCCCACCTGCAAGGACACCGGCTATGTAGGTGACCGAATGTGCACCTGCCAGCGCGAACTGCTCAAGGACTTGCAGCGGGAGGCCATTCGCCGCTTGGCGCCCTTGGACAGCTGCACCTTTGACAGCTTTGACACCAACTATTACCCGGAGACGGCGGAGGACAACGGCATTTCGCCTCGGGCGAAGGCGGATAAGATCGCCGAGGCCTGCCATCGCTACGCCCAGCGGGTATCTTTGCGGGAGCCGGCCAACCTGATGCTGATGGGTCAGACCGGCCTGGGCAAAACCCACTTGAGCCTGGCCATTGCCAATGTTGCCATCGGTCGGGGCCTGTCCGTAGAGTACGGCACCGCCTATAATATCCTGTCCGACCTGCAAAATGAGAATTTCGGCCGCACCGGCAACCTGCAATATACGGAGGAGCGGGTGCTCCATACGGACCTGCTGATCCTGGACGACTTGGGCACCGAGTACACCTCTGCCTATACCGTGGCCTGCCTGTACAATATCATCAACACCCGCATTCTTTGCAGCCGCCCCACCGTCATCAGCACCAACCTGGGCTTTGACGAGCTGGCGCAAAAATACGACCAGCGCATCACCTCCCGCATCGCCGGCGCCTATTCCCGTCTGGTACTGGTGGGCAACGATATTCGGTATATCAAATAAGCGCAAATCTCCGCCCGCCGAAAGGGAATAAATCAAAACGCATGATATACAGAACAACCTACAAAAAAAGCACCCTTAAAGGGTGCTTTTTTCTTGTGCTCGCAGGGCGGCAAAGTCTGTGACGGTTTGGCGAGGGGCGGTGGGGGTGGAATACACCCAACGGTCCATGCGGGTGCCGTCCACATAATAGGTCAGGGGCGTCACCGGTGCCGGCGGGTCAAAGGCCTCTACCACCACCAGCTTGATCTTCATTTTCTCCGGCAAAATAGACTTCACATACACAGCCACCGGCTGACCCGGCTCCAAAGCGGCGCTTGGCTCTGCCAGGCCCGCCAAATTTGGGGTCAACTCTACAAACACGCCGTAAGGCTCTACGCTACGCACCACGCCGGGCACCGTCTCGCCGGAGGAGAAGCCCGCTGCATTTTGCTGCCAGGTGCCCAACAGCTCCTTTAGACTAAAAGTCAGCTTATCCGGCTCTCGGCTGCGCAGCACCACCCGCAGTTCCTGTCCCTCTCGCAGGCGGGCACGCGGGTGGTCAATACGGCTGACCGAAAGCATATCAATGGGGATCAGGGCGTTCAGCCCCGCCCCCACATCAATAAACGCGCCAAACTTCTCCAAATGGGTCACCCGGGCAGGAATCACGTCGCCCGGCTCTAAAGTGTCCAAAAACTCTGCCTTGCACCGCAGCTGCACCGCCCGGCGGGAAAGAATAGCGGTAAAGGGGCCGTCGTCCTCCCGCTGAAAGCCTAAAATCGAAAAACACACCCGCTTGCCAACCTTAGAAATCAGGGCAATATCCCGCACCGTGCCGTCGTCGATTCCTACGGCGCCCTCCTCCCGGGGAATGATCCCTCGCATGGCACCCAGGTCCACATGAAGATTATGTTCCCGGTCACAAAGCAGCACCCGACTCTCCAGTATGGATCCCTGCATCATCGCCCGGCGCAGCGCCTCCGGTGTAGTAAATTGCCGGTCCAGTTCTGCATTCATTCCCTCCGGGTAGAATTCCATGTTCTCACGCCTTTCCGAATTGCCTGTGCTATAAATATATGCCCACCAATAGGCGGATATGTTGTAAAATCGGCCAAAAGGTGCTATACTGTAAACAAGAATAAACGAGGGGAGAGCCCCATGGAATTACAACTGCACGATCGGGTCAAAATGAAAAAGCCACACCCTTGCGGGTGCGCGATCTTTGAAGTGACCCGCCTGGGCGTAGACTACAAATTAAAATGCACCGGCTGCGGGCGCGAGGTGCTGCTGCCCCGGATCAAGGCGGAAAAGCTGATCCGCGGGGTGGTACAGGACGGGTAGCCCGTCTCCTTTTCATTATATAATACATATAAAAGGAGACGCTTATGTTTGAAAAACTCAGCCGTGTAGAAGAACGGTACAACAAGATCGCCGCAGACCTGTGCGACCCGGCGGTGGTGGCAGACATCAGCCGCTACACCGCCCTGATGAAAGAACAAAAGCACTTAACCCCGGTGGTAGAGACCTTTGCCCGCTACAAAACCGCCAAGACGGCGGCGGAAGAAGCCCGAGAGCTGCTGCAAAGCGAAAGCGACCCGGAGCTGTGCGATCTGGCAAGAGAAGAACTGAAAGACAGCGAGGCAGCGCTGGAACAGCTGCAAGAGCAGTTGAAAATTTTGCTGCTGCCCCGGGATCCCAACGACGACAAAAATGTAATTATTGAGATCCGCGGCGGCGCCGGCGGCGACGAAAGTGCCCTGTTTGCCGGGGTGCTGTACCGTATGTATAGTATGTACGCAGAGCAAAAGGGCTTTAAGAGCGAAATTCTGTCTGAGAACGCCACGGAGCTGGGCGGATACAAGGAAATCAGCTTTTCCATTGACGGCGACGGCGCCTACTCCCGCTTTAAGTTTGAAAGCGGGGTGCACCGGGTGCAGCGGGTGCCGGAAACGGAGAGTCAAGGTCGCATTCACACCTCCACCGTAACGGTCGCAGTGCTGCCGGAAGCGGAGGAAGTGGACTTTGAGCTGGACCCCAAGGACTTGCAGATCGACACCTTCCGCTCCTCCGGCGCAGGGGGGCAGCACATCAACAAAACCTCCTCCGCCATTCGCATTACCCACCTGCCCACCGGCACGGTGGTGGAGTGCCAGGACGAGCGCAGCCAGCATAAAAACAAAGACAAGGCCATGAAAGTGCTGCGCGCACGACTGTATGACGCAGAAAAGGCCAAGCACGACGCCGCCATTGCCGGCGAGCGGAAAAGCCAGGTAGGCACCGGCGACCGCAGCGAGCGGATCCGCACCTATAACTACCCCCAAGGGCGGGTCACCGATCACCGGATTAACCTGACTCTGTATCGACTGGAACAAATCTTAAACGGCGATCTGGACGAATTGATCGACGCCCTGATCACCGCCGATACGGCAGCCAAACTCAGCGCCGCAGAGGAATGAGACAGGGATTGCGCCGGAGGTGTTCTACCTCAACCGCAAATCAAATCAAGGACACAAGATATGGAAACCAAACAACTGGGAACAACAGAACAAGACCTGGCGCTGGCCGGGGAACTGCTGCGGCAGGGGCAGCTGGTGGCCTTTCCCACCGAGACAGTATACGGACTGGGCGCCGACGCGCTGAACGAAACCGCCGTGGCACAAATTTACGCCGCCAAGGGCCGCCCCAGCGACAACCCGCTGATTGTGCATGTGGCAGAGAAAGCAGACATTGCCCCGCTGGTGCAGGAAATTCCGGAGAAAGCCAAGAAACTTTTTGACCGCTTTTTCCCCGGACCGCTGACGGTGATCCTGCCCAAGAGCGATAAAATCGGCAAAGTGGTCAGCGGCGGACTGGACACGGTGGCAGTGCGTATGCCGGAGAACCCGGTGGCCCACCGACTGCTGCAACTGGCAGGAGTGCCGGTAGCGGCCCCCAGCGCCAACACCAGCGGGCTGCCCAGCCCCACAAGAGCCAAATATGTGCAAGAGGATATGAACGGCAAGATTGCTGCCATCGTAGACGGCGGCGACTGCGCCTACGGGGTGGAGTCCACGGTGATTACCCTGGCTACCCCTACCCCAACGCTGCTGCGCCCCGGCGCAGTAACCAAGGAAATGCTGGAGGCAGAGATCGGCCCCATTGCCGTGGCTCCCGCGGTGCTGGAAAAGATGGCAGACGGCGAGACCGCCGCCTCTCCCGGCATGAAATACAAGCACTACGCCCCCAAGGCGCAAGTGATTTTAGTAAACGGCGACAGCGCCGCCTACGCCGCCTTTGTAAACAGCCAACCGGGTTGCTACGCCCTGTGCTATGAAGAAGACCGGGTGACGGTGCCCAAGGTGCCCTACGGCAAGGCCACCGACGACCTAAGCCAGGCACGAGAGCTGTTTGACGCCCTGCGGCGGCTGGACGAACTGGGCGCCAAAAAAGTCTATGCCCGTATGCCCCGCAAAACCGGGGTGGGTATGGCAGTATACAACCGGCTGATCCGGGCAGCGGCCTTTCGCATTTTAGACCTGACCAAGCCTTTTCTTATCGGCGTAACCGGGCCTACCGGCGCAGGGAAAGGCTATGTGTGCCGCCTGCTGGCACAGGCCGGGCTGCACCCGGTGGACTGCGACCGGGTCTATGGCCAGCTGACCGTCCCCGGCGCGCCCCTGCTGCAAGACCTGGCGGCTGCCTTTGGGCAGGAGATCATCCAGGACGGCGCCCTGGACCGCAAAACCTTGGCAGCCAAAGCCTTTGCCACCCCTGCCGCTACGGAAAAGCTGGATCAGGTAACCCATCCGGCGGTGCTGGATGCCTGTGTGCAGCAAGCAAAGATACCGGCGGTGCTGGACGCGCCCCAGCTGTTTGAAAGCGGCGCGGACGCCCTGTGCGCCTACACCCTGGCGGTGACTGCGCCTAAGGACACCCGCCTGGCTCGAATTATGGAGCGGGACGGCATAGACCGGGCGGCGGCACAGTTGCGTATGCAGGCGCAACCGGCGGCAGACTTTTACACCGAGAAATGCACATTCACCGTCACCAATGACGGCAGAGATATAAAATCCCAAGTGGACAGAATACTGGAGGCTATCTTATGAATGAAGAAAAAACCAAGGGGCAGCAGCTGCAAGAGTTGCTGTTCAACAAGCGCGAGAACGGCGTAGACTTTATGGACGACGCCGAGCTGGGCGTATGTGATGATTTTTGCGAGGGGTACAAGGACTTCCTCTATCACTGCAAAACCGAGCGAGAGGCCGCTGCCCAGGCGCTGGACCAGGCGCGGGCTGCCGGGTTCCTGCCCTTTGACGAATTCGGCGACCAGCTGGAGCCGGGCGCCAAGGTGTACAAGATGAACCGGGGCAAGGCCATTATCCTGTGCGTGAAGGGCAAGCGCAGCATTAAGGACGGCGTGCGCATTGCAGCTGCCCACATTGACTCTCCGCGCATTGACTTAAAGCAGCGCCCGGTGTACGAGGACAACGGGCTGGCGCTGTTTAAGACCCACTACTACGGCGGTATTAAAAAGTACCAGTGGACCGCCATTCCCCTGTCCCTCCACGGCCGCATTTGCAAAAACGACGGCACCTATGTGGATGTGCGCCTGGGCGAGGAGCCGGGTGACCCCAAGTTCTGTATTACGGACATTCTGCCCCACCTGGCGCTGGAGCAGTACACCCGCAAGATCAACGAGCTGATCAAAGGGGAAGAGCTGAACATTGTCATCGGCTCCCGCCCCTTTAAGGACGACAAAGCCAGCGAAAAGGTGAAGCTCAATATCCTCAATTTGCTGTACGAGAAATACGGCATTGTGGAGCGGGATCTGCTGTCTGCCGAGCTGGAGCTGGTGCCGGCCTTTACCGTTGACGACCTGGGCTTTGACCGCTCCCTGATCGGCGGCTACGGCCACGACGACCGTGTGTGCGCCTATCCGGCCTTGCAGGCCATTCTCAGCGTCAGCGAGCCGCCGGAGTACACCTGCATTACCGTGCTGACGGATAAAGAGGAGACCGGCTCCGACGGCAACACCGGGCTGAACTCCAGCTATCTGAAATACTTTATTGAGGATTTGGCGCGGCTGGAGGGCTACGAGGGCCGCGATGTGCTGCGCAACTCCAAGTGCCTGAGCGCCGATGTAAACGCTGCCTTTGACCCCACCTGGTCCTCTGCCTTTGAGAAGAACAACGCCTCCTTTATCAACGAGGGCGTGGTGGTCACCAAGTTTACCGGCTCCCACGGCAAAAGCGGCACTTCCGACGCCAGCGCCGAGTATGTGAGCTTTGTCAAAAACTTGCTGGAGGAAAACGGCGTGCTGTGGCAAAGCGGCGAGCTGGGCAAGGTTGACGGTGGCGGCGGCGGCACCGTGGCTATGTATATTGCCAATTTGGATGTAGATGTGATTGATGTAGGCGTGCCGGTGCTTTCCATGCACGCACCCTATGAGATCGTTGCCAAAATTGATGTATATATGGCCTACAAAGCCTTCACCACCTTCTTTACCAAATAAGAAACGCAAAAAGAAAACCGACACTCCGCGTGTCGGTTTTTTGTATATAAATCTTATACCTCTTTGCCGCCCTTAACAAGGGAGGCAAAAAGGTTTATCTAGGGGCGGCAATCTGCCGCCCGCAGGCGGATAACCCCCTACGAGCAAAACTTATGATTGCCGATCACCTTGATCACCGGTCGGGAGTGCATAAACTTGTCCGAGGTTTTGGACGCATTGAAATAATACACCGCACCGCCGGAGGGGTCCCATCCGTTCAGGGCATCCGTGGCGGCGCGCTTGGCGCTGTCTGCCACCGGGGCGTACCAGTTGGAGTCGTTGACGCAGGAGAACGCCCCATTTTGGTACACCACGCCGCTGATGGAATTAGGGAAGGAGGGGTGCGCCACCCGATTCAGGATCACGGCACCCACCGCCACCTGACCCTCATAGGATTCGCCTCGAGCCTCAGCGCTGATCACCTTGGCCAGCAGCTCCACATCCGCATCCGAATACCCGGTACTGTTGCCGCTGCTGCTGCCGCCCAGCCCCAGGTACAACAGGGTCTTTGGTCCGGCCACGCCGTCTGCGGTAATGCCGCAGTTCTTTTGAAACGCCTTCACCGCCGCCTTGGTGGCATTGCCGTAAATACCGTCGGCAGCGCCGCTGTAATAGCCCAGCTCCTTGAGCTTCTTTTGCACACGGGTCACCTCCGCACCGGTGGAGCCCAGCTTGGAGAGCACCTGGCTGCTGGCAGCGGACTGCACCGCGTAGTACACCCCGCCGCCAATACACAGGGCACCGGCAGCCACCGCCAGCACCACAAACACCGTTAAGAAATTCCGCACGGCCTTATAAATCGTCATGAGAGATCACCCTTTCAACACAGCGTGTAGATCAAAAAGGACAGCGCCACCCCGGCCAGAGCACTGAGCAGACAACGCAGGGCAAAGTGCCACTTCTCTCGCCTGGAACGGCGCACTCTGGGCGGCCGACCGGCGCGGGCAGCCAGGGAATGGGCCTCTCTCTCCAGCACAGCCCGGTCCTCTCGGGCGTACTGGGGTTTTACAAAAAACACGATTTTTTCAAAATACGGGTTTTCCGGATTGGTCACCTCAAGCACCTGTTTGCTGACGCCTTTGATCATGCTGTTCGTCCTTTCTGTTTGCTGAATTTAGTGTGTGGCAAAGATGCCAAAAATATACCGGAATTTTGTGAATTGTGAGCATAAAAAAAGCCTTGACAGCCCACGCGGCCACTACAATCAGTATATTGACCTTGCGCCCACAGATTGTGGAAAAGACGGTGGAAAATGTTGAAAATTTGGGCATTTTTCGCATAATATCGGGCATTTTTCCGGTTGAAAACTCAAAATCATAGGAGTTTTTAACCCTTTACACATAGTTTTCAACATTTTTGAGAAGAAATCCCACACCGCGAATTTTTGTGAAAATTGCTATTTTTTAGAAAATTTCATCATTTCCTCTTGACAGAGAATAGAACACCCGCACCGCCGTTTGTCAAGAAAAAATATGCACAAAATCGCCCTGAATTTTTTAGTAATGATGGATAAAAAGCAAAAGAAAAAGAGACTGCCGGGCAGTCCCTTTTTTGTTTTATCCGATTGCTTTTCTGTTTTACTTTTTCTTCTTGCGGATATGCAGCACCCGCAGGGCATTCGCCACCGCCAACAGGCACACGCCCACATCACCGAACACTGCCAGCCACATGGCATTCTCATCAAAAATACCCACGGCGCAGCCAAGAATGATCAGCAGCTTAACCGCAATGGCAAAGATAATATTCTCCCGGGCAATGCCCACGGTCTTGCGGGCAACGGTCACGCCCACCGGCAGCTGGCTCAGGGAGTCGCCCTGGATCACCATATCCGACGCCTCAATGGCCACATCCGCTCCGGCGCCGCCCATGGCTACGCCCAGGTCCGCCGCTGCCAGCACCGGCGCGTCGTTAATCCCGTCGCCGGCATACAGCACCGTGTGGCCCTGCTGCTGCAAGGCCTGCACCCGCTGCACCTTCTCTTCCGGCAGCAGCTTGGCATAGTAGCCGTCCAGCCCGGCCTTGGCGGCAATATCCGCCGCAATGGGCTCTCGGTCGCCGGTGAGCATAATGGCCTGCTTCATACCCATGTGGTGCAGCCGGTCAATGGCCTCCCGGCTGTCCGTTTTAATAATATCCGCAAACACAATGTCGCCCAGGAACTCCGTGTCCGTGCAGCAATACACGGCGGTGCCCACCAGCTGCGTTTCTGTAAAGGGCACACCGATCTTTTGCATCAGCTTTTCATTCCCGGCATAGTAGCGCACGCCGTCCACCACCGCAGACACGCCCATACCGGCGTAGTTCTTGGCGTCCGTCACCACGCAGTCATCGGCAAACTGGCCAAAGGCCAGGCAAATGGACTTGGCAATGGGGTGGGTAGACAACCGCTCGCAGGCGGCAATAATCCGCAGCAGCTCCCGGTGGTTGTGCTTATCAATACAATGGCAGTGCACGCACTCGCACCGCACAAATTCAAACTTGCCGCTGGTGATGGTGCCGGTCTTGTCAAACACACCCACATCGCAGCGGGCCAGGGTCTCCAAATGATCGGCGCCCTTCACCAAAATACCCTCCCGGGAGCAGGTGCCCAGCCCACCGAAGAAGGACAGGGGAACGGAAATGACAATGGCGCAGGGACAGGACACCACCAGAGCCGACAACCCACGGTAGATCCACTCGTGCCAGTCGCCGCCGAAGAACAGGGGCGGGATCAGCACCAGCGCCAGCGCAATGCCGCACACAATGGGGGTGTAAATGCGGGCAAAGCGGGTGATGAATTTTTCCGTATGGCTTTTGCTGTCCTGGGCGTGCTCCAGTGCCGCCAGCACCCGGGCCACCGCCGAGTCGCCATAGGGCTTGTCCTGTCTCTTATACACATCTGACGCTGCC